>ERZ724522.450-NODE-450-length-26402-cov-3.653129_pt1 | contig 26402 bp, 45 predicted proteins | sample MGYA00376055_ERZ724522 | MGnify/ENA primary metagenome ERZ724522 (study PRJEB28724, sample SAMN07190884) | wastewater metagenome | isolation source: effluent of sewage treatment plant in Hong Hong | place: Hong Kong | collected 2016-03-17 ...
GTCTACTCCTGCTACTGACGGAAATGTCCACCGTTCTTCGATTGTTTCTTCATTTGCTTTACTTGCAAACCATTGAAGAAGTGATACTGAGTTGGTAATACGCAATAGTGAACCTCCTGAGTGTGGTTGGCGAAGTGTTAAGTCTGGTGTGTTGTAGTCTGCTGGGTCTGATGTGGTGGCAAGTGGAAGACCTCGCACTACACCTGTGATAGTTGATGTGCTATCTCCGTTATTGATAACGTCAGTAAATGAAATGTTTTCTTCTCGGTCGGTTTCTGGTTCAAGAGTAATGTATCCAATTTCACCAAACATATCCATTGTGATTGGTACATTTGAGTTAGGAAGCACAAAATCATCAATAGTAATTGATGTATCTGTGAGTCCTATTCCTCCTCCCGATAATTGGAAGTCTTGTGCTTGAATGAGTTTTACTTTGTCAGCCATAATGCTTGGGGACGCATTATGTATATGGTTATATTATACCATTATCTTTTAATTTTGTTAATCTTTTTTATCTACGTTGAGATGTGATGACTCTGAAGTGTTAGCTCCAAATCGTAGAATTTCCCATCGTTGGTCTACTCCATCTGATTCAAACCCGAATTGTACTTCATAAAAGTCAAAATGTGGGAATGTTGGATACCATCTAAACTTTGGAGGTCGTCTATCATCAATCGTTTTTCCTCGACCAGCGAGACTTCGTTTACCGAGTGATTGTTTACCGAGCGAACCATCATCTCCACCGATACATACGAAACGTCTATTTCTTCCTGCGAGCGTTCTTCCAACTTGTGTCGTACATCCATCAATTTCGTATCGTACAATTAGGTCTAAATCAGTGTTTGATGACACATATCCTTCTGTAAATACTTCATTGAATGTTTTGTAGTTAGCTGGGATTCCATAGTTTTGATATGAGAATAGAGCTGTGGCTGCGATAGGGTTTCCGTCATCTGACCACCCTGTAAACATTTTATATGTCTGTTTTATGCGTGATGAATGACCATAAAGCTGTCCGTTAATTACTGAATACACTGATACAGGTAGCACCTGTGGTGCTTCCCAGTGACTCAATGCAAGATTATAAATAAGGGTTATGTCTTCTTGTGGAAGTGCAATATAGATATTGTAGTCCCAGTAAAACACTGACGCATTTGTGAAGTCTAACACTTCAAATTCTACTTTAATCGGATCTGAAATGTTTACGTTCTGTGGTGGGAATATGTTTTCAATAAATCCTAACTGGTTAAACGCTTTTTCATTTGAGACGTACACAATAGAGTTTTTAATCTTTCCAATAGCAGATTGTGTCAATGCTCCTTGTAGTGGGGCTGTATTAAACTGGTCTACTAAGATTGATTCGCTTTGAAGGTCTGCTGATAACTCATATTTTACGTTATAAATGTAGTCATCTCCTGCAAATACATAAATGGAGTTATCCTGCGGTATAAGTCCTCGAATAGAGTCTCCAAATGTAAGCAAATCTCCTTCTCCAACTTCTCGAACTGGTGTGGTAAATGTAAAATCTTCAAAATTATCTACAAATGACACATACACCGTGTTTGCATTGTTTGATGCAATATAAAGTTGGTTTCTAAATGTAGCAATAAGGTCATTATTATATGTTGTTGGAAGTCCTACTTGTGCATTGGTAAATGTTCGTACTGCCTGATGTACTAAATCACCAGCAACATGTCCTCCCAGTGTTGGGTTAGGCGTTACACCAGTTAAAGTGTTTGTATCTTCACCTCCGTTGTAGGTATAAGTAATACCACCAATAATCACCTGTTTCAATAAGAAATAATCAGGTGTTCTTGTCATGTTTGTAGAGTCTGATAGTGTAATGTTTCGTATAGAATAACCATTTTGAGCATCAATGGTGATGACATTGTTTACTACACTTGCGTCTAAACCTGTTATAGCTTCAATAGCTACCTCAAGTGATGCTGCGGTTGTGTTATTGTCTACAGAAGCAGTCCAATCAACACCCTCCGTGAGCGTTGTTGTAGTACCATTTACGTTAATTGCTACTGTATCACCAGAAAGACCGTTATAGTCCACGATAGTTATCGTCCCTTGTTGAGTGGCAAACTGATAGAAACTTGATTCTTTCCATGGAGTTGAGCCTTGTTTGGTAATTGTAGATGCTGTAGCCGATGCAAATGTTGTCATTCCTCCACTCCACTCAACATTATTATTTTCTCCTGAAACAAAACGTAAAAATCGCTTGTATTCCATGTCACTCCATACAGTTGTGAAGTTAAATAACCCTCGTTTTTTATTTTGTGCAAGGTCAATCCATTCAGGAACTGCAATATCTAAGAATTGAAGACTTCCTTGAAGGATAACATCATCTGCAACAATACCTGCAACAGACGGGTCAGGTGATACACCTGTAAGAGTTGTTGTGTTAGCACCCCCTGAATAAGTAAATGCTTGTCCGTTAATCCAAATAGTACCAGTAGCACCAAATCCAGCATCTGCAAATGACGTTACACCAGTTTTAGTAATTGTGTTTGTCGTCACTGATAGCACTACTGCTCGTGCTTCCCAACCTCGCACATGACGTTCCTCTCCATAAGAAGTACGCTAATCGAATGCTGATTTAATACCTCCGTTATAAACAGTTTCTGGTGTTTCTAGCTTGATATATCCCTTGCGAGAAGCAATACGTTCACCCTCATTTGTCAGTACATTTTGAGATCCTTCAACGAGAAAACCAGGAGCAACGTTTGTGATGTCCTGTTTTCTAATATAACCATTAAATTTATCTACAAAATTGTATTTTTCTGACATAAATTATGAATTGAACTTAACGTATGACTGTCGCTTTGGTGGCATTTTATAATATTGTCCCTGTGGTTTGATAGTTTGAGAACGCATTTTCTTTACATACCTATCCTTTTCTTTCTCATACTCATTCAAAAAGAACTGTGCATCAAATGGTCCATTGTTTGAAGCCTGTTGCTGTACTGCGAAATATGCACACAGGTTGATAAAGATGTTATATGAAGTTACATCAAGGTTGATATAGTCTGCATCACTTGTAAACACTTCTTTAAATGCACCTGTAATTGAATCTCGATACAAGAATTTAGAATAGTATTTTAAGAGATAGATAACCCCAAGTTGTGATGTAATTGAGTTTACTCGAACATTGCTTTGAAGTGTTCCGTTGTAAGTAAATGACACTCGTGCGTATGAAATCTGTGCTGGGTCTGGTGTACCTACTGTAGTTGCTGATAGCCATTCAAACTTTAAAAGATTCCACCCTACTGCAAATGCGTTTCCAAAGAAGTCTGTAGTTACTGACTGTGTATAATAATCTGCATTTGATGAACCCCATCGCATAGTAACTGATGTAATATCTTCTGGTGTATCGAAATATACATAGGTCATTACAATTCCTTCATTATCTTCACGAGTTAGGTCGATAGCTTGAAATGTAGAGTTTTCAATATAACCAGTTGATGGGTCTGCACCTGCACCTAGTGTAAATTTAAGTGAACTTGGTGCGAGAATATAATTAAGATTATCTTCTATAAGGTCTGTTGCTGTTCCACCCACTGCCCATGTTCCTGTTCCTAGTATTTGTGTTGCTGGGTTTATGAGGATAGGTTGTGGAAGCTCTTTTTGAATACGCAAGTATTTTGTATAGGTGTTCCATTCTACTGATACGTTACCCTCACCTACGACAAGCTCTTTATATAGGTCAAACTCCTCTGCATATCGCTGAAAAAATCTATCTCTCAGTTTTCGTTTTACTTGTGGGAAAATATCAATAATACGCTCATCTTTTAAATCTGTTGGACATGCATAATCAAACACTTGTCCATAAAGTGGTGTACTTAACTCTACTTTTCGCATTGTTTCGATAGGGTCAATATCATTTAGTAGTTTTCTACCAGCACGAGAAATAAGAGCGTTAATGCCCGTGATTTGATTGAGTGTTGTACCGTGTAGGGTTGCAACAATATCCGATTTTACTTGTGCTATTGAGTATGCCATATATTATGTGTATTTTTTAGTTCCACGCTTTGACATGCGTTTCATTTCAATCTTTTTTTTTAGGTTTTCCATATAATTATTTAATCTTATCTACTAATTTCTCAAGTACCTTGTTGTGATTTTCGATTGAACCACGTATCTCTGTCATTGTTTTTACTGCCTCAGACATCATTTCTGTTTTCTGGTGATTGTTATCTTGCACATATGAACGATAGTTTGTTTCTTGTTCGTGCATTCGTTCCATCAACTTGTCGAATACTGACTTGTTTGCCTCGATTGTCTTTTCTGTTGTTTGTTTTACAGAAGACATTACATCTCGGAGCAATAACCAACAACCCACCACAACGGCAAGTGCAATACCTATTTCTTTTACTTGAGTTAGTATATCCATAATATTTGGGGCAATGCCCTATAGGAAACCCCACTGTGTGAGATTACCTAAGGAAATTACTTTTTAAATGGATTTTTGAATCCAAATGGTTTTTTAGAAACTACAGGAATATTTACAGGTACTTCTGGTGCTTGGCGAGCTATTTCTACTTGCTCTTTTTGTGCGAGAAGTGCTTGTTCATATTCTTCGTAGGTTGCAAAGTTTTCTTCTTTAATACTGTCCATAAATGTATTGTATTAGTTTCCGATAATACTCCACTCGGTGTTATTCCAAAGGAGTGTAAGGAATCCATAGTTACTGCTGATAGTTTTTGTTGCGGACCCGTCAATCGTATTTCCATTTCCATCAATGGTAATGTTTCGAGTGTTGGCGTCTCCCGTACTATCTTTGATGATAAGCTCCATAGGCTCTGTAGGGTTAGGGAGGTCAAGAGTTACAGCGTTGGTGCTTGTATCTACCATGACCACATGCACATTCTCTGTAATTGGTATAGAAACATCTGTAGAGATAACCTTGTATGCAAGACCATTTCTGATAGTCGTACGAGTAGCATCTGATTTGATAAGCTTTTCGTAGGTTACATTTTCTGAGAATGACCATGTGTCTCCTGGAGTATGACCAGTAGACGAAGCAAATGAAACCGTGATACCTGCAATATCTGGAAGTGTTTGACCTACTGTGTAGCCAATGTTTGGAGAATTATCTTCGGTTGCTTGGTTTCCTGTAACCGTGATTTTGAAAACATCAAGTCCTGAAAACTGTACTGATGAAAGACCACTTGTAGTTACCCCAGAGCCGTTTGATAGGACATCTCCTGTAACGAATGTTCCTACAACATCATAGACCAGTACACGATTTGAACCTGGACTTGCTACTGTACCTGTCGCACCAGAGAGAGAACCTGTAACCGTATCACCTACTTCAAAGTTTCCATTGATTGAGCTATATCCAAGTCTTGCACCATTATTCCCAATTACTTCTACTTCATAGAAACCTGTTTGTGTAGATGTATAGGTTCCTGAAACCGAAATATCATCAAGACCACTTCCTGTAAATGTGATAGATGATTGTACGGCATCTGCTGGGTTTGTGTGTTGCAGGCTCCACTCTCTTGTATCAGTAATATAATCGACTACCCCATTTTGTCGAGCTTCCACTCAAGAATATCTATTGGCTACAGGATACTGTTGAGAAACATCAGTAAACTGCATGAATGATTTATTAGCAGTATTTCCTGATTGTGTTGCAAAAAGTGATTGTGTATCTGTAAAGGTATCAATTTGTCCTAACTCTCCTGCTATCTGGGAAATGAGCACATCTGAACTTGGTATTCCTACAACACTTACAGTGGTATACGTGTTTCTAGCAAAATATGTATAGCTTCCTGTAGACTCGTCTTGGATAGGTGCAAATAATGTAATTCCGTTAATATCTCCACCATTTCCATCTATAAACTGCAGTGAACCAATTTGTTGTTTTGTTTCGTTTTGTATTGTAAGTCCGTATGAAGGAATGCCCGCATCTTGGATTACGAAACCTCCCATCACGTCACCAATCATGTCTCCAATAAAGGTGTAATGAGTATCTATATCACGGGTGAAGAGAGAGTCTCCTGTTCCGTTTCCTGAGTTATCTATATATACGACTTCTGTAGGTGTGCCTGTGAGTCCTGTGATTGGACCACCTCCACCTCCTCCGCCTGAATTTGGGGGATAAAATGCCATAAATTAAAGGTTTGAATAACCAAGAACCTTAGCATTAAACGACCCTGCTGAAATAGCAGTGATGTTGAGAGTAATAAATTTAATACCATCTACATTGACTAATAGTTGTTCTACAGCATCTGTTCCAGCATAAACAACCCCAGTATCTCCAGGAATAATTGATGATGGATTTTGTAAGTTATACATAGCAACAAAATCCCAAAGGTTTGTTGCTGATGCTGCTGTTGAGAAGTCTACATCGTCAATAGATTGTTCATAACTTCCAGCCAGCTTAACTGTTCCGTTAGCTGATCCTTGTGAAGATAGGACAATCACGAGATGACGAAAATCTGATACCTCGATGATATTACCTGTGCCTGTCGTTGACTTTGAATCAAATATCACTGACGGCGTTTTTTTAATCCTTGATTGTGACATAGTGCGAGGGACGCATTATGTTAGTTAATAGATGGACGCTTGTATATATTATATCATTTATAAAAATATCATGCAATATAAAAACCACATCTCTGTGGGTTTTATATCAAAACTAAGAGTTTGAACCATTAGAACCAAATGCTCCAATGTAGTTACGAACTCCGTATTGTTCTCGGTATCGTCCTTTGTATACATAGTTATCGTTTGAAGAATAAATGTAGTCTACAAGGTCGGTTGAAAGTCCTTCACGTACCCATCGAGTACAAGAGTGATTTTCAGAAAGCAAGATGAATCCAGCTTGGTTTGTTCCAAATCCTCCAAATGATGTTGAAAGGTAAGGAGAAGACAATACTGTCAATCCATACATGTTAGAAAAGATTTCTACAGCGTTATTTCCACTGTTTGAAACATATTCTGAATCTGTAACTTGGATAGCATTTCGGATACCTTCTGGTGCAACCACAAGGTATTTAGCCATTTGAGAACCAACTACTCCTCCTTCTTTCTTTTGTGTTTCGAGTCCTGTAATAGCATCGAAAAGAGAGTTAGGTGTAAGTGTAGGGTTTCCTGACAATTGGTTTGATACAGTTCCTGCTGATGTTACATGGGCTGTGTTAATCCATGAAACTCCGTCTGCAGTAGTGTAAGAAACTCCGTTGTAAGGATCTGTTCCTGTAAAGGCTGCTCGGTAAACTCCGAATCCAATAAGGTTCTTTGTTTCTCGTGCGTTGTCTGCCATATCCTTGACAATATCCTGATATGCGTTGTGCATGTTGTCCATGCGTTGTTATCATAAAGGCTCTTTATCCTTTATTTCATGTGTTTCGTGATATATCACATGTTCAGACTATATCTTCACCTTTTGGTGTAGGGGTTTCGTGGGTAGATTATATTCTCTTTCGAGTTTCACCACCTAGTCGTTCGACCTTCATAAAACATTTAATCTTATGCTTGGTACGGGATTGTCTTTTTATAGAGTTCCCCCGTTTATCCCTATTTTACTTCGACAACAACTTATGCAAATTGCAATGAGATTGTTAGTCTATCGAAGAATTCTTTTGAAATTTGACGAGCATCAGCGAATGTCAATGCGTAGAATGTCTGTTTGTTTTTAAATACAACGTCTTGGAATGGAACATTTTGTGTTTCACCTTTCTGTTGCCAGAATCCTGAGCCACCATATGTTTGTTCGATGTACGCTGCGTTATCCATTGTCATTTGTTTGAACAAAGGACCTTCAACAGTTGTATATCCACGTCCTACTGTTTGGTCATCGAATGCTTGCATGAATACAGCATCCAATTCTGTTTTTACTACAGCAGGGTTTAAACTATTTGTAATAGCCATAAATGTTTATGTTAGTTAGTTAGTAAATACTCCTGATTGACGGAATACGAAGTAAATATCACCTGTTGAGATGTTACCTCCTACGATTCGCAATCCATGATCTGAGTTATCTCCTTCGTTTTCGTCTACAGTGTAAACTCCACCTGAAAGGTCAAAGGTTACTCGGTCGTTAAGGATTGCTGTCAATTCTGCTGCTGTATCGACGTTAGCAGGTGTTGTTGCTTTACCTGAGAATACTACACCAGGCAAAGGTAGATAAACTTGAATATCTCCGTTTAATGATGCTGTGTGGTTTGAGTCTGATGCTGCAATACCTACAACAACGTCTGCCGAGATTTCAGGTTCTCCATCTCCTAAAAGAACTACGAAGTTGTTTCCTGTACCTCCAATCTTCAAAGGTTCTCCTACTACAATAGCTGATGAGTTTGCTTCAGTTTTGAAACTGATTGAACTTGCAACTACTTGTTCTGGGAGATATGGTTTGATGTCATTTCGTGCCATATAAAAATATTAGTTATTTCTTGCTTTTAATATCAGCTGCGGCACGTTCAAACATTTCCTTAGTCCATCCACGCTTTTCACCAAAAGCAATGTCAGAAGGTGATAACACCTTTCTCCAACTCTCTTGTGCTGTGTTTGATGGTTTACCGCCTTTTGATGATCCAGTAGTTACAGTTTCTTTTGCACTTTTGGCAATAAGATTTTCTGATTTACGCTTTGCGTTTACTAGAGCATCAGTAATGGCGATAGCTTTGGCAATGTCTTCTCGCACTGCTTGCTTTGATGATCCAGATTTAACAATAGAATTTTCATAATGATACTTTACAAGCTCTCGTTTCTTATCGTTAGAGATAGCACCGAGTTCTTCTTCGATGAGGTCTTTCTGCAAATCTGCAATGAGTTCATTTCTGATTTCTGCCTTGAGGGCTTCTTTATCAGTAGTTTTCTCTTTTGCTTCAATTCGCTTCTTGGCGTTCTCGAAGTTAGTTGCCTTATTTTTCTTTAGGGCTTCTAATTCTGCATCGTAGTCAATATCTTCTGTTGTATCAGATTCGCCTTCGACAGCTTCTTCTGTTTCCTCTGACTCATTAAGAATTTCCTCTGCTTCCTCGTTGGTCTCAACGATTTCAGCTTCAGCGGTTTCTTCTACCTTCTCTATTTCTAGGTTTTCGTTCTCCATAATGGGTTCTCGCATAATGCGGTTAATATAAAAGCCCCGTCTCGACAACAGAGGCTCTGTGGTATCACCGATAAAACGTGCGTCCCAGCCGTCCTATCAGTACTACCATAGAACCCCCGTATGAGGTTTTATGTGTTCGTTGGGACGACTTTATTCTAATTGTGAAATATTCTCGACTTTTTTCTCCATTACATCAAGCGTATAGAGCATTGCTTTTGCAAATACCATGTCATCAATAGTTTGAGACTTATTGAAGAGGCTATCGTTTGCACTATATTGCATTGATTCAATAAGAAGTTTCCATAAGCGTGAACGTTTCAAGAATTTTGCATCGTTTGATAGCTCGTTTGCTTCGTTTTCAGTAAGTGCCTTATCTCCTAGCATGATACCTCGTACTTTTCCTCCTTGTAGTGTCGTTTTGAGGAATGAATCCTCTGTAACTGCATTAAATAGGTGTCTTAGTAGGAGGTTTAATACTTTGATTTTAAAGCTCTTGAGCATATTTTGATTCGATTAGTTCTTTGCTTGGTAATTCAATTCCTAATTCTGCAATGGTTTTATCTCCGATGAGTTTTGCCTTAGTTTTTTGAATGGCTTTGTTAAGAGAGTTTACAAATGTTGTAGCTTCATCGAATGTAAATTCGTTGATTGATTCTACAATTCCATCAATAACCTTGTTGTATTCTTCATAGAACTTCACATGATCATCGTAGGTCTTCATAAGTTCAGCAAATTGTTCATCTGTCATGTCTTCTGTTCGTTCTGGTAGCTTTGCTTCTGGTTTAGGCAACGTAGGAAGGTCTTTCAGCATGATTGTAGTGAGGAGTTTTTCTTTTCGCATAGTGAGATATGCGTTAAGGTCTGCTAAATACATTTCTGCTTCAACCCATTTAATATCTTTTAGAATATTAAGTACTGTTTCCATTGAGCTAATATCTTTTAGGTTTTTTTCCATATTATAGTTTTCCAGCTAATTCTTGTAATGTGTTTTGTCCTTCTTGTTGCATTACTTTGGACGCTCCCTTAGCTACCTGGTCTTCTGCTCCTGCTTGTCCTTCGACTGGCATAGCTTCTTGTGGTTCCATCATAAACTTATCAGGATCATCTTTTGTTTCATCAAATGATTGAAGTGCAAGGTCTCGTGTTACAGCTTCTTTATTTGTGAGTGGGTTGTTCATCAAGAGTGTATATGCTTCAAGAGCAAGTGCTTTTCTAAGTGCATCGCTCTTAGGGAATAGAGATTCTGGTACTACCTTGACGATATACTTCATTTTTCTGAACAAGGTAGGGTTTACATAGCAGATATGAGCATTGTTTCCAATCTCTTCTTGCTCCTTGTAAATACTCATTGAGCGTTCATATACCTCATCTTCTGTCATTTCATCAGGCATATCTCCATCAAACTTAATGATACGAGTACCCTCTTTACCTTTGATTGTTTTATCAGGAAGTACGAAGTTTTTGAATCGCAATGCTCCCTGTTCTGATGTTACATCAAGCACTTCTCCTACTGTTGCGTACTGTAGGATATCGCTAATTTTAAGCTGTCCTAGATCACGCACCATAAATCCAATCATCTTTGCAAATTGTCCGAACATTACTCGTGCATTTTGTTCAAGACGTGAGATTTCAAATGCTGTCTGACTTCCTGAAATAGCTTTACCTGATTGGAGGTCATCGACTGATGATTCTCCGATAGATGCTTCAACCTTTTCAATGGTTTTCATTGCTGCGCTCAAGTTATTGTTTGTTGCAATGGTTTGGAATGAAGCGTTTGGATTATCTGTAGAGATTGTAGTTACTACTCCTGGAGCAATAACATCTGATGAGATTTCTTCTGAGCCAAATACGATTCCAGGTGGCATGGTTTGAAGGTATGTTCCATCAATAATCATGCGGTAAAGAGTGTTTACGACTTCTTCATCTGGTCCGAGTTTATCTGCAAGAGACTTGTAGTAAAAGAATCGTGAATTGTATTTCTCATATCCTCCTACTGCTAGTGGGTATCGTTTATCCTTTCGTGGATTAGGTGTATCTGGGTCGTCCATGAGTACCCCGTTGATATAAGTCAGTTTTAAGTCTGCTTCTCTGTCCCAGTAAGTTATTTCTTCAACCATTCGATTCGACAAATCATCGTCATACACCTCATAGAATACGTCTTTTACGTCTGAATAGAGAACTTGAATACCTGGGCGTACATATTCCTTGAATAACTCATTGTCTCCATATCGTGCTGCTGCGTTTTCAAATGGAATTACTTTACGAATGAAGATGTATGGTTGTCGTTGTATTTCTTGTTCGTAAGGGTCTGCAATAAGAAGTTCATCAGGAAGGATTACACTGTCTTTGAATCCTGAATAAAGCTCATCGAGGATTTTCTTTACTTTCCAGCGTCGTTTAGGTTTTGTACCTTCTTCAATATCTTCCTCGCTTTCATCTTCTCCATATTCTTCTGAGTATTCATCTTCGTTTTCTTGGATATATTCTTTAATTGTTCGGTACTTTTCTGCGTATTCTGTGTGAATAATAGCGATAGGATCTACAAGGGCATTGATAACTGAATCCATGAATACCTTGTCGTATTCTGCCTGTTCGTTTACCCAGTCAAGAATATCTCGCATTACCATTGCAGCGTTGCGATCTTCCATGTCTTTATCGTTCTGTGCGTAAATCTTAGGGTAGATTATTCCTGCGGTAATGTGAGCAGCAATAGCCATGATTTTATTGCGTACAATAGGACGAAAAGCCCGAGATTTCCAATCATCTGAAGCGTCTCGTGCTTCTGTATAGATATACTGGTTGAAACTCTGGCGTTGAATGTTTAATCGTTGAATGAGAGAGAGGTTATTAAACTCTTCAAAGGGACGATTACGGATTTCCCATGAATCCTGCAAGTTACGCATCACTTGTTTTGTGCGTTCTTTTACTTTTACTGACGGAGAATATGCAGAGGGTGACTCTTGCACGTTTCCTTTCTTATCGGTTTTGATTTCTAGTGATGCAATCATAATCTAAAGTTGGGACGCTTTAGATATTTATAAATATATTATATCACACTCATTATTTCTTGTATAGCTTTTTGCAACATTTTCTCTATAGTTTCCTTGTCATTATCTAAAACATAAAAGGAATGGTACTCGTTTTTACCATTTTTGTTTACTATGAGATTGATTGAGTTTGGTATTATTTTCGTTTCCATAGGTTTGAGTAGCTTGGTCGGCTAATTGATACTTTTGTTAAAGTTGCTGGTTTTATTTCAAGATACATTCTCATGAGAATCATGTCGGCATAGTCTGGACTTCTTCCAATGGTTTCTTTTACTTCGTCTTTCGATATAAGTTCTAGCTTAGAATCATTATCGACGGTTTTTTGTTTCAATGTAGCCTCTAATTCTTGTAGAATTTTCTCTTTGATTTCTTGGTTATCAGTAGTGATAGCTATTTTATGCTCATTGATATGGTCTGCTAGACAGAATCCGCACTGAGATTTTAGATTACGGAAATTCTGTTTCTTATTCTGAACCTCTATTGGTGCTGAATTGGCAGTAAATCCTTTCATTCCACTGTTCAAATCTACTACCCCACCACCAACACCATCTTCGTCGATTACACATTGAGAATATGGTACGAAATTTGTTACTGCCATATTCCTAATAGCCTCTGATGTATTTGGAATACTACTTTTCTCTAATACTTTGATTTCAATAAGTTTTAATCCTTCCCATACACCAATAACAGTCTTATCTTTCCCATATCTAGCTATGTCTGCTGTAAGGTACTTTTGTTTTGAATATGGAACATTATTGGTAAATATATCCGTAATGTAGTCATAACTTACTAACGCTCTATCATCACTATCATACTCAAAGTTTCCTAAAAGGAGTCGTTCTTTTGTTATCTTATCAGAACGCTTTAGTTGTTCGATGTAAGAATCTGGGAGTAGTGGGTTGTCTCCTGGTAACGCTCGAATAAATCTCCTGTACGTTGGTAATGTGTTATCTTTCCAGGGCTTGTAGTAATCGTTATAGACATGTCCCTTGTTTGGGTTAAATGTCTCTAACCAAAATGGTTTTATCTGTTCTCCATTTATTACGTTTTTACGACCTACACGGGTTTTTAGAATAGTCTTAGCTTTTTCTGGTGTTTCATTACTTTCATCTACCCAGCCCCATGTTAATTCTAGTGAACCGAACCTTGTATATTCAGGGTCTTGTGGTGAATATGCAGTATCTAAAAAGTAAACTTGTGATCCGTTAGAGAATGTAAGTACGTTATCCTGTGCATTGAACTTATAGTCAGAATCTTTTTTAAACCCTAATTCTGCCATAACCTCAAAAAGCGTTGCCATGGTAGTTAGTCGTAATGTCTTTAATTCTTTACGACCTATTCCAAATCTACTTCCAGGATATTGTTGAGTGCCAATAATCGCAAAATAACAACCAAGTCTTGTTTTACCTCCTCCAGCAGCTCCTCCATAACCAAGTTCGTTAATCGTTGGGTTGTTCCATGTCTCCCATGCCTCTATCTGTTTTGGTAGAAAGTTTATCTCCATAATTGTTTATTACAATAGTCTTTAAAGAGTTATCAGGGTTAGTTAATTCAGTTTCAACCTTAGTAGAATACCCTTCATCCTTTCCTAGGGTATTAGTAATATGTTTAGCTGCGTCTAGTCTTACTCTTGCGATAGCTGCGTCTATCCTTCCGTCTTCACTAACTGGGTTGTATTCTAGTGTTTCATCAAGGGCTTTTTCTGCTTTTCCTAGCATATTAAGTCTCCTAATCTTTCCCTTGAACCATTCTACTGTAGTTATCTGGTCTGCATAGTCTGGTTCATATCCTGCTTTTATAGCTGATTGGGTAGCATTTGAGAAGGTTTCACTCTTAGGATTGATATAGTAGTCCCAACATAGTTTTTGGCGTGGGTCTAGATTGTATTGGTTTGCACCATTAGGGTTAGAAGGATTTGCCATAATGCTTATATTATACGACAAAAACCTGCTATTTGGCAAGTTTCTTTGTTTTCTTTGGCTTTGGTTCCTCAATAGAGATTGAATGGTCTATTACTTTAGCTAGAGTTTCGTTGTATTCTCGGAGTTTTTCTGCAAGTCGTTTCTTTATAGGCTTTCCTTTGAATAAACGAGAGCCTTTTAGTGTGAAGTTTCCCATATTATCGAGTTACAGCTAACAGTACCATTTTTTCTTTGGTAGTGAGCTCCTTTGATTTTTTAACGACCTTTTTCTTTTTCATACTATTTCTTCTTGTTAAGTGGTTTTGTGATTTTCTTTAGCATTCCTTTTCGTACCATTCGTGCTGGACCTGCTTGTTTCTTTGATGTTGATTTCATAGTGGGTGAATAGTTATTTATAATACTATTATTATACCATAAAGAAAAACCACCTTGCAAGTGGTTTATTCTTCAATAAGCTCATAAATATCATTCATTTGAGCTGTGGTGATTTCCTGTGGTACATCTGCGAGTTTGATTTTATAGAGTTCTACCTCGACATCTTTGTCTGCTAGTTCTGCAAATTCTCGCATTTGTTGTTCTCGTTTTTGGATTGCTTCGCTGTATTTTTGTTGGAGTTCTGCGAAGTCTTTATCAAATGATTCTCTGTCTTCAAGGACATATTCAGTTCCTACTATTACAGGTTTACCTTTTTCGTCTTTTTTAGAGTATTTTTTAGCGAGTCCAGCACGTTCTTTATCGTATTGCATGAAGTCGGGAGATGCTTTGCGTGCTTCTTGTAGGGCTTGTACATGCGGTTTTAGGATATGTATGTTTCTTGATACTCCATAGGCGAATTTAGCACCAGGGAGATCGAGCTGTGATAATGTTTCTACTAAGTTTAAGATTTGAAAGTTTTTCATAATGATATTATATCATGTTATTTAATAATTGTTTAGAGCTGTATGTACCCACGTCCCAATATGAGTCATCAGTTACTAGATAATTCTTAGGTATTTAGCCGTTTGGTTATCTGACATGTCGATGTAGGTAACAAGCCATCTCATATTAGGAAGAGGATACACAAGCTCTTTTGTGGTGTGTTAAATTTTAATTTTTTTGGGTCGTCCTCCTTTTTTGCCGTTTTCACGGCTTGAAATTGATTTTTTTTCTGACCTTATTGAACCAAGACCCACAGCCAGTAAGTTCTTTTCTCTAACCCTACTTTGAGCATATGCTAGTAATTCTTCAATAGGAATGTTCTTAAAAATCTGTTCTTGAATTTTAATTGCATATCCACATTCACAGCTATGTCTTGAGTACTTATCGTCCTGAATATAGCCTCTTTCATCACACTTTTCGCATTTTGTGAAATTAGATTGCATATAGTCCGTTGTGAGGGATAAATTCGTACTTCTTTCCAGAAGTAGCAACAAGTTCATAAATATCAGGCATACCGTCGTATTCAGCTCGTACTCCAACTACCTTGAGGTTTTTCATAAATCCAATATTTACAATAGAACCAATTTCCCAATTCTTATTCTTGTTTATAAATGAGTTGTTTTTGATTGCCATAATGTTTAGATAACGAGTTTCTTATGTGTTTCTCTTATCTATTTACAGTATAACCTAACGTTAGGTTATTGCAAGTAGAGTTATCCACATATATATAATAGAATATATTTATCTATTTATGTCAACTATTGCCTTCATATAGCTCTTTTGTGTTAGGTTGTTACTTAATAATAATCATTTCCATAATCTGTTTTCTAAACCTTTCGAGGAGGTTGTTTCTGATAAATTCGTATTCTGTTTCATAGGTGGGTATCATAAGATTTTCAAGTGCATTGATGAGAATATAGAGTTGTGCTTGGTTGTATTCTGGTGCTATGTCATCAATCATTTCTTGTGATAAACCGCAGTTTTTGCATCGGCTCATTCCATTTGCCTGTTTACAGTATTCTAGGCAGTTTTGTAGGTCTTGTATCATAATTTGTTTTCATAAACCAAGCTAGTCCTAGTAAATAGCGATCTGACACTGGTTCACCTTTGTTTAAGCGTTCGACTGTTGATAATAATATTTCTGCTAGGCGATTCCCTGAAAGTGCTGTTGAGGCAAGACTTTCTTGTAGAGACATCCAGTCATCTGGGTGTGATACAATAAACTCTTTTATGAATCTCATTGCACTATCTGCTGACGGGTGGTATTCACCTTCTTTGAGTGTTCCTTGTTCCATGTTTGTTTTATTCATGTACCGATAAATTAGTAGCCGTTGCCGTAGCCGTTGCCGTTGCCGTTGCCGTAGCCGTTGCCGTTGCCGTCGCCGTCGCCGTTGCCGTTGCCGTTGCCGTAGCCGTAGCCGTCGCCGTAGCCGTTGCCGTTGCCGTTGCCGTTGCCGTTGCCGTAGCCGTTGTCGTGTTGCAATCCTAATGTCTGTGTTTCCTCGACCTGAAATGTTGTTTGCATACTATTTCCAATTAGATTCGTTTACATCCATTCGTGCGACCATTGTCATCTTATGGAAATGAACATTTGGGCAAGCATCAAGTTTAGTGTTGGTAAGTGGGCCATTTTCAGCAAGTTCACCCAATCCTTTTGTAGTTCCCCATGTTCTGATAACACTAGCATCAGTTAAGGTACAATTGTCACCTTTCTCATAATAATTCCCTACTACAACCCAACCTCGGTTAAGAATTACGATTTGCTTGATACTAGGTTTGATATTATTTTTTGATAGTTCTTTCTTTACGTCTGCTTCTGCGATATAAACTTCATTGTTAATTGTTAGTTTTTTCATGATTTTTTTTTAGTTAATTTTTAATGTTTCATGTACCGAATACTGGAGAGAAAGGTTTGACTTTCAGTGGTTTCGCCCAGCTGATATATGTTTGTATACAACACATATCCTGTAAGCTACTAGCATCGTCACAGCTGATTATGTTACTTCCGTGGTTCACTGCCCACCATCTCCAGTGTTCGATACATGAATTTAGTTGTTAATTACTCCTTTACAATCTTATACCCATTCTTTTTAAGAAGTTCGATTGCTTGAGTAGTTGCATCATCTTGTTTTGGTTCGTCTTCAATAGGATTGATTTCGTAATCTCCGAGTACATACTGATTTTTCCAATATGTAGAACCTGTTTTGTCTGTGATATTTGTGATTTTATCACTATTACTTCCTCCAATGAACCAACCTTTTGTAAATGATGCTTTTGCAGATACCCAAGCGTTACCATATACCCAAGCGTCACCATATACCCAAGCGTTACCAGATACCCAAGCGTCACCAGATACCTGAGCGTCACCATATACCCAAGCGTTACCAGATACCCAAGCGTCACCAGATACCTGAGCGTTACCAGATACCTGAGCGTCACCAGATACCTGAGCGTTACCAGATACCTGAGCGTTACCATATACCTGAGCGTTACCATATACCCGAGCGTCACCAGATACCCAAGCATTACCAGCTTGTGATAGATTTCCTTCTTTTTCGATATATCCTCCAAGTTCACCCTTAGATATAGAACCGAATGATATTTCTGCTTTTATTTGGAATAGTGTAACCCCATTCCATGTTTTTGTATTATTTGTTAATGAGTATTTCATATTTTTTATTGATTAAATACTTGATAAAAATTCTTCTATTGATTTTCCTTCGCATAGGGCGTCTATCATGCGGTGCATATTCTCCTTCCATTCGTTCGCACAAGACTTGTAATATCCACAAGCTCCGCAATAACAATTTCGATCTTCATCATCTTCAGTTGGCCACCCCTCCATCTTACCCACTGCCTGCCATGCGAATGGGTCTAGTAAAATTTTCTGAATAGGAAAGCTAAAATTACCCCAGTGTATTGGGTCAGGATATTCTTTAGATGGAAGTATTTCTATCTTCCAAACATCGCCAATACATTCATGTATATTCTTTTCATTAAGACTGGATATTTTATAGTTCATCCAACCGCCATCAACAGCTTTTTTTTATGAATTGTTTTTGTGTCATAGTGTTGATAAATAAATATTCCCTATGATAAATCCTACTGCTACTAGAATAAGAAATCCAAAGAATAGGTACTTAGTTGCTTGTGATTCTTGTTGGTAGGTTTCTATTGTCTCTCCACTATCATATCTTGCTAGGTCTTTGAATGTTTTTTCGTAATCTTTCATTACCTTGCTAGATATTTGCTCTAATTCTTTTATATCTGTTTCGTTTGGGTCTATCATAGAGTACTTAAATATTTTAATAATGCTTCGACTAAATCTTTTGATACTGGCTCTCGACCTAGTTTTTCTCTAATATATTCCGCATCGTTAGCTTTGATATATACGGGTATTGTTTTATATCTGTGTTTTTTATTCATAGTTGTTTTTTAAACTCATTAGCAAGTTTATCTTTTAGTAGTTTTTCTTTTCCTTGTCTTTTATGCCAATGTGGCATATTTTCTTTTTTTGACAATTTTTTTATAAATACACCCTCAATTACTCCTCTTTTTATTTCTTCAAGAGTCCAGTTTCTTTTTAATAAATTTTGTAATTTCATTTTTCTTATTCCAAATTTTTTTTCTATGTGAGCAAGTGGTAATTTTTCACCGTTTATTTCTATCAAAATCACATTACTTCTATTTTTTGCCTGTTCTTGTGCTGTAGACCATTTACAGTTTTCTTTGCAATAATCTTTATTATTATCAATTCTATCAATCCATGTATTGTTTACCCCATGTAGTTTTACATGTTCTAAATAAGAATCATACATTTCATTATAAAATTTCATGAAATCTTTTTTCCAAGATGAACGAATTCCTTTACCACCATACCTGTAGTAACTATCATTTGTTTTTCTATAGCATCTTCCATTGATACCCTCCCATTTTTTATAAAATCTTGTTTTAGTTATTCCGTGTTTAGTTCGTGTAGTACATTCTTTAGAACCACAGCTAGTATTATGCTTATTTAATAAATGTGATTTATAAAAAACTTTTATTTTTCCACAATTACATAAACATTTACAATTTGTGTTTTTTCTACCAAAAATTTTAATGATTTTCAATTTATTAAAAACATCACCGACTTTTATTGATTTCTTTTTCATTTTTATATATCCCTATATGCTTGCCATATCCTAACTTGTGATAAGGATAAAGCCAGCATATAAGGCACAAGTTTAAGCAATACATCTAATGCGTGTAATGCTAACCCGTAGTATAACATTATTTTAAATGATTTTCAATAAATTCTTTTGACAATTTTTTTTTAAGTTCCTTTTGCAAACCACTTCTTCGCAACCTAAGTATTCTATCCATATACACAATATCATAAAGCATATCTTCGATAGTTTCTGGTGTTATTCCACCAAGTGAGTTGGGGTAGTTTTGTGTGAGTACCTTTCGCATAAACTTGTAATGGTTTTCTAGTTTATGTGAGTTTGGATTTTTCCAAATTGTTTCTATGTCTTTTTTTATGCTTCTAATGCGATATGTTCTTGGTGTCATGATTATTTATGATACGAGTATCCGTAAAATTCTGTTGTATCTGGTAGTGGTATTCCACAATGTAACATAATGTTTGCAAGATAATCACAGAATTGTCCTTTCGACTGTTTTGTTGTGCTTTGTTCAATTCGCACATCTTCACCAAACATTTTTAGGATTTTTTTTGTTAAAAACTTTCCTTTGTAATATTGATGAAGTTCGTCTGATGTATATCCCGTTTCTTCTGAAATCAATCCCAAGTAGAACCAATAATAACGATTTTGTTCTATGCTTCGATTTTCCTTTTTTTCATCAATCGTCAGTAGGTAATCACCATCAGAAAATTGTGCGATCCATTTTTGTAATAATTCCTTATGATAATCTGATTTAAAAATAATTCTACCATCTTGTATTTTTATGTAAAATGTTTTTATTTGCATAGATTAAAATGGAATATCTGATGGATTTACATCGTCAGGATACTGTACTTCTGGTTTTTTTTCATACATATCCATAGTGTTTTTAGTTTGATTTTGCTGTGGTTTTGGTTCGATTGGAAATACATTTGCTTCTAATCCAATAGCAGGAATTTCTAGTAATCGAGAAACTGTCCCGTCTGGTTTATAGAACTCTGTAAGTGTTCCAATATTATTCCAAATAGTTTTTTCATTTCCTTGGTTGTCTTGGTATTTTCGACCAGCTTTTGATATGTTGTATCGCTTTGTTTGCATAAAATTAAAATGTTAGTTCGTTTGTAATTTGTTCTACTTCTGAAAGAATTTGTTTTTGGTAGTCTAGAACGTAACTAACCTCATCTTGTACCTGCTCACGAGTAATGGTGAAATAGAAGAAATCTTTTTTATAAAGTCTTGGATCATACATTGCAAAATATAATGTTTCTAATTTATCATTTACCGCAAAATATTGTAATACCTGCTCCCAATAATCATCTGGTACTTTATCCTCTAGTAATGCTTGGATATGGCGTTCACTTGCAAGGCACTTTACTTCTACTGCTTCTTTTTCTGAAATAACACCATCTGGCGATACTGCAATACTAGGATTATCGCTACGAGACCAAATAACCAGTGAATTATCTACCTTTTTTCCAGTTTCTTTTTCAAATCTTTCAAGTGCCTCGATTTCAAGTCGTGTCCCTCTATCCATTGCACTTTCTTCTGTTCCTTCTGGGATCGCAAGTCGCTCTGCGATAAGTTTATAAAATCCTATTTTTTTACCAGTACCTCGTTTTACGATAATGTCTTTTAGGGCCGAACCAGTGATTTTACCTCTGCGTGCAATAAGCCAGTCTTCTTTTGTTTCAAAACTATTTACTTGCATATTTTTGTTTAATTTGTTCTTTTAATGTTTCGAGTTCTTTTTTTGCTTCTGGTGGTATAGATTGCCAAATTGATTTTAGTTCTTCTAGTGAAGCACAGTTTTCGAGTTGCTCTTTCGATTGTTCAATTATCTCTGCTTTTTTCTCCTGTTGATATTCTAAAAATTCTTCCATCTCATCACCGCTTGCAATTTCACCATCACTTGCATATCCGAGTAGTGCTAATGCACGACCTACTGCAATCGTTTCAAGCTTTTCAAATGCTTTTAGTCCCTTGTTTGCTCCAAGTGCATGACCTGTTGCTTCTGCTGAAAATTCATCTGATTTGTCTTTTACAATTTTAGCCTTGAACATAATTTGCCCATCTGGCTGGATTGTTGGACTTGTTTCGATAAGTCCACGTGGACAATCATTACGAAATTCTTTAATGCGGTCTTTTACTTGTGCATATTCTTTTCCCTGAAGTGAGATTGTTTTTGTTTTAGTCATGTTTTTTTGTGTCTTTATTATTTATAAATCCATTTGGATTGCCCCATATGATCCAATTAATAAGATTATCGACTCTTATATTTGCTTTTCCTCGCAATGACTGCTCTTCGTCTCGTGAAATTTCTATGTATCCATTTTTATTCAAATGAGCCATATTCATTTTCGTAAGCTTCTTCTAATTCCGACCTATCTGCCTGCTCCGCTTCTTCCTGACGCTTTTCATAAGTAAGATCGTCAATTTGTTCTTGTGTAAGTTCTACTTGTGCTTGTTCCATAGTGTTTATTACAAATTATTCTTATACATACCTAGTATACTAGTATAGTAGTATACTAGCAAGTAGTTTAGAAAAAAAGTTGTGGATAACTATTTCTTTGGCTTGATACTACCCCAAATATATTTACTAAATTCACCCTTTCCTCGTTTACGATAATCTTTCGCCTCGGAAATCATAAAATATAAGTCTTCTGTGGGTATATGGCTTAATCTTATTGCTAGTAATTTTACATTTACCTTTCCGTCTTTTTCCATTTCTGTTTGTATTTCTTTAAGTACGGATTGTCTCTCATTCGTGATTCCTCTTTTCTTTTTTGTTGGTTCTGCTTTCTTGTATCTACCGACCATATAATCACCGATGCGTAATAATGGTGTTATTGATTCGTATTCTGGGAATAGTGTTTCATTCATATAGTACTACACTAGGAACTAGTTACTTGATAATAAACCCGTATTACCTTTGATTCACAACAACGGCAATTGATTTGGATATGTGTTGTTCAGAGTTATGTTCATAGCACTAACCTTGGGTAGTCTATAACATAGTGAATAATTACGATGTATATCAGATGACACGGAGAGTAAACGGGTTAGCCTCTTTTTCCATGTTTTCGCATATACACCTTAATTATCCTTTAGGTTTACCAATAACTTCTTTTATTGGTTTTGTAAGAGCTAGTTTTATATGCAAGCCCTTAAAGCATAGATTTGAACAATTTGTAAAAAATAAAAGCCCTTGATACGGGAGGGAATAATCAGGCGTGTGTTCAACTTCACGCTCGGGTTTTACCCCTTCCCTGTCCGTATTAAAGGCTCTAAAATATCCTGTTGAACAATGTTATACGATGACCTGATTAGAGTCAATATCTCGTACACATTAAGTATAGCACAAAACTAAAAAACAATGCAAGCACAAACCTGTGGATAACTTTTTAAACTAAAAAAGACCACGTCTGGTCAATTTAGTGTATACCGCATTACTTTACCCTAGATTTACCTAAAATACAACGTGCAAAACAAGAAGAGCAGAAGTCTTTGTCATAGAGTTTCTTGCATGGTTTTTTACACTCATAGCAAGTGTATTTGTATTTCACATCTTGGGTTTTCTTTGTCTTGACCGCCATATTCTAAGATAAGTTTAGGTACAACTTCATAATTATCGTCTAGTAATATCCCAGCATCTACAAGTAGATCCATGATACTTTCAGCTTTGTTCGTTAAGTCGAATTTACGCTTGTTTTCGCTGTATATGGTAAGATGTATAAGTGATACGTTATTTATTTTATTTAACATATTTTTTATAATCTTCATCTGAAATCTTTATTATATCTACAGTATCTTTATCAACAACATACACGGCGTAATGAGTTGGAAGTCCATTTTTATTGCTTATATTATGTGGAAAATATAATTTTCCTAATAAGTCTTTATAACCAGTACGTGCTTCCACATACATACAATCATCATTCTTAATTGCTATTAAATCACAAAAAGAAGCTGGACTCATGGCGTGAAAAACAGAATATCCATTAAGCATGAGATATTTTGCAACTGCTATTTCTGATATTGCCCCAGTAGTCCCAGTTGGTATATTATACTTATTACCAACTCTATTTTTTCTTCCATGAAAATCCTCCCTACATTGTTTTGAACATATCAACTGATTCCTCTGATTAGTAGATTTTTCCTTACCACATACACAACATGCGAACTTGTACTTTTTATCTTCCATATAAGGCTATTATAGCCCTATTCATGGCATTTAGCAAGTTGTTCAATCAATTGTTTCATTGCCTTTGTGTGCCAGTCTGCATACCTTTTTTGTGGTAAATTCATCATTCTTCCATTTCTCACAAAAAGCATACGACTATTCTTCTTTGATGGGATTGTTCCATATACCACCAAATTTATCGTTGAGCCTGTTTCGTTCATGTAAATAGTTGTTAGCTTTTGAGTAATGTTTTATCTGTTCTCCTGTTGATCTGTTCCACATAATCCAGTCCAACATTTCTTTGAACTCCTTATTCCTTGCTTTATCGTGACATGGTATACAAAGTGGAAGTATACAAAACTCTTCATTTTCTTGGCTACCTTGCCATATAAGATTATGATGCCACTGAACTGGTTTTGAGAAACATACACAACATTGTTCGTAGAATTTTTTTGAAGCCAATTTATTACGAAGTGCCACAGGTATTGGTCTCATACACATATTATAAAACAAAATGCTTGCGATTGTCTAGTGTATATGCTAGAATAGTAGTGTAGTAGTTATCTACTAACTAACCCAGCGAAATTCTGGAAATTCAAAACTATATATTCATGAATTGGAAAATCCCCCATGTGCTTATGGGGGATTTTTATACCTCGTATCCTGTATCCTTGAAGTTTTTCAGGGCATGATACTGAGGGCCTGTGAGATAGAGTGTGTGTGCTTTCTTGAATATGGGAAATACTTTCGTATCGTCATAGTCGTCATCTTCTGATACCTCTTTTCCATGAATATAAAACTTCTCTTCAATATCGCAATCACATCCTACAACTCCACAGGAGTAATAAAGCTTAAATAATCCGTCTTGTGTGACCCCTTCTAGTGTAATTATCCAGGGAGTAAAACCTCTCGTTCCAAAATGAGCTATTTGTTTTATGTGAAGTCTCTGTGTACTTGAGCCATACACAAGCACATATTCTCCTCTTTGGGGGCGATTGGCATAGTAGCATGCTTGGCAAAATCCACTTCTCGTGAATACTATTGCCTCTTTTGTCTTTTGCATTGTGTACTGTTTTATATATTATACAATCAATAGAAAAACACCGCAACCTTTTCCCAAGGTGCGGTGCGTAACTAAACACTAAATAGTATCGGAAATACTCCTGTGAAACCACGTTTTTCATCCAATAAACCAAATGCTTGTGTTGGTTTTTGGTAGTCAAAAGCATGTGCAAGAGCGTAGGTATTGTATCCTATGAGTGATCCGTTTGCGAGAAACTGTCCCATCTTATGCTCCATGAAATGAAGATGCCCAAAGAAGTCATAAAATGCTGGGATAAATTTCTGTGTACGCATAAGCGAACGATTAACACTTACAGTAAATCCCCCTATTCCCCCATTGTACTTAAAGTGCGTACCGTGTTGGAAACGTAATGTTTTTCCATAAATCTTAAGGTACTGATGTTGTCCCTGTGAGATATAAAAATCCACATTACTGTTGTTTTTGAAGTAGTGCTTGATCGAATTGTACATGAGATACTCCAGGGAGTACCCGTTTTCAGTAGCTATCCAAACTTTCGGTGTAATTCTCGAATGATTACCAACTGTTGCTGGTATGATCACTTTGCATTGAGTTTCTTTTTCAAGAAATTCAATACCCGAGACCAGAAGTTCTTGAACGAATAGGATGGCATCCATAGGTTGCAGTTTACATATTGGTAGCAGAACATCATGAATATTACCGCTAATAAAATCTCCAAGGAGACCCAACACAATCGTATCAACCGTGGACGAGTAACGTTCCTTCTCAACCAGTTTAACGGCATTTTGAAAGAACTCTGTAGCACGCTTTTCAGCAATTTTAAGATTGTACGCATTGAGATTGTTTACTGATGTTTTTTTAACCTCTTCTTCTACATGCCAATCTGATGCAAGGATTATCGGTGTTACCGATCCTTTTGATGTACTTTTGATTACTGGTATAGAATGTATATTTCTATTACTTTGTATACCCTGAGCATTCATAATGCTCTTGCGTAACCCCTCGTTTTCTTTGAGGAGGAATTTGTATTCCCTCTGCAAATCACGAAGCTGTTTCTTGATTACTTCGTCTTGTTTTTTCATGGTACTTGTTTTGTATCTATTATATCACGAAAACAAGAAAATCCCCTAATGGGGATACCTTGGATACCGAGAGTTTGAAAATAATTTGTGGTCGACAGATAGTTTTCGAAAGCGTTTTTTGTGCAGTGGATCATCCACCAAAGAACAGTCGCATGAATACTAGGTATCGGTAGCACTCTACTTGTCTGTGTGAATTATAGCATAAACTTATCCACAACAAAATTGTTTTGTTTTTATTTTTGGTGTATACTGGAAATGTCCTAATCGGGACTTTAATAACCTTATGTGCTGTCACATTTCCATTACTCATAAGGTGGTGGAAAGTTGATAGCAAAAATTATATGAAACAAGAAATTGTACGACATGGTGAAGTTATCCTAAAACCAATTGATAAACTTCCAGAAAACTTAACATTAAAAGAATCAACAAATGAAGCAATTATTGCTCATTCAGAGACGGGTCATCACCACCTTTTAAAAACAAAAGTAAAAGAAGCAGTGAAAATTTACACTACTATTGATGGTGAAACTTTTGTAGAAGTAGGAGATATTGCACAATTACTCCACAAAAAAACAGGGAAAAACGTTCACAAGACTCATACTGTAAATCCAGGTGCATACAAAATTATTCTTAAAAAGGAGTTCAATTATTACGAAGGAGTACTTAAAACTGTTCGGGACTAAATATATGCAAAAACTAGAAAAACTTTCTCTAGAACAGGAAGCTCATTTAGAAGTAGTAAAAAATGAATGGTTAGAATTATGTAATTCCTGTCCTGAATTGAATGAAAAAGAGTCCAAAAAACTCATCAACTGGATGTACAAAATTTCAGGACTAAAGGAGCCAGTTATAGTGTTCCTAGACTCTCCAATGGCATGTCAGATAGGTTGTGAGTATGCACTACAACTTATGCACATGAAACCGAATCAGGTGGAGAATCAGGTGTGGAATCAGGTGGAGAATCAGGTGGAGAATCAG
>ERZ724522.451-NODE-451-length-26377-cov-4.785313_pt1 | contig 26377 bp, 39 predicted proteins | sample MGYA00376055_ERZ724522 | MGnify/ENA primary metagenome ERZ724522 (study PRJEB28724, sample SAMN07190884) | wastewater metagenome | isolation source: effluent of sewage treatment plant in Hong Hong | place: Hong Kong | collected 2016-03-17 ...
AATTCAAGTTGGTCAACGCAGTGTTGCTTGAGACATCCAGACTTGTGAGTTGATTGTCGTAACAATCCAAGTTGATTAAATTCGAACAATTATGACCATGAATTTCTTTCCAAGATTGACCGGATTGGTCAATTGACCCCTCATAGACATCCAAAATTTCTTGGTTGGTAATGGTTAATGAAGAACCGACAAAAATAAGAACTCCATCATACGGGTCATTACTGGATTGGTTAAAGTAATCGTAGGTCGGAACTCCACCGGCGCCCGCCGCTGCCATCGCGGTATTTTGAATCTGTTGTTGAGCGGCTTGTTGTTCCGCAATGATACGAGCCATTAACTGTTCTTCTTCGACTAGCTCGTGCCAATGCTTCTTTTTCTTTGGGGTTTTGTCCCAAGCGTTGTAGGGTTCAATTAAAAATGGCATCATACAATAGATAAATATACACGTAAAGGCGAAAGGTCTTGACTTTTTCACTGATTGTGATATAGTTATTTTCATCATGGGGTCGTAATGGTATCGATATTGAACCATTGACAACGTGGAGCATGTAGAGGTTGGTCATCTGGCCTCTTAAAAAAGAAGACCAAAACAGTAAATGCTAAACTTAATCGTTTGGTAAACGCAGCTAAGAGCTTCGTCTTTGAGGTTAACGCCTCCGAAGAAGTAGTTTCCGAAACTGAGTTCGCGATGGCTTAATCGTCATTCCGTCACACTGGCCGATTCTCTCTGAGTTGGATGTGGCGTAAAATAGAGAGATAGAACTGGAAGTTGCCCCTTACAAGGTTCGAATTTTCAATCGGGGAGTAGGTGTTAAGGATGGTTGGTATTCTTACCGCAAAACACCGAAAATCTAAAAGACTACTAAACATGTAGTGCCAGTTGGTTTTAGTTCATTACACCCGGGTTCGATTCCCGGCGACTCCACCATTTTTTGTCCGTCGTTGGAACATTCTTCTTCTATTTATAGATGACAATCTATGAGAAAACTCGAAATCAAGCACCCTGAATACGGCAAATTTGGCCGATTGGAATCAGCTTATGGAAAGTATTATTTCGGCCCACGTATTGATTTCTATCCAAACGTTCGTCCCCAAGTTCCTCCGGGCGAAGATAGTAAACCCGACCCAAAACACAAAGATGAAGTAACCAAAAAATCCTTGGAGATTCTCGACAAGGTATTTCTTGATGGTGTTCCGTTGACCGATTTGTATGATTGGGAAATGAACATTAGTAGCAGAAATGCTAGTGGTCATGGTTGGGGAGTGCCTGATTGGCGGTATTACTTGGTTGGAACGTTGAAAAAACCCGGCACCATGAAATCTCAAGAACTCAAGGAAATGGTTACGGAAGCGGTTCTTGCGATAATGAACAAACGAATTTGAGTCGGTTGGAAACCCCCAAATAAAGAAAGCCGCTAGGATTATTTTCTGGCGGTTTTCTGATTTTGCGACTATGTAATGAATGTAGAACACAATACAGTGTTCACATTAACACAGACACAGAAAGGCTAGTTTATGAGTCACAACAAACTCTTCGATTGTCCATCCTCGGATAATCCCACCATCACCCTTCGTAAAGGCAATGTCGTTTTGAAGATTCCAAATTCTGCGGCCATCATTCGAAAAATCGACGAATTGTATCCCGAAGACAAATACAGTTATTGGAAACGCAAGAAAGATATCAGCGACGAGGAAAAGAACAAGCAACGTCGTTGGATGGCCGCCGCTCAAACTTGGTTCAGACAAGAAGTATTTGGTGGCACTGGCGACTTTGAAGTAGTTGTCGAAGAAGAAACAAAACCCCAAGTGGAATCACAAAGAGAAGTCGAGGATACTGAAAAGTATTTCAAACCAAATCCTGAATATCAGCCCGAACCCAAGTCGGTTGTTCAAACTACAAACAAGAATGCTTACGAAATTCGTTTGGATGTTTTGAAAGAAGCTTTGGCTTTCATTCAATGGAAGACAGAAGTGGGTAAAAATCCCAACATCGTCATGCCGGCGGAGAATGTTCCAACATCTGAATCCGTTATCAATTTGGCTCAACAATTTTACAAGTTTGTTGAGAACAAACGCTAATGGTTACGACGACAGGAGATGGTGAGTTAAAATACGAAACACTTCTTCGGTGCCTCCCATCTCCTGTCAATTCCTTTCATGGAAACCCCATACTACAAAAGGTTATACGATAGGGCACATGAGATTGCTCATGAAACTCAACTTCAAATTTTCTGTAAAGAACTCAAAGCAGCAGGGTTGACGCCGATGGAAATTGATGTGGAAGTGTTCTTCGCTTTGATTCATGAATGATACCGTCAACGATACATGGAAGAGAAAATGTTGGAAGATGCCAATTGGGATTTTGAGATATGATGACTTACGACGAATTTGAATACCATATTGCTCGTGAAATCAAACGAGTTCCGGGTTGCATTTGTTTGGAATGTATGAGTTGTGGTGAAAGCATATTTTGGTATGAAGGTGGTGTTCGAACTCTTTATGACAAACTATACGCCTGTGGGTGTCGATTTTGTAAAGGGAAAATGAAGGTGTATGGATACGCTGGAGAGGATGCCGATTTATGACCGTTCAAGAATATGAATGGATTTTCAGAGATGTGGATTTTTCAAAGAATTCTCTCTGTTTCACTTGTATGACTTGTGGCGACCAACATTTCGTAGGTAATCTTGGACGGTTGAACTATCGAATGAGAAAGCGTTGTTATCGGTGTAATGATGATAATGTCAAAATAACCATACGAAAAAGTTGGAGTTGACTTTTTTTAACTTTGTGGTATAATACGAACATGGGCAAAATGAAAGAAGAACACATTCGTTTCTTAAACGAAGCTTCAAAGCCGTGGGAAGACTTTCGAACTTTGAAAGTGATGAAATTGATTGAGGAAGGCGAAGCAGAGTTTCAACAATCCCAAGGTAGGTCGGTTGGTGCAATTGAAAAACGGATTGAACTGAAACTTCGTCTTAACAAGCAAGTAAACGAAATGCTTAAAAAATGTAGCAAGGAATAAGATTATGATAGGAACAATTATCGGTGACATTGTTGGTTCTCCCTACGAGGGAAGTTATCTTCGTTTCGTGGATGACCGCAACTTCCCACTATTCGACGAAACAAACGGTCGATTTACTGACGACACGGTTTTGACCTGTGCGGTGGCTGATGCTTTGTTGGATATGTCTCACAACAACGGAAGAAAAGGTCACTACCCTCCCGATTTTCGTTCAAAATTTATTGAGTGGACGGCCAAGTATCCCGGTCGTGGGTATGGAAGTGCCTATTCCATGTGGGCGGCTCAAGGTGGTATCATGAAAAACAAGAGTTATGCTAACGGTGCTATGATGCGTTGTAGTCCGATAGCTTTCTTTTATGAAAACCATCTCGGCACGGATATTTTGTTGGATGTAGCCGCTGAGAGTATCGAATGGACACACAATTCTCCCGAAGCTTTGCGGGGAGTTTCCTCAATTGTATCGGCTATTTGGATGGCTGGTAAAAAGAAATCCAAATTGGAAATCAAAGAACACATTGAAGAAAATTATGGTCACATGTTGGATTTGACTGTGGAACAATGGCGTCAACATCCAAAGCCAAACATTCGTTGTAATCTTACGGCACCACAAGCATTGGTATGTTTTATGGAATCGACCGATTATGAGTCTGCCATCCGAAATGCTGTTTATACAAAGGGTGACACAGATACAATTGCCGCAATCACAGGCGGTATTGCTGAAGCATTTTATGGTGTTCGTTCCATTCCTCAATACATGATTGACGAGGCCAAGAAACGAATGACTCCTGAGATGATTTCTTTGGTGAATGAGTTTTATGAAAAGCTCGAAAAGAGTTACACCAAGTCTCAGTATGTAGGGTTTCGCATATAAAAAGTTGACGGAAACCCTTGCATCTGATATATTAAAACTTCGTTAGAAATACCCACAATCTTTTTTGACAGAAAAGGACTGTCGTATGATAGTTATCCAAGTCAAAAGGGTTATAGGGGATTTACGGTAAACAACAAACAAAAGGAAAAAAATGAAGAAATACACAAAGGTAATTGCTAGCGTGTTCTGTGCTCTGGCCGTCGTGTTCGCTGTCTCAGCAAACGCGGCTACGAACGAAACATCGTTGTTCAACGCGGGTGAACTCGGATTGAGTTTGTCCACTGGCTATGATGTTGGCGCTGCAAATACCGTCAATGGCTCGACCTTGTTTGGTCAACCATACAACTTCAACCTGACCGCTGGGGCGTTTTACTTCCCATGGCGTAACTTGGGTTTTGAAGCCAATGTGCCATTCTATCAAACGAAGGGTGCGAGTGTGGATGAAGTTCAAGTCGGTCTGTTGCTTCGTGCTCCATTGAGTTCGACAACTCCAATTCTCAAGAACCTGTCACCCTATGTTGGCGTGAGCGGCGTTTACAATTGGAATGATGCTCAAGATTGGGCCTACATCGGTAAGGCTGGTCTTGAAGTTCGTCTCAACAAGAAGTGGGGCGTCTTCGCTGAAGGGCAATATCGTAACTACGAGTTCCAAAATTGGGGCAATGGTGCGGTATCCGTTCAAGGCGGTTTGAAGTTCGTGTTCTAATCATTGAAACACAACACAGGTTACAACAACCCATCGATGGAAACATCGATGGGTTTTCATTTAGTACTTATGAATATGAACTTTAACATGTGGGGAATCAGTCAAAAAGAACGAGCATTGTATTATGCAAAATGTCCAGCAATGATAGATTTTGCTGAGGGAAAACTTACATTTCTACAAATGCTGGGCAGTAAAATTACCATAGAGTCATTAAATGAGTATGACGAACGGACAAGACGAAGAATAAATTGGAGTGATGATGCTAAAAAACTCATTGGAAAACCGATATGGTTGAGTGAATTGAAGAGATTATTCTCTGTATATCTCCTTGGTAATATGGTATTTAAGAAAGATTACGAAGCACCAGAAAAAGAAAATGACGATATCGCTTGACATTTTTCCGAAGGTCTGATATAGTTATTGCCAGAATGAAAAACAACTATACATAGGTTTCAGGCAAAAGTGAGAAATCACTGACGCCATCATTCTCTTCTAACGCCTCATTAGCTCAGTGGTCAGAGCGGGTCTCTCTAAAAGATTTCGTCATCGGTTCGAATCCGATATGGGGCGCCATTTTATACATCGTAAGTGTATTTCGAATACTCTTTTCTACGATGACAAATACAACAAAGAAGTTCACATTTGTCGAGTTCTTTTTTGATTCGTTCCCAAGAAAAATTTCTAAGTTTACCCCAAACAAATTCCTTTTCAGAGGGAACTTTATGGTGAAAATCATAAATGAAATGTTCAAATGTTTGTCCACATTCGTTACATTTATTCCCCAAGTATTCAATCGCTTTTATCTTCTTTTTAATGTTGCGAAGCATACAGTATGTGTTAAAACACCTTTTACAATAGGATTGTTTTTTGTTGGCTCTACACGGATGTTTGTAGAATTCGCTTGGAAGTTTATTTTCTTTACATTTGGAACATATCATATTTGAATACATATGTGCTTAGAATTTCAAAATCTAAACTTTGTTCGTGATAACAATTTAGTTGTTTCTGATAGTTCAAGTCTATCCACGAACACCAATTTCGCCTCGGTAGCTCAGTTGGTGACGAGGAAGAGTGAGACAGAGTATTCTCAAGACATTCACAGCCTGCAGGAAGGTGAGTGTGGAGAGGAAAGGGTATGCTCATTCCATTCGTCAGTCGGTAAAACGGCAGAGCACCCGTCCTCAAAAAACGGGAGGTCGCAGGTTCGAGTCCTGAACGAGGCACCATTTTCGCCAAAGTCCACAACTAGAGCGTGGAACACAAGTAGGAACAAACGTGTTGCGGTAACGTTTCGTCAACACGGAAAGTCAAAGTTGAAACTAATCATTCCAGCGGGCTGTAAATCCCAACGTGTTGTCGGAGGTTCAAATCCTTCCTTTGGCACCATTTATGGTTGGAGTCAGAGAAATCGTTTGGGGAAAACATGTAAGTATCCAAACGAGATGGCTGAGACGGTGTGATAAGGCTCGCGAGGCAGTCACAACGGAATGGTTCGACCCCATGCCAACCACCAATTTACGGTCAACAACAAAACAAAAAGGAAACATATGAAACAGTAGGATAACACATACCGCCTTTACGCCTTGGTCAGAACCGACTTGGGCATGGATAAAGGCAAAATCGCCTCACAAGCCGGTCACGCATTCTTGGGTGCGTTCATGAACTGTAAAGACCAAACGGCTCTCCACGAATACCACAAAGATTTTCCCAAGTCACCCGGCACAAAAATCTGTCTTCAAGTGCCTGACATCGCCCAATTGTATCGTATCGAGAATGAAGCTCGTGCAGCCGGTTTATCAACCTACGTGGTCGTGGATTCGGGGTGTGCCAACTTCTTCGGCGGTAAACCTACGGTAACGGCTTTGGGTATTGGCCCTGCCACAAGAGAACAAATTCAACACATCACCCAATTCTGTAAGTTATTGTGATTTCCAATAACCTCGTCCCCGTTTACATGGTATATTCATAGATAAACACCATCGTCTAACAGCGTTATCAGAGACATCAAATAGTTTTCCGATATCAACCATAGGCATCGTTTCAACCATTTTTTGAAGTGATTCTTTAGTTGGTCGTTCTACTTTTCTTCGTCGTTTGTTTCCGCATGAATGACATAAATATCCATGTGGGGTTGAAAGTTCTGATTGACATTCTATACAAAATCGAGATTTGAGTTTTCGTTGACCCATACTATGAGTTTCCGTCTGAGTGTGACAGTTCGGACAGAGAAATCGAAGATTTTCCAAGTGGTTGTCCGAAGAGTTTCCGTTGATGTGGTCTAGTTGAAGGGTGAGAGGCAACTTGTTCCAGAATGTTGTTTGTCCACACAGTTTACATTTTTCTTCAATCAAACTAAACTCTAAAATTTTTTTCTTGATGAATTTATTGTGTTTTGACTGGAGAGTAGGTAGAATTTTTAAGAATTCGTTTTTGGATATCCAACTGTGAACTTGAGGTTGACACTGACGAAAATGAGACACGTCGAGTTTTTCTTCGTCAATTCTACGTTTAATAGTATTGTAGTTCCCTCCTTTTTTTCCAATCCCAAAAAAACGACAGATATCGCCAATTGAATTGGAATGTTTAACTAACGATGAAAATTCTTTTTTGGAAATACTCCAAACAATGCTTGTTTTTGGTTTCATGATTATCCTTTACCATATACATATACTCTACTTGTTCGATTCATCAAAGAAAAATGTTGACATCTTTCAAAAATCTGTTACTATGTATCTACGATTGGGTGATTGGTATAGTGGCAGCATTTCTGTTTGACGTACAGAAGACAAAAGTTCGATTCTTTTATCGCCCACCATCAGTGTGTAGGATAATGGCAGTCCGCATGGTTCGGGGCCATGAGATTGTGGGTTCGAGTCCCACCACGCTGACCAGATTTTGATAGTGGTTAGTGTTGGTAGTCAACGACTTGTAAATAAAACGCCCGAAGCGTGAAAAAGTTGTTGACAAATAGTTGAAGATGTGTAATAATGTCTTCACAGTTACGGAACGCAATCGTAATTCAAAAACATTTGATGTGACTAACCATCACTAGCTCTTGAAGAGGTTGGAGCGATAATCCGTCTATGGTTGACGGGACAATCATCTCTCTGTTGGTGGCCGCTCACGCGGGCGGATGTGCGACAGTAATGAATTTGTAGATTGTTCTTTGTCAGTTGAATTTACGGGGGGTATGGCCTCCGTTTCATCCGCAAGGGTGGATAAAGATAAACCCCAGTAATGGGGCCAAAGGGACACTCCCTAACGAGTGCCCACCAATCGCAAGGTTGGACACCTATACAACGAGCGAAATCTGTAACCATCGCCCAAAAGGCTGGTGGCACACTTAAAGCTGGGATGGAAAATGGTATCTGAGGGTAACACTGTAAGATATCTACTAACGATGCCGTCGAGCACTACCATCTGCCAAGCGCAACAGTGAGAGTTGAGATTTAAGCTAAGTAATGAGGTTTGAGACTAGCAATCGAATGCTTCATGACAATCAGATAGAAACCGGCCGAGGCTCACTACTGAGGACGGAATCTTGAAAGATGAATCGAGTACCGCAAGGAAAGGTTAGGACTGGTGTTGGATTTTGTGAGCCGCAAGGTTTATGAAACAACAAGCACCGCACCAGTTTGTTAGGTTCGATATAGCTCAAGGTAGAGCGCTAGTAATTAGAACTAGATGTTGTTGGGTCAAACCAACTATCATTAAAATGCAAAGTCGGTGCTAACGATGACTGAAAAAGTCTTAATGCTGAGGCCCGAAAGGGTAACTCAGTCAACCGTAACTCGCAAGGTGAAAGTTGTTCGTGTGGAAGTGAACGGAGTGGTTAGCCCCACTTGTTGCTCGCAAGGCAGACGTTTGAAGAAACGCGGAATATGTTATCGTTATGATGGAAAAGCCACCATCTAAAAAAGGCAGACTTGTCGGCTACATGATACCGTCCCCGTGACGGGTCAATGTGGATGAAGAGGAAGGCGGTTCGCAAGACCGTGATAATCTCTGAGGGCCGATATACGACGGTGTAATCTCAACCGAAGTAACTCTCAAAACTGTTAGGAATAGACCCTCGGGGAACTTTCGTGAAATCACTAACTTATTTTGGGAATTTGCCTATACTTATAGGCGCACGGCACCGTAGCCCAACTGGAAGATGGCAATACGCTTAGAACGTATGTAGTGCAGGTTCGAATCCTGTCGGTGCTACCACATGGGGTCATCATGTATAACGGTAATACGCCAGATTTGCAATCTGGAAATCGGGGTTCGATTCCCCGTGGCTCCACCACTTCTTAGTTGACTTTCCATTCATTCGTGGTATTATTCTCTCATGACTGTCGTAGATAGATGTATTATGATTTCTGAAAAAGACCCCTCAGAGTGGTCAGAAGAAGTCTTGCGGCAAATTCCAAAAGAAACGGTGTCGGTTTTCGGATTTCAACATGTTGCGATGGAACGAGGCAGAACCATTACATTGATTGAAGCATTGGAATGGACGGGCTTGTGCGAAAGTAAAGGTGAATCTCGAAAGGCCATTCGAAATAATGGAGTCAGAGTTAACAGACGAGTTGTAACAGACATCAATCGTGTTCTGACAATGGCTGACATTCTACCCAATCTTGACGCCATAGTGTTGGAATTCGGAAAATTCAATTTTGGTGTGATTGAAATGTGTTAATCTTCGCTCCTTATTATATGTTGACCACATACTTATCATAGGGTAAGCTAGTGTTCAAGCATGATTGAGGATTTTTACACATCTCTGAGTCTAAAGGTTGGAGAACCTTTACCAAAACATCAACGAATCAACTACAATCACTTTGTATTCGACAATCTCTTTGTCCCTCGAATGAAACATTGTGAAACGGTTGCGAGAGTTTTGGTTTTGTCCAAGAAAGACAAGAAAATCATCGAAGAATTCGCACGGGCGAAAGCCAAGGCCAAAGAAATAGAAAGGCCGGGGTTCGATAACCAAAAACGAATTAAACGAGAGATGACGGGTGCCTCAGTTGAATACGCAGTTCTGAAATTTTACGGTAAAGAAAAACACTTCGACGATTCCATCGTTGAAAAATCCGCTCGGAAAAACCATCCTGACCTTCTTCCTCTTGGAGTTATTTGCGATATCAAGGGGTCATCAATAAACAATGTTCCGTTGGTGTTCAGAACTACTCGTTCTTATGTGTGCGATGTAGGTCAACACAAAGGAAAGAAATATCGTTGTGCCAATGTCATTGGCATTACTGACAATGAATCGGTTTGGATTCTCGGTATTGCTTCTCCAAAAACTTTGGAAACTTGTGTTGATGACAATCTCATAATGATTGCTCAAAATACTTCTAAAACCGGCTTCTATGGAGTAAACGAATTGGTGGACTTGCCTAATACATGGAAACAATTCACCGAAACTTGCTCCAAAATGTCACTTATCACTTGACATTTTCTGAAATCCCTGTATAGTTATCCCCGTAGAGTATCATGATACCCTCGGGCGAAAGTTACCTGAGAAGCATGTTCGACAATGGCTTTTGAGTCGAATTCAATACTCTGCTGGTGGAGGGAAAGCGTGAAGTAATTTACTGCTATGCCCCTTGTCTGGAAGCGGACATAAATTCTGTTAGGTGATTGAGGTTGGGAACTTAGTCACGGACACAGACTTGAAGCTGGAAACCCTCGTTGAGTAGTTGGAAGTGTCAATGATGATACAACGGGGAGGTCAACTTGAAAAACACTCTTTCAAGACCCAATGGCCACTTAGACCAACTGGTAGGAGTCATTCGCCTCAGAAGCGAAAATGTATCGGTTCGAATCCGATAGTGGCTACCAAATTTAATAGTGGGTTGGTAGCTTAATTGGCGAAGCAATTGACTCTTAATCAATAGACTGTGGGTTCAAATCCCACCCAACCCACCAGTTCAAATTTGTTACAAATTTTTCAATTATTTCGAACTTCTGACACTATGTATTGATGTGAATAAAGACAGTAAATCAGTCATGCGATGTCAAAAAAAGAAGAAAAAAGATGCCGTCGAACATTTTGGTGGTAAGTGTGTTCTTTGTGATTATGGAAAATGTTTAAGTGCGATGGAATTCCATCATCTTGACAAATCAGAAAAAGAAGAAGAACCAACATATGTAATCATGCGTTGGTCTTGGGAAAGAGCCAAGAAAGAATTGGAAAAATGTATTTTGGTTTGTTGTAGATGTCACAGAGAAATTCATTCCGAAAACTTTGACCAATCCATAGATTTACAAATCCATGTTAGACCGTGGATAGATGTTGAATGTAAACGATGTGGCAATAAATTTTCAACAAAAGATTACCGCCGACAATACTGTTCCACGACTTGTTGGCAAATTGACAGTAGGAAAGTTGCTAGGCCAACAAAAAATGATTTGAAAGTGTTGTTGACTAAAAATGTACCTTGGGTAAAACTTGGAAAAATGTTTAATGTTTCGGATAATGCCGTTCGAAAATGGGCTAGACAGTATAAACTGTTAAAATAAGGAGTAAGTGAATATGACACAGCTAAACGCCAAAATCATCTAAATGTCGGTCAGTTGTATCAGGATTATTGTTTGACAAACAATCTTCCTTTCGAGGTTATTTCTTCCATTCATTCCTACGACACTTCCACGTTATTCTGCCCAGCAGGGATGCAGAAGTACAAGAAACAGTTCGTAGATTCTTCCATTAAAACCCAAACGGTTTGTAACATTCAATCGTGTTTGCGTCTTAACGATATTGACTCGATGGGAGATGGAACTCATTTGGGATTGTTCAACATGATGGGCACATTTTCATTTCGTCATTGGAGTGTTCAACAGACCGTGGATTTTTGGATGGAGTTTCTTACACATCACTTGGAAATGAACGTGGATTATGTTACCATTCATCCTGACGTTCCAAATTGGAATAGCTATCACAAAACAGAAGTCAGATTTGATTCAGAATGTAAATGGAGTGATGGTGAGATTGGTGGGTATTGCACTGAGTTCTATACTAATGGAATTGAGATAGGAAACATAGTCAATCCGTTGGGAGACTGTATCGATGTCGGATTCGGACTTGAGAGATTAGACCACATTGTAAATCAAACGACTCCAAAAACAAAGGAACAATCGTTGATTGATATTATCATCAAAATGATTGATGATGGCTATGTGCCGGGATACAACAAACAAGGGTCAATTCTTAGAAAACTACTGAAAATGTTATACAAAATGGGAGGGTCAATACAACACTCTTTCTTTGAACAAGAGAAACAACGACAACTCAAAATGTCAGAACGTTACAAAAAGTTGCTTCCTAAATATCCAAGTCAAACGAAGGAATGGTGGTATTCTACTCATGGAATTGAAGTTGACGACTATACTTATTGATATGAAACTCGTTATTCCCATATGTGTCGTTTTCGTGATGTGTTTGACTGCGTGCAATCCTACATTGCCTCCGTCTTCACAATCAGTGTCCACCGTTGACAAAGCTCAAACACCAATTCAAACAGTGAATGGTATTGCTACTGATTCAATGGGAAACCAATATCGAATGGTATCTCCCGAAACGAAAAATGCAGATGGAAGTGTTACAACGGAGTTGTGGGAGAAAATCAAACCGTTGGATACGAATCGTTGGTACACACCAACTTTGGGTTCACGATTTGATACAAACCATCCACCACTGTTCAACAGTTTAATGAAGTAATTTATGGCCGAAGATTTCAGCGATATGTTTAGCAAAGAAAATCCCGGATTGATTCTTGGAGTCTGTGGAAATTGTGAAAAGGAACAAGGCATTGACCAAAAGGCATATCAAAAACAAGGATGGAGTGCTTCTCATGGTATTTGCGCTCGTCATGCGGAAAAATTTCTTAAAGCGGCAAACATTCCAGACGACCGAATCAAGAAAGTTGTTTCAAACAATACCACACGTGATTTGGCCGACCCAAAAAATAAACCAGTCGTTGATTGGTTAAAAAACCCCCCTCCTGCTCCGTCTAAAAATCAAAGCGGTTTAGAAAAAGCTGCTTGACAATTTCTCTCGTTCGTAGTATCATTCTACCATGAATGTCAACGAGTTTGAACGAACCAAACCACGAGAAACCTACAAAGCAATCCGTGACTTGGAGAAATACGTTCAAGATATGTTGGATGCGAACGAGCCGTGGCATCCAAACGACACCGTTGAACGAATTGCGGCTAAACTAAAAACTCTCAAAGAGAAGTTCCTCAAAGGTGAATGAAGAAAACATCAGTGTCATTATTGATTCCTACAACGATTTTACAGAGTGTGGGCAATGGGGGTCTGTAAACACTGAAACCAAGGAAACTACGGCTGGAGGAAAAATGTTTTCTCGCACTGTCAAAGTTCGTCATCCCAATGGTTCGGTTGGATTGGAAACCGAATGGGTTACGGATGAAGACATGAACAACGAACTTAGGGGTAAGGAATAATATGGATGCTTCATTTGGAAGAGAAATATCTAAAGGTATTGAAAAGGCTTTTGGCCTTTTGTTTATCTTCGGTATTTGTATTGGTGTGTGTCTTTCGTTATTGGCGTATGGTGGATACTATCTTGTGAAAAATTACAAGGTGAATTTGGAAAAACGACAACCTCAAATTACTAATGTTCAAACCAACAAATGAAAAAAACATTCAAAGACCTAACAATCGGTGAAGTGTTCACTGCTCCAAATAAACGGGAAATTTTTAACAATCGTGGCGACCGCCAAGATTCGGTAACTTGGAATTGGAATTGGGATACTCTTCGTTTCAAAAAACAAGATGAACATGGAGCAACATCCTTTTATGATGATGGTCAGCGTAATTGGAGAGATGGATGTTACTATCGAATCGAACCCAACAATCCTGTGGAAAGATGTTGAGTGAAACCAAAGTGTGAGACATGTGATGTTGAATTGGAATTCAATCACGGAGCAGAACCGTGGACGGATGAACACTATTCATGTCCACAATGCGATGGAACATACAACATCGAAGAGTTTTGTGAATTATGCGGATTCAGAACACATACTCGTGCTCATCATTTGACTCCACGAAGTAAAGGTGGGAAAGAAACGGCTAATGTGTGCGAAACATGTGAGTCGTTTATTCATAAGACATGGACACACAACGAACTTCGTGATGTTTACAACACAATTGAAGTTATTCTTGGAAACGAAAAGTTTCAAAAGTTTTTGAAGTGGAGATTGAAACAACCACCGGCAACTTTGTTTCGTTCGGATAGAGGAAAGAATCGTGACCGTAACAAGTATCATTGATTGTGGAAGTTAGACCGATAACATTTACTGATTTGAAAAGAATGCGGTTACAAGAATGCGACCGACCAAAATGTTTGGCGGTTGAACTTTCTAAAGTGGGTGTCTATATTGTTACCACCGATGATTATGATACAATGTATGTTTGGCCAATGGGTGTAAACGAAATAGAAGTAGTTGCTTGGCATCGTGACAATAATGCTGGTGATAAACTTCTTTTCCACATTGATAACAGAATTGTATCCGCTGAAATGCCAGAAGAAGGATAATGTATGATGAATGAAAAAGGCGAAAATGTAGAACAGGTAGAAGTCAATGAAATCATTGCCGAACGAGTTCCTCCCGGCGACAAATGGCGGCTGGTTGACGATTCAAAGAATGTGATACATCCAACATTGATGGATGCGTTGGAAGCATATTTTACGGCTACTCGTTTCGTGGGAAGTTTTCGATTATCTCCACGGGAAGGAAAGTTGTATGCTATCAAACAACAAGACAAAGTGATTCCACCAAAACCAGAAAAGAAATTCAACATCTACGGCGACCCAACATGAAAAAAACAACCTTTTCCAATGACCCTGAACAACTACAATTCTTTGTAGATAGTGAAGGTAAATGTCCTGTTTGTTACACCGAATGTAAATATGAAGGGTATCATGAACGGGATTCAACTTACGATGAATTCATTTGCCCCAAATGCGGTTGGTATTGTATGGTAAGTGATGCCGATGAAATCGAACCTTCAAATACGGGTGAACCATTAGAGGGTAACAATGAATGATATCGACATCAATCTTCAAGAAGCATATCAAGAAACATATGACCAAATCAAAATTGGTGGACGTGTTCAAATCATGTCATCCGAAGGAAGAAAGATAACATGGGTGTTCGGCACGGTAATGGATAAACACATGTCTAATTTTTTGGGAAATAGATGGGGAACATATCCTCAACCATTTGTGGATGTTTTGTTGGATACAGGAGAAGTTATCGAAAAATATCAGTGTTACGCATTGTTCTATCCTCGAATCGATTTCTTTTGATTCATACTTGACTTTTTATAGATTCGTGGTATCATGCTAGCATGAAACTGATTAAAGTAGGTGCTGGTGTTCTGAATCAAACCCCTCGTGATTGGAAGGGGAACATGGTCAATATCCGTAAAGTCTTGAGGATGGCGGCCAATGAAGGCGTTGGTATTCTGTGTCTTCCTGAAATGTCCATTACAGGTTACGGATTAGAAGACGACCTTTTCTGTGGTGATGTAACCCAACGAGCACTTTCCAAACTTAAACAGTTGACGGTGGAACTTTCAACCGCACCTACCAGTTACAAGAATATGGTGGTCTGTGTTGGTTTACCAATTCGTTTCAATAACAGTCTTTACAATGCCATTGCTACCATTGTTGATGGCAAACTCGTAGGTTTCACTTGTAAACAACACTTGGCTGGTGATGGAATTCATTACGAAAACCGGTGGTTCAAACCGTGGCCAAGTGGGGTGGTTCAAACCATTGATTTGCCAGAATTTCATCAGGGACTAATTCCCATTGGCGACATTCATTTCAATGTTGGCGGTGTCAAGATTGGTTATGAAATTTGTGAAGATGCTTGGGTGGCTAATCGGCCCGGCACCATTTTGGCGACCAAAGGAGTTGATGTTTATCTCAATCCAAGTGCGTCTCACTTCTCTTTCGGTAAACTTGAAACTCGAAAGAATTTCGTGGTGGATGGTTCACGAGCATTCAACGCTACTTACATCTATTCTAATCTTGTCGGCAATGAATCGGGCCGTGCTATCTATGATGGTTGTGCTTTGATTGCTTCGGGTGGACGACTACTTGCTCAGGGAAAACGATTCAGTTATCAGGATGCTATTCTGACTACTGCCATTGTTGATATTGACACGACTCGAACTCAAAGTGTTCGCACGGCAAGCTTCCAACCCAATCTTGATGAATACAACAAAGGTTGTGTTACCGTTCCTTTTATTTTCCCAAATGTTTTTAGTAAGCCAGAACCGTTATCGACGACTTCATGGGAAAAATCTTCGTTACTCAAGAATGAAGAGTGTACTCGGGCACTCGGTCTGGCTCTCATGGATTACATGAGAAAGAGTCGAACCAAGGGGTTTGTGGTGTCTCTCAGTGGTGGTGCTGATTCGGCATTGGTGACATATTTGTGTGCCGCTGGCATTCGTTTGGGAGTAAGTGAATTGGGCGTAGATGAATTTGTGAAAAAGTTCTGTCCACATTTGAACAGGGCGTTGGAACAAGGCCCAATTGGAATTGAACGATTGGTTCATGAATTGATTACTACGGCATATCAACCAACAGAGAATAGTGGTGATGTAACTCGCACGGCGGCTCGTGAAGTAGCCAAGTCATTGTTCGTTCCTCATTTCGTTTTAGAAGTGGACGATATGTTCAAGAAATATGCCGAACTTGGAAAGATTATCAAGGGAAGCGAATTGAACTTCAAAGAAGACGACCTTGTGTTACAGAACTTACAGGCTCGTGTTCGTGCTCCGAGTATTTGGATGGTAGCGAATTATCAAAATAAACTTCTGTTGACGACCAGCAATATGTCGGAAGCCGCTGTTGGTTATGCTACAATGGATGGTGATACTGCTGGTTGTGTGTCGCCTATTGCTGGTTTGCCCAAGGTTTACATTCGTGAATATCTTCGTTGGGCGGAAAAACTTGGGCCGGTTGACCTTGGCCCGTTACCAGCGTTGAGTTACATCAACAACCAACAACCTACGGCGGAACTTCGACCGAAGGAATGTAAACAGACAGATGAAGACGATTTGATGCCTTATGATTTGCTTCATGCCATTGAATCGTTTACGGTCAAGAATCGGTATTCGCCTTACGAGATTTATGTTGAACTCCGTAAGACATCTACCATTGATAACGACCGATTGATTATGTATATCGCCAAGTTCTTCCGCTTGTTCTCAATCAATCAGTGGAAGCGTGAACGATATGCTTTGAGTTTCCACATGGATGACCACAACCTTGACCCTCGGACATGGTGCCGAACACCTATCCTCACGGGTGGTTACGAGGAAGAATTGGAAGAGTTGATGGTTTTCCTCTCTAAAGAGGGTAAAGAGAAATACTTGAAAAGGTGATTGACTTTCTATATTTCTGTGTTATCATAGAACCATGAAAGTATCATTCACTGATAAGGAATTCTCGGAATTACGAAAGTTTCAGAACGCTTTCAACAAAAAATTGGGTTCGGAAGCGTATGTTGGAACTGACCATGCCTGTCTTTTGGTGGAGTATTCCCCCGAATTGAAGGCAATGCTCCGTCCTTACCCTCCTGCTCAACATTTTGATTATGAACTTCGTTGTTTGGTCTGTGAAGATTGTAAGAAGAACCAACCTTTCTTGTGTGCCAAAGATGAAACCACATTCGTCTGTGGAGATTGTTTGTCTAAACGAGCGTTGAAAAAGAAGGGATAAACCCCTTTCCTTACCTATTTATTGGTAAGGTATGCAAAGAAGAATTGTCATTTCAAAAGGTAAGAAATATCTGGTAAATGCTCCAAGCGGAGATTGTGATGGAGTAGGGCCGGGTTTCCCTGCTGGGTCAATGGTGTTTAAGTCATCCACCGACCTTTCTTGGTATGTTGTAACCGCTTCTGGAAGTTTGAATCATGTTTCGGCTTCTGTAAGTCAATCCGCTCTTTCATTTCCTACCGAGTCGTATTATGACCAAAATTTTCCATATCAATTGTTAATAGCATCCGATGGAAATCCTTATCAAGTGTATTTGAGCGGAAGTGCTCCGAGTGCATCATTGCAAGTGAGTCAAAGTGTTTATACATCGACTGGCAGTTTGGCACCAAAACCATATCTCATTCTTCAAAACATAACTGATAGTAATTTCTATCGATTTTATCTTACATCTGGTTCAAGTGGAATTGTTATGAATGTTGACCAAACGGTGATAAGTTCATCTTGGTTACATTTTCAATAAAAAGGCTTGACTTTTTCCAAAACACCTGTATAGTTATCATCGAACGGCAGATTGGTATATTTGGTTGATTACGTCGCTCTCATAAGGCGAAGAGGACGGTTCGAATCCGTCATCTGCTACCATGTTCTCGTAGCTCAATTGGATAGAGCACCTGACTACGAATCAGGAGGTTGTAGGTTCAACTCCTACCGGGAACGCCAGATTTAACGAGTTATGGAACAACCTGAGTTATTTGTTTACACAATTACGAGTCTTTATACAGCTAAACCTGATGCTGATATGAAGACAACCATGTGGAAGGAATTGGAACACCGTTCACGATTGGTTGGTTTCTACAAGACACTTGAAAAAGCAAAGTTGTGTGTTGAAGAAGATTGGCCTCATTTTGACGAAGGCGGTTATTACAATTACATTGTCATTGAAGGATTGACAGAAGGATGTTATCCCGGTCTTGGTGACAATGAATGGTGGTATCGGCACGATTGGGAAGCAAGAAAATGGGTGCCATGTGAGAAACCAAAGTGTTTTGAAAGCACTGTCAATTTTTACGGTTGACAAGTGAATCTTTGTGTGATAGGTTACTATGTATGAGCCAGTATTGCTCAAGTTGTGGTTCGCCAATTCCTGACGGTCAAGGAAATAGTTGTTCAATGTGTTATGGCGACATGGATTACGGTAAGGATGGTTATTACCGAAGAATGGTTGAACAACAGCTTCAACAAGAGTTTGAAGCAAGATGTGACAAAGTTGAACATCTGAGATTGACCGATGATTTTTGATATGCTCTCGTGGTGATAATGGAATCATGCCACGCTTCGAACGTGGAGAATAGGGGGTTCGATTCCCTCCGAGAGTGCCAATTTTGACAAAGGCGTGATAAGGTCACGCACCGAAGCTCGAAGGGTTCGTGAAAACGAATAACGCTTTGATTACCTGCTTCAAGAGGGATACCTCACCCGAGTAGGAATAGGTTGGTTTGGAATCACCGCCACCCGCGTCATTTAGAGAACGCCACTGTAACTCAATTGGCAGAGTATCTCATTTGTAATGAGAAAGTTGTCGGTTCGAATCCGACCTTTGGCTCCAATTTCCTAAAGGAAAGAGAAAGCAGTAAACTCCAAATAACTGCCGGTGTGAAGTTGGCCGTCACAAAAGCTCGGTTTCTCACTTCATGAAAAAGTGTATGCCTCTGTCGTATAATGGTTATTACGCTTCATTGGTAATGAAGAAAAGACAGTTCGATTCTGTCCTGAGGCTCCAGTTTTTAATCGAAACCTTTTCTCCGTTTCGATTCCTTCCATTCTATTTATTAGAATGACAACCAAACAACAAATGAAGAAAAATTCCCGGTCGTGGTATTTGAAACATAAAGAAATAACAAAGAAACGAACCTTACATCGCCGAAAGGAAATAAAAAAATGGTTGAATGAATACAAATCAAAATTAACGTGTATTTCATGTTCGGAAAACCATGTTTCATGTACAGATTTTCATCATAAAGACCCATCAAAAAAGGATATCGGCATATCTCAAATTGCAGATATGGGATGGAGTTATGAGCGAATTTTAACCGAACTTAAAAAATGTGTTTTGATTTGTTCCAATTGTCATAGAAAATTACATTGGAGAATAAGACATAATTTGCCCGTTGAACATTTCGTTTAAGAATATGGAATACATCTGTGACACAAAACGACACTTGGTTTGTATTCCATATTCCAAGGAAAATCTTCACAAAATGGCTGCTGCTCTTGGGATAAAACCATGTTGGTTTCACAAAGACCATTACGACATTCCCAAGCTTCGTATTGATGAAATTACTCAAAAGTGTCGAGTGGTGTCTTCCAAGGAAATAGTTCGTATCATTAAAGGTGTTCAAAATCTACCTTCTCACGACTTTTTCTGATATTTATGTCCGTATGAATATCTCGGACATCAAGCAAATAATCAAAGATTGTATTTTGGAAGACCACATCATCCTTGAAAACCTTGTTCTCAAGCGTTACAAAGACCTTTTGGTTGTGGTTTCTGATGAAAAAGACACCAAGGCTCAACGGGCCGAAACATTCCGTAACAAGGAGCGTTTGAAAGCGGCAGGTTTCCGTTGGGAAAGTTCCATCAATTCATGGGCGATTGACCAAAACCAACTTCGTAAAGCACAAGAAGCCTTGGCTACCATCAGCAAAACTCCGATGGAAAAGTTCATTGACAAGGTAGAGGAATTGCCCGAATTTTTGCAGAACACCGACAATCTTTCCAAGAAGGATGAACTGGTTCAGAAGATTGATGGATTTGTTGACCAATTGAGCACAGCGGTTGATGCAGCCGCAGTTTCCGCAGCGGTTAAGAATTTCTTGGCTTTCAATGCCAAGTTCCGTGGATACAGTTTCCACAATACTCTCTTGATTTATCTCCAAAATCCAAAAGCAACACGAGTTGCGGGATTCAAACAATGGGAAGACAAATTCCATCGTCGTGTCAAGAAGGGTGCGAAGGGTATTTCCATTCTCGCTCCAATTACAGTTAAGAAGAAAGAGGATGAACCAACAGTAAAGCCAACGGTCACGCCGGGCACTTCAACTCTTGCTGGAGCCGAAGATACGCCAGATGAAAAGGACAAAGACAAGACGAGACGCTACATGCGTTTCATGGCCGTGACTGTGTTTGATATTGCTGACACCGAACCAATCGATGAAAAGGGAAACATTGAAGAACCCGGCTGGCACGCAAGCGACACTCCAAATGAAGAGGCGAACAAGTTGTTTGCCGCAGCGGTTGAACTGGCCGAAGACATGGGTGTTAAGGTTGGTCGTGAAGATGCTCGTGGTGGTGAACAAGGTTGGTCGAGTGGCGGTCATATCAACATTACCAGCACCCTTGATGGTGTAAACAAGGCTGCGACGGTCATTCATGAGATTGCTCATGAACTTCTCCATCACAAGACAACTTCACCATTCTATATCGATGACGAAGAAAAAGCGGGTCTGTCAAAGGAAGTCAAAGAACTTCAAGCTGAATCGGTTTCATTCGTGGTAATCAAATACTTCAATTTACCAGCAGAACATCAGGCAACTTACATTGCTTTGTGGAAGGGAAACAAGGAATCGGTTAAGCAAAATCTTACAACAATCAAGAAAGCGGCTGATTTCATCATCACTGAGTTGGAGAAAATCATGAAGGATAAATCTCAAAAGAAAGATGAACCACCAGTTGCGGAATCAAGTTTTCAGTCGTTTTTCACATGTCGCCATCGTAAATTGGCCTTGAAAGATGATGGTTCTTATGAATGTGAGAGTTGTGGAGAAGTGGTAATTCCACCAAGTCCACACTCTAAGTAACTGAAAATCAACAACTTGTAAAAAAGTGAAAAATGATGTTGACAGTCGCCCTCGGTTGGGGTATGATGATAATCGAAACAATGACCAAACGGACATTGAAGAGCGATATGAAGAAGACCTTGTGGTAGGTCGGTTCGAAGAACCGGATGAAACACAGGATATCGAAGAGAAATACGAAAAAATCATCTTCGACAGATACATAAAGTCGCTTGTAGAAAAAGTCCGTGGGTTGATGAAGAAAAATGTTGACACTTTTTGAAAGTGTGGTATAGTTATAGGCATGAACATGAAAATGAACACGACATCTGAACGAATTAAGGCACTCTCGCCAGTAAGCGGGAACCCCCGTTCTGTCGAATCATGCTTGTGGCATAAAGACTATAATCAATTCGATAGAAATGGGAGGAGCGGCGGATAACGCTTGAATTGATTACAAAGAAGATTTCCGAAACCGCCGCTCCCAGAAAAAAGAGCGGCGGTTTTGTTTTTGGAAAGAAAGTCGAGCTGGACTCTAAACGAAGAAAGAGATAGCACTCTTGAAACGCTGTTGGATAAAGACCGAAAGGTGTGACTTCCATAAAACCATGATGATAGTCGGCTAAGCGCAACTCCGTGATTCATGGCTTCAAAAAGAAGGCGCTACAAGATGCGAAAGCCCGCGTGGAAGTAGGCTTGACTGTGGAGAGACACAACAATTTCGGCTCATATAATTACTCCAAAATCAACTTTTGGTTTTGGAGAGTCATATGTATGAACATGCCCGCTAAAAACATAGAAAGTGCTAGAATATCAAGGCGTAAATGGTATGCCAATAATAAAGAACATGCCAAAGCCAAAGTTAAAGAACGACGAAAAAAACTTTTGAATTGGTTTTACCAATTCAAATCCACATTGAAATGTGATTGTGGTATAAGTCATCCAGCACTTTTGACTTTTCACCATATTGACCCAAAAGAAAAAGAAGTGGATTTGGCTCATGCGGCTCATAATGGATGGAGTAAAAAACGAGTTATGAAAGAGGTTTCAAAATGTAAAGTAATGTGTTTTCATTGCCATATTCTCCATCATTGGAATGAAAAACAAAAGATAGGTAGTCCGCTGGGCGGTGCCGAGTCTCCAAAACTCAGCTTGGTGGGTTCGATTCCTACACTACCTGCCACAATTTAATTGGGGTGTACTCTAACTTGGTAAGAGGCGAAGCTGTTAACTTCGTGTATTCGGAGAAATCCGTATGGAGGTTCAAGTCCTCCTGCCCCAGCCATTTCGGGTCGGTAATTCAATTGGTAGAAAGCCAGACTTTTAATCTGGAAGTTGTGGGTTCGACTCCCACCCGGCCCACCAAATCTGAACAAGTAGTATAGTTTATGTGGTAGAACGCCCGTCGAAACCGGGAGGAGCAGATTCAAACGCTGATGTCGAAAGTTTCGGTTCAAGCCCTGAATCGTAATGCAGGTGTAAATCCTTCATGGGCACCCTTTCGGGGAGGTCGTCTAGTAGAACAGGACGCAGGCCATTAGGGCCTGAAATGGTGGTTCAACTCCATCCCTGCCCGCCAATTTCCGTTTGCACATCGTAGTGTCAGACACTACAATCGGTGAACGGATTGTTTGCACAGAATACCGTCAAACGGTTCGATGTGCGAATGAATTTCCCACGGTCGTCTAACGATTAGGACGCTGCTCCGTTAGAGCAGAAATACAGGCTTAAATCCTGTCAGTGGGGCCACAATTTCTGAAACCGTATGTTCAGAAAGCCCCACCAGTTCGGTGTTTAGGTGGTTAACAAATCAAAAACACCAGATGGTAGATTAGCTCATCGTAGGAAGAGCGCTCTCTTGATAAGGGAAGGGTGGTCGGTTCGAGCCCGGCATCTACCACCAATTTTATGGCGTCGGAACTCGAGCGGCAGAGTAACTGGCTCTTACCCAGTGGGAGAAATCCCTGTGAGGGTTCAAGTCCCTTCGGCGCCACCATTTTGATGAACAACCGCAACTCCATCGGCAATGCTAGCTCAAGAGCCGGGCACTTCGGTATATCATCAATTCTAGCGTGTATCTAAACGATACTCTGGAAGGCACGCAAAGCCTCGACCAGAGAAGATGACGGTGGGAGAGAACACACCAATTTCTGAAATCCATTGATAAGGTAAATAGGGTATTGCCCTTTGGGTTTCTTTTGCGTCGTTATACCGTAGGGGTAGCGGGACTGGCTGTAAACCAGTTGCCTAACGGCTCGGGTGGTTCGACTCCATCACGGCGCACCAATTTCATTGGGTGGTAGTTCAACACGGAAGAACGTTTCCTTGACACGGAAAAGGTTTGGAGTTCGATTCTCCACTACCCGACCAATTTTTAAGCGGTATTGGTGTTTAACGGCTTAGCATGACTGCCTTCCAAGCAATCGGTGAGGGTTCGAATCCCTCATACCGCTCCAATTAAAAGTCGCCGCGTCTGATATTGCTCAGACTCAAATCCGATAGTGTATGGGAACGGCGCAACAATTTATGAAAGCAAAGACAATTGATGAAGTATGTGGTCAACCACATGGTTCGTTTCAAAAGTTCGTTGAGGCACAACGCCGGGCTCTCCAAGAAATTGAGAGGGAACGAAAGGAACGCATCCGTAGGTTGAGAAACAAACAATAACAATTGCAGGTGTGGTGTAATGGTAGCCCACGACATTGCCAATGTTGAAGCGACGGTTCGATTCCGTTCACCTGCTCCATTTTAACAGATTCACGCTAGCAAGGAACTAAGCTCCGGAAGGGGACAGTAGGAGATAAACTCTGCTTTGACAACCGTGTGAACGGTTTTGGCGGCTCTTTGCAGTATGATTTTGGACGTGAAAGAGATTGGTACATCGCTTACCCTGTCACGGTAAGAGTGCTCGGTTCGATTCCGGCTACGTCCGCCATTTCCCCGCTTGGGATAGCATCCCTTGCCCGACTCTGAAAAGAGTCTCTTGCCGAGGTAGCTCAGTTGGTAGAGCACCAGACTGAAAATCTGGGTGTCGCCGGTTCGATTCCGGCCCTTGGCACCAATTTCAAAATTCGTCCTGTAGCCCAACATTGAAGAGGCGTCTCCCTTTTGACGGGAGAGATGAGTGTGACTAGCGATAGTAATCGTTGCCAGACACGATTGGTGCAAATCCCACTAGGGCGACCATATCCCGTGATAGTGTTTAATGGTAGCACGTTAGATTGAAACCCTAACAGAGACGGTTCGAATCCGTTATACGGGGCCATTTTTCAGATACAAACAGCATAAAAAGTAATACGAAAGTATGAGGAGCGATACCTCTTGTATCTGACCAGAATTTAGATGCCCGCAGCAACATCCTCAAGGATAAAGTGAATGCATGTAAAGCATAAACCAAATGGTTCAAATCCATTAAACACCGAAAGGTGTGGCATCTAGTTTTCAAAAACATATTCGTGGGTTAAGGGCATGATTTTCATCGGTGATGAGTCCTACTGTGATAGGCATCGGTCAAACACCCACAACGATTTCATGGCGGTGTCGTCTAACTGGAATAGGACGCCTCGTTTTCAGCGAGTAAAATGACGGTTCGAATCCGTTCACCGCTACCATTTATGGCCCGTTCGTCTATCGGCTAGGACGTGACCCTTTCAAGGTCAAGAGAGGGGTTCGACTCCCCTACGGGCTACCATTTCATGCTGCTGTCGTCAAATTGGATTGGCCACACGCTACGAACGTGTTGAACGAAAGTTCTTATGGAGGTTCGAGTCCTCTCAGCAGTGCCATTTCATCAGGGTGTAGTTCAGCTTGGTAGAACGCTTGTCTGGGGGACAAGAGGCTCGTGAGTTCGAATCTCACCACTCTGACCATTTTTGGAGTCGTAAGAGGTTGGCTTAGAGGCAGCCAGAACATCTGTTCCGTATCTTAGTGAGATATGCCTATAATGAGTGACTGAAACACCATTACACTCCAAAAGTTTTTATGGCCCCGTCGTCTAATAGGAAAGGATTGTAGATTCTCAATCTGCGGAACTCGGTTCGACTCCGAGCGGGGCTACCAATTTCTAGTTAGTGATGCCGGTAAATACATTCGTGACTCGTGAGGGTTCATTGTAACGCAACTAACGAATTACTAAGTCACCTAAAGCGTTTGGAGGGTGGGGACTCATAATTCCGGTGGACAGAGGTAACGTTCGTCTAGTCCAGCGATTTAGTAAAGACTTTTATGATGCTGTTGGTGTCAGTGGAAACATTTGGCTCCGTCAAGGAGTCAGACATTGGTTCGAATCCAATACGGCGTCATTTTCAATTTCGAAGGGTGCCGAAGTACAAGGCGACTGGCAAAGGCGGGCTTACATCCCGCACGAGAGTAGGCGTTGCAACGCTGCTGGGTTCAAATCCCTCAATCCTTCGGATATTTTGTGTTGGTCAGGTGACGGTAATGTGTAAAGGCGTCTGGCGTTGAATGGTGGTCAAAGTGCCGGCTTGGGTATAGCTCTATCTGTTTGTCGAAAGATGAACGAGTGCATGGATTTGAATAGTCGAATCAGCTGAGCGAACGAATGTCACACTAGGTAATCCCAAACCAACATTGCATGGTGTACATAGCATAGTGGTAATGCCGTGGCCTGTGAAGCCACCTATGGAGGGTTCAATTCCCCCTGTACACCCCACTTAATTTAATGGGGTGAATGTATCGTTTCGAATTTTTGAATGATACATATAGATATGAAACCATTATACACTGAACAAGAATTTGAATCCTCGAAATCAAGAGGATTATTACCATTTGAGTGTGAATCTTGTGGAAAAACTTTTTATGGGGTGAAGAACGAGATTCAGAAACATTTTTCTAGGTTAAAACGAGGAATACGAGTTCTTAGAAATTACAAACATTGCAGTATAGAGTGCCAAAAAAACGGTAAAGTTTATCCGTGTAAACAGTGTGGGAACGATGTTTACCGAACTCCGGGACAATTCAAACAATACAATCCAAAGCATGTTTTTTGTTCTCACTCGTGTAGTGCAACTTATCAAAATACTCACAAAACAACGGGGTATAGACGGTCAAAATTGGAATTATGGATAGAAAAACAATTATCAGAATTGTATCCGTCACTTGAAATCCATTACAATAAAACAAGTGCTATAGACATTGAATTGGATGTTTATATTCCTTCTTTGAAA
>ERZ724522.452-NODE-452-length-26360-cov-9.555370_pt1 | contig 26360 bp, 27 predicted proteins | sample MGYA00376055_ERZ724522 | MGnify/ENA primary metagenome ERZ724522 (study PRJEB28724, sample SAMN07190884) | wastewater metagenome | isolation source: effluent of sewage treatment plant in Hong Hong | place: Hong Kong | collected 2016-03-17 ...
GCGTACGGCTTCTCGGTGCGTTGCCTTAAGAATTAAATTTTATCTTTATAATTTTATAAAATATGGAAACTCAAGATTTCCCATTCGGGGTAGTGGTGAAAGACCACCACATAAAAACAAGATTGAATAATTTGAATGAAATTCAATCTTATCTCCTTCGGGAGAAAACCGCCGAAGAAGTAAATAGAATTATTGTCCAAGTCGTCGATCACCCATGCACGATAATGTTATATGGTCGGGAATGGCTTATGACAGAACTCCGCTAGTCTATGTGGCTCGTCGGGAATACCGAATACCCACTTTTTCTTTTTTTATGCTTACCGAAAAAGATATAAAAATTTTTCCTTGTCGAATGACAAAAAAATGCTATCTTATGCTTAAGGCGATTCACGGAAAAGAATTTGCCATTGAATCCGTAAAATTATCTCCATTTTTCAAAAAAAATGCTAATTTCTAAATGCTGACGGGCGATACTCCGACAGCCTAAAAAAACAAAATATAAATCCGTGAAAACGAACGGATACGCAAGTAAAAAAGAAAATACCCGGGCTTTTGAATTGAAACTTTTGGAAAAGGCTTGAAAAATAAAAAACCTTAGAGAACAGATCAGTTTTTTGCTTCAAGAATCTTTCGAATACCAATGAGAAAAAATTAGAGCGATACACTATGTCGCTGACTTCGTATATGAATCCAACGGCGAAACTATCGTGGAAGACACCAAGGGATTTTTGACGGATGTTTATAAAATTAAGAAAAAAATGTTATTGAAACGCTACCCATTTATATTTTTTAAAGAAACTTAGAAAAATGAAAAAATTATCCAGTTGTTGTAAAAAACCGTTTATCAAACACGAAATAACGAGAATAAATGTCTGCTCGCAATGTTGATATGCCATCACGGTTTTTTAAAGGAAAATATTTAAAAATATATAAAAATACGTAAAAAAGTATAAGAAAGATTTGACAAAAAAGAAAAAAAGAATATTATGTTCTTGTCGTAGAATCAGACACAAAAAATCTTTACATTTTTTTTTTTTTTTTTTTTTTAAACTTATGAGAACTTTTGCAAACTTCGGAGAGGCGTATCAGGTTACTGGGTACCTTATGAAGGCGAGTACGCCTGAGGAGGACAATTATCTTCTTTCTTCGATGGGCTATTCGCCCAAAAAATACAATGTTTATTTTTCTTCTGATAGAGTAACGGATGATATCCGTAATGTAAATATCAGATTTAGAAAAAAAGACGAATCCGAGCAATATCTTTTTTGCACTTCTTTCTCACTTTGCCACGAGTGGCAAAAAGAAAACAACGAAATAGCAAAATGTTTATTTCAAAAAATTAAAGAAATGAAACCAGTAAAATTCGTAAAATGACCAGACGGCGAATGGAACCGTTGTTAGTCACTTGTACACTATCCGCCGTATTGGCGATAGCGTGCCAGCTCCCTAGATAGGGAGTTTTTTTAAATTTGCATTTTAACCGCAAAAAAATATAATGAATTTTATATAAACCGTATTTTTTATAAAATAGGTTACTTTCGGCAAGTTTACCCATATTGTCGGAAGTAACCTGCATTATACAGGTACGATATTTTACAAAAAATTAAAAATGATATTGACCGCCTACAAACTGAAAGAAATCGCTAAAATAGAGGGGTGTACCTATTGCACCGCTTTTAATCGAAAAAAGAAAAATAAATATGTTGTCGTAAAGTTCACTTCTGGGAAGGCTGGAAAGTCGAAGAACCACACAAGGTATCTCCACCCGGATTTTTCTAAAATTCTCAATGAATGAACTGCATTTTTTACAAAAATTTAATTTGTACGTGCGGTTTTTTGTCTTGTAATAATGAAACTAACGGAACTTAAAAAGCTCGAATGAAATCCGAGGACCATATCCAAAGAAGATATGGAAAGACTAAAGGAATCAATAAAAAAGTTCGGTGTCATAGAATGACGCCCTTTTCTCGTATCAAATAGAACTTGAGAGAATATCATCATCGGTGGCAATCAAAGATATGAAGCGTGCAAAGCGTTATGAATCAAAGAGGTCCCTGTACATATTATGGAATGACTCACCGAGGAACAGGAAAGAGAAATAATCATTCGAGACAACGTATCGAACGGTGAGTGGGATATGGATATTTTGGCAAATGAATGGGAAGTGGAACAATTAAAGGATTGGTGAGTAGACATAAACTTTGAAACAGTAGAACCAACAGCGGAAGAAGATGACTTTGAAGTGGATGGAGGAATACAAACGGATATTGTACTCGGAGATTTATTTGAAATTTGACCGCATAGGTTACTTTGCGGAGATAGTACGAATATTGATGATGTAAATAAGCTGATGAATGGAGAGAAAGCGGATATGGCACATAATGACCCACCATATGGGATGAAGAAGGAGAAAGAAGGTGTAATGAATGACAATCTGAACTATTATGACCTCCTGCAATTCAATAAGGATTGGATCAGTATACAATTCGGACACCTGAAAGATAGCGGATCGTGGTACTGCTGGGGAATAGATGAGCCTCTGATGGATATATATAGCGATATTTTGAAACAATACATAAAAACACAAAAGGCAACCTTTCGGAATTTGATCACTTGGGACAAAGGAAACGGACAAGGGCAGAACTCGGAGAATACGAGAAGTTATGCAATAGCAGATGAAAAATGTTTATTTGTGATGTGTGGAGTACAAGGCTTTAATAATAATGCAGATAATTATTTTGAAGGATGGGAATGAGTAAGATTATATTTAGAAAGTCAAATAAAATGATTATGAGAAAGTGACTGAAAAATAGCAAAAGCACTCTGATATAAAGATTGAAGAAGTGTAAACCATTGGTGGAATAAAAGCCAGTTTAATTTTCCCACTAAAGAAAATTACGAAGCTCTAAAAGAGTATGCAAAAACAAAAAAATACGATTTATTCAAAAAAGAATACGATGATCTAAAAAAAGAATACGATGATCTAAAAAAAGAATACGATGATCTAAAAAAAGAATATTACAGTACAAGAGCATACTTCAATAATACACACGACAACTTCAATAATGTCTGGAAGTTTGACAGGACAGGCACAAAAGAGCGAGAACACACATGATGACACGCAACCCCGAAGCCACTTAAGATATGTGAAAGAGCAATAAAAAGCTCCTGCCCTGATGGATGACTCGTCATAGACTTCTTCTGATGAAGCGGATCTACAATGGTGGCATGCCACCAACTCAATCGCAAATGCTATATGTCTGAACTCGATCCAAAATATGTACAAACTATAGTAAATAGAATGCAGAAACTCGCTCCAGATATAGAGATAAAGAGAAATTGAATTTTATATGAAAAACCTGAAATAACAGGATAATATCAGTAATATGCCAAAAGAAGATTGACAATTCAAGCCGTGACAATCTGGAAACCCAGCATGAAAGCCTCCATGAACCAGAAGCATAGAGACCCTTTTCCGTGATGCTATAAAAAAAATTGCTGAAGATAATCCAGAGGTAAAGGATGTCGAACGGGAATTGATCGTCACGTTATTAGCAAAGGCAAAGAAATGAGATATAAAAGCAATGGAGATATATCTTGACCGTTTATATTGAAAACCAAAACAAAAGATAGAAACAGAATTAACTGGAAGTATGAATGTGATATCTCCGGAAGATCGGAAACTTTTAAATAAAGTTTTGTCTGAAAACATATAATTTTCAATATGCGATGGAAAAAAGTGAAGCAATTAGATATTTACTTTCAAAAAAAGAAACAAGACATGCTCTCCTTGAGAAAGACTTGTTTCTTTTTGGTTTATACTATTTTCCAGAAGCGTTCAAATATCCATCCGCAGATTTTCACAAACAATGGGCAAAGGATATGATGACTGATAAGAATGTCCTCTTGATAGGTTTCCGAGAGAGTGCTAAAACTTTTTGGGCGTTTGTTAAATTCGTGCATAATATTTGTTACAAGAAAAAACGCTTTCAAATGTTTTATTGTTTCGACCAAAACAAGGCGGGGAATAGGATGTATGATGTAGTTGTTGCCTTACAATCTAATTTAAGAATACGGTCCGATTTTTGAGCACTTTTCCCGGAGGAACGGGAACCGAATAAAGCACAAAAAAGGACTATTTCCGAATTCATTACAAAAAATGGCATAAAGTGTAAAGCAATGAGCATTTGAGCTTCTCCTCGAGGGGAAGTATATATTTCTTCTGATGGGACATTCCGCCCCGATGCAGTATTTCTTGACGATATCGACGTTGATAAGTCTGTTGCATCTGTTTTTCAAATTGAAAAAAACTATTTATGGATAAAGGGCGAGTTTCTCGGAGGATTGTCGGGAGATTCGCAAATAATCTTTCTTGGAAACGTTATAAAAACGGACGGGATTGTCTTAAGGTTCGAGATTGATTACAAAAACTCACCGTACTGGATTATTCGGAGGAAAGCAATTATCGAAAATGGCACGATAACATGGGCGAGATTCTCGCAAGAAGATATCGACAAGAAGCGATCTGAATTCGGCGAAATATCTTTCAATCAAAATATGTTGCTTATACCGTATTCTGGAGGGGAAGCAATTGTGAAAAGGGAAAACATCCTATACAATACCATGGACGATTGGGATAGGATTATTATTGGAGTCGATCCGGCAATTTCTGAAAAAGCTCTATCGGATTTTTTCGGAATTACAGTAACAGCACACAAAGGAAAGCATAAGAACGTCAAAGCCTGTTATGCTTTAAAAGGAAAAGAGAAGGACCCATATTGAGCAGTGCAATTTTTAAGAAAATTATACGACAAATGGCAAGCAAGCTGTATAGTTGTCGAAACCGTTGCTTTCCAACAGATTTTTGCAAGATTATTAAAAGATGCCGGGATGGCAACAAGAGAAATACAACCGCACCGAGACAAAGTGACACGGGCGATGGAAAAGCAAAGTGAATTTGAACAATGATTTATTTCTTTTGACCCGGACGGAGAATGAATCAGAGAACTTGTCGAAGAATGGCTAATGTTCCCGAATGTCATCCATGATGATCGCGTTGACTCTTGTATCTATTCTTTTGAGCAAGCAAGAAAAGTTTTCGTCGGTTCTCTATAATTTGCATTTTTTCTTTCCATGATATAATCGAAGTATATTCTTTTCAAAACAATTATGAAAATATTTGGATGGGAGCTCAAGCGAGCAAAGACACAATTGCAAACGGAAAATAAAGGGATTGTATCGACAACGTACCGGTCGCCATATGAACCGCTTTTTTTGAACGGAAAAGAAGTTGCGAGAAATATGGAGACGTATTTTCGCATGTACCGGATAAACGCTGATCTCCGACGATGCATCGAAGAAGTTCAACAAACCTGTTGCAAGTCGTGATACCAAACGAAAATATGGGTAAATAACCGACAAGATTACAAAGTTATATACAACGAACAAATCGAAGAGGCTTTGAATTTTATCGATAATTTTGGGACGCTAAAAAACGATATCGTTCAAATGAAAATGTTGACGGAAAACGTTTTTATTCAAAAAATACGAGATCTAAAAAATAGAGTTGTCGGATGGAAAGTTTTAGATACTCGGCGAGTATCTATATTGGCGGATAAAGAGGGGACAAGGATTGCATATATTCTCCGAAACGGTGCAAGTATGAACCGAATACCAGCAGAAGAAATTTTCCATTTTATATGAAATCGTGATCCAGATAATTGCTTTTTCGGGATGTCTCTCCTTGAGACTATTGTCTATGACATTCTCGGTGACGAAGCAAGCGTGATGATGAATTATTACTATTTTGACAACGATGCTATCCCGTCCGCTCTTTACATTATGGACAAGAACCTATCGGAAAAAGAACAAGACATATTGATGGAATCGATAAAATGACAGCTTTCCGGTGCAAAAAACAAATCAAAATCAATTGTATCTAATGGGATTGAAGATATTAAGAAGATCTCCGACGATAGAAAAGATATTCAATTTGTTGAACTGAGAAAATACGCAACGGACAAAGTATGTGCCGTAATGGGTGTCCCTCGGATAATTCTCAATTATACCGAATGAATCAATTATTCGAATGCTGATATGCAATATACAAAATTCATCGAAAACACTATTCGACCAATGGAATGATTTTTGAACATGGTTTTCACCGCTATGATTCAAGATATTTCTCCGAATCTTGAATTTGTCGCAATCGACAACCATATCAATGATATGAAGGAGAAAAATGACCTTGCAGTTAAGAATGTAACCGCAGGGATATGGACAAGGAACGAAGCACGTGAATATATTGGCTTTGACCCTATCGTTGATGAGATAATGAATGCTATCACGGTATCTAACGGAACGACACTCCTTGACGATATTTCTATCAATCAAGACATAGCAATACCTACCTAATATGTACAATACCAAGTATTTGGATAATCAATTCGTAATGTTCCAGCGGGGGATATTCCGCATTTTCAAACAACAACTAAAAGAAGTAATTGAATTGCTTGAGAGTATGGACCAAAAATGATATGAGACTAAAGGTTTTATGCAACGGCTTGAAAATCTTTTGAATTCTTTTCGAGAACAAGTACCAAAATATATCACCGATAATCTCCCGAAAGTCATAAAAAGAGGCTTTGAGGAAACTTATAAAAAATACAAGAATAAACTTAGTTGAGATTATAAACTCTCTTTTGATTTGCCGACTGATTCGGCGGTTAAATACCTTTCCGCCAATTACGCATTGTTATTGTCGGACAAGTGACTTTTAAAACTTACAAAAGAAGACTTAACACGGATTATCTGAGATGGCATATCCGCCGGGAAATCTTATGGACAAATTGCCAAGGAGATTGAGGAGGATATTCCATTTGCTTTTTCGAAATCCCGGGCGAAACTTATTGCAGTCAATGAGGTTTGACGGGCTTATTGATTTTGATATTTTGAACCTGTCAAAGAAATGAAAAAGGAATGATTCGATATGGAAAAACAATGGATCACCTCTCATGATTCGAAGGTAAGACCGGACCATAAAGCAAATGAATCGGAATGATGGATATCGATTGATAAAAAGTGGACCGCTACTGGTGACGAATACGCCCCGAGCCATAATGATATCAATTGCCGGTGTTATATGACTTCGCGTATTGTTTCATAATTTGACTTGAAGAAAATTTTCGTACAATAATTTTGTATCATTTATTTTTGGAATATGAAAAAAAGATTTTTAGAAATCAAAAGCGGAACGGATAAAGAGGTCTCGTATTTTCAATGTGAAAAACACGAATACGAAATGAAATGAGATAAAATCATTATCACTTGATTTGCCTCTACACCCGAGATTGACCGGTATAATGATATCGTCAGACCGGAGGCATTCGGAAAGGCAATGGCGGAATATATGAAAAATCCCGTTGTACTTTGGCAACATTATTCAGAAAAAATTCTTTGAACTGTTACGGAATACGCCATCACAGCGAATGGCTTGCGAGTAAAAGCCGAATTAACAAACGATATCGAAAACACTTTCCAACTCATCCGTGATTGAGCATTAAAAGGATTCTCCATAGGATTTATCGCAAAAAAATGGTCTTACAATGTCGAAGAAAGTGCATGAACGGAAAAAGAAATTCGTGAAATTACCGACCTTGATCTTGTCGAAATATCGGTAGTATCTACCCCAGCTAATAAGTCTTCTCTCTTCACTTTGACAAAATCTCTTAAGGATTTCTTTGATAAAATCCGAGAAACTGAAAAAAAGACTTTAGAAACGACAGAAAACGATTCGACGATAGTTATATCGGAAAATGAAGAAAAACCGCAAGAAAATACCCAAAAAGTGGAAGAAAATACGAAAGAAGAAGAAAAAACGACTGAACCTCCTGAAAAGACAGAAGAATTGACTGAAGCACCAACCGAATGAGCTGAAATAGCCGGTGAAAATCCGGAACCTGCTGAAAATGCAGAGAGCGAATCGGAAAAGACAAACATTGACGTGGAAGTCGTCAAAGAAGACGTTGAGGAATTGAAGAAAACTATTGCAAGTCTTATTATCTCTCTCGAAGAGAAGACTTGCATAATTTCAGAAATTCAAAAAGAATTGGACGAAGTAAAATCACTTGCTGAGTCAAATGATAAAGCAATGAAAAAAATAATCGTTCCAAAAAGTACGGCATTTAGCGAGAAAAACATTCCCGTTGATATGTTAAAAATTTATTCTATCATTACAAAATAATATGTTAAAATCCTGAGCTGTAAAATTATCAGAAAGCGTACGATCTTCCAGCGAATTGGTAGATGTTCTTTCTTTCCAACTTGAAAAAGAAGGGAAAAGTGTTGAACAGTATGATCTCACAAAGGCTTGCGAAGTAAAAACCGCAATGAAACTTGAGACAAAGGCAAATGAAGTAGAACATACTACAAACACTGGATATGGTGCTGAACTTGTTCCACAGGCTGTCCAGAGTGTTGACTTCCTTGATCTCGTCCCAAAATATGGGACATTCATTCAAGCACTTCGTGGTTTCCATGGAAGAAATTTGAATAAAATTCAAGAAGTTGATGTGCTTTGAGAAATCCCATTGCATGATCTTTCTTCTGAATGGACTACAGGATCCCCAATTTCAAAAATTGCACAAGGGATTGGTCGCTTGCCAACTGCAAAAGTTACATTAACACAGACAAAATATAACTTCTCTGTTGATGTGTCTGACGAGCTAATGCGATTCGTCAATATTATTGACATTATGGCAACAATTAACGCAAAACTTGCTAAATCCGCTGCTCGAACACAAGAAGCGTTAATCCTTAACGGAGATACCACAACAGCTTGAACAGGTAACGTAAACTCTGACGATGGTGCTCCGGCAGCAACAAAATATTACCTTGGTGCTACTGGACTCCGAAGAACCGCAATCGCTGCTTCCGATACCGTTGACGTCGGAACTCTTGAATTTGCTGATTTTCTTTCTTCCTTGCAATTGCTTGGAGATTTCGCTTCTGCACCGGAAGATCTTATTTGGATTTTCAATAGAGCGACTTACATTAAGTCTCTCGGGGTAACAGAATTCAAAGACTTCTCGCTTAATGGAAGATTCTCAACTGTTGTCGGAGGATTGACAAACTTTCTCGGTTCTGACGTGTTTGTCGCTCGGGATATGCCAAAGACAGAGGCAGATGGGAAAGTCTCCACTACTCCAGGGAATAATACTCTTGGACAATTTCTCGTCACCCATCGTGATGCTGTTCAATATGGGTACAACTGAGATTATAATCTCGAAGTATTCCGTGTCCCATGATATGGATGGCAGATTTTCGGATACTACTACATGGGTATGGGTATTGCAAGTGAACTTGCAGGAAATACCGATCCTCTTGTCGCAGTTTGACGAAACATCACCCTCTAATTTTAGCGTTAGACGTGCAGAGCCTTCGGGCTTTGCCGTTTACTTCTAAAATCAAAAATATGTTTTACCAATATCTTGGAAAGGAATATACATATGCACGGATTAGAGAATGAGAATTAAAAATTAAAATAGTACCGGGAGAAATCATTGAAAGCCAATTGGATGAAACATATTTCACAAAAAATGGTTTTCAAAAAGTAGAAATCAATATTGAAACGAAGGAAACAAAGAAAAAAGGAAATAAAAATGCAATTGAAATTGAAGTTTCTTAAATCCGATATATGGCTTACGTCACGACTGAATCAGTAAATGTATATCTAGGCACAAGTGGGGAAGATCCGCTTATCGCTTCTCTTATCGCTTCTGCAGAAAGCCTTTTTAATCATTTGATAAATTCTAACGGGATTTCTCAAGCAACTTTCACCGAAAAATATCGCTACCCACTAGGCGGATTCCATTCGGAAAATATGTGACGTGTTTTTTATCTTGATAATATCAATCCGACAAGTGTCACGGAAGTGGACGGCGTTGCTATATCATCCGGGAATTATTACCTTGAATGAAGAAAGCTAACGCTTAAAACGGCGGTATCATATCAGCAAACGTTCCCACACTTGAACACTATAAAGTATGTTGCTGGGTATGCGACTATCCCAGATGACGTTAAACTCGCCATAAAAATGATGGTTGGTTTTCTATACCAATCAAAAAATGCAAACTGAATATCATCATTCACACAAGACCAATTGACGGTGAATTTTTGATGAAAAACTCAAAGTAGTATTGAAACAATGCTCTCAACAGATTCAATACTTTCTTGAATAATCGGGAAATACAAAAAAACATTCCTCGGATCATCCGGATTCGACCGTGTATCAATTGAAGTAATCTAAAATGCTTCCAACAACAAACAGAACAATATCAGTATACCGATTTTCGGAAACATCCGGAAAGCGTTCTTTTTCGTTGTCTACCGTTGGTCTTCGTGCGTATATCCAAAGCCGTGACGATCTTATTGTACCATGATTGGATAATATTGGAGCTTATAAGATTTTCACCATGATGACGAACGGTGTCCCGGATATCCGCATTGATGACAAAATAAAAGACGAAGACAATAATGTCTATTATGTCCGATGAGCGGAAAAACATAAGGATTTGACCGGCCAGCACTCTTATTTTACCATGACAAATAAAAATGACTAAATGCAAATATCTGTGAAATTGAATTTCAATATTGAAAATCTCAACATAGAAAAAGTGAACCAAATAGGGCTTTTTAACTCGGCAAACGCCGTGAAAACTCAAGCACAAGAAAACGCCCCGTACCAAACGGGGAAACTCCGACAAAGCATAAATATTGACCCTCTTGTTATAAAAAAATGACAAACAAAAGTTAGAATCTGACCGAGAAAAGTGGTATACGCTATTGTCCGGGAATTCGTTAATAAGAAAAATCCACATAGACGATTTTATATGAAACGTGCTTTCGAAAAAGCGGATATTATCGCAAAAAAAGAATTTGAAAACGCTGTAAAAATAGTCTTAAAAAGTATTTCTAAAAAATAACCATGGGATATTCCACAATATGAATTGCCATAAAGGCAATCCTTGACTCGCTCGTAAGCACAACGACACTTGCTGTTGTTTATAATTATGATGCGAAAACATCCGACAATTACCCATATGCGGAAATTATTGTTTCCGATGGATCGGAAGAATTCCTAGACACCGCCAATAATCTTTCGACAAAGAATTTCATAATCCGAGTCACTGACCTTTCTCGTGACACCATAAATACCGAGGCAAAAATGCGGTTACTTTGCGACAATATCGTTGCCGAACTCCGAAAAGAAGCGAATGAAACACTAGGAGGAATCGCAAAACGAGTCTTGCCAAGGTGAATCAATTGGTATTGGGTGACGAATGAAAGGCAAGACGGATCTAATAGGATTTTTGAAATAAATCTTGAAGTTCTCGAAGAATTCTCTATATAATTTGCAAGTCAGCAAAAAACGCCTATACTTTTATAGGATTATTTTTAAAAAATATTTATGGCAAAAGAAAAAATTGGGGAAACACCTCAAGACATCAAGCAAGAGTATGTTTTTACTCAGCTTGATAAGGTCGTGCAAGCGACCACACAAGAAGAAGCAACAAATATTATTAACAATCAATAAGCATGTCTAAGCAAATTTGAAGATTAAACAGTTTCGGAATCGGAATTGAATGAACACCATGAGTCGCCGGTACAATTGACACTTGGATTCCCCTCGAAGAGGGAAACCTAAAGCCAATCGCCGAAAACGAAAAAGAGGAATCCGGATTTTGAGTGATTGACGCCGTAAGTGATCAATTTATAGTTCGGAAAATGTCAGAATTCACTGCCACTGGGAATATTCGGGCAAAATCATTCGGATGGCTTCTTCTTATGGCTCTCGGTACGGTAGCGAGTCCGTCGCTTTTGGAAACTGGCGTTTACAAACATGCTTTCACTAGGAAAAACGATAATAATCACCCGACCGCTACAATTATCCAAGACAATGCAACGCAAGAAAATCAGTCATTGTACAATATGCTCCAGGAGATCTCCATGAACTTCGAAGTCGGCAATATCGCCAAGTTCGACTTAACAATGATCGGGCAAACATTCACGGATACGACTGGAAATACTCCGTCATTCTTGACCGGTGACGAAGACTTCTTAGTGTCTAATGTCCATGTCAAGTTTGCCACCGATGTCGCTGGACTCGGAGCAGCTTCCCGGGTACCAGTCCAGTCAATCAATTTGACAATAGAAAAAAATCTAAATCAAATCTTCTCGACAAAGTCGACAACCACAGAGGCTCTTGACTTCGTCTCTCAACATAATCAAGATTTTAGAGTTTCCGGAGATTGCGAAATCACTTACAACGACACAACTTATTCTGATTTGCTCGTCGGCGGAACGTATCAAGCAATTGAGATTGATATCGTCGGAAGGACTCTTATTGGTGCGACAAAATACAATCAGCTCACCATCCAACTCGCTCAAGTAGCTCTCGACGAATGGGATAGGACCGCTGATAATAATGAGATTGTTTCGCAAACGTTCGGATTTACCGCTATGTATAAACTCGGCGAAACCAAGATGATTACTGCTGACCTAACGAATACACTTTCGGCACAATACGCATAATTTTTAAAAAAGTTTTGACTTTTTGTAATTAGTAGGCTCTTGGAACTTAGGAATATATTTATAATTTTTCTCAAAATGAGAGTAAATAGTATTGATCGTGAGATCACAATAGGAAACAAGACCAGAAAAATCGCCAGGGAAATAAATAACGCTCTCCTTGATGGCGTTATTGTCAAAGATATGACCATGGGGAATGTCGATTTTCCTGCAACTAATATTGACAAAGCAAACGAGGTCGCTGTACGACTATTATGCGGTTTGACACAAAGTGAGTTAGACAATATTGACGAAGAAGAATATCAAAATATTCTTGTCGAAATCAATAAAAAAAAATAATTCCCGAAAAGGAATTATTGGACCAAATTAAAAAAGATATTGCAAACGGGGGGAGGGTAACGCAAGAGTATAGTGATTTTATTATCATGACAAAACTCTGGCAATGCCCTCCCTCCGTTTTTGATGAGCAGGATGAATATATGATCAACCTACATAAGGCAATATATAATTTGGAAAAAAAGAATGAATACATACAATACAAGCGTAACGAACAGAAATCTAAACACCGGTAAATATGGCACAAAATATTGACATTGTCATATCCGCTAAGGATACGGCGACGAAAAGCATAAATGAAGCAAAAAACGCCATCAAGTGACTTTCCTCATCCGTCGAACAGATGAAAGGAATCGCCTGAACGGCTTTTTCGGCGATGAAAACAGGTGCGTTAGCATTATGAACGGCAATATGAGGGCTTTGAGCTTTCTGAGTGAAGGCGGGGGCTGATATGGAACAAGTCAATATAGCGTTCAAAACTCTATATTGATCATCTGACCAAGCGAGAAAAACACTTGAACAATTGGCGGATTTCGCTGCTAAAACACCGTTCGAATTCCCGGAACTTGCCGATTCTGCCTTAAAACTCCAAAATATCGCCGGGATATCAAAAGACCAGCTCATTCCGACTCTCACAAGTCTCGGAGATATTGCCTCAAGTCAATGAAAGTCTATTGACCAGATGACAGAGGCTTTCAACGATGCCGTCGTTTGAGAATTTGAACGATTAAAAGAGTTTTGAATCCGAGCGAGTCAAGAATGAGACAGGGTTACATTCACATATAAGGGGCAAACGACCGTTGTGCAAAAAAACAATGAAGCTATTGCCGATTATATCACAAAACTTTGACATGCTCAAGGTGTTGCCGGTTCAATGGATGCTCAAAGTGGAACATTGAATTGAAGACTTTCTACCATGAAAGATAACTTTAAATTCTTGGCAATGGATATCGTCGGGGTTTCAAAAGCTGGGGAAATTGTGAAAGGCTGATTTTTTGACAAAATCTCTCAAGCAGTCAATGCCCTTGGATCTTGGATGGAGCAGTACAAACCGCAAATTATGTGATTTTTTAAATCAATTTGAGATGTTGCAAAAAAAGTGGCGGAAGTCACCATAGAATGGTTTAAAAAATACGGTGGAGAAGCCGAAAAACTCGGGAAAACAATTCAAAAAGTATTCGAAAATGATTGACCGATTGCAATGGAATTTTTAATGGAATCGCTAAAAGCGGGGCTTGAACTTATCGGCGTTGCCTTAATAGGATTGAACCAAATAATCAGCGGTGAATTCGTTAAAACAATGCAAGAGTGATTTTCCGAATTATCGGATTTTATAAAAAGAAAATTTGATGAAATTTGGCAATATTTTAAGAATTTTGCCACTAATATGGTGAATGAAGCGAAGATGTTCGCCATAAATTTTATGGGGATGCTTGGAGATGGAATCACGGAATCAATGTGAGCGTTGCAAAGTAAAGTCGAAAATGTCGCTAATGTCTTTTCTGATTATCTTGGATTTCATTCGCCAACCAAAAAAGGACCTGGAAGCGATGCAGACAAATGGATGCCGAATTTAATGAAAATGCTAGTCACTTGACTTTCGTCTTGAGAGAATTCACTGACACAGGCAACGGTTAGAATCGCTAAAATTCTTTGAGGCGTTTGAAGCCCGAAAGAATTCGCAAATTTAAAAAATGTTGCAAGTGACTTAAAAAGAAGTATTGAAAATGCTTTTGACTGAATGAGTGGGAAAGTAACCGAACAAAAAAGCAAAGTGTTATCACTAAAAAATGAATATTCCGATCTTAAGAAAAAACTAAAAGAAGTCGGAGACGTGTGACAAGCGGAAATCGCAAGAATAAATCAAGAAATTTCCAATCGTGAGATAGGAGATATTCGGGCAAAAGAATGATGAAAAATGGAAGTGGCGAATAGAATTTTAGAAATTGAAAAAGAAATCGCAAGAGCTAAACAAGATGGAGAATGACAGGAAAGCAGTATAATCGCAAAACTTGAAGCCGAAAAACAATTAGCAAAACAATACGTCACCGAATGAGAACTGGCAGTGGCAAGAATGGAATCGGAAAAAACGGAAACACAATTGATTCTTGATAGAATCGCAAAAAGAGAGGCTGAAAATCAAGCGGAAATGACAAATCTCCTTGTAATGAAGCAACAAAAACAACAGGCTATTGAAGAGGAAAAACAAGCCGTGTTGCTCTTAATGCAACAGAAAAAAACCGAGATACTATCCGAACAAGAACTCTATAAGTCGCTTATTGAGAAGCGGACAACACTCGACGAGCAATATTTTACTATTTTCCGAACTCGTATACAAGAACAAATGGATTCAACAAGACAAGCCATCAATCTGATGAATGAATTAAATAGCAAATGAGCTGGAAACTATACTCCTATAGCACAAAATGAAGTGTTCAACAAAAAAGCACCGACAACACAATGAGGCGGATTCTCTTTCGGTGGAATGGCTGTGAATATTGGCGATATGGTCGTGAATAGCAAGAACGATGCCGATTATTTTGTTGAAAAAATAAGATCGACATTCATCCGTGAATTGCAATTATCAAAACTCGGTATCAATTAACAATCAAAATATGTACGGAGAAGAATTATACGGCGGTGAAGCTATTGGATATTCTTGAACGATTCCGACGGTATCCCTAGAGGACATATCCTTTGACGGTTTTTGACTTCAGAATTCTAAAATCATTGTTTCAAAATTCAATGTCGATGATACCCCAGACGTTGACTATTCTGATGTGCCTACCGCCCGAGCGGATGGCGTAACTTTCCTTTCTAAATACTGGAGGAAACGTAAAATAATTGTCTCTTGATATATTAAGGATGATACCAAGGCTCTCCTTGACGTTGCCATGGATACTCTAAAAAGAAACTTGCGAACCTCAAACGCTATTTTCCGATACAAGATAGCTGACGACTCATACAGGCAGGTCCTTGCGACAATGACAAGTATACGATTCTCCCGGGAACATTATCATATTACCCATTGCCCATTCACGATTGAATTCGAGACATCCGAGCCGTTTATTTATGATTCTACACTCAATACGTTACTTGTGGAAACGGTTACGTCGGCAACGACCGTGACGGAAATATCGAATGAATGATCGGAGATCTCCTATCCGCAAATATATGTTATTTTTAACTCCGCTACGAGCGTTACAAGCGTTTCTTTTAATCTCGGCGGGAGAACTATCGGAATTTCTGAAACAATCAATACAAACGACGTTATTTTAATTGATTGCCTTAATAAAATCGTGTCAATAAACGGAGTATCCAAGGATTATACCGGGACTTTTCCATTTTTAGACATTGGAACGAATATTTTGACATTCACAATCAACGGAACTTTCTCGCTTGATATCTCGGCAATATACCGCTCTAACTTTTTGTAAAAATGAAAAATATAGAAGTCAAAGTATACAACCTGGATGGAACTTTCAAGGAAACGCTTAAAAGCAGTGACAAAGTTTCTGATTTTCGGTATACGTGGGCTATCAATGAGTGACAAGGAGAAGCCGAGATAGAACTCAATAGATCTTTCTCGGATACCGGTATCACCCATGGTGATATAATCCAAGTATACATTTTTTCTGACGATTATCCGAATGGACTATTACAATATACCGGGATAGTGAACAGGATTGTCCGACGATTCTCCTACAATATCGAGACTATCAATATAGTCGCCTTATGACTTTGATCGCTTTTGAACCAAATATATTTTTATTCTTGAGGGTATACTTTTTCGGTGAATCAAGACCCGGCAATCACAATTAAGGCAATAATTGACTATTTTAATACGCAATATACCGGTGCATGGTTCTCGTATTCCGAGTGACTCGTTAGCACTTACGGTTCAAATATCAATATCGCTTACGATTATACCAAGTGTTTTTCGTCTATTGCTGACCTCGTTTGACTCACTCAATGGTATTGGACGATTAAGGCAAATGGACAAGTGATTTTTTCGCAAAATCCAGTATCGTCGACACATAAAATGACGATAAACAAAGACATTGATGAGATAATCACGACCGAAGACAGCGAGAGGATGGTGAATAAGTATTTTCTCACTTATAATTCTTGAACGAATTCCGGAAACGACGCAACGAGCATAGCAACATACTGACTTCGAGAACTAAAAGAAACAAATACAAATATCGGAGATAGTGCATCGGCGAATATTGCTATAGCTTCTTTTTTGAATAAAAATAAAAACTTGAAGAAAAAAACAACCATAGTGGTGAATAAAAATTATTCATACAATGGAACTATTGAGACTATCAAGCCTTGAGATACCGTCAAAGTATTGAATTTTGATTACACAATTGCAAATTTGCAAATCGTGAAAATCGATTATACTTTTGACAGGTTAAAAATAGAGTTGGAAGACTTTGAAACATTATCGAAAGAAATATTTTTATAATTTTTTTATATGGCATTAGTAAAATATACCGGTTCGAATTTTGCCATAGGGCAATTATTCGGCGGAATCTCGAACTCATCCGGAACGTTGATTTTGTCCGCTGGACAATGAGCACTTTTTCCAAGCACTTTCCCGTTCAAGCTGAAGATAGAGCAGTTTGACGTGCAAAGCCGAGTCGTCAAACGAGAAATCGTTAAGTGTACAAATAGATCTTCTGACACATTCACAATAGTGAGAAGTCACGAAGCATGTCCTGCGGATTATTCGGCAACGACACAGACAACAACCGCTTTTGCTTTTAATTCTTGAGATACTGTTTCGTTGGTGGTGACGGCGGATACCATTGACGATATACAAGACGAAATCGAAAATAAACTTTCAAAATCCGGATGAGCAATGACTGGGGTTTTGAATCTTTCCGAAAGCTCAGACATTGCCTCAGCAACGACAACAAATCTCGCAACCGCTACTGGAAATAAAGTACATATCACCGGCGTGACAACAATCACTTGATTCGGAACAATGCAAGCATGAACGGTGATGTATTTAACATTCGATTGAATTTTGACTTTGACTCATAATGCGACAAGTCTCATACTTCCGACAGGTGCGAATATAGCAACAACCGCCTGAGACAACGCTATTATGATTTCCGAATGAGGCGGAAACTGGCGGTGTATATCATATCTCCGAGCGGATGGAAATGCAATTTGAGCTGTTACGCCATCGGTAAAATTAACGCAACAGACATTCACCGCCGGTGAAAATCTGACCGCCGGCGATGCGGTATACGTTTTGAATTCTGACGGAAAAGTATATAAGACCGATGGGGGAAATTCTTGAAAAATAAACTTTGTTTGATTCGCTACTCAATCGGTATCGACAAATGCAAGTGTCATGGTAGACACTTCTTGAGTCTCTGCGACACAATCCGGTTTGACAATAGCATCTCCTTATTTTCTTCAAGAAGCTGCTTCATCGTGATCATTAACTAACGGGTTTTCCGCAGGCGGTACAAACCAATGGTGAGATGCCTCCTCGAGAGAGCAAGTGTCCACCGATTTTACTCCGAGTGCAAAAACATACTTAGGGGTTTTGAACATCTATATGAAAAAAACCGGTACTCCGGCTGATAATACACTGGTGAAGGTATGATTGAGTCGTTGAGGAAGTGAATTATTCTCTTGAAGTGTTTCAAATTCTACATTGACAACATCGGAGGCACAATACCCATTCACTATCAATAAGTGGGTACGATCGTGAACTACTTACTATATCACATTGTCAAGAAGCTGAGCTGTTGACGGATCGAATTACCTACATATCTCTCAAGCAACAAGCGGAAGTTTTTTTTACAGATTTGATGGAGCTTCTTGGGTGGTGACTGCGAATAGAATGAGCTTTTCATTCGCTATCGATAACCTCCAGCAATGACTCGGAAAAATTGGTATTTATCCCGCAACATATCCACAATTTATCGGGCAAGCCGTTTCCGCAACGTCGTTAGAAATTCAATCGAGTCTAATAAAATGAGATACTGATATAACTGTTTGAGGGGCTTGAACCGCTACGGCACTCCCGGCAAATCCTCTCGGATATTACATTACTCCAGTGAATTGAACCTTGGTAAAAATACCCTATTACAATTTGTAAGCCAAATTTGCAATATAATTTTTTATATTACAATTAAAACTATATTTCTAATCTTTTTTTTATATGAAGCAAACAATTGTCGATGTCGCCTCTGGAACCGTAACTTATAGCGGTGAGGCTAATCTATGACGTGCCACAAGTGATCCGTTTTGGACCATTAAAAAAATATCAGTAAGCGGAAATGTTACCACGACAGCATATCCATGTTGACCTTCTCGGATTCCAACGGATCAAGACATATTCGTATGGGATAGACGAGCGGAATATACGTACTCATTGACCCCAGATACGTCAGCTCCGACACTCACCACCGTAACTATCGCCTCCGATAATTCTGATACGACAAAAGCGAAAGTCGGAGATACTGTTACCTTGTCAATCACCGCTTCGGAAGCTCTCTCGACAATATCGGCGACAATCGCCGGGCATACTGCCACTATCGCCGACACTGGAACAAACACATATACGGCTTCTTACGTTATGGCTTCCGGTGATACCACTGGAGCGGTAACATTCACCATTGACTTTGCTGATATGGTTTGACGTTCGGGAACGCAAGTCACGGCGACAACAGACCTTTCCGCCGTCACGTTCGACAAAACAGCACCGGTCGGAACACTTGAATATTCCATTGACGCTTGATCGAATTACTATACCACGCTTTCTGTCAAAAACGCTGATACCCTTAGAATACGAGCGACATTCTCCGAAGATCTTCTTGATTCTCCGATTGTCAAACTTGCCATTGATAATGCGGTATTATCGGCGACAAATATGACAAAGACATCTGCAAGCGTCTATTATTATGATCTTAACGTTCCAGCTTGAGATATCGCAACCGCTACGTGTTCGCTTTCCGTAGGAACTGACGCAAGTGGCAACGTTGTCACGTCTGCACCAATCAATGCAACATTCACGATCGACAATACCGCCATCGCTATGCAAAGTGGTGAAAGATTGTCAAACACTGTCTTGCGTGTCACCTTGACGGAAAATGCCAATGATGCTACGATTACTCACGCAAACGATGGAGGATTCGTTGTTTGGGAAACTTGAACGCCTGCGACAACATACGCCGTTTCCGCAATTGCGAAATCGTGATCAAATTCCAACAAGGTAGAGTTAACTGTCGCAGACGCTACGGCATCGGCAACGATTGGACTCACAATTACATATGTCGCATGAGGCAATGGAGTCGTCGCAGACGTTGCAGGAAACATTATGGCAACAAATGCCGTATGAGTACTTGTTCCATCATGGGCATAGTTTTTGAAGATATTTTCTAAAAAAGAAATATGAAATACGACTTGTCACATATCCGAGCTGATACCCTTATTCTTCCGTTAGCATTCTCTAGTAATAACGTCGCCATTGACCTTACTGGTAGTACCGTGATTATGTCAATTAAGGAAAACATTGACGACGTTACTTATAAACTACAAAAAACGGCAACATTAACCAACGCCGTTGGATGACTTGCTGAAATAAAGGCGACAAGTGCGGAAATGAATTTGCCAGTGTGAATATACTACTACGACATTCAATGGACGGATTCAATATGAACCGTCCGGACTTTTTTGTATGGAGCATTCACGATATCTTACCAAGTAACCTCCTAAAATATGACGACTATCAATGTCGATTTTGACGAATTCCAAATAAATGTCGAAACTCAAGAACAATGACCTGCCGGAACCGGGATTACTTGGCGAGGTGCTTATAGTGGTGCGACGGCATATGTTGTCAATGACACCGTATCATATCTTTGATCTTCGTACATTTGTATTTTAGCGAGTACGAATAATTTGCCGACGAATGTGACGTATTGGAGTCTCATGGCGAGCAAATGAGATAATTGAACAGCAAATATCACAACATCGACAGTCACCGACATCTCTTGACTACTAAAGGGTGCTTCTTGATTTATCGCTCAAGCAATAGCGGATACTGATTACCTTACCCCGACAACCGCTTGAACCACTTATGTCACAAAAAACGTCGCTATCACCGGAGCAACAAAAACAAAAATCACTTATGATGCAAAATGACTAGTGACATCGGGAACCGATGCTACTACCGCCGATATCGCCGACAGTACCGACAAACGGTACCTTTCAGACACACAAAAAACAGAAGCGACAAGAAACGCTAGCGGGTCCCAAAACGGTCTTCTCTCATCAACCGATTGGACCACTTTCAATTCCAAACAAGACTCTCTCGGATTCACTCCCGAAAACGTCGCAAATAAGGAAAACACAACACTCGACACATCAGCGACAAAATACCCGACAAATCGACTTGTCAAAGAATACGCCGACTCTCTTGTTGTCTGACTTATTGATTATCGTGGTGGTTATGACGCATCAGTCAATACTTTCCCTACCACTTGAGGTTCTTGAACAGCTTGAGCGGTCATTAAGGGAGATATGTGGGTATTGTCAGTCGCTTGAACCTTATGAGGTTCTTCGGTACAGGTCGGAGATTCAATTATTGCCAACGTCGACACACCTGGGCAAACGGCAGGAAACTGGAATATTTTGAATTCAAATATCTCTTATGTTCCCGAGGACCAAGCAAATAAGGAGACATCCGCACTTGACACGTCAGTGACAAAATACCCTTGCAATAATGTTGTAAAGTCAGCGATTGAAGCAAGGTATGCAATCTTGGAAGACAAGACCTCTGATTATACCGCAAATTCGACAAATTCTTGAAAAATGTGGATGAGAAGTGATGAGGCGAGTAGCACGGTGAAGTGAATCATAAAAACAACTGTAAATGATAGTTATACGTATTCAGTTTTTGATTCTGGCACAAGACGAATTCTTTCTAACGGTAATCTGACTGCGACTCACGATTGAGATGGACCTTCTGGATGGGAGACGGCAAAATCTACTATCGGAAAAAGTTCTTGAAAATGGTATTGGGAGGTCGTCGGAACATTTTCTTCAGCAAATTCTACTGTTTTAGGAATCGTGAATTCCACAGCAAATCTTATCTCGAATTATTTCCCTGGGCTTGACGCTAATGGATATTGATATGTAGGTTATGATACTACAATCCGTTACAATTGAGGTACTCTTGTTTCGTGACTTGCTACCTTCACAACGAATGATGTGATGTGATTCGCACTCGATATGGATAGCTGAACACTGAAATTCTACAAGAACAACGTACTTCAGTATACAGTAACAGGATTGACTTGAACCTGGTATGCTGCGGTGTCATCAGACTCACAAACACCTTTAGCTGTTCTTACGGCAAATTTCGGAGCAACATCAATGGTATATACAGCACCTGCCTGATATAATCAGTGACTATTCGACTTTGCTTCGAATATAGTCTATACGAACGAACAGTTCCCGACTAAAACGTATGTAGATACAAAAGTAGCATCAAACGTAGGTATTGTCTGAGCTACAAAAACGAAGATTACGTATGATACGAAGTGATTGGTGACCTCCTGAGCAGATGCTACGACTGCTGACATCGCAGACTCCTCGAATAAACGGTATGTAACAGACGCTAATCTTACTGTTATCTGAAATACTTCCTGAACGAATACTGGTGATGAAACAGAAGCGACATTACTTTCGAAATTGACAGTATTTGCTGACTCGAAAAATGACACTGGATTTTTTGACAATACAAATATATCGGTGTCGTACGATAAGACGACAAGAACAATCACTCTGACAAGAGGCGGATGAGTCGTTTATTATTTTCAGTGAAAAAAATATACGCTTACATCCCCTTGGACTTCATCAGCTCACACGAATAGTGCTGGGAATTACTTCTTGTATTCGACCGATGGCGTAACATTCTCTTGGTCGACAACTCCTTGGGCATTCGATAATATAATGGTTGCAATGGTTATGTATGATGGTTCGGATGGATGGGCAATCAGAGAAGTACACTGACTGATGGACTACGAGAGTCATAAAAATGCACACAACAATATTGGTACCTGGAGGAGTTCTTGAGGACTTTTGACCGCTGGAACATATACGGAAAATACCGCAACAGACTGAGCGAATTCACCTTGATTCGACTTAGCAGTAGTAGAGGATGAAGACGTTACGACAACAATTCCCGCCTGGACCGAATGAACATACACGACAATGTATATCTGAGCCTCTTCGACCGCTACATTCTCAACCGTTGCAACACTTCCATTTGTCTCCGCTGGTTCGTATATCCAAGTCAATAATCCAGCGACTGGAACAATGACCAATGGAATAAATAACCGGTATTATAACGTCTATCAGATTCTTGTCCCGTCCGCTTCAGATTCAGACAGTCAAAAAAGGAGAATGATAATGCTACAACCGCAGGTCGCATTCACTTCTCTATCGTCAGCGAAGGCAGAAGACCCACGATCATTATCTTTAGGGAATTTTGCTACGACAGTGCCGGAATTCGTTCTGTATGCTAGGATCACCTATGTTACATCTAGTGGCGACTCGAATACTGGAAAGTGTCGTATTGCTACTGGTGGTGTATCTTATGTATTCGGGAATAAACTATCGATGTCTTCTGTATCAGGTTCTCCAACCAATCACGCTTGATTGACAAGCCTCTCTTGGAGTTCTTCTGGACATACTGGAAGCAATCTTGGAGCACCATTATTCGATGCTACTGGTATCGCTACGGAAGTAGTCCCAACCGCTGGACAATCAGTAAGAGTGAATGCTGGTGGTACAGCGTGGGAAGCATATACACCAGGTAGTGGATTATCTTGGTGAGCTTCGGTAAATTGAGCGACTGGAACAGGTGTTGCATTGGCAATGGATAATTCTTATGCTTCCGGAGGAATTTGACAAAGTATAATTGCTGGAAATACACAGACGAATGCTCTCATAGGGCTAAAAATCGATATGGGTACGTCAGCTTTGAATCATAGCGGACTCATTGTGAATGGATTAAGGAGTGCTACATCGAACGGAGACGGGTCTGACGAATGACTGATAAAAGTAAATTCATACACATCTCTAACACAACTCGTCTGACATACGACTGGTCTGAAAATCTGACGGTTTCTGAACTCAAATTCAGCATTCGACCACGTTGGTATAGAAGTAGAACTCAGAGCGAATAGTTCTACAGGGAAAAATACGTGAATGATTCTTACAAATCTACAGACAAGTTTTACTCCTGCATATACAGCAAAATGAACTGGAATAAGCATCACACAACAATGAGCAGGCGGTACGGGATTAGCAGTATATGGATATAATAACGTCAATTCATCTTCGACTGGAATCGTAAATTATACGCTCTCGAATACACAATCTTGAGCGACGGTTTTTCAAAAAATCGACCTTGGTACAAGCACACAAGCTCATACCGGTTTGCTTGTGAATGCCTATAATGCATCATCATCTTGTGTCGGAGTAAAAATAGACGGATCGACAACCGCAACATGATACGGATTAGAATTCGCTTGAGTTTGAGCGACATGATATACAAGAATTCGATTCAGTAATCAATTGGTTCCAGCCGGTGGATCTTCGATTGGAATAAATTTTTCTTCTTCGTTATCAGCAACCACTGGAACATGAGTATGAATACAATTCGGATCGGTTTCTGGAGGAGGAAGTGGAACAGCAAGAGCTATATACTGTCCAACACTCGCCGATAATACTGGTGGTGGAACATGAGTATTGATTCAAGTCGATAATCTTATCGGAGCAACTTCAACAACAGCCCCAACGTCAGCAAAATACTACTCATTCAACAATAACCAATCGGCAGTATTGGCGGATTTGTCCGTTGATCCATCGGAGATTCTCTTCTCTCGAACGTGTACAAGAACGACATGAACGACAACAGATAATTTTCACCTATCGTATCTCAAGAGAACCTCAAAACAAAACGGTGCAGGCGGAACATTCTCGACAACTTGATCCGTTCAAAAACTCGAAAACGTAGCAACACAAACAGCAGGAACGTTGACAGACTCAACAACGGTATTATCACTTGTCCAAGACAACGATTCGACCGGATGACATATTCTTTTTAATTCTTACTCCGGCTCTCCAACCACCGATTGAACCTTCTGGTTCGATGGTACGAATTTTAAAGCTCGTGTCTGATGAGCGACAAAAACTTTCACCATAACGTAAAAATACTTGAATTTTTTATACAAAAACATATATTCTTTTGAGGCTGTTAAGTTTTTCGAATTTCTTGACAGCCTTAAATTTTATAAATTTACTCATTTTTTATGAAAAATAGCGAATTGTTTGGATTATACGAGTGACTTGAGGCAGTGAGTAACATAGGATGAGCAAGATTTGCCTATTGAGTGGCAAAAAACAAGAAAATTATTCTAAATGAATTAAAAACCATTGAGTCAGCGAATGAACCGACGGAAGAATATAAGAACTTCGAGAAAGAACGCATCGAACTTTGTGAAAAAATGGCGAATAAAGACGAAAAATGAGAGGTAAAAATTATTGGAAAATCTTACGACATCTCCGACATCGATGGATTTAATTCAGAACTGCAAAAATTGAGAGAAAAATATAAAAACGCACTGGATGAAATGCAAAAAAGGAATGAAGAATATGAGAATCTTCTTAATCAAGATTCCGATCTTGAACTTTTCAAAATAAAAGAGGAAATTATTCCGGAATGAGTAACAGCCAAGCTTCTTGACCCAATTATGGCAGTAATTGAGTAATTTATTTTTAAAAATTATTATGAAAAATTTCTTAAAAAATGCTAAATTCAAAACGACTATCGCTTCAATCGCTGGAGCGTTAGTTGTTTTTTCTTTGTCAAAATGATATATTGACGGAGCGACAGCAAACCTTATTTCTTCCATACTCGTGGCGTTAGGCTTCGGAGCGAATATTATTTCTTATACAAAAAAATAAATGGCACAAACAGATATTGCGGTATTATCGCAAAAACTTGAATATCTTCAAGAAAAACTAGAATCGCTCCATGGTATGATCGAAAAACATATAGAACAAGAAGAAAGCCAGTGGGAAAAATTAAACAAACAAATTGAAAAAGACTATGCCAGGAAGTGGGTGGAAGTCGTTGTATGATTCGTTATATTTGCCGTATCCACATCTGTTGTCTGATGGGTAATTTCCCAACAGGCAACCATAAATGAACATATGATTATATCAAATTCCAATAAACTTACTGAAAATGGAAAATAATATTAAAATCTTGGATGATGTTCAAAAAGAAATTGACAAAGCAAGACGTGAACTATCGACACTAGAAGCCCATTGTATCCGACAACCTCGTCAAACAATGTACTTACTGAATAATGTGACGGCTATAATTGACTGAT
>ERZ724522.453-NODE-453-length-26319-cov-19.896703_pt1 | contig 26319 bp, 36 predicted proteins | sample MGYA00376055_ERZ724522 | MGnify/ENA primary metagenome ERZ724522 (study PRJEB28724, sample SAMN07190884) | wastewater metagenome | isolation source: effluent of sewage treatment plant in Hong Hong | place: Hong Kong | collected 2016-03-17 ...
CAGGTTGGCGCCCCCCAGGTTGGCGCCCCCCAGGTTGGCGCCCCACAGGTTGGCGCCCCACAGGTTGGCGTCCCGCAGGTTGGCGCCCCACAGGTTGGCGTCCCGCAGGTAGCCCTGCCGGATCATCTTGGCCGCGTCCGCCACCTCCAGCACGACCGCCCGACTCACCCTGATTTTGCCGATGCCGCGGTGGGCCACATCGGCGGGCCGGTATGCCACCCATGCCACCGTGTGGACCGAGTGAGCTTGTGACGCTCCCTGCCACGACGTGGCGACATGCAGGCCGTGTGAGCAGTCCAGGTTGGACGGGTCAGCATCGACGGTTGGGGTCCAGTTGCCGGGCCACGGCCACCGGAACCCGTCGCTGGACCGCAGGTCGGAGGCGGCGAACGACCGCCACCCCAGCTCCAGCGGCTCGCCGTCGTAGTCGGCGGGCAACGTGACGACCGCGTCTGGTGGCAGCGGGTAGAGGAGATGGCCGGGGATCACGACGCACCGCCAGCGGCCATGTGGGCGGTGACGACGTCGGCCAGCGTCGCCGCGGTCGTCCACTCTTCGTCTTCGTCGCGGAGCTTCACCGACCAGGCGAAGTCGTCGATGCAGGCGACGTAGACGCTCGACCGGCCACGCGGGTACGTGTCGTGCTTGACGGTGACCCCCGAGTGGCTGCACACGGTGGCGGTCCAGCCGTCGGGCAACGGGTGGGCGTCGATGTCAGCTCTCATGCGCCGCTGAAGTACGAGGACCTCGGGGGCGATGTCGTCGAGCGCCCGGCAGGCGCTGGCGGCGTTGCCCGCATTGACGGCGAACTCCAGCTCGTCCTTCGACGTGGCCTCGTCGAAGGCCCACTCACTCGCTGCGTCGAAGTAGTCGGCCACGTCGGACCACGAAGTCTTCGGCGGGTCGGTGGTGGTGGTGTCGGTGGTGGTCATGAGGGTCCTGTCCTCTCGTTGGTGGTCGGTGTGGGTGTTCCCCGGCCCAGGGGTTGCCGTCAGGAGGGCGACAGGACCGCCGTGCGACGGTCGTCCCCCGGGCCGGGGTTTCGCTCCACCGGCCGTGCTGCAGTCGGTGGTGGGCGATATGGGTCGGGGCCGACCAGCACGACGGCTGGCCGGTGGTCCGCTGCGATTCCCCTCGCTGCGGTGGACCCCGACGGTCATGGGGAGATCAGGCCGAGTCGGCCACCTCCGGTTCGATCACGGCCACCAGCGCGGCCGGCGGTTCGGTCAGGGCAGCCAGCTCGGCCTCGTAGCGGCGACGCGTCGTCTTCGCCGGCACCTTCTCGACCGCACGCCGGTTCAGGTCAACCGACCGAGCCAACGCGTCGGTCAACGACTCCACCGACACCTCCAGAACAGCCGCCCGATACTCAGCTGCATCGGCCCGCGCCTCGGACGCTCCCAACTGCTCGGTGCGGGCCTGCCACGCCTTCGTCATCCGGTCCAGCTCGACCCGCAGAGCGTCACGGTCAGCGACGACCGCCTGCACCTGGCCCCGCCAGTTCCCGTCGACACCAGCGACCTCGGCCCGCACCGCGGCCACGGCGTCGGCGGCCTGACGTTCGGCGAACAGGACCCGCTCGTCAGCCTGGGCGGTCGCCGCCGTCACCCGTCGTTCGGCGTCGGCGACTTTGGTGACGGCGGTCTGGTTGGCGACGGCGAGGTCGATCGCCACGATCTGCGTCAGGCCGTCGATCTGCTCGACGACCGGGTCCAACGCCTTCGCCAGGCGGCGCTCCAGGCGGGTCGGGCGCATCATCGGACGACCCCGTAGCCGGGGCGGGGGGCGTGGCATCCGGCCAACGCCAGGATGACGATCGCGACAGCGACGGTGGCGAGGACGAGCCAGGCGACGGTCACGGCTCGCTTGCCGTCGCCCACCGGGTGGCCGTCAGGGATGGGGCGAGGCATCACGACGCCGCCTGGAGGGCGTCGATTCGCTCCTGCGCCTCTGTGATGAGCGCTTGGCGGAGCGCCTCGACCGAGGCAGCCGAGAAGATCCGAGTTTGACGCTTGCCGCCTCCCACTAGCTGGGCCGGTGCGATCCGGCCGGACTTGACCAGGTGGTTGAACCGGTCCCTCGTCATGCCGAGAGCGGCGGCGGCTTGTGGGCCTGTGAGCCAGTCGGAAGTGGGCATGCCCCATTATGTGACCAGACACAGAAGCAGGGCAACCCTCAAGAGTTGTGAGTGTTCACAATTCTCGCGGCATCTCGGCCCACTCCACTACTTCTGTGGGTTGTCAACAAGCTGTGCGATGCGCCACATTTGTGGACATGAACGTTCCGCAGTGGACCATCGGCGAGCGACTCAAGAAGGCGCGCGAGGACGCCGGGCTCGACCAGGAGCAGCTGGCTGCCCGCATCGGGATTCACCCGAACAGCGTTTCGGCCTACGAGAAGAACAAGCGCGAGCACCCGAAGCGCCTCGTGGTCCGGGAGTGGGCGCGCGTGACTGCCGTCCCTGAGTGGTGGATCTGGGGCTCCGACGCTCCGCCCGAACTGCTCGAACCGTCCGGACGTACATCTGGATGGACCTACGGTGCGCTCTCACTCACGACGTGGGACCCGGCACAGGAGTTCCATCGGATCTACGTCTCGCCGGACCAGATGACGCTCGACCAGGCCGAGCTGATCTCCACACCCGAACCGAGAGCGGTCGCCGCGTGAGCCTTCCGGCCCGGGCCGAACAGCCCATGACGACCATGCGAGCGTCTGGCACCTTCGCCGGGGTGCTCCCACTCCCGATCTCCACCTACATCCCCGCCCACGTCGAATCACGCCGAACCGGACTCGCCTCGCAACGCTCCGCCACCTACCGGCTCACCCGCTTCGCCGACACCACCGGCAACCCCACCCCCGACCAACTCACCGTCGAACACGCCGAAGCCTGGTGGGCGACCACCGCCACCCTCGCCGCCGGCACCCGCCGCGGCCACCACTCGACCGTCCGCTGCTACCTCGGATGGCTCCGCGTCCGAGGCCTCCTCTCCGGCGACCCGCTCGCCGGGATCGTCCCGCCACGCGAACCACGACGGAACCCCGCCACGTTCACCCCCACCGAAACCGGAGCCCTCTGGGCCACCGCAGGCCCCGACCTCCGCATCAGAGCCGTCCTCGCGCTCATGTGGGGCCTCGGGCTGCGCTGCGTCGACGTCGCCCACCTCGAAGTCGCCGACCTCGACTGGCACCGCGGCCTCATCACGATCCACGGCAAAGGCGGCCACGTCGACGTGCTCCCCCTCCCCACCATCGCAGCCGAACACGTGACCGCCTACCTGCGCGCCCACCCATGCCCCGCCGGACCGCTCATCCGCGACGCCCGATGGCACCGCCACCCCGTCACCCCAGCCCGCCTCTCCGAACTGCTCGCCGACCTCGCCCGCCGAGCAGGCGTCAAGCACGGACGGTGGGACGGTCGCGGCGCCCACGCTCTCCGCCGCACGTTCGGCACCGACCTGCTCGAACAGGGTGCCCACATCCGCCAGGTGCAGGCCCTCCTCCGGCACCGGTCGTTGCAGACCACCGAGAGCTACCTGCGCCGCTCCGACGCCGCTGAGCTGCGCCACCTGGTCGACGGGCGACGGTAGCGCCCTCCGACCGGATCGGCGTACGGTCTGCGCATGTCCGGGATCGACCGCCTCCCCTGCCCCGACTGCGCCGAGATGGTGATGCGGGCCGCTCGAGTGTGCCCGCTGTGCGGCCACGAGTTCTCCGAGATCGAACAGCAGCTGCGCACCCAGGGCGTCGGCCTACTGAAGCTCGTCGAAGCGCTCGGCGACATCAGCATCCCCGCTGGCTGGGGGGCAGCGGTGCAGCCGTCCCCGCTCCACTCCCGGTTCCCCGGGGTCGGCGACGGCCGCACCCACTGGCGTCTCGTCGTCCGCTTCACCGTCCCCAATCCCCGGCCGCGGCGCCCTGACGTCGACCGGGACGCCCACATCGAGTGGACCGGGTGCACCGCCCGCCCGTTCAACCCGTGGACGGTGCGCAGCTTCGCGGTGGCCGGCACCGTGGCCTACGCGGCGTCCGCTCAGGCCGCGATCGACCTGGTGGCCGCCTCGATCGGTGGGTCGTCGTGACCGCCATCCCATCCCTCTTCCCCGACCTCGCTCCGGATCCGCCCCAGGGACGGCCCGACGAGGTGCTCGCGTGCGCCGACTGGGCCACGAACGCCCACCTCCTCACCGATCTCGCCCTCCTCGGCTACATCCGCCCGGAACACCGGGTCTGCGACGTCACCTACGGCCTCGGCGGATGGTGGCAACGGTGGCGCCCCGCCGACCTCACCACCCACGACCTCGACCCCACCAAGGGCGACGGCATCGACTTCCGCAACCTGCCAGAGGCCGACGAGACCTACGACGTCGTGGCGTTCGACCCGCCGTACATCAACCCGACGCCCAACTCCACCACTGACGAGTTCGCCGACCGGTACGGCATCTCCGGGGATCGCCTGAGCTTCACCGAGCTGCTCCAGCTGATGACCGACGGTCTCGCCGAATGCCGTCGCGTGCTCCGCCCCGGCGGCCACCTGCTCGTCAAGGCCATGGCCTACACCAACGGCGGCACCTTCCGACCGGTGCCTGCGCTGCTCACGGCGTGGGCCGAGCCGCGAGGTCTGGACCTGGTGGACGAGTTCGTGATGCGCCGCAACCCCGGGCCGCTGTCGAAGCCAACGACCGGCACCCGGTCGCGCAGGAACTGCTCGACGCTCCTCGTCTTCCGCCGGCGGGCGCTCGCCGCTCGCTCTGGCCAAGCCACCTTCGCCGAGATGACGAGGACCGGTGGCCCGATGAGCCGCTGCACCGAGTGCGCCGCCGCCGTGATCGGCGAGAAGGGGGAGGGGTGATGGGCGTGGCACGGAGAGACGACCCGTACTGACAGGATCGCGCTGGTGTTCTGGGCGATCGCGGTTTCGGCGGCGCTGGTCGCCTTCATCGCCTGGATCATGTGACCCCGCCCCGTTCGCCGTCCGACGCCTAACTAAAGCTTCCGCCCCGAAACTTTAGGGACGGCCGCCGACATGAAAGCCGGCTTGCGCCCGAAAACGGCAACAGCCCCCCGTCCGGGTGGGGGGCCGGACGGGGGGCTGGACTTGGCCGACAGGTCGGCGATCTCTCAGGCAGCGAGGCGGGCGCGGATCTCGGCGAGGTCGTGGGACACGGTGCCGGCCGACACGCCGAGCAGGTGGGCCGTGGTGACCTTGTCGAACCCGTAGGCCAACAGCGTCACCACCCGATCCTGGCGGGCCGTCAGGCCGTCCCACGACGGCCACGGCGGCGGGTCCTCGACGGCGAGACGGTCGGCCAGCGTCAACCCGTCGAAGCCGACCACGTCGGCGTCGAGCGAGTCGACCCGTCGACGCCGACCGGCGAGACGGCGCAGCTCGTCGACCGCCCGCCGCCAGGCGTAGGTCTCCGGGTGGTCGGGGTGCGCCCAGGCCGCTTCGACCGCTGCGCCGATGACGTCGTCGGTCCAGGGGCCACGGGGGCACACGGCGGCCCCGATGCGTCGGCCGATCGTGACGGCATCGGCAGGGTCCACGACCTCACCCGAAGTCGAGCAGGCCACCCGGGGCGCCGTCCTCGAGACGGCCCCGGACCCAGGCGTCGGCGACGACCCATCCGAGGCACCAGCCGGCGGCGAAGATGGCGGCGTCCACCCAGAGGCGACGGAGGTTCATGGCCGCCCCACCAGCGTCTCCAGCATCTCCCGCACCACGGCGAGCTGGCCGTACATGCGCTCCTGACCGTGCTCCAACGAGCCGACCCGATCCTTGAGCGGCGGAGCGTCGGGGCCGACGTTGTTGACGGCGTGGTTGATCTGGTCGACCTTGCGCTCGATCTCGGTGAGCTTGCCGTCGATGACCCGCTCGACGGTCTCGTCGACCCGCTCGTCGACCGCCGCATGGACGATCTCACTGATCGGTTCGGCGACGAGGTGGCGGTAGAGCCACCGGCCACCCGGGATCTTCGCCAGGGCGGTCAGGCCGATCGCCCCGCCGACCAGGCCACCGGCGACGATGCCGATCGACTGCCAGACCGCGACCCCCTCGGTGGCGATCATGCGCCGAAGATGGCCGTGGCAAACCAGCGGCACAGGTCGTCGCGAGGCGCGGTCGAGTCGGCGACCGACGGGTCGAGTGCGCCGTGGACGTGGTCGCGGTGCTGGTTGACGCCGAAGTAGGTCCGCAGCCCCTTCTCTGGTGTCCACCGCTTGCCCCACCAGATCACCTCGTCGAGGCCGATGGCTGGGGCGGCAGCGATCAGGCGGGAGAACAGCTCGTCGCCCACCTGCTTCGGTGAGCGCCCCACCCGCGGGCCGGTGCCGACCTTGACCATGAAGTCTGCGGCGCGCCCGACGGCATGGACGCTGAGGGCGGATCCGCCCCGCTGGCGACGCACGGCCACCATGCCACCGGAGGTGACCGATCCGCCGAGGCAGTAGATCACGGTGTCGTGGAAGGCCACGACCCCGGGGCGGGTCTTGCCGAGATGGCGGGCCGCTTCGGTCTTGCTGACGCCGGTGTACGTGTTCGCCATCACTGCTGTCCCCTCAGGAGGTCGTCGGCCAGGTTCCGGGTGGGCGGGTCGGGCTGGCTGGGTGTGTCGGAGCGCGGGGCCCCAGCGAGGTAGCCGCCGGCAGCGATGGCGATGCCGAGCACCGACATGCGTTCGGCCGGGGTCGCGCGCTCGAACCAGGCGAGCCCGGTGAAGCTGGCGAGCGCCAGGATGCCCATGATGCGGATGCCGACGACGCGGGCGTAGACGGCGGCCGAGGCGCGCGGCTGGGACACGGTGCACCTCCGGTGCTGGTTGGAGAGATCAGCTCACGTACAGGCCGTCGACGCCGATCGGCTGGCCGATGATCAGCCCGCCCCGGAACGACGGCTCGAGCGGGTCGATCGTCACATAGCCGTCGGCGGGGAGACTGCCAAGAAGGCCGCCGTTCGACGCAATCCCGGTGGTCGTGAAAGTCCACGGACACCACGACGACCCACCACCACCACCACCACTGAACCCGTCGTGGCGGACGGAGCCGCCACCCCCACCGAAGTAGCCGCCACCACCACTACCACCGCCGTAGTAGTAACCAAAGATCGGCCCGCGCAAGCCACCGTTGCCGCCAAGGAGCGATGACCCAGCGGTCGGCGCCGTGACATGCGGAAAGTACACACCACCCGCAGCACCACCCGCTGACTGCGTGCCACCACCACCGCCGTACCCGAAGGCGTTGCTCGCCTGGTTTGGGGACCACCCCGACTGTGCGACAAACCCGGCGTTGCCGCCCTTGCCTCGGTTCGATGCGACCTGGCCGACGCCGCCGCCGCCGCCACCGACAATCAGCAGCGTCCCGCCGACACCACCGAGCCACACCCGAGACGACCCGCCACCACGCGCACCAGAGGAAGTGATCTGCGGGGGTGGAGCAACCGGCCCTATCCCCGCGTCGGGCCATCCGCCGTTGTTGCCGCTCTGGCCGACCTGCACGGTGAGCGTCGCACCAGGTGTGACGGTGACGACGGCATCGAGAACACCGTGGCCGGTACCGCCGACCTGATAGGTGTCGAGGCGTCCCCCGCCCCCGCCGACGCACGCGATACGCACCCGGTTCGTCGTCAACGGAACGACGTAGGTCTGGTTTGCCCCTGTCGCCGTGAACGTGGTCACGACCGGCCGCTACCCCACCGCAGCAGCAGCGTTAGCTGCTGCCTCGCGGACCTCGTCGAGCGTCTGAGCCACGGCCAGGTCGGCGAGGAGACGGCCCAGCGGGTCCGACGGCGGACCGTCGGTCACGGGGACGTGTGTGGCGACGACCTCGGCCCACGCCTCGGCGGTGAGCGCCTGCGGGTCATCGTCGTCCCAATAGGCGGCCAGCACGTCCGGCTCGATCACGTTGACGGCCAACGCACCAACCTGGTCGGCGAGGCGCTGGGCGTCGAAGGTGGCAGGAAGCGGGGCGGTGACACGGATCATGAGGTGCGGCTCCTTCGGATCGTCACGAACCGGACCTTGGCCCCGGCCGAGGCGTTGTTCGTCGTGGTACGCAAGGACAACGCCTTCCCGGCCGCCGACACGTCGACGGTGGCCACACCGGTCCCGATGCCGATCAGGCCGGAGGCGTTGCCCATGTAGAACACGTCACAGGACTGCGAGCCGGTCGAGATGACGTACAGCCGTGCCCGCACCATCGCCTGACGGGTCGTCGCCGTGGCGATCGTGACCGTCGTCGTCGACGTCATCACCGTGGAGTCAAGGACCAGGTTCGGAGCGAAGGTCACGTTCGAGCCGGTCGTGTTGTTCCACTCGATCGACGCCTCCACCTCGATGAAGTCGCCCGCCGCCAACGCCGGCAGCGAGTAGCTGAAATGCGAGATGGCGGTCCCGGTCGTGTACGACCCGTCGAGGCCGTACTGCACGAGGATCGACCCGGGCAGAGCGGCGGCGAAGCGCGCATCGTTGCCGACCGCCACCGTCGTCGAGCTGGTGCCGGTCGGGATGCGGGCGATGTCGAGGGTGCCCGACGAGATCGCCGATGCCGCATGCGAGTGCGATGCGGCGGCGAAGTCGCCGGTAGCGGCGAACGCTGCGGTGCCCAACCCACGGGGGTCGGCGTGGACCGACCAGGAGTCCCCGACCTCTGCGTTGGTACCCGCTGCTGCCCCGTTCCAGCACACAGCCATGTCGTTGGCCTCGACGGGCACACCCAACGGGCCGCCGAGCTTGCCGGGGAACTGGACACGGTAGGCGTCCCCTGCGTTGGCGGCGGGCCAGTTCGGGTCGGTCGAAGCGTCGATCGTGCCGACCAGCGTCATGCGGTCACCCGCTGGTATGCCCGGCACCAGCTCGTAGTGGTCGTCACCAGCAGCGACGGCGACGACGTAGCCCGCCGTCCCCTCGATCGGCTGGGGGAGCTGGTGCCAGACGTCCCATGCGTTCTGGTCGGGCCAGATCGCTATCCGTTCGCCGGACCCCAGCGTGTAGGCGAACGGCGTGTCGTCGTCGGGGTGCTGGGTGAGGTTGACGTCGAACCCGCCCTTGTTCCACAGAACCTGCGGGCGGACCTTCGTGGCGTGCGGGGCCAAGACCACGTCGATCGCCTCGGTCTGCCCGTTGAACACGACGACGTTGTGGTTGATCGTCAGCGTGGCGTCCGCTCCGATCAGATAGTCACCCATCGCCGGGGCGAACGCCTTGCCCATCAGCTCGGCGACGGCATCGGGGTCGAGCGTCGCCGCCACCAGGCCGATCTCGCCGGGACCGACCAGGCCGATCTCGTACCACATGGCGTTGCGGGTGGTGGTGGGGTCGTAGAGGCTGTCATCGACGATGTCGAACAGCGCGTTCGGCGTGCCCGCTTCGACGACGTAGCCGAACACTGGACGGCCGAGATCGGCCAGGGTGAAGATGTCGACGAACGACGCCATGTCGAGCGCCCCGCCCGTCGTCGTCGTGTACAGCCCGTTCTCCGAACTCGTCGCCTGCCCGGCGAGCACCACGAACAGTTCGGCCACCGGGTAGGACGTCGTGTACGTCGAGCGGTCCACCGCCCCACGAACGATGTAGTGGGCGCCGATCGCCGTCTGACCGTCGCCGGCCGTCACGGGATTCTCGGCCAGGTACTCGTCGACCGCCGTGGCGATGTCCTCGGCCGACACGTCGACACCCGGCTGGGCGATCGTCACCTCGCCGTCGGTGTCGATGGTCGTCACCCCGCCGACGCGGATCGACGTCCCGTCCTCGACTTCGATGCGGGTCGGCCTAGAGTCAATGCGAACGGTCGACATCACGCCTCCAGCACATCTTCGACGGTGAACTTGCCGAACCACAGCGCCACCGGCTGCGTCGAGCCGGTCGGTGTGAACTTGCCGGACCACCAGTAGGACCCCGCCGTCATGGCGTTGACCTGGTTGACCGTCTGGGCGACCGTGAAGATCCCGGCCGCACCGTTGGTGACGGTGCCCGTCGCCGTGCCAGCCGATGCGCCCGACGAGTCGGCCGCCGTCTTGATCGCCACGGTGACCGTGCCGCTGGTGATGTCGATCGGGTCGCCGTCGGCGTCGACCCACGTGCAGGCCTTGGACCACGAGGCACCCTTGGTGACCTTGTGGTCCCATGTGCTGCCGGCGTCGGATGTCTGTGCCATGTCAGGGCTCCACGGGGGTGATGAGGCATTGAACGGAGATGCCCTCGGCACCCCCGGCGGCCGTGACGTCAAACGCCACGATGTCGGTTCGCTCCAGCAACGTCAGCTGCGCATACGACAGGTCGTAGACGGCGGACACCGAGCTGGCGGGCAGCGTGATCGTGAACAGCTCGGAGCCGTTCACCTTCACCCGCACCGTCGTCGGGGCACCCCCGGCGGCCGTCGCCTTGATCGTCGCCCGCCACAGGAACCCACGGGCCCGGGGTAGGTGACCGGCCGACGAGTCGCCGACCTCGGGGGCGTACCCGCCGTCGGTCGACATGTCGATCGTGGCCGAGTTGACGACCCCCGACGACACGATCGACGGCGACGACACCGATACGACCGGCGTCGGGCTCCGACCGTCCAGCGTGCCATTCTCCGTGCGGGACAACCAGCGCTGCAGCCGGTCCTCGGCGACGTCGCGCACCGTGTCCCACTCAGTCACCACGTCGAGGTAACCGTCACCGTCCTCGGCGACGGTGATCCCGACGCAGCGCACCGTCTGGGTGCCACCACCACGAGCCGGCGCCGTGACCGAGTCACCGACCCCGAAGTCGACGAAGGTCGAATAGCCGGACGAGGCGCTCGTGTCATCCATCTGAGCGACCAGCGACTCGTCCGGCGTCGAGGTCGTCGCGAGGTTCTGGGCGGCCAACTGGTCGACGATGTCGACGTCAGGGATCCCCGCCGCCGACAAGAAGCCCTCGTGGACTCCGTTGGCGGTCACCGAGGCGGCGTCGGAGGCGACAACGAACCCGCCGTCCCACAGGATCAGCATCCGGTTCTTCACGCCGTCACCTCGTGGCGGACCTCGAGGGCGTTCACGCCGACCTCGATCTCGACCGGCTTCGACACGCCACGACCCGTTCCCGGGCCGTCGGGTGCGTCCACGCCCGGGGCCACCCACATCGACAACGTCCGACCACCGGAGTCGACGTCGACGGCGAAGTCCACCCACGCTTCTGCGAGGCGGTCCAGCACGTCGACCAGTGAGTCGCCGACCTGGCACGGGAAGATCGGGATCGTCGGCCACTCGGCACCGAGGGAGTCCTGGGTGCCGTTGAAGTTCAGCGACCAGCCCAGCGAGGCGGTCGGGTTGCGGGCCGCCCACTCGGTGAAGATCTGTGTCACCAACTCGCCAGGGGTACACCCGGGCGGCGTTGCCGGATCGGCGAACATGCCCCACGTCTGGCCGACCACCGTCGACGTCTTAAAGAAGAACTTGGGGTCGTAGCTGTCCGGGTCATGAACCGTCACCGCCAGCAGGGCATTCGGCGCCAACGTGCCGACCGTGCGAACCCTGGCGGTGAACACCTGCGGGACGCCCGGCGTCACCGGCACCTGCACGTGGTGGGTCTTCGACTGGTCGGCCTCAGCCGCGGTCACCGACAACACCAGGACGCCCTGGAAGTACAGCTCAGCGGCACCACCGAAGGCGGCGAAGATGTCGCAGCGGGACCCGTCGGCGTCGCCCGCCGAGATGGCCGCCGCGAAGTAGACGTCGTCCGCCCCGCCGGAATCGCCGACCCAGTAGGCCTGCGGGTCAGGCCAACCGTCAGGCCGTGACGCGGTGATCGCCGTCACGTCGTCGGCGCCGCCGGCCGTGCCGAGGAGCTGAGTGGCCTGGGCGGGATCCGGCCAGCCGAACAACCGCATGCGGTCCCACGGCTGCACTGACACGTCCCGGCCCGCCGTCTGGCCGACGCCGGCAGCCGGCCACAGCGGCGGAAACACCGTGACCCGTTCGAGCTCGGCGAGCGACGACCGCCCGGAGAACTCGGTGTAGGCCACCTCGCCGTCGTCGGCGTCGACCTGGCGGATCGACTCGACGATCCCGTAGAACACGTCGAGGCTGTCCTTCGTGATCGTCACGAGGTCGCCGATCTCGATGGTGCCCGCAACGGCGTTGAGCACCGAGAATGAGAACGACCCGACTCGGTTCAGCGTCTCGTTCCACGTCACCCCGAACGGGTCGGCGACGGTGTCGCCGTCGACCGTGATGGCGAGGCGACTGCTCACGACCAACCGCCGGACGGGATCACCAGGTCGAAGGCGAAGCGCGAGAAGGCCCCCGCATCGGGCGACACCTCGAAGCTCTCGACCCAGCCCGACGCCGTGAGGGTGTCCCCGCCCGGCGTCTCGTAGGTGAGGTCCCACCCGTCGTAATCGTCGGGCGGCACAGCGATGGCACGCAGGGCGACGATGTTGTCGGAGAGCTGCTCCCACACGTCGGTCGCCGCCGACCCCTCCGACGATGCGGCGCCGGTCACGAGCCCCTCGAGGGCGACCACCAGTTCGTCGACCCGACGCTTGCGGGACCGACGACCCGTCACCGTCGGGATCAGCACCGACGACCCGCGGTTGGCGGCGCCCATCACCGCCGCCAGGTTGGTGACCCGCCACGCCGGACACATGAGGTCGACGGTGCCGACCGTCAGTTGCCCGTGAGCGGTCGTGTGGACGAACCCAGCCATCAGCGCACTCCCGCCAGGAACGTCGCCCGCCGCAGCGAGCGGATCGTCTCGTCGGCCGCCTTCTTTGGCTCGGTCGACGTGATGTTGATCGTCGGGCTCACCTCGACCGAGCGCGAGGAGCGGGCCGGTGTCTGCGTCGCCGCGAACGACGACACCGGCACCGACACCGGCCCGCGAACTGAACCGCCGGTGGCGAACTTCTGGACTGTCGCCGTGCCCCGGTTGAGCGCCTTGAGGGCTTCGGTGCCGTAGCGCGATGCGGCCGACCGGGTGAGCACGAACTCGCCCGGCGTGAGGATCGCCGGCACCGAATCCTGGATGCCGACACCGGACACGACGCCGCCTTCGGCGAAGGGGATGCGGTACTGACCGGGGCCAAGGATCGAAGACGGCGTGTTCGACGGCAACGGCGAGAACCGGCTGGGTCGGGTTTGGTAGGACGGGATGCCCTCGCGTTGCGCCGGCGACATCGACGCCTTGTCGGTCTCCTGTTGCAGCTTCGAGATCAGCGGGGCGATCAGGCCGAGCGCCTTGGCCGACTCCGTCGACATCTCGCCGATGGTGGTCGCCATCGCCGACAACTTGTCCGTGGCGATTCCAGCGTTCTCACCCGTCTGGCCCACGATGTCGCGCAGCGCCCCGTAGGGGTCGAGCCCGTCCTGGGCGGCCTGGCCGAGAGAGGCGGCGGCCTCGTACTTGTCGATGGACGCCTGCCAGAAATCGAGCAGGGCGGCCTTCTTGTCCAGCGTGGAGTCGGTGCCATCCTTGAGCGTCTCGCTGTACTTGGACTCCGCTTCGCTCTTGTCGCGCACCGCCTTGGCGATGTCGCGATCGGCGTCGGCAACGCCCTGCTTGGCGTCGCGGATCTCCCGCTGGTTGATCCCGCCCTGCTCCTGGAGCGCCTGACCGAGAAGCCCGGTGGAGCGGTCGCGACGCTCGGTCGCCGAGGTGACCGCGCTGCGGGCTGCCGTCGCCTGGGTCGACCCCTCGCCGAACTGGGCGATCACTTCGTCGAGACGCTTTTTGGCGTCGGCGACGCCCTGGTCGGCCGCCTTCGAGATCTCCTGGATCAGCGGCACCGACCCGGCCACGGCGGACTTCTTCGTCAGATCGTCGAGGCGCTCCTGGGCCTTGCGTCGGCGGTTGAGTGAGTCGGTGACGCCGTCCTGTGCGTCGGCGATGCGCTCCAGCGCGGACTTGACCCGGTCGTCGTTCTTGGTCGTCTTGCCGACCCCGTTGAGCCGCTTTTGCGCCTGCTCGTAGCGCAGGGATGCCTGTTCGTAGCTGAGCGCCACCTTGGCGGGGTTCGTGATATCGCTCGCCAGGTTGGGGAGCGTCAGATCCTTGCCGGCCTCGGTGATCTTCGTTGCGGCCCGCTCGACACGATCGGCGAACGACTCGATGGCCTTGCCCGCCGAATCGGCCGAGGCGGTGTTCTTGTCGAGAGCGGGATCCATCAACCCGACGGCGCGAGCAGCCTCGGGGAACTGGACCTTGAGACGCTCCAACGCCTCGACCTGGCGATCCAGGCCGACGGTTGGGTCGGCGGCGACCCTGTAGTCGGCCGTCGCCGCAGCGACACCGGCATAGTCCCGAAGCGCCTGCGCTTGACCGGCGAGGGCCTGCGCCGACGACTTGGCGCCCTTGTCAAGGTCGGTGAAGTAGTCCACCGCCTTGCGCACTTCGTCGGCCGACAGCGTGCCGGCCTTGTAAAGGTCCAAGAGCCTGGCGACGATCTTGCCGATCGACGGGCCGGCGAGGTCGGCCTGCTCCTGGATCCCCTTGAGGTCGTCGTCGAAGGTGACCAGACCGCCGAGGCTTTCCAGCGATCCGGTCAGGCCGTCGACGTTGTCGCGGAACTTGTCGAAGCCGCCCGGTGCGGCGTTGACGGCCTTGGTTACCTCGGCCACCGAGATACCGGTCTTGGCGAACACGTCCTGGGCGCCGTTGTTGACCGACAAGATCGACTGGAGCGACGACGCCAGCGTCGGCAGGGTGTCGCTCGCATCGGTGAGGGCGAGCACCGATGCCGTGAGCGACTGCACCTGCTTGTCCACCTGCGCCGACTCCGACGCCCATGCCTCGAAGGCGACCCCGGCGCCGACGGCCACGGCCGCCAGAGGACCCAGAGCGGCCGACGCTCCAGCACCCGTCACACCGAGGCCAGAGATGACGCCGCCGAGCTTCGACCCTTCGGTGACGAGAGGCGCGAACGCCTTGGCGCCGACGCCGGCGAGCGAGGTCAGCGGGCCACCGATGACAGCCGCAGCGGCACCGAACGCCGCCAGGGTGCTCGCAGCGTTCTTCACGCCGGCCGGCAGGTTGTTGAAGGTGTCGAGGAGCCCCGTCACCGAATCGGCGAGGGTCGTCAGCGCCGGAAGCGACGCCTCACCGAACGAGGCCTTGGCGTTCTCCCACTTGGCCTGGGTCTGGGCGATCTTGACGCCGACGTCATCGGTCGACTTGGCGAAGAACCCCGCAGACTCGGCCGTCTGGCGGAACACCTCGTCGAGCACCTTGGCGGTGCGCTCGGCGGTGTCGAGCCCCTTAAGCGAGCTGGGGTCGATCTGGATGTCGATGCCCAGCAGGCCCTTGAGCGACTTCGCCGTACCCGTGCGCAGAACGCCCTCGATGGCCTTCTGCACTTCCTCGTACGGCTTCTTGTACCGCTCGGCCAGGTCGGCGGTCCGGGTGGCCAGGTCGGCCGACTGACGAGCAAGGGCGGCGCCGCCGATGCCCTGCTGCTTGAGGAGCAGGCCGTAGGCGGAAGCGGCGTCGAGGGCGGCCGCCTTCGACTTGCCGAGGGCGTCAGCGGCGCCCTCGGCGAAACTGTCGAGCGACTTGGCCCCCTTGTCCCCGAAGGTGGCCTGCGCCTTGTCGACCGAGTCGGCGAGATCCTGGGCAGACATGGCGGCGCTGTAGAGCCCCGCCGTCATCGCCACACCCGCCGTCGTGGCCGCAGCACCGGCCGTGATCAGCCTGGACCCGACCTTGTCCATGGACGCGGAGAAGCCCTCGGCAGACTTCCCCGCAGCGCCGAGGCGCGTCGTGGAAGTCTTGCCGAGGGCGTCAACCTTTTGGACCGCGTCCCGGGTGTCGGCGACGACCTTGATCAGGAGACGTTCGGTCGCCATCAGTCACCCCCGCTTCGCACGGTCAGGGAGCGAGTCCCAGGCGTCGTGGATCAGCCACAGGTCGCGCAGCGATTGCTCGCGCACGACCGACGGCGGCCACTTGAAGTTCAGGCCGAAGAAGGCGACGAGGTCGTCGCCTGCTCGGCCTCGGTAGGGACCCCGTCCGCGTACATCTGCGGCGAGTCGTCCGCAACGGCGTTGATGGAGTCGAAGACGACCCGAGTCGGGAGCGGATCGGGCACGGGCTCGCCGGCCTTCTCGCACGCCTTGCGGAACAGGTCGAGAGCGACCTTGCCGGATCCGACGAACAGCGGGTTGGCCACCACCGTCGACCAGTTGGTGTCGTTCGCCGAAGCGATGTCGACGATCTCGCCGAACTCGAAGTCCGACTCCAACCGAAACACCTTGCCGCCCGGAGTGCGGACGGAGAGCACCTTGTTGGCGGTCGAGACGTCGGGGGTGCCGCCCGACGCCTCGCGCTTGGTCGCCATGTTCAGACGCCGACCCAGTAGATCGGGGTGTCAGCGGCCCAGGTGCCGTTCAGCTCGACGAGGCCACCGACCTCCGTCTGCACGCCCGACGAGAACGTCGCGGTGCAGTAGAAGTAGGCGTCCAGGGCGGCCGACAGGTAGCCGTACACCTTGCGGCTGAGGCCATCGACGGATGCCGTGAAGGCGGCCGAGGTCTCGCCGGTGGCGTACACGGCGTTGTAGGTGCCGGTGCCTCCGGGCAGCGAGAGGAGCGTCACCTTGGACGCATCACCCTGGCAGGTGGCGTCGATGGTGTCGCGCTCGCTGTTGACCCCCCACCCGCGGGTCGACTCGACGGGGGCCGCCTGCGCGCTGGTGGTCGGACCGATCCAAAGCCGGGCTGACCGGCCTGCCTGACGTGCCATGACGGCACCTCCTTGTTTGGGTTGCAACCCGCGGCCGGTCGGCCAGCGGTGTGATGCGCCCGAGGTGCCGTCGGAAGCGATCTAGAAGCCGCAGTGCGTCAGCAGTTCTGCTGCGCTCCGGGCGAAGGTGCGGTCAGCGACGGCCTCTATGGCCTTCTCGCACGCATCCTGTCGAAGGTCGGGGTTCGCCATCGACCAACGCAACACGTCGCCGAGCTCGGCCGGCGTGTCGACGATCGGGAACATCGGGAACAGCTCGTCACCCTCGGGACGAGACTCGCGAGCCAAGAAGATGCCGCAGGCGGCTGCCTCGACCTCTCGGGGGCCCAGGGCCCACCCGACGGCCAGGTCGTCCGACTCGGCCTCTTTGCGGTACGTGTTCCACGTCATCGCCGATCGGCGATACCAGTTGGCCGTGTCGACGTTCTGGACGCACGACTCGTCGTGCTCCTGGTCCATCAGGAACCGACGTAGCGGGGACGGGGCGTCCTCGAGTGCCGACCAGTTGCCCCCGAACTTCATCCGCACGTCCTCGGGCCACTCGACGCCTTCGAGGAACGCAATTCGCGACTTGTAGGCGGTGCCGATCCACACGGCGTCGAGGTCGTCGCTGCGCCCGTCTGCGTGATGGATCTCGGGGTCGATCGCATGCGGTCGATACCAGACCGAATCGCACACCTCGCGGAACTTGTCCATGTGGATCGGGTCGTTCAGCGCGACATGGTCGACTCGTTCGGCGAGCCACAGCTCTCGACTCAGTTCGTAGGGCTGCTCGGTCATCACCGCACAGACCTTGATGCCCCGACTCCGGGCCACCTTGAGAGCGATGTCGGTCACGAAGAACCCCGACGTCACGACGACCAGGTCGGGCATCAGACCGAAGATCTGTCCCATCAGCATCTCGTTGATGACGTGGACCGTTGCCTCGTAGGACGGGAACAACGGCCGGTATTCGCCGTCGTCGTTCTCGCTGATCTTCGCCCTGGTGAGCGACGCCAGACGGTTCGACGTCGAGAAATTCGACACGGTTGCGCCGCACGCCTTGAGGCCTTTGATCAGGCCGGCGTGAACGTCCTGGACCGAGAAGTCCACGCCAGGTTCCACGGTGAGAATGCGAGGACTCATTCGAACACAGACCGCAGCGCATCCGCCTGCGCCTTCTCCAGGATCGGCACCACCTGTGGGCTCGCCTCGGCGACGGCCCGGGCCCACGGCTTGCGGCCCTTCGACGATGCCTTGGTGCGCACGAGGAACCGGTTTCCGAACTTCAACCGGGCTCGACCCACGACGACCTCCTGGCCGAAAGCGGCGGCTACTGACCGCACGTCGACCCGCCGACGCTTGGCCTTGCCGGATGCCGTGGCGAACGATCGCGTCTTGGTCTTGTAGCCCTTGGCTCGGGCCTCGTCGGGGTAGACGTAGTGGGGTGCAACGTCGCTCTCCACCAGCTGCGCCGGACCCGTCACACGGACGAACCCCTCGGCGGCTCCCGTGTCACCCGATCGCACGATCGTGGTCTTGACGCCGAGCTTGCCCCGCACGTTGCCGCCAACCTCGAGGCGGCGAATCGCCTTCTTCGACGTGTTCAGCCCCGACAGGGTGAGGTCGCCGCCCGTGGCGGCTCGCAGGTTGTCGAGCGCCTGGTCCTCAATCGCCCTAGCGGCCTTCGTGACCCCGTCGGTGGCAGCGTTGTCGATGCGCGCCGACCACCTGTCGATCTTCCCGGCGAACTCGCCGAGCGAACGAGAGGTGCCCATCAGAGCCGGACGTCGAGGGTGAACCGGACGCCGTAGAGCGACTGCCCGCCGATCTCGAAGTCCCCCTCGGACCACTCACCCGACACGAACGCCGACACCCCGTCGATGCCAAGCGAGTCGTTGGCGTCGATGATGTCGACCAGCGAATCGGGGCCGTCGATGAGGCGGTCGAGCTTGTCGAAGTGCGACGGGTTGCCGAGCGCCACGGCGGCGAACAGCGGCCAGGTGATCAGGTCGCCACCGTCTTGCGTCTCACGCTTGCCGGACCTGGCCCCGACGAAGATGGCAGGCGGGTTGACCTGGGATGGCGGATGGCCCGTCACGTTCCACCCGGTGCGGCGCAGGACGATGACCAGCGCCTCTCGGATCTCGGACAGTTCGGCCATCAGGCGATCCCGAAGACCTTGGCGGCGCTCTGGAGTGGCGCCAGCAACATGACCACGTCGGGGTCCTCACGGCGCGTGATGTAGACGGGGCCGAACGCCTCGCCACCCTCGATGCCCAGGGGCGAGTCCTTGCGCTTGAGCAGTCGAGCGGCCTTGATGAGCGTCGCCAACTTGACCTGCGGCGGCACCGTGGCTGAGTAGCCCCACGTCCCAGTCACCCTGACGAATCGGCTCAGCGGGACGCCGGCGACGATCGCCGTCTTCGGCGTCGAGTTGGCCGGCTCGGTCCACCAGTCGGTCGACGCCAACGTTGACCAGTTCTGACGGTCGAAGGACTGCTCGACCAGCGTCACCGTGACGGCGTCGTCAATCAGGCATCGCGAGGTGCCACCGTCGAAGATGCGAGCGGTCGAAGCGGTCACGGCACCGAAGGTCCGCCCGCAGTGCCCGTTGATCGACGCCTCGGCGGCGTAGAGGGCCAGCTCAATCTTGCCGTCGTCGTCGACGTAGGGGTCGTCGTAGCCGAGGTGCTCGCGGAGGTCGTTGACTTGTGCGTAGGTGAGAGCCATCACAACCTCCTTGCGGTCGCCTGGGTGTCGCTGCCGACCTCTTGGCAGACATCGACGGTGAGCCCGGCCGAAACCAGCGCCTCGAACAACTCGTCGGCCGACACGTTGCGGTAGTGCTCGCCGGGCCGAAGCGCCCCACCGTCAGAGGCGCTGTGAGGCGCCCTACCGGGCCCTGCGCACGTGACGATCAACGTCCCACCGGTGCGCAACGCATCGGCGCAGGCGGCCACCACGGCGGGCCAGTCGGGAGCGTGCTCCAGCACCTCGAGGCAGAGCGCCACGTCGGCCACTTCGACCAGGCCGAGGTTGCAGACATCGCCCACGATGTCGACGCCTGGACCGTCGACGAGGTCGACCGTCGTGTAGCTCTCGGCGTCAGCGAACAGAGCGGCCGGTGAGCCGTTCACGTCACGTCCGCCCACGTCGAGGACGTCACCGGCGAAGGCGGGGCGATGCGTCGAAACGAAGTCGATGACCGCTGGGTGCATTTCACACGACCTTCTGATCCCAGAACCAGAACACGTGCAGGACCGCCACCAGCGGCAGCCACTCGACCGGCAACACCGAAGCGGCAGCGATCGCCATCGCCGGACCAGCACCAGCCGCCACCAGGCGCACCGTGTCGGTCGCCACGACGTCGGCGATCAGCACGACGCTGGCGCAGCCTGGATAGGTCCGTGCGGTCGGCTCGGTGTCGTCGGTGATCTCGGCCCACTCTCGGCCCGTGTACGCCTGGACGGCCTCGATGGTCGCTGCGACGGCCAACTCGAGGGCCGTGTTCTCGCGGCCGGCGGGAAGGCCGATGTCGAGCACCCGTGCAAGCTCGGAGGCCGTGAGCATGTCAGTCCTCTGCGGCGACGTCGGCCTGAGCGCCGTCGGCGGTCTCGACGGAGTCGGCCCTCCTGGAACGACCGCGGCGCGGCTTGTCCTCGACGACCGTCAGGTCGGAGCGGTCGAGCGCCACCGATCCGGCCGGAACCTCGATCCCTTCGCCGGGCTGCACCGCGACCTCAACACGCACCAGGTCGTTGCGGCCGTTGATGAGCCGTAGCCCGGGCCGGATCTCGTTCAGCATCGGAAACCTCTTTCAACGAGCTCGTACGGCGACCCCTCGTCGCCGTGGTGCGGGAAGAACGGACGGTGCTCGTCGACCTGGAAGAACTCGCCCGCCTCGTGAAGCTCCGCGAGGAGGAGGCAGTCGAACACCCACCGCAGCGACGGCGCGCCCGGGATCTCGAACATGTGCTGGGTGGTCCGCTCGCGCGTTGGGTCCAGCGAGTCCGGCGTCGTGGCGAACACGCAGAGGAACCGGCCGTCGGGACCACCGACCTTGAACGTCCATCCCGGCTTGTAGCTGAGCCGGGACAGCATCGCGGAAAGGGGCGAGGGTTCGTCGACCCCCACCCCTTTTCCGCTCACCGGTCAGGAACCGGAGGTGATGTTGTAGCCGATGGCCGTGTCGTCGTTGGCGGCCGCCCCGGCGATCGACTGGAAGTCCTCCCGCATGAAGCCGACCAGCACACGCTGGAAGCTCTCACGGTAGATCGAGTCGTCGGCCTGGACGTCGAGCGCCATGCGCTGACCCATCGCCCACTCGCCACGGTTGACGCACAGGGCGTACGTCTTGGTGGAGGTGATGCCGTCCTGCACGCCGGAGGCGTTGAGGTCCTCCCGGACGTGCTCGGAGACGATCACGGGGATCCCGAACACCGAGCCGACCTGGCCGTTGAGGATGGTGGCGTTCGGCCCCATCTTGTCGACGGTGAGCAGGTTCGAGTCGGTGGTGAGCACGTGGTAGCTCGACACGCCCACGATGAAGGCGAGGTCGGCGGGGTTGACGCCCCACTTCTTGAGCGACTTCCGGATGGCGGCGAGGTTCGCCGTGCTCGTGGTCGTCGTCGCCGTCGAGGTCTCGGCCAGCGCCTTCTTGCGCAGACCGTCCCACGCCGTGCGAGCGTCGGTCGTCGAGCTGCCGACGTCGCCGTCCTGGTGGGTGCCGTCGGTGTCGCCGTCGAGGATCGCCTTCTCCTCGGCATCCACGAACGCCAGGACCAGCTTGCGCTGGGCGTAGGGGAGGATAGCGAGAGCCGAATCGGCCTCCAGCGAACGGGAGAACAGCACCCGACCACCGAAGATCTCGGCGTCGAAGGTGGCGGCACCGGAACCGGGGGTCGAGGCGGTCACCTTCGACGCGGTGTCGGAGGTGGGCTCAGCGACACGGTAGGCGGTCGCGTCTGCGCCCTCGAGCGGCCACTTCCACGGGTTGGTGGGGAGGTCGATGCGGGGGAACAGGGCGGCCACCTTGCCGGCGGCGCGGACCTTCTCGTGCAGGGTGGCGCCGATGCCGGTGGGGACCCACTCGTTGCCCTCGCCGGAGGTGTCGACGTCGAGGGCCCGGAGGATCTCGGCGTAGCGCCCCTTGGTCTTGGCGTGCGCCCGAGCGACCTGGAAGCCCTGCGCCGAGGTGCGGGCCTGCGGGTCGATCAACATCCCGAACAGCGCCATGTCGGCGACGGTCTGCTGGAACGACCGCACGACGGCGCGGTCCTCGGGACGGAACTCGCCGAGACGGGGGGCGTAGGCCATGGTGTCGTCGCCGGAGCGGACGATGACCTGCTCGACGGGGTTGACCGCGGTCGAGTGCTGGCGGAAGCCGCCGGTCTTGTCGAACGAACCGGCGCGCACGACCTCGTCGGTCGCCCACAGGAGCTCATCGAGGCTGCGACCGGCGCGGGCCGGCGTGTGGCCGAGGTTGATGTTCGGCACGCTGTAACGGGCCTTGCGGTCCGCCTGTGCCCGCGAGATCGTCGCGGTCTCGGCCTCGGCCTCGATCGTTGCGATCGAGCGGACCAGATCGTCGTGCTCGGCGACCAGCTCGTCGTGGCGGGCGCGCTCGACGCCCTCGACGGCCTCACCGCGCTCGGTGGCCGTGTTGATGATGTCGTCGATCTCGTTGAGGACCGCCACTCGGCGGTCCTGGAGGTCGGCGAGGCTGGGGGTTGCCGTGATCGTCACGGTCATCTCCTTCTCTGGTTGGTTCAGCGGCGGCGACGGTTCGCCGCAGCCAGGGTCAGTGGGTCCGCTCCGGGATCGAACGCAGGTGCCTCGGGGGCGGGCTGCTTGTCGATGTGGGCGGTTGCCTCGCCGGGTCCGGCCTGCGAGTCCACGTCGGGAGTGCTGGTCGGAGTGACGACTGGGTGGTCCTCGAGGGTGAGCGAACGCACGGCGAGGATCGCTGCTGCGTCGTTCACCGGGAACAGGGTGGGGCCGTAGTCGGCCAGCCCGAGCTCGAGGCGGGTGATGCGGGTCCGGCCGGTGGCCGGGTTGAACGATCGGGCCGACCGGTAGGCGGCGCCACGGAACGACTGCCCACGGATGGCGCCGGCTCGGATCAGCTCGAGCACCTCGTCGGCGAGGTCGGTCTTGGCGTAGCGGGTGACAGTCAGGAGCCCCTGCGCTTCGGGACGGACCTCCACGGGCACGCCGAGCGGCATCGAGTACCTGTCCGACGGTTCGCCAGCGAGGTTGCGGCCGTGGTTGAACAGCACCTGAGTGCGGCCGATCCCATGCGTCAGCGTGCGGTTGAAGGCGGCACGGTCGATGGTCTCGTCGTAGTCACCTTCACTGTCGATCACCGGATAGTCGGCGTCGAACACCGCGGCGAGCGCGGTGACGGTGCGACCGTCTCCGGACCGTTCGATCTCGATGTCGAGGAGTGGCACCGATCGGGCCACGATGAGGCGGTCGGTCATGCCGGCGCTCCAGTCATGTCGGTGGCGGGGGTGCCGTCGGAGATCACGTCGCCGGTCGCTCCGTCGATCACCGCCATGTTCAGCGGACGCAGGAACACCTCGGTGCCCGGCATGTACGGGAGCCCGAGCTTGGCCCTCGGTTCCGATGGCATCGCCAGCCCAGCGAGCACGCCCGTGGACCACGCCTGCATCTCGGAGGCGAGGTCGCCACGCTTGAGACCTTCCATGTCCATTTCGATGGAGTTGCCGGCGGGCAGGAGGTCGGGGTCAGAGTTGACCCACGTCTCGATGCGCTCCACCCACGGGCGAACGCCGTCAGAGATCCACTCGATCGACTGGTGCTCGATGTTGTTATTCGTCGAACGGGTCAGCTCGTAGAGCTTGTGCGGCGGGATCCGCAGCAGCATCGAGACCTCCGTCACGCCGTAGCGGCGCGAGTCGAGGAGTTGGAGCTGTTCGGGGTTGAGCGCCAGCGTCTTGAGCTCGGCGCCGTTGCCGATGATCCCGAGCTCGTGGGCGTTCTGAAGGCCCGACCAGAGCGACTTCGCCATCTCGGCCAACTCGGCGGCCTGCGTCCCCGTCAACGCCTGCGGCACGGACAGGTAGGTGCTCTTGTGGGTGCCCTGCCCGAAGTAGGCAGAGGCGTACTGGTCGGCGGCACCGATGCGCCCGAGCGTCTCGGCGTGCAACGAGATCGGGTCTATGCCGACCGCACCGTCGTAGGAGAGGCCGGGGATGTGGAGGATCTCTCGCGACGTGAAGGCGATGTCCTTGCGGCCATCGAGCTCGAACACCTTTTGGCCGTCGTGGACACCCACCCTGATCCGGGTTGGGGACAAGGCCCGTAGACCGACCACCTGTCCGGCCGGGTTGCGGAGCTTGAATGCGTAGGCGTTGCCACGGTGAAGCAGCGACACGATCCAGAACTCGAGCAGCGCCGCCCACGGCATCGACGTGTCGGGCTGACGAAGCCACGCCGGGTTGGACCTCGGCTCCTTCGCCCCGCCGAGTCTGCGTCGATAGGTGCTGGTCGGCAGGAACTGGACGGCCTCAGTGATGGCCCGAACTCCCGAGTACCACGCCGGCAACCCGAGAGCCTGCATGGGCCCGACCGACACCCCGGAGGCAGTCCTGCCGCCACCGAGGCCGTTTCGGGCCAACAGGGCGCCGAACTCCTCAAGTGTCACCGGATCCGAACGGCTGACGGTGCCAGCCGCTCGCCGTGAGACTCGATCCACCAGCGCCATCAGTCGCCACCGTCACGATGTGGAGCCATCGACGCGCGAGCAGTGTCGAACCCTTCGGCAGCGGCGGCGGCAACCCATACGGCCGCCACGAAGAGCAGCCCGACCAGGAACCCGATGGCGAACACCGGAGATGCCACCACCGACAGCAGCACCCTGGCCGGAGTGAAAGAAGCCGCCCGGACGGCGACACGATCAGCAGCGCTCGTCACCGTCCACCTCCTACGACCATCACGATCGGTCCACGGTCCTCATCGGCCTTGACCGGCAGCACCGCCCGGGCGGCGGTCGCGGCCTCGAGCGGCGACAGGGCGACCGTCGCCTGTCGTGCATCCCACGCCCACCCGTCACCGACCGGGCGTTCGGCGGCGTCACCGGCCGCCACGTCGAGCGGCCCCTGGCCGTCAGGGCGGCGGAGTCGCCCCTCGACGACGTCGACGAAGAACCCCTGACAGGCCCTCGCCCAGTCCTTGGCGCCCAACTGCTGGACCTCGATGTCGAGGCCGGCGTCACGCAACGCAGCGATCACCGGACCCACCTGGGCGCCCGTGGCGCCGGCACCGTTGCAGGCCAGCGCCAACGGCTCCCACTTGCGGACCATGTCGACGACCGCGGCGGGCAGCCAGCCGGTGCCCTTCGCGAACTCGGTCACCTCGACGTAGGGGTCCAGCTGTGAACCGACCCCCACCGCCGTCGATGCCGAGATGCCGTCGCGGTCCACGGCAAACGTCACCGTGACCTTGCCCACCTCGGGCTTCGGCAACTGGTGGTCGGGGCGCACCGTCGCCGCCCACTTGTCGGCGGGGAGCTTGGTGGCGATGCCGACATCGAGCGGCGGCGGATCCCAAACGTTGAGGTGCTCGCAGGCGAACCGGTCACGCAGCCGCTTCGACTGCTCCTCCAGGAACGCCATCCCCCCACCACGACCAGCCCCGACGGCGGGGTTGGCGATCGCCCACAGCCGCCGGTCTGACGTGTCCACCGGGTACTGCACGACGTTGCCGTCGCCGTCGAGCTCCACTCGCTCGGCGGTGTGTTCAAGGTAGGCGAAGGCGCCGGGATCAGCGGTCAGCGCCCGCTTGCGGAGCCCCCACCACCATGCCGACTTGCCCTCGATCCCCGCCGACCCCAGAGCATTGAGCTGCGGGTTGGCGTTCGCCATGAGCGTCGGGCTGACGGCGGCGAGCTGCTCCTCTGTGGCGTGCTGCGCCTCATCGACCACCAGACGGTCGATGTCGTCGACGCCACGACCACCGCCACCCGTACGGGTCCGGTACCAGATCGTTCCGCCGTTGCGCATCTCGATCATCTGCTGGCCGGTGCCCTTCCACACCCGCTTGATCAGGCGACGAAGGTCGGCGTGGGACTCCAGCACCGACAGGAGGCGTTGCTGCGCCTGAGTGGCCAACAGCACGGCGTCGTGGACGGTGTGCAGGATCGCTTCCGACCGCTGCACCAGCCCCCACAGCTCGGGAACCTCGATCTCGTCGCCCTTGCCGTTCTGGCGAGGCATGGAGCGGCCGGTCGTCGCCGCTGCCCACAGGCCGTCGGTGGTTTCGGCCATCATCAGCTCGACCGCCAGCCGTTGCGACGAGTCGAGCGTCTTGCGCGAGTAGTGCTCCCAGAGTTCTATCGCCGCATGGGCCTCATCCAGACTTGCGGCGGCGGGAGGCAGGACGAGCAGCCCTGGCGCCGGATCTGCGCTCTGCCAGCTGATCGACAACGCTGGCCTCCTTCGGCAGTTCCAAGGCCTCCAGTAGCTCGCCTAGCAGGCGACGCTCACGGGCCAAGGCGGCAGCCTTCGAGCCATCCCCCTCGGTGCCGAGCAGTGCCCCCAGGCGGTCGTAGTCGGCCCGGAGGTCATCAACGCGAGACATCGACACCCCCGGACCTATCTGACTCACACACAACGCGAAAGCG
>ERZ724522.454-NODE-454-length-26233-cov-18.642753_pt1 | contig 26233 bp, 26 predicted proteins | sample MGYA00376055_ERZ724522 | MGnify/ENA primary metagenome ERZ724522 (study PRJEB28724, sample SAMN07190884) | wastewater metagenome | isolation source: effluent of sewage treatment plant in Hong Hong | place: Hong Kong | collected 2016-03-17 ...
GGTCGCGAGCGCGATCCTGCAGATAGTTCGGCGTGCCCACGCCCGCGCCGGCAAAGAAGCCTGCGCCGAATGCGTCGCGCATGCGAAGCAGCGCATCCGACAGCTCGATATCCTCCCCCTTGACGGCGGCCTCATAGGCCATGTTCCAGCCTTCCGTCACGGTCTCGCCAGCGCCTTCGGCCAATCCCGTGGCGAGGAGCTTACCCCCCGGGCTATCCACCAGTCGCTTCACTGCTCCGTTGGGCATGAATCGCCCCAGCCGGTTGAAGACCACCCCCAGCGGGAGAACCTCGCCGATCGCTTCGCCGGTGCCGGCGACCGCGGCGTCAAGGGCAGATTGCCCGAAACTCTCGCCGGCGGCGCGCTGCTCGGCGAACTCAGAGCCGCCCGCCATCAGTCCGGCAACGGCGAGGCCGGCCGGCAAAGACCCGCCAGTAAGGGCCGCGGCGCCCGCAGAGGCAGCAAGGTTCGGGGTCGAGATGAGGCCCTCTTGGATGGTGTAGGGCACTGCAGACAGCGAGAAGAAATCCTCCGGGGACTGCAGCAAGCCCTGCCGGGCATGGCGCGTGCGCGCAGCGCCGGACGCAGCCATATCGCGTCCGGCGGCCCCGAGCACGTCCATGCCGCGCTCTGCCGCAATCACGGAGGCCGAACGGGTATCCCCCACATCAGGGGCCTCAGCCCCCGCATCGAGGGCTACTTGCGCACCCGAGCGTCGCATTGCTTCCGCGTACGGATTTTGGCCGGCCTGCCCGAGCCCGAGCAGCGCGCCCATCCCGCCGCCGACTGCCTCCCCCGCAAACTGTAGCAGGCCTCCGGCACTCTGCTCGGCGTTTCCGCTCATGGCAGCCGCGATCAGGTCCGGGTGCATGCCGCGCTCCACATGCCCCGTTTCGGTGGTCGCTGCGAAATCCTGCGCACGGTCACTGAGCCTCGGCGCGGGCCGGTACCCCTCGCGCTGCGCGCGCTCCTGCTCCAGCCGACGCTGCCGCAGAACTCGCTGCTCGTGGGTCAGTTCGCTGCGGCGCCCGCGACGATTCACCCCGCGCGTGGGGGTGCGCGAGTCGCCCGGCGGGCGCATCAGCGCATCGAGGTCATCCCCTCCGCCACTCGGCGGGCGCATCAACGCATCGAGATCATCACCTGCAGATGGCGGGGGGCGCAGCAGTGCATCCAAATCATCCACGGGGCTACCTCAGAGGCGACCGAAGTTTGCGCGTACGTTCCGCTTCTCGGTATCGGTAAGTTTGCGCCCATGCCGCGCTTCCAGCGCGGCGATCGCCTCTTCAGCGGTCTCCGGCTTTCCTGCAGGGGTGTCGGCCTGCTTCCCTGCCGGCGCTGGGTTCGCCTCCAACCATGGAGCCATCGCCGCTTGGATCTGGTTTTCGCGGTACGCGGAAAGGCTCGGCGCGCGGATTCCGGTCCGCTTGTAGATGTCCGCAAGCGCTTTCGCTTCGTCCATCTTGGCGTACGGCTCCAGCTGCTTGTTGACGTAGGTCGCCGCGCGGGTGCGTTCACGCTCCAACGCTGCGCGGTACTCTTTCCCGCTGTCGCCGCTGCCCGTCTCGCTTTTCGGCGGCGGCCCTGCCATCGGCTCCCACTGCTTGGTCTCTTCGTTGAGCTGCCATGGGCGATCCCCGAACTCGCGGATCTTCGGTTCAGCCTCTCGGGCGCCAGACGAGCGTCGCCCGAGCGCTGCGGTGTGTGCTTCACTCAGCTCCCTCTGCTGCGCCAGCTGTCGTTCGCGATAGTCCTGCATCGCCGCGTCCTTCGGGCTCAGGGCCGTCGGGTCCTGCGCCGGCATGTCTGGCCCCGGCACGTAGCTCGCCGGCTTGGTGATGTCGTAGGTCTCCGGATCGAACTCGGGCGGAACGTACTGCTGGGTCGGCTGGGCCCAGTTGCCCGGCCCGCGCTGGACCGGCACGCCATAGGGCTCCGGCTGGCGCGGGTTGATCTTGTTCTCCATCTGGGTCTGCCATGCGAGGCGACGCTTTGCCAGCGCCTCCTCGATCTGCATGCGACGCTCTTCATCCTCGCGCTGCTGCAGTTGGTTCCCGATGCCGGTGAACAGCCCGGCGCCGAAGTCGCGCAGGAAGCTCATGCCATACCCTCCTGCATCAGTCCCGCTGGCGCGGCCGGCGCGGCCGGCACGCCGCCCTGAGGCGGCATCTGGGTCATGGCCTGTCCGCCCTGTTCGAGCATCTGGGCCAGCAGCTGGACGGCCTGCTCGGCCATCTGGCGCGCCTCCGGCGGAACCTCCCCTTCCACCGTTTCCTCCCCGCCTCCGGGAATGAGCCCCGCCTCCGCAGCGATCTCGAAGACCTCCGCGAGCAGGTAGATCGCGATGCCATCCCCCTCCGGGGATCCCAGCAGTTCCTCTTCCGGGATCTCCCCGTCCTGCATCATGCGCAGGATGATGGGCGCGACGACGGTCGCCGCGGCGACCGAGACGTCCTTCGCATTGAGCAGCGCCTGCGAGACGATCTGCGAGTATTCCGGCGAGAGCAGCAGCTCGGTCGCCTTTTCGAGTGCCTCTTCAGGCGTCATGACGATCCCCTCAGGTGTAGAACATCGGGCCCTGCTGGCCATTGCGGGGGCGATTGCGCGGGTCCACGGGCGTGGGCAGCGCGATCGGCGTCGGCGCGGTGCTGCTGTACGGCACGCGCTCGACCCCCTGCAGCGTGCTGAACTGGGCATAGTTGCCCATGGCCTCCTGCCGGTAGCGCCGGTCCTCCAGCTCGTTTCCGCGCATCCACATGGCGAGATTGCGCTGCTGCGCCGCGCTCATCTCCGCGTTGCGCCGGTCGTTGTTGCTGCGGCTGCTGCTGGAACTCAGCGCCGAGCCGAGCGCCTGAAATGCCACCGTCCACCAGCTCATCATCCACCTCCCGGCGCAGTGCCGCCGAAGATCCGGTCATAGATCCCGCTGAACTGCGTGCTGAAAAACTCCATGAAGCCCTGCGCGGCAGCCGGGTCGCGGAAGAAGTCCGGCGACGAGAAGATCGTCTGCATGATCTGGGCCATGGCACCGGTGAACGCGGACATGCGATCGCGGCGATCCGCCTGCTGACCCACCCACGCACGGTTCTCGCGTTCGAAGTCCCGATCCAGCTCGGCCTGCGAGGACTGCCAGCCCCGCTGACGATCCGCCTCCAGCCGACGCTGCTCCCACTCCTCGCGGTTGAGTCCGCGATCGCGCTCCGCCTCTCCGCTGCGCCAGTCGCGCTCGCCGAGGGTCATCTCGCGCTCGAAGATGCGCCCGGCCTCGGCCTCGCTGATGTTCAGCTCCGAGGCCAGCCGCATCAGCTGCTGCTGCCGTTCAAATTCGATATCGGACATGGCCCCCATGCCCTGAATCACCGTCGTCCCCGCCTGCGCGCTGGCGGTCTGCCGATTGAGCTCGGCGATCGCTGCGGCATTGAGGGCCTCGGCGTTCTGCGCGCTCGCCTGCGAAGCCAGCTGCGCGTCCGCTTGTGCGATCGGCAAAGCGGCCTGCAACGCAGCCTGCTGGCCCGCCTGCACGGCGAGCGTGGAGTTATTGAGCCCCCGCCGGGCCGCCAACGCTTGGCCTTGCTTGCCGGCCAGCTGCATCAGCGGGCTGTTCGACGCCTGTAGGCGCTTCACATTGCCGGCGACAGTTTCGTTGTCTCCCGGCTGGCGCAGATAGATCGACCCGGAGCGCATCAGCCCGCCGGTAACGGGGCCTTCATGTGCGGGGCGCTGCGTCCACTGCCCGGTGTTCTGGTCATAGACTGCGGTCATGCTTTGGGATCCTCCGGCTCGAACCGGACAATGAGGTTCTGGATCGTGTGCGGCAGGGCGCTGGCGCTGATCGATTCGATCAGGATCGTTACATCCTCACCCTCGCCGCGCAACGTGTGCATGCTCTTGTAGCTGGCCTCGTCTGCGCTGGTCGTACCTGCCGCGCCGAAGTCATAGAGGGTTCCAGTGTCCGACGCGCCGGTGGTCTCGTCGCTGATCGGGGTGGTGTAGTCGAACCCTTTGAAGACCTTGAACTGCGCGTAGCCGTAGGCCCGCCCGTGGAACCCGACTTGATCGAGCTGCTTTCGATAGAACGGGGGCCCCAGCTGCAGCGGCTGTGATGTCCATTGCGCGATGATCTCGATACTGTCGAAGGACCGACCGTTGTCGATCTGGAACACGTACCGGTATCGGGACAGCGAGGGATCGCGCGCAAACGTCATGAACGCCACGTCCTGCCCCGTCGAGGTGGTTCCGTAGCAGCACGCCAGCACAGTGATCGCAGTCGCGTCCCGATCGTCCCATGCCCCGTAAAAACGCTGGGTGGTGACCTGCACCCCATCCGCCGGAGTGAACGTCAACGAGGCCTGCCACCCATCCTTGAACACGTATCGGCACTGACGCTTGTTGCGCATGACGTAGCCGGCCACGAAGGTCCGATCGACAGTCTGGTTGCGCGTCGGCAGCTGCAGGCGCTGCAGGAACCACGGGGTCGCCCCTTCCGCCAGCCGCCCGCTGCTGAAGTCACCGTACTGGTCTGTGGTGGCCAGCGTGGCTGGGCCGGCGAAGTCGAGGAAGACCGGCTGTCCGATGTTCAAAACGCTGTACTCGATCGCTCCGGAGCTGGGGGAGATCTCCACCCGGGCGAGTCCGGTGGATGGGTCCGTTCCCTGAATGGCGAAGATGGTGCTCTCGGTGAAGACGCCGAGGCTATCGCCCTTGAGTTTGACGAGCCCGGTAATACGGTCTCCGGCGCCGATCTCCGCGGCGAGCGAGGCCGCCCCGACGTAGACCAGCGGGTCGCCGAGGTCAGAGATGGACACCGACCCCGTCGCGTACCCCAGCGCGAGGTAGTTGCCCGCCCACGCAACGTGCCGAGGCTTCTCGAACTGCGCCAACAACCCCGTCTGGATCGGCAGCAAGTAGCTGCCGTCGAACATGTGCCCGTGCTCGGCACCGTTGACGATGAAGATGACGTCGTAGAGATCGCTCGCGTACGGGTTGGCTGCATGGAAGACGTATCGGGCGTTCTCAGCCGCCACCGCGTAGCTCGACGCCAGCGTGATCGGCTCATCAGTGCTGGCGCAGTAGGCCAGCAGCGCGCCGCCCTGATCGTCTTCGGTGTAGATCCCCATGTCGGGCCCGAACAACCACGGGCGCGTGTACGCGGTACCGATGCTCGAATTGATCACCAGCAGGCCGCGGCGATCGCCGTTGCCGGGGCCCGGCGATGCTCCCCCGGTCGCCGATCCTTCGGCCACCGTGTGATGGATGACCTCGATCTCCTGATCCCAAGGGCTGCCGCCAGTGTTGTTGACGAAGGCCTTTCGGGTCTGCTCTTGGTAGTAGACCTTGACCTGCACGGCGTCGACGTAGGTGCTGGAAAGCGCCCCGCTGCCAAGGAGTCGATACGCGATCTGGACGTTGAAGCCTCCGTCGTTGATGTCGGATGGTTTCAGGTCGGGGATGCCCCCGGCCATCCAGAGATCGTTGGCCCCGCCATACGTCTGATCGCGTCCCGGTGCACTGGCGGCTACGACCGGCAGATACCGAGACCCGTCTGCCTTGTTGCTACGTGCTGCGGAGCTGGTGCACCCAATGGTGACCAGCTCCTCGCGCGCGCCGGTCTGTGCGCGGCGGTAGATGCGCACCTCGACACCGCGCACCAGCGCCCCTGCCGGGATCTGCAACGCCTCCGCTGAAAACGTGGCCTTCAGCGTGTTGGTGCGCAGGGCCAGCGACGCATGTCCGGAGTCCCCGACCTCATTGCCGTCGTCGGCCGCGAGCGCGCCGGCGCTCAAACCGGGCCATGTGGTAGACCCACCCCCGATATCTTCCGGCAGCCCATCCGACCCGACCCAGCCCGTGTCGAGAACCTCGTCGGCGTCCAGCTGTGAGATAAATCCGCGTCGCGAATACGGCAGGAAAAAGGCGTCCGCGTCTGTTGCGTTGGTCTCGACGTACTCAAGCTGCCGCCCGAGGTCGACCCGCGACCACCCGCCAGCCCCATCCCAGTCGGCGCAATAGAGCCCGGCCCGCTGCGGATTGACATGCGCCACCACATCCCCGACCTTGTCCACGGTGATGACGCTTACGTCATCGATGTTGCCGGTGAAGCCGGCTGCGGTGAAGGTCAGCACCCCCGCTCCGGAGGCGGTGAGGTACTGGACGAAGGTGCCGTCGGACGCGCGGGCAGGGCCTGCGTCACCCCCGAGCTCGACCGTGACCGTCCCGGCACCGAAGCCGCTGACGGTGAACTTGACTCGGTAGACCCGTCCGCTGACGGGCGCAAACGTGTGGGTCAGGGCGCTGCTGGAGTTCGTCGCCGCCGCGACCCCGCCCGTGATGTTCCATCCTGCACCAGCAGTCCACGGGAGCCCGGCGGCGCTGAAGTCGCCGACCGTGATCAGCTCGGGAGAGACCATACGGACGGAGACGTCGTCGACCGTGCCCGTGAACCCGGCGGGCGTGAGCGTGAGCGCTCCCGTGGTCGCGGCGCGAACGGTTTCGGTGTAGGTGCCCGATGCGCTAAGTGCCGCGACAAACGACGTCCCGCCGATGCTCGGGGTGATCGATCCTACAGACCGCGTAATGGTGACGGTGATCTCGTAGCTGCAGCCAGCGATCACGGGCATGGCATGCGTCAGCGCGTTGGCTGCGACCGTAGCGGTCGCCACGCCTGCGGCGCCGCTGCTATAGGCCCAGCCGCCCGGAGCCACGGTTGGCCAGTCGGTTGCTGTCGCGGGCGCGACGAAGAAATTGCCGTTGCGGACGAGGTTGGCCGAGGCGACGGGGGCGTAGAGGTCAACGCCCGCCGCAAGGTCTGCCGTCGGGGAGTAGTCGAACAGCTCCCAGATGGCGTCGGTTGAGCTGCCATCTACCGCGCGCGCGAGCGCCAGCGTGCCGATCGCATCGGTGAACCCGACCGCATAGATCGGAGACCCCTCCAGTGGCATGGGCGCTGCGGTGGGGGTCAGCTGAAAGGCGACGAGGTCGACGACCGCATAGAGCTTGTCGTTGAGGAAATGGAGCCCCGGAACCCGCGTCAGGGTGTCGCCGGGGAGCTGCGTGACCAGCGCCTGATAGATCGAGTAGGCCGCATCCGCGGTCTGCGCGTCGATCGTGGCGTCCATGTCGGAGATGTTCCAGACGTAGGCCGAGGTCAGTCCGGTCACCTCAAGGACGTCCGGGGTGTAGACCGGGCCGGAAAGGAACGCGATCTGGGTGGTGTGCTCTTCGAAGAGCCCAGACGAGTCGACCACCGAGATCACGGTGCCGTAGACCGTAGCCACCCCGCTGGCCTTGATCGAGACCCTCTCACCCAGCGTGAAGGACACCCCAAAGGCGTCCTTGCTGTACAGCTGGATGACCTCGGTGAGCCCAGATGGGTTGATGCGCCCATCCCAGCGGCTAAAACCGTCGATGCGTCGGATGCCTCGATTGATCCCCACCTCGTAGTTCAAACAAGCCTGCGCAGAGCCCTGCGCGACGGACAGCTTGTCGGTTGTGAGATCGAGGCCCCCGGTCAGAGCGATCACCTGCTGCTTCACGGTTAGATCCTCGCGGTGGGGAGATACCTTGCTTTCAGGGGGCGGGTCAGCTCATCGAACCGACGCTCGGCGATCTGGAACGTGTCGAGCTTGCCTCGGGACTCCGCCCAGTAGCGGATGGCCAGCCATGCGATCGCCTCATGAAACTCAACGGGCAAACCCGCGGCGCTGTTGGCCGCGCCGGGGTAGTCCTCGATCTTGGTCGTACCGTCGCTGGTCGTGTAGATCTTCGGCGCGCACAGGTAGTCGAGCTTGAGCGTGTAGTTGGCGTCGGGGGTCGGGTAGACCTCCCAGAGCTGACTCGGATGGATCGTGAAGTACATCGGCGCACCGGTGGCGACCGGCGAGCGATCGCGCAAGCCCCGGAAGTCCGCATACTCCATGAAGTAGACCGGGATGTTGGTGCTGGTCGGCCCGTCCGCGGTCAGGTAGCGAAGGACGTAGCGCCACCCGCCCTGCTTGAACGGGATCCAGTCGCGGTAGCCGGCGGTGATTCCCGCCGGCTCCACGATCGTGGACGCGGCCTTGGTGGCCGTACCGCTGGCGAAGGCCAGCGTGCCCTGACGGATGAGCCACCCCCACTTGAACATCGTCTGGAAGTTGGTCAGGGCCATCAAAATCCACTCGACGAGCTCGGCAAGCTCGTCCGTCTGCCCCGTCAGCGCAGTCGGGACCGTGCCGGGCTTCGCGGTGTTGCCGCGAGAGCCCAGCCCGATCAGGAGGTGCGTGCGCTGTGCAAGGGCGAGGACGTTCACGCCGCTTCGGCCTCCGCGGTCTCCATCTGCTCGGGGGTCAGCCCCAGCAGCTGCTGGACCTGCCGACGCCAGTAGCCGATCTCGCGGTTGCGATCGATCTCGTCCGGGTGGGCGCCATCCGTCAGCAGCCCCCACACGCGTTCGAGGGTGTCGCGGCCTTCGTTGGCGTAGTTGTCGTGTGCGATGGCATCGCGCTGCAGCCACTCACGCAGGTCTTCGGGCAGGTGCTCGGTGCCCGGAGTCACGCCGAGGAACTGGAGCGGGAAACGTGCGTAGAGGTGCCAGACCCTATCCATCTCCTTGGTCTGGGCGTTCCAGTTCAGGATCAGCTGCTTCGCCTGACTGTCAGCGATGTTGTAAAACACCGGCGCCGGTACGTCTTGGTACGGCAGCTTGGGGTCGAGCAGGAAGACGTCGCCTTCCCACGGGACCGGAATGCGGCGGGATCCACCGGCCTGCTGATTCTGCGGCAGCGCGCGGATGCGGTAGCGCTTGCCCTCCCAGCGCCGCAGCGACGTCAGATTCGGCGGGCGGCGCTTGCCGTGGCCGAAGGTGTCGTTGTCGACAGGCGCGGAGGTCTTGAGCTTGGTCACCTTGGCGGCCTTGGGCTTCGCCGGGGCCGGGGAGGCGCCATCGACGCCCACATCCCAGCGGTTGTAGTGCTGCAGCAGCTTGCGCGTCATGGAGTCGATCGTGTCCTTGGGGGACGTGCCGATCTCCAAATGCAGGCAGGCTTGCCGCAGTTCATGCGGGGTGCAGCCGACGAAGTTGGCGTTGAGCCAGTTCGGCAGCTTGCCGCTGATATCTTCGGGCGTCATCTCAGATCCTCGGTGGTTGGGGGAGTGGGGCTGGCGGCCTCGCGGCCGGCAGCCCCGATTTCAGCGATCGGCGGGGTTACTGGGTACCTGCGACCGCGGCCGGAGCATCGCTGTCACGGAGCACCGTCGCCGGGCACCCGTACCAGACGCGCACGTAGGTCGTACCCGTCGAACTGGTGGTGGCGGCCACCGTCGGGATCATGATCAGGCTGTAGTCATCCGACGGCGCGGCGGTCGTACGCAGGGCCTTGGCGGACGTGGTGTCTCCGTAGGCCGATCCGCCCGCCGTGTTGGTCGGGAACTCGTAGTGGCGGTCCCCGTTGCCGATCACCGCGCCTGCGACCACCAGATCGTCGTCGGCGGCGCTGCCGATCTTCACCGCGAGCGTGTTGGCGCCCGTGTCCAGATCCCCGTCCAGATCCAGCTCGACCTTCAGCGGAACATGTCCACCGGGCAGCCGCGCGAGGTAGACCTTGTCGGTGGTCGCGAGCACCGCCGACGGAGCCGCCACGACCGCATCGTAGAACCCGATCTGCCCCGGCTGGAGTCGCGGAGCGGAGCCGTAGAACTCGGTTGGTGCGACGCTCGCACTGCCGTTCGAGTGGAAGTTGTTGGCGTAGTAGAAAGCGTTGGCCATTGAAACTCTCCTCAGTCAGAGGGGCCGGAGGCCGGCCCCTCTACAGGTTGATGGGTTACTGGTAGGCCGCGGTGCAGGCCACTTCGACGCGAATCATCCACAGCTCGTGGGCGATGAAGTTCGCGTCGTACCAGTGGGCCGACCAGTAGCGGGTGAGGTTCGCCGGGTCTACGCGGTCCGGGCCGTTGATCGTGTAGGTGTCGAGGTTGCCGCGGCCGCGCGCGCCGCTGCCGCGGAGCGACAGGGACTTCAGCGCGTACTTGCCGACGATCACGATCGGGTAGACATCGACGTTGCTGCCGCTGGTCGAGCGCAGGTTCGCAGAGCCCTTCGAGGCGCCCGCGTCAGCGATCGGCTCCAGCTCCGGCGACAGGATCACGCGGATGCGGCCGGAGGCCAGCGAGCCCACCTCGTACGGGTTCAGGCGGATGTCGGACGGGTACTGAGAGGCCGGCTGCCAGCCCGGGATCTTCTCGAAGTCCGGACGCAGGTGCTCGTGGCCGAACGCGATGAAGCTCGGCATCAGACCGGTCGTGCCGATGCGGTTGCTGCCCAGCTTCAGGTCGCTGTAGGGCTTCGCCTTGGCCGAACGCAGGATCGTCACCGCCTGATCCAGACGACCGCCGGTGATGACGCCGTTGACGTTCTGGCGGAGGCCAATGGTCGACGAATTGAAGATGCGCTGGGTGCCAGCGATCATCGTCGCCCAGCGGATCGCCGTGCGGTCCAGCTTGACGAGGTCGTAGCCGACCTCGGCCACGCCGGCCGCGTAGTCGAGCGGATCGAGGTCCGCCGCCTGCGAGCTGTACGCGAAGGTCTCGCTGTACTCCTCGATGGTGACGAAGACGTCTTCGGGGCTCAGCGACCGGACCGAATTGTTGATGCCCTCGACGATCGGGGTCGTGTTGGTCGCCGGGATCGCCCAGCGCGAGAAACGGACCGAGCGGCCCTTCTTCTTGGCGTGGGTGACCTCGCTGAAAGCGATGTCGAGGACGTTGTCCGCCTCGGCGCGCTCCAGCATGTCGAGCATCACCGCATATTGTTCCTGCAAGTTGTTCGAGTTGTAGCCGTTGTGGTACAGAGCCATGCTCATGGTTTATCGCTCCATCTGGTAGCTGCGATTGAGAGTTATCCCCGATGCCTGCGGGCTTGCATCCGCTGGAAGACGTCCTCAACCGCGGCATCCTCGTCGAACGCCCCTGCGGCAGCCGAAGCCGGCGCTGGCGTTCCCCGGGGTGATGGCGCGATGCTTTGCGTCTGTCGCTCGCGGCGAGCCGCGAGTTGTCGCGCCGCATTCGCCTCGGGGGTCGGCGATGCGGTGTTACCAATGGCCTCGTTGTAGTCCCGCCAGAAGTACGAGAGTACGGTCAGCCTTTCATCAAGATTGGGGGACAGCACCATCTCCGTCAAGCGGGGCGGCATTGCCTGCGCCCACCGCTGGAAGTCCGGATGCTGTAGGGTCTGGTGGAAGTTCGGGTTGTCCTTCTCCCACTTGTAGAGGGTCAAAGCGTTCGCGTTCTCGGCGGCAGTACTGCCGACCGCCAACGCGCGGATGTGCTCCGGCTGACGCTCGACCCAGCCCCAGTAGTCCTGCGCCTGCGGCGTCGGATTGATCCACCGCTGGTTCTGCGCGTCCCAGCGCTGGACGTACTGCTGGAAGTCCGGGTGTTGCGCCGCCAGCTGGTTGCGCTCGGCCTCCAGACGCATCTGGGCGAAGCGTTCTTCCGTCTCCGTACGCAGGTGCGCAGCCACGCTCTCCACCGCGGCGCGCGCGGCTTCGAAGGCTGCGTCGCGGTCGTCCGGGTACTGGGCGTAGAACTCCTGCGTGGTCTTCGGCAGGCGCTTGAACCACGCGTCCATCGTGAGGACCGGCGCGGCGGCCGGGGCCGCCCCGCCGCTGCGCTGGAACTGGTCCAGCTGCCGACGCAACGCTTCGTTCTCGCGCTGGGTCGGTGCGACCCGGTGGTACAGCGCGTTGTGATTGGCCCGCAGCTGCTCCAGTTCGCTGCGGATCCGCTCGGCCTCTTCCGACCTGCCGCGCAATTGCGCCAGCTGCTCGCGAGCCTCCGGCGACAGTGCGGCCTCCCAGTCCGGGACGGCTGGCGCGGCAGGCGCGGGCTCCCCGGGCTGTTGCGCGATCGGCGCGATCGGCTCGACAGGCGCCGCGGGCTCCGCCGCGAGCGGCTCGCTGGTGACCTGCGGGTCTGTTTCCGGAGGGCGGGACGCCGCCAGCGGTGCGCCCTTACGGGCCTCCAGCTGTCGGGCTACTTGTTCCAGCAGATCGTCGTCGTCGTCGTTGTCAGCCATGGCTATTTGGTCTCAAAGCCGAGCGGTCGCACGGGCGCCGGTCGGCCCTTCTTGGGGAGGTCCAGCAGTCCCCGCAGCAAGGCAATGCGGGCTTGAAGGGTGATGATGTTGCGGTCTCCGACCGCGGTCTCCAGCGCCTTGCAATCCGCCCCCAGCAGCTTCTGCATGTGCTCGGAGAGCACCTGCCACTCAGGGGACAGGGGTTCGATCTTGAGGTCGTTCACGCCAGTCGTGCCGGGGTCTCCACCGACACCTCCAGTTGATTCTCGGCGTCCCGCTGCGCCAGCTTCTCGGCCTCAGTTCGCACGCGCGCCCCCAGCTCCCGTTCCTTCTGGGCCTCCTGCGTCGCGATCTGTGCGCGCTTGGTCGCTTCACGCTCCAAGTCGAGCCCAAGCCGCTGCTGCATCTCGGCGACGGTGAGCTCCTGCGCCGCGGCGATCTCGGCGATCTTCGCCTGCAGCGACAGCATCGCCACGCGATCGCGCGACTCTGCCTCGCGTTCGCGGATGTCGAGTTCGCGCATGCGCTCTTGATAGTCGAGCTCGCGGTCGCGCTCGCGCCATTGCATGTCCATCTGGAACTGCTCGCGCTGCGCCTCGATCTGCAGGATCTTCGGATCCGGCGGAGGCGGCGGCATCTTGGCCTGCCGAGCCTCGACCTCGGACTCCGTCAGGAAGAGGTCGGCGTCCTGTTCGAGCGCGATGGCCAGTCGCGGGTAGAAGGTGCTCGGATTGACCCGCAGCGACAGCTCCGGATCCTCCTTGCGCATGTTCGCCAGCACCAGTAGGTTCTGGGCCTTGATCTCGCGCATGACCGAGTCGGAAACGAGCTTCGACACGCAGTCGAAGTCGCCCTTGATGCTCGGGTCCGGGTGGTGGACCATGTTGTAGTGGTAGGCCGACTCGAAGAGCGGCGTGACCCAGCCATCCTCGCAGTTCTGCCCCACGTTGAGGATGGCCACCGATGCGGCGCGCATCTGCATCGTGAGCCCGCTGGACGTCGGCGTGGCCGCGTCCGGCTGGCCCTGCGCTACCAGCGGAAGGTTGATCTCCTCGTCGAACATCTGCATCCGCAGTTCCAGCAGGCGGATGTACTGCTCGGCGTTGTTGCCGATGATCATCTGCGACAGCACGTCGTTGATGTTCTTCGACGGATCGAGGATGCGCCATGTCTTCGGGCCGCGGACGCGATAGTCGTCATCGGTCGGCTCTGCGAGGCCCTGCTGGTACCCAATCTGCGGACCGGCCGTGACCACCGCATTGTGCTGGGCCGCGCGCCACAATGCGTTGATCGACTCCTGCGCATCGCGCCCGGCATACGGAATGCCGCCGCCGAACATAGTGTCGTCGACCGGGAACAGTGAGGTGACGTAGTAGGGCAGGCGTGCCGTGCCCTCGGGGATCATGGTGTCCGCGCGCAACACATGGCCGTCGCAGAACCAGACCTCGACCAGCGGAGGCGGTGCGTCACCGGTGACGTCGTAGCCGTCGAGGTCGCAGCCGCAGACCTCCATGTCCTTCTTGTCGAGGTAGCCGAAGAAACGCCAGACCGCCAGCCGGTTCTCGGTCGCCTCCTTGCAGGGGCTCGTGCTGTTCCACTGGGTCAGGCTGGTCGCGATCTCGCCACGAACCATCGGCTGGTAGTCCTTCGCCAGCAGGCGGTCGAATGCGTCGTCGAAGCCGGCAAAGCCCGGCATGTTGCGCAGGTCGCCCAGCTCGCGTTGGGTCAGCAGCATCAGCTCGAACGCATAGCTCGCGTCCGCGATGTCCGAGACCATCTCGGGGAAGAAGTGCCGCGGATTGACGTGGCGCCAGATCGGCTTGACGTCGGAGGCCATCACCGGCGCGTAAACCGGACCGTTCGGGCCCTGCAGCTCCCGGAAACGCACGCGTTTCGGGCGCATCTGGAACGGGCCGGCCAGCACGCCGGTGCCCCAGCGGCATAGGAACGCGGCAGCCTTGCGGACCTCGCGGGGGAGCTTGCACTCCGCGAACTGGTCTCGCACCACGCGATTCATGCGGAACGCGGCGTTGGCAGCGCGCTGCTCGATCGAGTCGGACTCCACCGGTGCGCCGGGCACGGGGGCCGCGGGGGCGGCCTGTTGCTGCTCTGCCAGCGCCGGATCCGGCGTGGGCTCAATTCCGCCCGGCAGGTGCGACCCCGGGCAGGTCATGTTGACGATGCGCGCGGTCCATGTGTTGGTCCGGGGCGCAGTCAGGTTCAGGGCCGGCGGGACCGGATCATCTCCGCCTTCCGACGGGACGCCCTGACGATCGGCCTTCTTGGTAGGTACGCGGTCGAAGCCGTAGTACTGACGGTCGTCCTCCGCCCAGCGCGCCTCGATCGGGCGCTTGGCGCGCACGATCGGCGCCAGCTTCTCGTTCTCCAGCCGCTTGACCAGATCCCGCAGCGCGGCGGCGCGCTGCTCCTTGAGCTCGGCCTGCAGGTCGAGGACCTGCTCCCGCATCTCCGGGCTCATCAGCGGCAGCATGATCTCCAGCTCTTCCGCCGGGAGCATGGCGATCCGGCGGAGCTCCTCCGCCGGATCGATCTCTTCAACTACCGCGACTGCGAGGTCCACTGGTTACTCGACCCAGAGGCTCGCGGCCTTGGTCGTACCCGCCAGATCAGCCCCAGACGACAGGAACGTCGCGGTGATGATCTGGTCCATCCCGAGGATCTGGCTGGACAGGGTGTGATAGATCGGCGTCACGATCGCTTCGGTGGTGTCGCCGGGCGCTACCAGATTACCCGTCCCGGTCACGCTGGCCGGCGCAGCGTCGGGTGCGATGGTGATCAGCCCCGTCAGCAGCACCGTACCGGGCAGCCGCCAGAAGATGCGAGCGTCGATGAGGTAGGAGCGCGCGGTGTCCGCGGCGGAAGCAATGGCGACCAAGTCAGACCAGATCGTAGTGCCATTGAGCGCCAGCAGGAAGGTGGCGTTGGCGCCCGCGTTCCCTGCAGTGACCGTCCCGGCGATCTGGAAGTGCATGCAGCTGCCGGGCTCCAGCTCGGCGGCAGGGCACTTCAGCGTGGCCATCGTAGTGGTGGTGCTGGCCGCCAGCGTAACGGAATCCAGCGACTGATCGACGCGGCGACGGCACTGACGCAGCGCGGCAGCCAGCTCTTTCTGCTGAGCCGGCGGGAAAGTACGAAGGTATTGGATCGGAGAGCCCATCTCAGCGGTTCCTCTTGTAGAGCCCGAAAGACTCGCCCGGAACGGTCGCGCGGCCCCTCGGGATGGGTCGGGTGATGGCCCGATGGCGGTCTGCCATCAGGAGGTATCGGGTGGCGTCCATCAGGTGGTCACGCTGCTTGATGACTTCCTGCCGTTCGTTGAACGAGTAGAGCCTGTACTCCTCCAGCCATTTCTGACAAGAGCTGAAGACCCGCAGCCGGCCCTCGTTGAGCATCTGGGTCATCAGCTGCAGGCCGGCGTAGACGGACTTGTCAGCGTTGATGATCCTCAACCCGAGCTGCTTGTAGAGGTCGATGGTCTTTTCGCCCTCCATCGTCTTGCCCGAGTAGTCACCAACGCCTTGCATCCACTCGCCGCGGGCCTTGACTGCGGTTGCGTGGACGGCCGGCGGGGCTTGATGCCTGAAATACTCGTCGAAAATGTAGCAGGTGTCGGAGGTTCGATCCCACGCACCCCAAACGACCGCCGTTCCGGTGTTTTCGTCGCCCTCGGCGCCAAAACCGAAGTCTGCTCCGTAGATAATCGGCCACGAGGGCGGGATGGCGAACGGTCGAACGACGAAAAACTCCTCTTCCACGGTGAAAATCCTCCCGCGACCGACCGATGGAATACCTCGGATGCGCGCTTCGCGTTCGTAGGCGAGCGTGTTGGCCAAACGCTCTCGTTTTTCAGCCTCGGTGATGTGCGGAACATCCTCCCAGCCGCACAAAACGAAGGTTCGGCTTGATTCATGGCTGTCGGATCGAGACGCAGACCCTGAAAACTGAGGTACGAACAGTTTGACGACGTCGGTGATGCCCTTCAGGGGTGTGAAAGTCAGGATCAGGCGCCCGTCACGCGTCGATCCGCGGAATCGGTGCACGCACTCGGCGTAGATATCCATCGGGCACTCTTCGTCGAGCCAGATGAAATGGACATCCTCACCCTGAAACGTCTTCCGCCCTTGGTCATATGACTTGAATCGGACCTTCGACAGCCCCCCGGACTTGTGCCGGATGAGCATCCAGTCGATGGCACCGTTGCCGTTCTGGCGATAGACGACCTTGAAGATGCTCTTGGCGGGGAATAGTCCCGTCCCCAAGGCGCCTTCATCTCCGAGCAGTTTCGGCTGGATGATGTCGCGCACCGTGTTGATGGTGTCGCCCGCAACCCATGCCTTGATCGGGGTTTCGTACCGATGCCCGACCCACCAATCCGGATACTCGCCAGTGGCGTGGTAGACCAGCTCGCAGCCGCCGCAGAGGGTCTTGCCTGCACCGTTGCCCCCGAGCAACGCGCGGAAGCGGTAGCTGGCCCCGAGCTCGTAGAACTCCAGCTGCTTGACGTACTTGTCGCGCGAGAACGGCCCCGAGTCCGGGAACATCCGGGTGATCAGGGTGCGGTCGTAGTTGTAGGCGATCGCGTCCAGCGCAAAGAGCAGCTCGCTGCGCTCTTCGTCCTCCAGCTGGGCGAGCACCGCGGCGCGGATGGCCGGCTCCAGCGACTGGAATCGCTGAATCGCGTTCATCGCGCTCACCAGCGGTCCTCAGTGTCCTCCGGAGGGGGCGTGTCCGGTGTCTGCAGCGCCTTGCGCGCCTCCGCCTTGCTCGCGCGCTTGGGCGCCTTGCGCTCGGGGTAGGGTGGCGTGGTGGCCAGCGCCTTGCGCTGGGCGTCCGTCAGGAACTCCGCGTCCTCCGGAACCTGCGCGGTCGGCTTCTCGGCCATGCGCGCCTCGACGTCGGAGGCATTGGCCGGCGGCGCGTTGAAGATCGACTGCATGGCCTTGTCCAGCAGCGCGCAGACGCGGCTGCTGAGCTCGGTGACGTCCATATTGCCGAGATTGTGCTCAGCTTCGATGCGCGCACCGTAGCGCTTCGGCGCCCATGCCGCCAGCAGCTTCAGTTCGGTCTCGGCCACCAGCCGGTCACGCTTCCAGTCCATCGTCGACCCATCACCGCCGCGCACGGTGGTGCGCAGCCGTTCCGCGATCGCGTCGAACCCGATATCCCGCGCCTGCGAAAAGCGCTTGGCGAAGATGTCGTTGGTATGCCGCCAGTTGTTGATCGTGTTGAGGCTGGGCTTGCCGGCGGTCGCGCAGTATTCGGCGAGCGGACGCCCGGACATCACCCACTCGCAGATCTCGTGGGTGAGTTCGTCCGTCAGCGCATGCCCGACCGTCGAGGTCATCCGGGCCGCACGTCCATGTACAGGCCGCAGTTAGCCACCGTGCTCGACTTGACGAGCTGGTAGACCGCTCCGCCCGCCAACTCCACCGCGGGGAGCGTCGGGGTCAGTACGATCGCCGCGCTGGTGGTCGGATCCGCCACAACTACGGGAGTGCCGCCCGAGATGAGCTTCACCGCAACGGTCTCCCCCGAGCCCAGCGCGTCCGCGCTGACCGTGACGGACTTGTACCGACTCGCGTCGGCAATAACGCTGCTCACCACTTTGTTAGGCTGTAGTAGCGTGATCTGGCCCATGGTCGACTCCTAATAGTGCAACACGATGGCGGCGCGGCTGGTCACAAAACCATCCCCGCAATGTGCCCGTCCTCGGTCGCCAGCGTGTAAAGCGTCGCCTTGATGTCCGCATACAGTTGCAGCCCGAACCGTGGCGCGCCCTGCGGCGTGAACAGCGGCGACACGCATTGCTGCTGCCGGATCTCGACGCCGGCATCGGTGCGCAGACTGAACGTCATGCGGGCCACGTTGTCGATCAGGTCGATCTCGAAGCGGACGATCTCGGCAGCGGTTGCAACCGGGCCTGCAATGGGTTCGGCGAGTGTGATTGGCATTGATTACCCCACGATTTGGCGGACTGAGTGCTGCCCGAAAATGCCGTAGTGCCGGTCATCTTCGGCTACTTGTTTCACGACATTGAGCGGGTCCACGTCGATTGGATCGACGTTGTAAAACTCGAAAACTGTACGCATCACATAAACCGGGTGTGCAATTAGGTCTTCGTACCGCACATAACTGATCCGTGCATCCGGCCCTTTGCTCTGCCGCATACGCATGCGGTCAAGCGCAAGGCCGAGCGGCATCGACCCGGACTGTAGCCAAGCATCGTATCGCGAGTCCCGATTACGCGGCAGATCGCGCGTGTCTGGGTGTCCCGGATTGGCAAGGTAGATGCGATCCAGCGACGCCAAGATGTCGTCTACGCTGCGCGTCATGCACACGATGCGGGCGTCTGGGAATGCGGACCACAGCAACTCGGCGTACTCCAGCCATCCGCGCGACTTGTCCACGCAGACCGGCCGGTCCGTGATTGCACCGTAGTACCCATGAGCAGCGCCCCGGCACATGCCGGTAAAAGCCGCTTGCATCAGGTCGGCTGGCTGGCTTTTGACTTCTGGTAGCACGTAGTTGGTGTACGCCCCATACCAATACTCCAGCAGGGGGCTTGTCGCAGATGCGTAGATTTGCGGGTGCTGCATCAGCAGGCACTGCAGGAGTTCGCTACCCGATCGAGGCATCGACGAATTGACGTGCAAAGTCTTCATGCCGCCTGCACCACGCGCACGAATGCCATCGGATAGATGGTCGTCGATGCCAGTCCGGTGAAGGTCACCGCAAGCGCGCCATTTGTAGTGTCAGCGGTCGCAGTGGGTGGCGCCGTCGGTGCGCCCGCGAAATCACTACTGAGCGCCGTGGTGGTATTGGTGCCGACGATGGTGGTTGACGCTGCATTCGCCCCGCGGCGAATCGTACCCTCGATTTTCCATGTTGCGGACTTCGTATTCGTGGCGTCGTGCGCGGCGACGATCACCTCGAAAAAGTGCGTCGAGTTGTTCGGCAGCACCATCTGATTTGCGGCGCCGGGCGTTCCGGCATCGCTGGTCAACACGGTTGGCGTGGCGTCCGTCGTGGCTGCGCGGGACAGCGGCATGCCCATCCGCTGCCTGTCACCAGCAGCACTGCGTTTGACCATGCCAAACGCTTCCGCACTTGTTAGCCCGCGCGTGGTCGCATCGCGCCCGCCTGCGATAATTGAATCAGCCCCACTTGCGGTGTTTGAGTGCCCTCCAACAACGGAGGACCGCGTTCCGCTTGCGGTGTTGAACGATCCGGCAACAACTGAAGAATCACTCCCGGATGCGATAGCAACATATCCACTAATCGTGCATGCGCGCGTTGCCGTTGCGGAGCATGACTCGCCAGCAACGCAAAGCGACCCTACACCGGATGCGGTTGGATTGTACCCACCGATCGCTGCGGAATTGTAACCGCTGGCCGTACCTAGGCGGCCACCTACCCGTAGTGAATACTGCCCAGACGCGACTCCGCGCCAAGCAATCAACACCGAATCCGCGCCGGACGCGACTTGGGTAGCTGCGGATCGGCTCAATTGAAGCTCTATTGCGCGCGCCCCGCGCTTATTGCCACCTGTGGCAGTCCCGTCGGGAATAGCCGCGAGAAATGCCCCGGAACCCTTGGGGACAATGGCTACGTCAACATCCGTCGTCGCTCCGTTGGCGGTCAGTGAGTCAACGTAGATCGAAGCGTTCGGGCTGCTGGTGGATTCGGCGCTGGTGAAATTGACGACGCCGATCGTCGAGGCCCACGTCTGATCGCCCCGCAGGAATGTGCCGCTGTTGGCCGTTCCGCTTCCGAGGCGCGCGGTGTCGATGGTGCCGGAGGTGATCGCAGAAGCGGCGAACTCCTGCTCGTCCGATACCATGCTCGCGAGGTAGGTCGTACCCCCGTCTCGCGTGCGCAGATGAAGTAGTGCAACCCCCGAAGTGGGTAGCGACGGCACAGTGCCGCCCGTCCACGTCAGGGATGCTGCGAAGCTGACGGTGTGGGCGCCCCCGTCGGTCAGCTCCAGAAAGATCTCGGTGGCCCCGGTCGGCACTGAGGTGAAAGTGAACTGGACGTTCCCGGTGATCGTCGCCGCAATGTACCGCCCATCCGCCAGACTCAGGCTCTGATTGGCGCTGATCGAGCCGAGGCTGTTGACTGTCTCGCCAATGTAGGCACGGACGTCGGCGATCTGCTGCCCCGTCCAGTGCGCGGGGGAGCTAGACGAACTGCGGTCGACCGGCACCCGGTGCGTGGCTGCCGGCGTCGTAGCGGCGCTGTCATAGATGGTGGTCATTCCTCGATCCCCTCCAGCTGCAGCTTCACAGCGAACTCCATTCAACGGGTGTCCCGTCGCCCCATGTGAGCCCTTCTCCGTTGCCCCATGTGATCTGGCGCGCTGAAGTCGTAGGCGCCCCGGACATGGTCGACAGTCCGGAGGCCAGCTCCGAGGCCAGCCAGAGGGCCAGCCCGCGAACGATGCGATATCCGCGGCGCAAGGTCAGTCACCCAGCGCCCGAAGGCGCGCGATGTACTGTTCGAGAACCGGAGAGCCTTTGGCGTCCCAGAACGCATCGAAGGCGGCGTCGACCACACCAAAGGTTGTAGCCACCAGCCGGAGCTGGCTGACCAAGGCCGCGCGCTTGTCCGCCCCGACCACACCGTCAACCATCGGCCCGAGCAGATCAGCGGCGTCCGCCAGCTGGCGAAGGGAGTCGATCAGCAGCGAGTCTTCCGGCTCCCATCGCTCCACCCGATCACCGACGGCCTTGGTGGCTTCCGCCCACGCCAGCACGCCTGCGCGCACGCGCGGCGGATTCGGTAGCGCCCGAACGAGCAGGTCGACCTTGGATCCGCGTCCGAGCCATTTCTTGAACCATGCGATCATTGCTTGTCCGCCTTTTGCTGATGGCGCTGCACGCATTCGCGCAGCGTGACGTAGTACCGCATCAGCTCCGCCCACGGGCCGGTCTGACCTGCGACGTCTTCGATCATGGCATCCCCACACAGCTGCGCGATAGGGGGCGGCGGGACCGGCGGCTCCGGCGCCTCGCACTCAACACGGACGTACTCCCGGACCGTCTTAACGACCGGGGCGGGCGGCGTCGAGGAGCTCTTGGTGGGCCCGCTGACGCACGCGCTGCACATCAGGGCTGAGAGCGCACAGGCCAATATCCATCGCATCGATTGCCCTCCGGAGTTCGCCGCCGATGTCGATGCGGCGCGCGGCATTCGCCTGCATCCAATCCTTCAGCGCCTGCTGGTCAGCCGCGTGGGCGGCTTTTCGCTCGGCGTCTTCCGCCCCTCTGGCGTAGGCGCTTTTGACCTCGTCGCGCAGCGTGCTGATCGCGTCCCCCTGTAACTCAGCCCTGACGCGCAATTCGCCGACGTAGACGCCCCCGCCAAATACCCCGCCGAAGATCAGCAGGACACCGAGCGTGCCGAGGAACCAGCGGAGCATCAGGAGACCCGCCGGCCCAGCAGCTTTTCCAGCTCTGCGACCGCCGAGATCCCGAGCACGGCCATCGCGCGCTGGTAGCGTACACGGCGATCATCCAACCCATTGACGCCTCCGTTGATCGCCTTGGTGGCCCCTTCGAGGTCGCCGGCATCGGCATAGTTGTTGATCGAGTTCTCATCCCAGAACCACGCGGCGATCTTGGCCGCGTAGCGCCGATTGGTCCGGATGAGGTCCGGATCCGCGAGCAGGTCGAGTCCGAGGTGCTTGCCACCGGCGGCGTAGTTGTTCCGGCCGGTCAGGTGCGGCAGCCCGCCGCCTCGATATAGCCACGCGTCGCCCGAGCCGGGGCGATTGCCCATGCGTCCGCCATAGACGACTTCGGCGATCGCTTCTTGATTCGCGGGGTGCTTGCCGTTGCGCCCGAGCCGCTCGGCGAGCTCCGGCGTGAAGTAACGCGGGAAGACCGCCAGCAGGCGCTGGGGGCTGTAGTCGAACGACTCGCCCAGCTTGCGGAAGCCCTGCGACTCGTGCCCGCAGTGCGCCAGCCACATGGCCCAGCGCGCCCGGGTGTTGAGCCCGCAGTCCTGTCCTGCCTCGTTGACCGGGGCCAGCCAGAGCGCGGCTGACTCGTCGCTCATGCCGACCGCGGCAGCCAACTGCATGGTGTCGATGCGGTTCATCCGCCCGCCCCCTTACCGAAGATCCGCTCCAGCCACGCCTTGACGTACCGGAGCCAGAACGAGCGCACCGCCTTGAGCGTGCCCCATGAGAACGCCGCTACCCCGGTCGACAGCGCCAGCATGAACGAGACACTGCGCGGAATGACCTCGGCGCGCACCAGCGTGCCGGCGGCGTCGTAGACCGGGATCGAGAGGTAGTCGAACATGGCGGGGCTGAAGGCTACGCCGGCCAGCGTGGAGATGCCCCACATGGTCTCCAGCGGCTCCGTCTCCTTGCCTCGGAACATCCGCGCCGCAATCAGCCCGCCGATGATGGATCCGATGGTAGCCACGCCGATCGCGCTGTAGTCGGCGGGAGCGATGATGGTGCCGGTGGCGACAAGCGCCATGGCACCGAGCGCCAGATCGAGCAGGTGCCCGTGAGGGATCGCTCCGCCCTGCGCTGCCTTTCCGGTGTAGATCATGGGATCACCGACCGAAAACGCGGAAGCGCAAGGTCGGCCCGAACGTGCAGGTGTAGGGTGCAGGGCTGGGGACAGGCACCTCACGGCGCCATGTCTGCGGCACCCCGAACCCGTTGGCCAACGCCGACGGATCCGCTCCGATGAGGACCGACAGTGCGCCGGAAACCTCGTCGTAGCCGCGAATCACGAAAAACTCCTCGCCGTTTTTCTCCAGTGCATACGGCAGCCAGCCGGCCGGCCCGAAGTACCAAGCCCCCGGCACCAACGTCGACGCCTTATCGGCTTCGACGGGGCGCGGCGAAAAGGAGAGGATCGTGCTGTTGCCGTCAGGGCACTGGTTCGGCGTGTACACCTGATAGAGCGCTGAAGACGGAAGTCCGTCCGCCCAGCGCAGGCAGGTGATGCTGATCTGGGTGAACACCGTCTGATGGCGAGCGAGCACCAACCGACACGCCCGCTCCGGCGTGGTGAAGCCTCCGCTGATGCTGCTCGGGAGGCCGATCGCCTGCGCGACCGAGGCGAATAGGAGGGGGAGCAGGCAGAGAAAGATGCGCATGGCGGGCCTCTCGATGGTGGTCGGACGCCCCATCGTAGGTTCCGTCACGCGCAAAAGAAAAGCCCCCGGAGGCCCGGGGGCTTGGGTGCCACATCAGGAGAAACAGCCGGCCGCGTGAGTCTACTCCCCCTCCAGCGCTGCAATCCAGCGGATGACATGCTCGCTGAACCCGTCGAGGTGGGTCCACGGTGCCCCGTACCCAACCCCGTTCCGCGCGCTGGCGACGTTGATCAGGTAGCAGCGCGCGCCCGGCACCTTCGGCGACGGCGTCTGGTACGTCTGCGCCTGCTCGTCGGTGATGACGATCAGGCGATCGTACTCGGTCTTGTCGACCGCTTGGATTCCGCGCGCCAAGTCCGTCCCGCCGCCCACCTCGCGCACAATCTGGTCGACGCCCGGCAGGCCTTGGTAGGTCGGGACCTCGACCGCGTTGTTCGCGTAGACGAACGTGCGCACCGAGTCACCGTTGATCACCGAGGCCAACGCGGCCGCCGCGTCGATGCGACGCAGGTCCGATTTGCTCGACAGCTGCATGTCCATCGAGCCCGAGACGTCCACCAGCACCACCGTCCGGCCGGGCAGCTTCGGCGAGCGTTGAACGCACGCGAGCAGGGCCGTGTTGAGCTGCGAGGCGAACTGCGGGGCCGCGCGCACCGCCGCGATGTAGCGGAACGGCAGCACGTTCTGCGCGCCCTTGCGGGCGAGAATTGCGCGCTGCACCAGCGCCGGATCGACGCCGGCCTCGGCCATGTTGCGCAGATTGCGCAGCAGGGCCAGATAGCCGAGCTTCTCCTCCAGCAGCAACCGAGTGAAGGTCTCGCACTTGTCCGCGCCGCCCGACAGGGCCACCTCCCACGTATCCGGGGCCTTCAGCTCGTTGTTGGCGAGCCACGCCCAGAGCGCGGCCTGCGCGTCGTCCAGCGGCGTCGGGTGGACCATGAACATGACGTCGCGCAGGGTGATCGCCTTGTCGCGGTTGTACTTGGCGAGCTGGTACGCGTCGAACTTCCGGAACGCGTTGGCGAGGCCCTTGCGGACCTGCTTGGCGATCGGCGTGCGCCCCTCAGCCCAGTACATCGACAGGAACTCGGCGAGCTCGTCGGCGCGCTGGATAACGCGCGTCAGCGTCGAGGAGACCAGCGGACCGCCGTGCCGGGCCATTTCGCGAACGAGCATGAGCGGGGCGTGGCGCAGGTGCTGGGTCTCGCGGGCCTCGATGGCGAGGTTGGCGACCGGGGCGAGCCCGTGGCGCTTGACCACCTCGCTGACGAGCTGGCGGATCCGATTGGCGATCTGCTCGCCGCTCTCATAGAACTCCGACTCCCAGAGGAGGCAGGAGAGCACGCTGCGGCGCAGCTGCTGGATCGGGCTGGTCGGCGCCGCGCGGACGCCGGCGTGAGTATAGCTGGGGGGTGCCGGCTGGCGGCGGGTGTTGCTCTGCATGTTACACCTCCGGGTTTACCACGGAGCCCTGAAGCACGATTGCTTCAGGGCTGGGTGTAGGGCGGGCTACGAGCGAAAGAGTACGTTTTGCGTGTCCTACCAGTTAGACGATTCGAGCTACGCCCGAACCCGGATTCGAACCGGGATTACGCGCTTGGAAGGCGAAGTAACTCTTCCTATCAGCACCGCTTGAAACTGGGCGGGCTACCCGGGTAGGGATTCGAACCCCCGTACTGTACGTCTACGGCCCCCCGAGGTCCCGGGTATTTGAAATACTGCGGCAACAGCCGGTTCGGTGTTATTCGCCAATGAAGTAACCGAACCTTTCAGCACGCATTTTGAAACTGGCCGGGTGTCTATCAGCACCGGTTTAAGTGGCGCTGCGCTGGTCGGGTGAGCACCGGCCCCGGGGAGGGAGAACGGACGTGCACGACCAGCGCAGCATTGAAAAGGCCCGACGGTTTACTCGGTTGGCCTGAGCCCCGAGGGGAGACCGAGGCCGTCGGTGGGAGCATCATGCGCTATCGTCGCTTGCATGTCACTACACGCAGGCCGAGTAGTCGATCGAGGCGGTCAGCGATCACGACCATAGACCCGGTGAATCGCGCTGCGGATCCGATCACGCCTCGCCGCGGCCCCTGCCGCCGCGCTTTGCCCCAGTAGCTTCCATGTCCGGAACCCGGCGGTAACCCGCTTGCGGATGGTGTCCGCCTTGAGCCTCGGGTGGTCGGCGAGGACGCGGGTGATGATCTCGCCCATGGTCAGCTTCTCGCCCTCGATCGTGTATCGCCAGTCCCCATCGATCGCCATGATCACCCCCAGAGTCCGGCGCCTGTCGACGCCTGCGGTTGGATGAGGGGCGGGTCAAGCCCGGGGGTGAACCACCGGACCTCGAACCGCTTCCACTTGCCGTCCTCGAACCAGACGCCGCGACCGCAGCCCAACGGGGCTGCGGCGCGCCAGCGTTCCAGTGCCTCAGGTACGCAGGCCATCATGCACCCAGCGGATGGCCTCATCGGCGGCGGTGCAGTGCGGAGCATGCAGCGGGAGCATGCTGTTTCGGAACTTCAGCCACATTCCCCGAGGCTCGTGAATGAGCTGCAGCTGCCGCTGGGCCAGCAGGACGGCGCAGACCGGGTCCTTGGCCAGTTCGGCCCGCCAGTACTCCTCGCGCGACGGACGCTCCGGAACCCGCATCGTGACCAGCTTCAGTAGGTTCTCGACGTCCGGCATCTGCTTCAGCGCCCCCCACGCGCCCAGCAGCGTCTTCCCGTGGACCTCCCGCAGCTTCTGCCCGCGCCGGTCCTTGATCGCGATCACCGCCGGGCTCTGCAGGTACAGCAACCCCTCGGCGAACGCAGCCTCGTACAGCGGCATGCCCCGGATCAGCGAGGCCAGCGGACCGGTGGTCCGCTCCAATCCCCGAATGGCCTCGCGCCCCTTGCGGTACTCGGCCGGGGTGCGCTCCGGACCCATGATGACCACGTTGCCGGCGAGGATCGAGCCGGATGCCGTGCGCACCAGCCGGGTGCCATGCGTGTTCAGGATCCGACGCACCGCGGGGTCTTTGCGCAACTGCCGGTTGACCTCGCGGAGGTC
>ERZ724522.456-NODE-456-length-26185-cov-15.409568_pt1 | contig 26185 bp, 30 predicted proteins | sample MGYA00376055_ERZ724522 | MGnify/ENA primary metagenome ERZ724522 (study PRJEB28724, sample SAMN07190884) | wastewater metagenome | isolation source: effluent of sewage treatment plant in Hong Hong | place: Hong Kong | collected 2016-03-17 ...
GCCGCGCCGGCCGGCGCGGGCGCCGCCCAGCCCGCCAGCGGTATCAGGACCTTCTTCACTGGCGGCGCCCCCGGCGGTGTCGGCGGAGCGTTCAAGAGCGTGGGGGGCGCGGCCGCCGACGTGGCTGGGAAAGGCCTTCGGACAGCGGCCAAGCTCGCCGGCCCGGCCGCGGCCCTGGGGGCGATCTACGACGGCTTCACGACGGACACGCAGGACTACGAGCAGCGGCTCGGGCTCCAGGGCAACCGGATGATCGAAGGGACGGATGGCTACGGGCGTGACCTTCGCCTTGGAGCCGATCTCAGTACGCGCGCACTCGGCATCGCCGGCTCTGTCGCTGGCGCCAGTGGCGCAACCACGGAGGCGTACCGCAAGCGCTACGGCAACGAGACCACGGACCCGACACTGGCCGGCGACCTCATGAACCGCACGCTCGGTGTGGGTGAGGATGTGCTGCGCACCTGGAGCGGCAACGACTTGGTCCACAAGCTCACGGGCGGTGCGATTGGCTTCGACCCGCGCAACGACGCGCAGCCGCTCGTGAACCCACGTATGAAGACGACCACCGCCCAGCCCACGCTGCGCGCCGGTGCGCCCGACACCACGCGCGGCCAGCCGCGCACCGCCGGCGGCCGAGGCGTCGTCAACCCGTCCGTCGTCGATCCGGACGCCGCGCCGCCCACGAACGGGCTGGCCAGCACGCTCGCCCCCGACCTGCCCGATGGCGTGCGCAAGCTGCAGCAAGGCGGCAGCACCCTCTACACGAACGTGGCCGGCGACAACGCCAGCATGTTCAAACCCGGCACGATCAGCGCGCAGAACTCCGCTGCCGCCGACGCGCTGTCTGCCCGCTACGGCGCAGAGGCTCGTGCCACTGCACAGGCCCAGATCGACGGCGCGAAGCCGCAGGGCCTGCGCGCCCGGTTGGCGCAGCAGCTCGAAGGCAAGGAGCTGACCGCCAAAGGCGTCGCGGCCCTGGCGCGGGCCGAGGAGCTGGACAACGAGCGCGAGAACCGCGCCACCACGAACGCGATCACGCTGCGCGGGCAAGACATCGCCGACCGGGGGCACGTGATGGCTGCGAAGTCCGCACGCGAGAAGCTGCTGTACGAGGCGAAGAAGGACGACCGCACCTACAACTTCGAGCGTGAGAAGTTCGGCGAGACAGAGGCGACCAGTCGCTTCAATCGTCGCCAGCAGGCCACGAAGGACCTGCATACTGAGATCACCTCCATGATCCCGCCTGCGGTCGGGCCGGACGGCAAGCCCGCCCCCGACACCACGACGGCCGCCCGCTACGCCGCCGGCATCAGCGGGTGGATGGCGGATCAGCGTAAGTTGCTCTCTAAGCGCGCCGCCGCTGGAGACCGGCAGGCCGCGGCCGCGCTCGACGATCTGGACAAGAACGGTGTGGGTGCGCTGGATGATCGCGTGAAGCGCCAGCTGATCCAGGGGTTCAAGATCAACGACCTGTCCGCGCAGTACGGCTCGGGCCGGTTCAACCCTGTCGGTGGTACCGACGTCTACACCGACAAGCCGGCCAGTGGGCTGCGCAACATGCGCAACGGCTACTTCGGCACCGGCTTCGGCAACGAGTACGAAGTTCTCGACGCCGCCGGCAAGCCTACTGGGCAGCGCGTCCCGGCGAGGGCCATCGAGGGCGACGGGTCGTTCGTTGGCGGCAAGGCGCGCATCGATCTGCGTGATGCTTACAGATGAGGACATGACCGATGGGTGCTTTCTCCGACTACGTCAGCGCAGACGCGCCGGCCGCACCAGCGGCCCCCGACGAAACGCTGGGTGACTTCAGCGGCGGCCTGCGCCGCGGGCTGCGCTCGGGCGGCGCAGCATTCAACCGCGTGGCCGGCACGGCAGCTGAGGCGATGGGGTTTGACGGCTTCGCTCGTGGGCGCATCGCCGCCGCGCAGGCAGCCGACGCCGAGAATGCCGCCGACCCGGCGAAGGTCTCCACCTACAAGGACGTGATCGGCGCCCCGGACTTCAGCACTGGCCTGCGCCGCGCCGTGGACTACGGCTCGAACATGCTGGGCGAGAGCGTCCCGGCGCTGGGCGCGATGGCTGTAGGTGGCGCGCTCGGCGGTATGCGCGGCGCGGCCGCCGGCATGCTGCCGTTCTCGATGGGCGACGTGGCTGCGCGCCAGGAAGCGGACCCCGTGGCGTCTCAGGAGTCCGCTGGTCTGCGGCTCGGCAAACAGGCCCTGTTCGGTGGCGCCGACGCGGCCCTGAACACGATCGTGCCGGCCAGCGTGGCGAGCCGCATGTTCGGCAAGGCGGCCACCGCAGCGGCCCAGCTCCCAGTCAGCCAGATCCTGGGCCGGGTCGGCGCGGACGCCGTCGCCCAGGGCGCGGCCGGCGCGGCCGGCGAGGCGGTCAAGCAAGTAGGGGTAAACCCCACGAAGACCCTCGACATGGACCAGATTGGCGAGGTCGCCGTGGGCGGCACGGCGCTGGGCGCGGCCATGGGCGGCGTCGGGGCGGCCGGAACCCTCGCCAGGAAGGCCGCAGGAGCCCCAGGGCGGGCCGTAGGCGGTGTAGTTGATGCCGTGGGTGCCAGTGCCCCCGTCAAGGCCCTGAAGGACGCTGTAGGCCCCGAGGGATACGACCTGGGCGGCAAGGCCAGCGCCGCCCTCGGCGCGGCCAGTGACAAGGCCTCGGCGCTCATGCCGGGCGCGGACGGCGGGATCGACCTGGGCGGGATCGCGAAAGGGCTGCAGGACAGTCTGTCCAGCGCCAAGAAGTCGGGGCGTGCGTTCCTCGACCGTGTGGCGGCTGGCGACGTGAACGCCACTGTCGACGAGGCGGCCTACGTCGGCAAGACGCCCGACGAGGTGCGGGCGATGCAGCCGGAGCAGGACCGGACGCGCGTGGCGAAGCTCCGCGAGATCGGCGCGGGGCTCATGGCCCAGGCCGGCGACCTGAGCGAGCAGGCGCGCACGCAGCTCGCCCAGGCGATGAACAACATCGAGGACCCGCGCGCACAAGCTGTCGTGGCCCGAGTGAAGAAAGGTGCGGACGCTGTCGCTGAGTGGTCGGCGGACGTGGCGTCCAGCGCGAAGCTGTTCGCCGCCGGGCTGGTGGACGAGGCGCGCGGCGTGAAGAAGTCGGAGGACTATTCCGGCCTGCGCAAACAGGTGATGGAGCCCGTGCTCGCCGTGATGCGCGAGGCACGGCCAGAGCTGTTCGAGACTGGCGAGTGGCGCACCCAGAAGGGCATGAACACCCTGAACCAGGTCGCGAGCATCGTGCGCATGACACTCGACCACGTGAACCGCGCGTCCCCGCTGTCGCCCGACAAGCTGCTCGCCTTGATCTACGTCTTCGGAGACCGCGCAGCGGATGTCATCTCTTCGTCGTACGAGGCCGTGCATGGCAACGCCGACAAGGCCGGCACTGCGGAGCTGTTCAGGACGCTGAAGGCGCTGGACGATGTGGCGGATCAGAACAAGGACCTGACGGAGGCCCTTCGCGGCCTTCAGGACGACAGCCGGGACTGGTACCCGCTCAGCGAGTACCAGCTCAAGCAGCACACGCAGTGGCTGCGCGCCTATGCGGGTCGCAGCGCGCGTGCTGAGGTGGCCGGTAAAAGCGGCGTGCAGATGACTCTGGAGAAAGCCCAGGCTGACTATCACGACGCTCGCATTCATCGGATGCTCGACTCGTTCTACGGCAAGAACAAGGACAAGGTTCTGGCAGTGGTCGAGGCAGACCGCAAAGCCACGGAGCGGATGCACAACCAGTTCGACGACGGCACCGAGACAGTCGACGGCGCAGACCGGCAGCTGTCCGACGAGGTGCTGAGCGAAGACGCGGACCCGACGAAGCGCAAGCCGGTGGCCCAGACGCCGGACCCGGTGTACCGGGGCGAGGGCGGCAAGGACGAGTTCATGCTGCTGGCGCCCGAGAAGGCCGTTGGCAAGGGTGGGTTTGCCAGCGCCACGCAGCAGGCGATCGACGCGATGACGGCGCGCTACCCGGACCGCAACGTCACGTTCCTGCGCGCGTCGGAGATCGGCGACCACCCGGCGAAGACGGCCACCCTCAACAAGCTCATCGAGCAGTCGTTCAAGGACCACCCGGAGATGTCGCAGGCGGACCGCCTGAAGCTCGCCAACGAGCAGCTCAAGGACTACGGCTTCGTCGTGGCCGAGGGCTCGCGGCAAGAGACGTCGATGACGGAGCGGGACCTGAAGGGCGTGAAGCTGAAACGCCCCGAAGGGTCGAGCGCCGACTACAAGCACCCGTCCCGCATCGACGTGGGCGGCGAGGTGCTCGACGCGATCAAGCTGTCGAAATGGGCCGAGGCGCGCAACAAGGACGTGCAGGACTACAGCAACGCCGACAACAAGTCCGGCCTGCACCGCGCCGGCCGCATGTTCATGGAGGGGCTGGCCGCGGCCCACGCGCGCATCGGCAAGCCCATGAAGTCCGACACAATCCCGGACGCCACCCAGATTGGCTGGCACGCGGACGGCAAGACGCCGCTGACATGGGGCGAGGTGAAGGACCTGAAGTACGGTCCTGCGCCGAGCGCCGAGATGCGCAGCCTGCAGCGCGCGATCGACGAGGCGAAGAAGGCTGGTGACACGGACCTCGCGCAGGAGATCCACGACCAGTTCGTGTTGATGGACCAGCCAGAGATCACGAAGACGACCGACGGGATCGGCGTGTACGGCAAGGACTACAACGCTAAGCGCACCGCGGAACTGAAGGAACTGCGCAAGCGTATCGACAGGTTCGAGCAGCAGATCAACGACTCCGGCAGCCGTGTGTGGCGCGAGAAGTCGCGCGAGATCCTCGGGTACATGGAGGCGCGGTTGGAGCGCCTGTATCGCGAAGACAGCGCGTCCGTGGGCGGGCAGAAGGACACGGCCAAGCTGGAGCGCGATCCGTTCGGCAACGTGCATGAGGCGCTGCGCGGCAGGGGCGAGCTGCGGGCCAGCGGCGAAGGGCTGGACGTGAAGGTGAAGGCGGTCGAAGGCGAGTCGCTCGGCGACACCGTCGACATCGGGGGCGCCGAGATCCGCACCAACCTGACCGGCAACTCCCGTCAGGTGGACGAAGGCCTAGGCGGCTCGCCGATGCCGCGGGCAGACGCCGGCCGCAAGCCCGGCCTGATGTCCGACGCCACGAAGCAGATGCTGATCGACAAGGTCAAGGCGATGCAGCGCAACTACACCACGGCGGCCGGGCAGGCGGTGGCCAAGCGCGCCCTCGCCCTCATGGACCGGATCGACTCGTTGCCCCCGCCCGCGCACCGCGCGCTGGTGAGCCTGCTGGCCAAGGGCACGAAGATGAGCGACGTGGCCGAGGTGGTCAACCGCCTGATGCCTGAGAAGGTCGAGCCGAAGCCGGTGGAGCGCCGCACGCCGGAGGTCGCCGACAAAGCCAAGCGCGACGCGGTCCTCGACAAGATGCTGGCGAAGGAAGACTACTCGGCGCTCACCACGACGGGCAAGACGAACGCGTTCCTGAAGCGCGCGTACGAGCGCTACGGCGAACTGATGGCCATGGGCGACGCGAAGTGGGACAACCCGGCGTTCGACCGTCTGGCCCACATGTTCGACCCGGGCACGAGCAACATGGACCTGGCCTCGCTGTTCGAGGACTTCGACGGCATCAAGGGCGGCGGGATGACCGACGCGGAGATCCGCGCGAAGTTGAAGGCTGCTGCCCCGGAGGTGGCGGCCAATCTCCCAAAAGCCGGCGCTGACCGGCAGGCCGCCGTGCGCGCCGGGCCGGAGGCCGAGGCTGCGCTGGATCAGGCGAACTATTCGTCGATGACGAAGAAGTTCAGCAAGATGGGGCTGCAGGTCCACACCGAGCTGGGGCGCGACGGCTTCGCTGCCACGCACGACTCGCCGGTTCGCCATGACGGCAGGTTCGACTGGCGCTCCCACGCCGGCAAGGGCGAGGGCAACGCTTCGTTCGGCGCGGGCACGTACCTGTCGACGTCTGACGGTACGCACAAGGCGTACAAGAAGCAGTTCACTGCGAGGGCGTCGGCCGGGGCATCGAGGCACCCGGCCGTCAAGGCGGCGAGAGAGGCTCTCGACAACGCGTCTGATGACGTCATCTTCCTGATGCAGGAGCGAGACGAACTCGGACCGTGGAGGGCCGACGTAGGGCGCAGCGAGCATTTCGCCTCGAAAGCAGAGGCGCAGGCTGCGCTGGACAAGTGGGCGGCGGATCGCAGGGCGAAGATCGCGGGCTACGCCGAGAAGCTACGTGCGATGGACAGTCCAGGAGGGCCGAAGTACAACCGTACTGCGATACACGAGGAGATCGCTTATCTGGAGGGCAAGCTCCGCGACGAAGCGGGTAACAAGCCGGTCGACGTCCAAGCCGAGATCGACGCCGCTACGGAGCGTAGGCGCGAGGCGCAGGCCCACTATGACGAGGTCAAGTCGAAGTACGCCGGCGAGGGGTATAGGGGTGACAAGTCCCCCACCTACGAGGTTTCCGTCAGTATCGGAGAAGACTCTCTGCTGGATTGGAACAAGCCGCTGAGTGGGCAGCACCCGAAGGTGCAAGAGAAGTTACGTGCTGCGGGGATCGACATCGCGCCGCGTAACGACTGGCTGGGATTCGTGCTCGACCCTAACGGGGTCGACGAGTACATGCAGCATGCGGATGAGCTATCACGTCTGGTGGACACCGCGTCGCCCGAGCTGGCGGATCGTGTGTTTGAAGCAGCCACGACGGCCTTCGACCGGCGCACGGAGATGCGCGGGCCGGATTATTCGGATCGCTGGGGCGAGACAAAAGACCTGAAGCGCTTCCCGGCAGAGTTGATCGAGGAGCTGCGCGCCGTGAAGTCTGACGGCGCGGCGAAGGCCATGGAGGCGTTCAACGAAGCGCTCGATTGGCGCGACGCCGGAAAAGACCTCGGCGCCGCGTACAGGGCGCAGGAGGCCAGTGCGTCGACAGGAGGGCAAGCCTACCGGATGCTCCAGAAAAAGCTGGGCTCCCAGCGCGCCGCCTCGGAAGCTCTCCAGGCTGCCGGCATCCTGGGCAACGTCCACGACGCTCAGTTCGGCGGCGAGAAGCAGTTCCGCAACTACGTGATCTACGACGACAGCAAGATCACGACGAACTACGTCCACTTCGACAAGACGAACTCGAACCCCAACGCCTCGCCGCGCACCGCGCAGCAAGACGCAGCCCTGAACGCCTACTTCGACAAGGTACTCGGCCCGACGATCGCCCGCGACCTGAACGCCAACATCCCGCACGCCGGTGAGTTCGTGAAGGCCGGCACCCAGCACCTGATCAATATCAGCCGCTTCGCCATGGACCCGTGGGGCACGGGCCACCACGAGGCGCTGCACAGCTTCTTCGCCAGCATGCGCGAGGCGTCGCCGACCGGCGAGGTCGCCCGCGTACTGGAGCGAGCCGCCAGCAGCGCGCCGGTGATGAACCAGCTACGCCGACTGCTGAAGGACCACCCCGAGGCGCTCAAGCAACTGAGCGACCCGGAGGAGGCCGCCGCGTACATGTACCAGTTCTGGGCGGCGAAGAAGCTCACGGTTGGCACCCAGACCCACACGATCTTCTCCCGCATCGCCGCCGCCGTGCGCCGCGTGCTGGGCATCTGGAGCAACGACGAGCGTGCGCTGCACATCCTCGACTACTTCCACCGTGGCGACTTCGCCGTCGACCGCGGCCAGCCCGATGTCGTCGCTCAGAAGCTGCTGCTGGAGCACCGCAACATCCTCGTGGACCAGGCGGCGAAGCTCACGAAGCCGCTGCGCGAGCTGTCGTCGAGCGTGGCCGTGGCCGGCGGTCAGCAACTGCGCGACAGCGGCATCCCGGCGCTGGCGCAGCTCGCGGACGTGATCAAGCTGCACGGCACCTCCGAGGGCAAGGACCCGGGCTACATGCCGGCGGCGCGCGCCGAGCACACGCGGGTCATGAACGAAGTGATGGACAAGCTGGCGCCGTTCACCGCCGCGCAGATGCGCGAGGCGCTGGACGCCATGCAGCAGGGCGTGAAGGCCGCGTCGAAGGAGGCGCGGCAGATCCAGCTTCTGGTGCAGAACCCGAAGGTCGGCCTGCTGCCGAAGATGCGCGAGTACATGGGCAACGCTGGCGTCGACGTGAGCCAGTTCGGGCCGGACCCGACCTACTTCCACCGCGTGTGGGACACCGGCTTCATCGCTGCGCACGAGAAAGAGTTCATGGCGATGCTGGGCAAGTACCAGATCAGCGGCGATCTCAAGGGCGATCCGCGCGTCATCCTGCAGAACCTCATGGCCACCGACGGCCTGGAGTTCCGCGTCGAGACGAACATGCCGGGCATGCAGGCGCTCAAGATGCGCAAGCTGGGTTTCATCACCGGCGCCGACGCCGAGCCGTTCCTGCGCAAGGATCTGCTGGAGAACCTCAACAGCTACGTGCAGCAGGCCACGCGCCGGGCCGAGTGGGCACGCCGCCTGGGCGACCAGGGCGAGGGGCTGCAGGACCTGTTGACGAAGGCGGCCAAGCAGGGCGCAACGCCGGAGCAGCTCGCGGTTGCGCAGCGCTACGTGAAGTCGATCGACGGTACGCTGGGCGACACGATCGACCCGAAGTACCGGCGGCTGTTCGGCAACATGATGGTCTACCAGAACATTCGCCTGCTGCCGCTGGCGATCTTCAGCTCGCTGCCTGACTCCCTGGGGATCATGGTGCGCGGCGGCACGGTGGCGGAATCCGGCCGGGCGTTCCTGCGCGGCATGAGGGAGATCCGCAAGAACTTCCAGAAGGAAGGCGGCAAGAACGATGCGGCGACGGATCTGGCTGAGCTGATCGGCACGATCGACAGCTCGCAGCTCATGCACACGATTGGCACGAGCTACAGCCAGGGCATGGTGGGCAACACCGGCCGGCGCGTGAATGACCTGTTCTTCCGCTTCAACTTCATGGACCAGTACAACCGCTCGATGCGCGTGGCGGCCACCGAGGCGGCGATCAACTTCATCAAACGGCACGCGGACGGCAAGGCCAACAAACACAGTGAGCGGTGGCTAGCCGAGATCGGCCTGGAGGCCGGCGCGGTCAAGCTCGACGCGGAGGGCCGCCCCGATGTCACGGACCCGGACGTGCGCATGGCGATCAACCGCTGGGTGGACGGTGCCGTGCTGCGCCCCGACGCAGCCGACGCCCCGCCGTGGATGGCGGACCCGCGCGCTGCGCTGATCGCGCACCTGAAGAAGTTCACGTTCAGCTTCCAGGAGACGATCCTGAAGCGCGTGGCGCATGAGTACCGGCACGGGAACTACGCGCCGGCCATGGCCCTCACGAGCTACGTGCCGATGATGCTGGCGGCGGACATGGCCAAGGGCATCATCCAGGGTGGCGGCGAGGAGCCGGACTGGAAAGCTGGCTGGGACGTGGGCGACTATCTGGGCCACGCCGTGCAGCGCGCCGGCCTGTTCGGCGTCGGCCAGTTCGCCCTCGACACCTACCAGGGCGCGCAGCGGGACGGCCCGCTCGGCGCGCTGGGCGCGCTCGGCGGCCCGACCGTGGGGCAGTTGACGGACGGTGTGGAGATGCTGGCCGGCACGCAGCGGCCCGGGACGTTCCTGCTGAACAGCATGCCGGCGAACGCGCTCTACAGCGGGATGGCTCGCGACAGCGGCGGCGGCGGGTCAGGGCTTGGCGCGGGCCATAATCGCCCGTAGCGCCCAGCGCAGGCCTGCGTAGACCCCGTAGACCGCCAGGAACACCAGGGCGAACAGCAGGGCGCTGAAGACGGCCTCGCCGGGCTTGGTCATCCAGATCACGCCGATGAGGGTGAAGTAGAGGACGTGCAGGGCGCGGGCGGCAGTCATTGTGGAGGGAACGAATGTAGGAGGGGGCTGTTCGCGGCTGACGCACAGCTTAAAGGGAAACTGGTCAGGAGACCAGTGAGTAGGTTCTAACTACAGTCGAACCGACATAGGATGGCGTCGGCGTCGATGGTCATGATGGGAACAGTTCCAGGGTGAGGTTGACGAAGCGAGGCTTCGGCGGCGGCTTGTAGGGCGGGGGCGACGGCACCCAGAGCGGACGGGCGGCCAGCTCCTCGTGCGTGAACCACTCGTTGGGAGTGATCTCCCTGCCGCTGATCGTCACGGGCCGCTGCTCGCGCTGCGTGTAGCGGCCTTCGTCGACGTCCGCGAAACCAAGCGCACGGAAGTGGCGGGCGACAGCAGGATAGCGGCCGCGGTCGACGCCAGGCCAGCGGAACGCAAGGAGCTTGCGGTAGCGCACCGCCGGGTTTCCCATGAGCTTTTCGGCGACGACGCTCGCGATGTCTTCGGACCTGATCCGCTCAGCGATGTCCCAGTCGAACAGTGTGTAGTAGCTGCCGTTCGTATGCACGTTGGTGCGGCGGCACGTCTTGCCGGCGTAGAACGCCTCGGCGCACTCGGTGGCAGCCCTGCTGGGCGAGTAGCCCCACACGTCGCCCCAGCTCATGCCAGCGCTTCCTCGGCGTGCTTGGTGCGCTCCGGGACCAGCTTGCGGGCCACGAGCGCGGCCATGAACGCGGCGTCACGCGACGCTCGCCTGGCGATGGCCGCGCGAAGCTCGCGGGTGAACCAAGGCTCGTCGAGGATCGTCCACTCATCGGCATTGGCCTCGCGCAGATGACGCCCGGTGGTCGGCCCCCAGATGTTCTCCCTGCGGAACCTGGTGCCGTCATTGCTGCTGAACGCAACCGGCGTCTGGTAGCTGATGAGGATGTCGACGCCGAATATCGTGACCCAGTAGGACTCGGTCTGGCGCTTCGAGGCGCGTGAGAAGCCTATCATTTCCATTTCCTCGTGAACTCAAGCAGCTCGCCGAACAGGCCCTTGTGCTTGATGAAGTCGTACATGCGGGTGGCGACGGACTCGGCCAGCCAGCCCTTGGTGCTGCGGAACTTGTTCCACGCCATCTCGTCCTTGAAGCCAGCGGCTACGTCCGTGGGCGGCTCGTGCACCAGTGGCGTGTGGCCGGCCTTGATGACGGCTTTCACCGCCGCCTTCAGCGGCTTGGGCTGGGGTGTTTCCGGCCTGACCCAGCCCATCACTCCCCCTCGGTCGCGGACGCGAGCGCGCCGGTGAAGTTGCAGTTGAGCCAGTCCAGCAGCCCGGTCTTCGTCGTGGGGATCTCGACTTCGACGGTCTCGATGTCCTTGCGCTTGACGCCGTATTCGACGGCAGCGCGGCGCCGCGACGCCGCATCGGCCTGCGAGCCCTGCCAGGAGTAGGTGTCGACGCCGTTGCGGGTGATGGTGGTCTTGTAGAGCTTCATGGTGGTCCTAGAAAGGGCAGGGGCCGACGTGCGGCTTGCCAGGGTGGTCGAAAGAAAAGGCTATGAGCGCTTCGAGTAGCTGTTCCTCATCGCCGTACCGGAGCGCGATGTGGATGTCGCGCGTCTTGCTGTGGTCGCAGGCCCCGCCGCCTTTGCGGTGAGGAAACCAGTAGCCAGAACACCAGCAGACGAGCCGGCCGCGCTTGTCGCGCCTGTCGCGAGTCATCCGAAACGCAGTTCCAGCGTGCATGCCCAGGTGCCATCACGATTGATGTAGTCCACGCGGTCTCCTAGAGATCTAACTTAGACCTGCGGCCCAAGTAGACCGGGTGGCGCGGCTTGTCCTTGACCCCCACAGGGAAGAACTTGTACTTCACGATCTCGCCCGGGTTCCACTCGGCGGCGCGGTCGGCCGCCGTGAAGCCGGTGCCAATGTTGAACTCGACGCCGGTCTTGAGGTCCCTGACGACAAGCGCGCCCATGGTGCCCTTGCCGGTCTTGCCGCCCTTGGCAGTGGAGCGCTTCGTGCGGCCCAGGTTGTCGCGCTCGGCCTCGTTGCCGTTGTGCATCTCTTCCTCGACGCCGATGATGACGGCGTCGCTGTCCTCGTAGCGCTTCACTTTCAGAAGGATGCCTTCCTTCGCCGTCGAGCGCCCGTGCTTGTAGTGCGCGCGCATCGAGCGCAGCATCACGCCCTCGTAGCCCTTGGCCACGGCGTTCGCTTCGTAGGCGTCCAGCTCGTCGCGGCTGGAGACGATCATCTGCGTCAGCACGCAGGCGAACTGCCCCCAGTTACGGCTCAGGAGTTCGGCGTAGCGTTCCGTGTACGGCGTCCCGGGCCTATCCCAGACATCGAACAGGTGGAGCTGCAGCGAGCTGCCGATCGGCTTGTCGTTCGACATCACCAGGCTGTTCGTGCGGAGGTACACGTCGGGCGCGGTCGGGTCGCCGTCGATCAGCTCGCCGTCGATCCCGTTGGGCAGGTCGCGGACCAGGGCCTGCACGTGCTTGTTGGGAATGTCCAGCAGCTTGCGGCTGACCAGCCGGCCGCCGACCATGAGCGCGCGGATTCCGTCGAGCTTGGGGCTGGCGTACAGCGGGTAGGTGAGGAGGTCGAGATTCGCCGGGCTGGCGAGCAGGGGTTTCAGTGTGGTCATCAGGCGGCTTCCGGGTTGTCGATGTTGGCGGCAGCGAGCGTGGCGTTGGACACGAACACCCAGGCGCGAACCCAGGCGCCGTCAGCGCCAAAAGAGACGTCTTCAACGCCAAGCGGGTCGACTTCGACTTCGTCACTGCCGTACACCTCGTACGCCAGCGCGCCGAGGCGATCAAGTGTCTGGGGTGTGGGGATCATCTCTTCCTCTTGTTCGCCGCGGCCCTGGTGTGCAGGATCGCGGTCATGGCTGTGATGTGGAGCTTGTTGCCGGCTCGGGCTGACTGCACGACGTGCCTGACGGCCCGCTCGCGGTCCTCGAACCTCGGCCCGTGCTCGAAGATTTCGAGGTACGCCCGCGAGATCGGCTGCCCGTGATTGATGCACCAGGCGAGCAGCCAGCCGTCGAGCTTCGCGGCCCGCAGTAGATCTGCGGTCCAGCTCGTTTCTAACTTAGACATGAGGGCCTGTCGCTAAGCGCCACAAGGGCGCGTTTGTCATTCCACGTCGCGTGGCGATCGTGATCGTTGCGTACTGGGCTACCGACGACGTCGGAAAAGATACGCGATGAGCATGCCTGTCGACATGATCCTGTAGACCTGGTGCATCGCGTTGGCAGCCTTGTAAAGATGCTGTAAGTTCATAGGCTTCCCTGCGCAAACTGAGCGATCTGCGCAGCGATATCTTTTCGCTTGAGTAGACACCGCCGGAACTCGCTGGCGGTTACGTGCTCTTCCCACTCCAGCTTTCTGAATATCACGCCGCCGTCCTTCGACCCGGCGACGACCCACACGTTGCGGCCCTCATGGTAACGCTCACGAAGCCAGTCAGTCTGCAACGCAGACAGCCCTAGCTCCACCAGCGTGTTGTCTCGCGCCGGCACGTCCACGAACTTCCACTCGATCCACAGATCGCTCGAACCTGCCCCCTTTCCGCTGTACCACGAATCGGCGACCCCGGCAGTGTAAATGCTGTGATTCTTCATGCGGTAGAGCTGAGACGGCGGCGGCAAATGCGCGTGGACAGACGCGATGAACGTGTTTTCAGGCTTGGTCATCCAGGTACCGCTTCAGTTCTTGCTTCTTCATGTGTACGGCCGTGCCGGGGGCGCCGTCATCGATCGTGTAGTGCTTCACCTTGCGCTCCGCGTGCATCGCTTTGAGCCGCGCCACATGTGGCGTGAGGTGCTCCACGAGTTTGCGGTAGCCGTGGCCTGCAAAATTGCGGTCGTCCGTCAGCATGCCGGCCGCCTGCGCGTCCACGATGATCGCCAGGCACGCGAGCGCGTTAGCCAGGTGCGGCACGCCGCTGTCCGGCGCGGTCTCCTCGCCCTCCATCCAGGCGTCCAGGTGGCGCTTGCATGCGTCGATGTAGATCGATGCCCGCACGCCGGTATGGCGCCAGTTGAGACGCCCGTACTTCACCGCTCCTTCGAGCAGGCCGATAGAGCCCATGGCGGTCGCCGTCGTCGGCCAGAGATGCAGTGGCAGCTTGTCGCTGCCAATGGTGTCCTTCGGGTTGGACAGCTTGTCGTTCATGCTGCCACCTTGCCGCGCATGTTCTTCTGGATGGCTTGCACGAACCTGACTTGGTTGATCGCATCGCGCAGGGCGTTGTGGTCATTGCCCAGCTTCGGCAGGCCCTGCGCAGCAGGCAGCGCGCGATAGGTGCGCACGCAACGGCTGTTCCAGAACTTCCACGGCGTGTCCCAGCCGTAGCCGGCGTAGGCGTGCGCCAGCATGGGCAGATCGAAGTCGGCGCCGTTGGACCAGACGGTCTGGCGGTCGTCGGTCCCGAACCATGCGGTCAGGCTGTCGAGCGCGGCGTCGAGCGACTGCTTCGGCTCGCGGAAGACGGCCTGCGCCTCCTTGGACTGGTCGAGCCACCATAGGAGGGTGCTCTCGCTGAGCTGGCGCCCGGCGTGGAGATTGGAGTCGATCGAGACGGAGGCGTAGAACCCGTCGTCGGAGATGTAATCGCTGTTGAGATCGAACTTCACGGCCCCGATGCTCAGGATGATGCTGTTGGCGATCGTGCCAAGCGTTTCGCAGTCAATCATCACGCTGTCAGTTTTCATATCTGAATTTTCTTCTTCGGCGGTGGATGCGCTGCCCGACCGCCGGGCAGCGTGGTGACGTTGCGTCAGGCGGTCTCGGCCTCCTGCTTGTTCGCGGCGGTCGACAGGGCGTCGAGGTTGGCGCCGGTCTTGGCCGCGGCCTTTCCCAGCGCGGCCAGGGCCTTCGTGTGGACAGCGTCCTCGGCCTTGAAGGTCTTGGCCGCGGCCTTGATCGCCAGGTCGTGGGCCTTGTTGGCGGCAGCGAGGGCCTTGGCGGCGTCGGCCACGACGGCGTCGTGCGCCTTCTGGGCCAGGGCCAGGGTCTTGCCGGCGGCCTTGATCGCGGCGTCCTGGGTGTCCTTGGCCTGCTTCTGCAGCTTCGTGATGCTCTTCAGCTTCGCGGCCTGGTCGGCGGCTTCGGCAGCCAGGGCTTTCTTCATCGCCTTGCCTTCAGCGGCGGACAGGACTTTGGACGGGGTGCGTGCCATGGAATTTCTCCTTGAGTTGGCGGGAATAAGCGAGTTCGCGGATGCGTACTGCGCGGGAGATCAGCCGGTCGATGATCGACCGCCGACGCTTGGTGGCCGCCTCAAGCGCGAGCGCGGCCATCACTTCTTTCTCGGTCAGCTTGTCGAGCACCCCGATCAGGCTTGTGAACGACTTCAGGGCCTGACCGACGTACCACTTGCGGACCGGCTCAGCGCGCGGGGAGCGCACGGCCACGTGCCGGTGCGCGAGACACCGGCGCCGGCTTGGCGGCTTGCTTGGCGGCGTAGCCGGAGACATCCGGCGGCACGGCCAACATCTCGGCGGCCTCGGCCTGACGAGCCATGGCCTCGCCGACGCTGTTGATGGGCTGCGGGTTGCTGAACATGAGCTGCGGGAAGGTCACGTCCGGGTTGAAGCCGATCTCGGTCAGGAACGCCACCGGGGGCGAGCCGAACTGGCGGGCCAGGTCGCCGACGTAGGCGTCGAAGGCCTTGATCGCCGTGGGCGACACGTCCAGCGTCCAGATTTCGGCCGTGTGGTCCACGTCCTGCCCGCTGTTGTCGGCCGGCAGCAGAGCCAGGTTGCGCCCGTTCTTGCAGGCCTTGCCTTTGCCGTTGGCAGCGGACTTGAACTGGTTGTTGGGGCAGGCCTGGCAGTTGTCGAACTGCGGCTCGGGCGAGGTGGCATGCGGCACCATGTTGCGCGGGTCGCTGCCGATCGCGAAGCAGATGGGCGACTCGGGGTTCTTCGAGTCGTACTGGCCGGCGTAGAAGTCGTGCGTGGTGCCGAAGTCCAGGATGCACGCCACGATGGGGCCGGCGGTCTTCTGGCCGTTCGGCAGCATGAAGAACTTGTCCTGCGTGCAGCGGATCTTCGAGCCGGTGGGCGGGGCGGTCTTGGCAGCGTTGGCGGCCACCTGGGCGGCCAGCGCTTCCTTGATCGAGATGATGTTGCCGCTGCTGGGCTTCTTCAGCGCGACGGCGGTGCTGGCAGTCTTGGCGGTGGCTTTGGGCTTGGTGGCCATGGTGATCCTTTCTAGATCGGAGTGAGAACGAGGTTAGAGAATCAGGTCAGGGACCTGACGTTGAGGCGGCGCTTGTTGAACGGTTCGACGCCGGGGATGGACTTGTTCTGCTCCCAGATCTCCCGCAGCGCCGGGTCGCTCAGGCGCTTCTGGTAGAGGTGGAAGTAGCCCTTCTTCTTCACGAACGCGTTGAACGCGTCCCAGTCGGTGACGTTGCCGGAGACCGACACCGTGATCGAGCAGCTCGCGGCCTTGCCGCGCGACTGGGTCACGCCCTCGTTGTCGAAGCGCGCCATGAGCTGCTCTTCGGCTTCGTGGTACTGGTCCTCGATCTTCTTGATCTCGGCCTCCAGGCCGCGCTTCTTCTCGCGCAGGGAATGCAGGCTGTCGATGATGTCGCCGATCGAGGCATCGGTGGCGGCAGGCGGGGCGGGCGGCACGACGGAGGGCTTCGCGCGGCGGGCGGCAGCGTCTTTGACTGCCGAGGTGAGGGTAGAGGCCATGAGGGTTCCTTCTGGTTGGAGCGTAACAGAATCTAAGACACATCGCAACACGATCTAAGATAGATTTCGTGTTAGTTTTTCGACGACCATCGCAGCTTGCGCTGCGCGGTAGGCCTCGGATGGAGATCGGCCGACGCAGCTTGAGTACCGCCGGCTGTCAGTGCCCTGTAGCCCGCACGGGGCGGTGGTTTTGAAGAATGCCCTGTAGGCAAACCCTGGCTCCAGGATCGAACCCTGCTCCTCGATCCCGAACACGCCGTTAGCCGTGAACAACTTGTCGAGGACGGCGTTCTCTTCTTCGGGCGTCATTTCGGGTAGTTGTGGGCGTGGCCGCCCTCGGCATTCAAGGGCAGGTCCATGCACCAGGGCAGGGGCTTCTGGAACTCGGCCAGGGCGAACTGGTAGACCTTCTCGGCCTGGGCCTTCTTCGCCAGCGCCGCCGCCTCGTCGTGCGTGCTCATGACGACGCGGTGCTTGCGCGAGATGTTCAGGGTCTGCTTGAGCACGATGATGCGAGCCAGCGCCTGCACGATGTTCTCGCACAGTTTGCCGCCGTACAGCTTCGTCTCCGCGCCCTTGCTCTCGTAGACGTAGTGCGGACGGTCCATGTCCAGGTCGTCGCCGTCGTCGATGTCAGGGTTCAGCTTGCGGGCCACCAGTGCGGCGACGCGCTTGTCGCGCAGCTCCGGGTAGCGCAGGGACATGCCGTTCGGCAGGAAGAGCGTGTTCTTGGCCCAACTGATGCACTTGTGGCTGCCCTCGATGCCGGCGGCCATCTCTTCGATGATCCGCTGGCAGATGCTCCAGCCCTGCTTGATCTTGTGGTTGCGCGAGCGATAGGCGTAGACTATCTTTTCGCACTGGTCGATAGGCAGGTGTACGGCCGGTCCCATGGAGCCGAGCGCCAGCGTGTTCTGCAGCCGCGGCGCCCCCATCTGGTAGCCAAGGCCAAGGATGCCGACTTTGCCTACGAAGCGCTCCATCTCATCGAGCGTCGTGATCTCACGACCGTAGATTGTGTCAGCGAACTTGCAGTACGGGTCGCGGTTGTCGCCGCGGGCGAGCGGGCGCTCCTTCTTGGGGATGTGGGCGTGAGCCTTGGCGAACGCGTCACCGGCACGAAAGCCGTCAAGCAGATCGTCTTGCCCCCACAACCAGGCGTTGACGCGCGCCTCGATCTGGCCGGAGTCGACGACCACCAGCTCATAGCCCTCGGGGGCCAGGATCGACTTCCTCAACTCGCCGCCGCGCTTGAGGTTCTGCATGTTCATCTTGTTGCCGCCGCCGAGCCGGTTGGTCAGCGCAGCGCCGTACTTGTAGTAGGCGGGCAGGCGCATGCCGTCCTTGCCGGCTTCGAGGAAGCGGCCGGCGCGTGTCTCGTTGGAGGTGCTCTTGACCGCCAGGCGGGCTTCGACCAGATCGCGCACGCGTGGGTTGGGATGTTCTTCGAGCTTGACGAATTCCAGGTCGGTCTTGGAGAAGGCGTAGGCCCACTTGCCCTCGTCGGTGCGCTCGTGCTTGGGCTTGTCGATCCAGGCCTTGCTGATCTTCACGGGCGGCTCGATGCCCTCGTCGCGCAACAGATCAGCAAACGCGTTGGAGCCAATGAGCTTCTTGGCCTTGCGCACGAGGATGTCCTCCTCGCTCGGGTTGGGGCCGAGTTCCTTGAGCTGCTTGCTGTTGAGCTTGAGGTGGGCGGCACGATCTGCCACGGACAACATGAGCGCGCGCTTGGCAGCGACCTCGCGCTCCAGCTCTTTCTGCACGCGCGGGATATCCACGCGCAGCACCGGGTCGGTGAACATACGGCACACGACGTCGATGAAGTCCATCTCGTCGCGCGGCATGAGCGGCCACATGAACTTGAAGGAGCGCAAGCACTCCTCGACGTCGTTGGCGCAATACTTGCCGACGCGCTCGACCATGGCTTTCGGCCAGTTGAGCACGCCCTTGCTCTCGTCGAGCGCACCCTCGATTTTGCCCGGGCCGCCGGTGTAGATCGAGACCTCGTGGAGCCCGGCGCCGATCTCGCTGGAGTACAGGCCGCGGGCCATCGAGAGGCTGCAGTAGATCTTCTTGGGGAAGACCTTGTAGTGGTGGCTCAGGATGAAGCCGTCAAACTGGGCATGGTGCGCGAGCAGCGAGTGGGTCTGCCACGGGATTGCTGACAGCGCCATGCCGATGCTGGCGGCCGGCACGATGCGCGTGGGCTTGTTGCCGATCTTGATGCCGCACATCTGCGCCTTGAAGCGCGGGTCGCGGACGTACTCGGACGTGCTGAGCTTCTTCAGCGTGTAGTCGTCGTCGTAGTAGGTCTCGAAGTCGAGCGTGACCAGGCGGTCCCAGTCCACCGGATCGGGCTCGATGGTGGCGGCAGGAGCGACGTATGTCGGCGCGGCCGGCTTGCGGAAAGAAGAACCCCAGCCCATCAACGGCCCCCAAGTTTGCGCGCGATCATGGCCGCGACGAATTTTTTGCGCTCGGCGCGAAGCCGACGAACTGACACAAGACCGACAGGGTTGTCACTGGCCTTAGCCTGCTGACCAAGAAATATGCGGTAGATGCGCATGCTGATCTCGACGCGGGACGAGGTAGCGTCTCGGAGGGCAGAGTCGACGACGTCTAGAACTATACGGTCAATAAAGTACCGTGCGGGGTTCCGCACTGCGTCTACGAAGTCATCCATGTGCTTCGAAGACTGCCGCATGTTCAGGATGTAGTTCGCCGAGATACGCCCAGTCATGGTGCCGATGTGGTTCATGCCGCCACCACGTTGCGATCGTTGCTCGACGCAGCGAACAGGTCGAGCAGGTTCGTCATGCGAGCGTTCTTGCTCATGAGCGCGTCGTAGACAATCTCCTCGATCGTGTTCTCGGCGCGCACGACGATGACCTCGGTCTTTTCGGTCTGGCCGATGCGGCGCTGGCGCTTGTTGCCCTGCTCCCACCACTCCAGGTTGTAGGTCGGCCCGCACCAGATCGTCGACGTGCCACGTGTGAGCGTCAGCCCGTGCGCCGCGCTCTGCGGGTGGGCAAACATCACTCGGTACTCGCCGCGCTGGTAGGCGCTGACGTACGTGGTGCGGTCCTGGTCCGTGGCGTCGCCGTCGAGCACGCAGTACGTCAGCCCGCGGGCCGCGGCCTGCTTCGTCAGCTCATCTTTCTGGTGCTTCCACTGGAAGAACACCAGGCTGTGCTTGCGCGCCTCGACCATGTCGGTAATCAGCTCGTAGCGCTCGGTGTCCAGCACGTGGTATCTGTCGTCGCCGTCGTAGACCGCGCCGGAGCAGATCTGTAGCAGCTTCGTGGTGACGGCGGCGGCGTTGATTGCACTGATCTTGGCGGCTTGCTGGATATACAGAAGCTGCTGGTCCGCCATCGTGTTGTAGACCTTGCGCTGCTTGGGCGGCAGCTCGAACGACTGCACCCAGTGGTAGGTCTGCGGGATGTCGGCGCAGTCGTCGAGCTTGTGGCGGATCGTGATGTCGGACAGCAGGCCGAACACAGCTTCTTCTGCGCCCTCCTTGTCCCGCCACTTGATCGCCTGCGCATTGCGGCCGACTTGCTCTGCCGAACAGGTCGCGTCGCGGAACGCGAAGAACGACGTGCCCAGGCGCTTGCCGTCGTCGAGGATCAGTGCCTGGTGCCACACGTCACAGATGCTGTTCGAGTTGGGCGTGGCGGTCAGGCCGATACGGCGCTTGAAGTGCTTGCTGATCTTGAACATGGCGCGCGAGCGCTGCGACGTGTAGTGCTTGTAGGCGGTAATCTCATCGACCACCAGCTCGCTGAACTGCGCCCACCAGGCCTTCGGCTTCTTGAGCAGCCACTTCACGGCGTCGTGGTTCGTGATGTAGGCGTCGCCGTCCTCGCTGAACGTCTTCTCGCGCGTGAGCGCGGTGCCGACCTTCACGACCATGTCGGGCGCGAACTTGAGGAAGTCCTGCGCCCAGGTGCTGCGCAGCACGGAGCGCGGAGCCAGCACGAGCAGCTTGCCGCCACCCTTGCGCCGGCGGGCAGCGAACGCCAAGATGCGCACGGCGGTCTTGCCGGTGCCGGCATCGCTGGCGTCGAAGACGACAGGATTCTTGGCGTCATGCGCGAGACTGATGCGCTGGTGCGCCATGGGCTTGACGGAAGCCTTCATTGCAGAGTCTCCGGGTACTTCTCACGGGTTGCGCAGCTATCCAGCAGGCTGGTATAGCCCTGCTGGGTGTTGATGTCGAAGTGGGTGAGAAACGCCACATGCGCGCCGAACAGCATCACTGCCGGGTCGTGCGACGCGTCCTCGACGCCCTCGGCATCGCACTCGATGAGCGCCTCGACCATCCCGACCACGACCGAGCGGAGGTCAGCGCCGCCGGCTTCGTGCAGGGCTCGGATTGCGGTATCGCGCATGGTCATCCCTTCACCCCCACGGAGCAGTGCCCCGTACCGCCCAGGTGCTCAGGGCCGTAGGGGCAGTATTTGCACGTGTGGACGGTCGGGTTGGGTGGGAAGTCCGTGGCGGTCGTGAGACGAGTGCCGCGCGTGTCCCAGGAGCGCTTGAAGCGCAGCCCCTGGGCTCGCGTGAACGTGCCAGCCGTCAGCTCGTCCTGGTCCAGGTACCACAGTTCGGTCGTCACGACTTCGAGCTTGGGATAGCGCAGGAAGCACACGAGCTGGTAGAGCTGGAGCTGCTCGGCGTGTTTCAGCTCGTTGCCGAACTTGCGGCCGGTCTTGTAGTCGATCGAGATCGCCTCGGTCTCGGACACATGGACCATGGCGTCCAGCTTGAGCCGCAACCAGCTCGGGACCCAGGTCACGTACTTGCCTTTGAAGAGGCCCCAGTCGCCGCCCTTGGGCCGCTCGGGGAGCGTCTTCAGGGGTTCGGCGGCTGCGACCTCCTCGGGCGTGGGCTCGAACTCTTCCCACTCGCCATTCCAGCTCACTGGCTCCCAGGCCTGGTTCATGGCCCACTCGCCTTCGAGGCTGACACGGCCTTCCTGGAACAGCTCGCGCAGGGCGTTGAACTCGTGGGTGAAGTGGGCGGCCGCCTCGACAGGCAGCTCGCCTTCGCCGCGGACGAAGCGCTCGCAGGCCTCGTGGACACGCGTGCCGCGGTCGTTGGCGTGCTCGGTCTTGCCAGGCGGCAAGGGGCGCTCAGGCTCGGGGATGCGAGCGTCGTAGAGCAGGTAGGCGCGTCGTGGACAGGATTCGAACTGGACGAGCCGGCTGTGGCTCCAGGAGGTGATGGGCATGTTGGGTCTTCCGAAGATCGAAGTTAGATGATATCGCCGTCTTCGTCGAAGGTTTCGTCGCACAAGCGCTCGTCGATGCACTCGTCGCTGGTCAGGTATTCGCTCTCGCGTTCGAGGCTTCTGTAGATCCAGTCGGCGAACGCGCGCATGAGATCGGTAAGGGATTCTTCATACACGTGCGTATCGAGACCGTAAATAGCCTCGACATACATCCCGCCAGAGTGGTTGTAACGACCCTGAGTCTTGATCCGTGCGCCTCCCAGGTCGTGGCCGCTGAGCTTCGCCACCACCTGAAGAACCGTCAGCTCAGTTGCGATGCGCAGCAGCTCTTCGTCGTTCGTCTCGTTCTGGATCGCTTTGATCGCGTCCGGCTTGGGCGTGTAATTTCCCTCGAAGCATGCGCCGTCGCCTTGGCTGCCGAAGCCTGAAAAATAGATCGAGAGTTCTGGTTTCTTACGCCCTGGTCTGGCCCGCTCGTCGATCTCGATACCCATTAGCGAACCAATGTGCACGGCGTCTTCGTACACGCAGTCCCACCAGTCGTAATTCAGCATGTGTCGACGCTCATTCTCGCGAGCTTTCTCCTTCGCCCTGTCGCTGAGCTGATCAAAAGTCATAGTCACACGAGATGCTCCGGTTGAGGCTAACCGGGTCGAAGGCCTCGCCGAACGACCGCTTTTCGTCGTCGTCGTCCTCCTCTCCGATCCTGCAGAATGACCCGGATAGATTCTTGAACTCTTGGGCGTAGTCCCACAGATTTTCATAGATCCTGACGTCGGAGTAGCTTATGTACCACTTCACGTCGTTAAAGCGGACACCGAGCGCGCAGTCGTTGAGACTGTCTTTGGAACTCATCTCGGCAATCGCCTTCTCATACCCGCCAAGTTTCGCCGCCACGGCGAAAGCCCGGACGGCTTCCTTCGGGCCGTGGTAGATGATCAGTACGTCAGAGCGGGGGCCCCCATCGTCAGACTTCTATCGTTACGCGCTCGCCCCAGGGCTCCGACTCATCCGTTGTGCAGCACCAGAGGATCGGGTAGCTGGGCGGCGCCTCGGGCGCGGCACCATACAGGTCGGTGAGGTACAGGAACGCTGCAGGCCGCCAGCCCTCCGCATCGACCAGCTCGAACGGTGGGCGGAAGTCTGTGCCGCCGCCACCGTATGCCTTGAGTTCGACCGTGTCGTCCGGCCCTAATTCATCGACGTGGTTGATGCGCGCGTCGCAATAGATGATGCGTGTCATGGTCGGCCGGGCAGCATCGCGGACGGCCTGCACCTCGGAGCCGAAGATGTCGAGCATCTCCTTCGTGATGGAGCCCGACGTGTCAATGGCGACGACCAGCTCGCCCATGCCTTCGGAGTACAGACTCGGGATGTAGATGCCCGAGCTGACGAAGTATTTGTTGGGGCGCGACCAGCTGTAGTCGTCCTTGGTCGTCTCCGTGCAGAACCGGCGCAGAATCGTGCGCCAGTCAGCCTTCGGGTTCAGAACCTGGTCGATGAAGCGCTCGACGGCACTATTCATCTCGCCGGCGCGACGCGCGGCGTTGGCTGCCATGGCGGTAGCCATCTTCCACTCGTCGGGGGCCAGCTCGTCGCCGCGGGCGTCACGCACCTCGCACAGACCCTGCTCGTCGTCGCCGGCCTGGTCAGGCAGCAGTGCGTACACGGCCTCGGAACTCATGCCAGCGTAGGCGGGGTTGTAGAGCCAGTCGGTGCCGAGCCGGAAGCCTGCGGACTTCAGCATCGCGTTGATGACGTAGTCGCACGCGCGGTTCCACTTATTCTGGTTGCGCCCGCTGCGGCGCGAGATGTGATCGAGGATGCAGTGGCCGACCTCGTGGGCAAGCGCGGCCACAGTCACCTCATGAGAGAGGGTGAGGACGAAGTCGGGGTTATATCCGACCGTCTTGCCGTCGACCCATAGGGTCGGGGCGGTCGTGTCTTCTTTCAGCACGAGGCGTAACGCCAGAGCGCCGAAGAAGACTTGCGAGGCGATCATGTCGATTCGCGCACGCGTCAGTTGCTTGAGGGCTTGTTGGTTGGTCATTTTGCTCTCGCTTGTATCCTGAAGCACAGAACAGGGTCCATCACAATGTGCTGCGTCGCACAGCTCGCACTGGCGGGCGAGGTGGCCGTGGGTGCAGATGGCGCCTAGTCTGTGCTCCATCATTCATCCTCCAGCGCACTCCTAGGCGCAAAGGTCGCATCAGCAAACCACATATCAGATGGGTCTGCTCGGTACTTAATGTGATCCACGCAGTAGCGTGTCGTTGCGCTCCCGTTGCGCAAAATCAGGTAGTCGCCGCTGCTGATGCCTCGCCCCCATCCTGTCAACTGAAGAAGTCGGCCGCCATCGAACACCTTCATCACGGCGTAGTCGCGGCCCCATGTCGCCTTTGTGTAGTCGTGCGTTGTCGTCATTCATCCTCCAGCGCACAGGCGACGAGTAGGGCGAAGGTGCGGCGGTCGTCCGGTTTGAGAGCGACTAGCATGTCGGAGGTGAATCGGTAGCGGTCTGCTCTCCATGGCAGTGGGCAGGCTCTGCGCGCTGTCTGCCGCGAGTACATCGCCCACTCTCTCAGCTCTTGCGCCACTGGATTCGCAGACTTCACTTCCATCCCTTCTGTGGTTTCCGGCACATCCTCTGCGGCCATCCATGCTTTGATGGTGCCGTTCATGATCGCGCCGTCTTCTTCCAGCCAGATCACGTCCCCCTTCTTGAACTCGCCGTGCTTGCTGGGGCGCGTCACGACATATCGAACGCCGGGGATCAGCTCTTGAGATACGGTCATGGCGTGCCCTTTCGGATGGCATAAACACGGCTCGCAAGTAGATTCGCGGCCAGTATTACTCCGTTGTTCTGCGCCAGATCGTCATAGCCGTTGCCCTTGAACGGCCCATCCTTGATAAGCGCGTTGACGGCCTCTAGCGTTGCCAACCGCTCTGCGAGCACTGCGGCGCGGAGTTGGTCGGCGGCAGCTTCGGCCTGCATCTCCAGCTCGGCCACTCGCGCCTCAGCTTTCAGCGCACGCTCGCGCAACTTCTCCTGCGACTTGTAGGCGTGCCAACTACCGCCAGCACGCACGCTCTTGGTGATGGCTTCCACATCCTCGGGCGTGAGTTCGGTCATTGGCTTGGCCGGCGTGATGACTACGCGCCCAGCCTCCCAATCGAAGCCTGCGGCGATGCTGTCCACCTCGGTGGTGCCGTGGCCTGACATGCCGCCCGGATTGAACTTGCGCACGACAAGACGCCAACGACGTGATCCGCCCATCTTCTGAATACGTTGCAAGTGTTCGATCGCGGCATCAAGGCCGAATCCCTTTGAGGGCTCTGGCAGCGGCGGCAGTTCGTCGGTCATGTCTTCTCCTGATCAGCAGCGGCCTTCGCCTGCTGCGAGAACTGATAGGCTTCCTCAAAGCTACGAGGGAATCTTCCGCGCTCATCGTTGAAGCGGTAGAAATCGCACACAATGCAGCCCGCGCAGTAGTCCTTGCAGCGCAGGCCTACCGTGCGATACGGCCCGCCACGCTTGCGGTAGAAGCGGCGGCGCAGGTTTCTTGCCTTCATCACTCACCTTTCATGGGAACGTCACCACCGGAGGCATAGGTCATGTGGTCAAGTTGTCCACGCTTGTCACAGCGGTCGAGGAATTCCCGCAGGTCCGATATGGTTTCGCTCCTATCCGACATGAAGAAGTCGCATTCGGGCTCGCCTGGGAAGCGGACGATCACGGTGACAAGTGCCCCTGCTTGGAACGTCGGCGCAATATGAGTCGCCATGACGTTGCCGATCTTGTTCATTGCGGCCAGCGTCTTCGGTTTCATCAAGTGGTCAGTACTCATTCTTGCCATCCATCATGGGAACAGCACCTCCGCACACCGCACCACAGCGCGCCGGATCTGCCGCCCGAAATTCCCGCGATAGCGCCACGGGCCGCGCCGCACCTCGGTCGAGGGCGTAGATTGTGATTCTGAGATTCGGGCGGCTGCCGGTGCCGTGAGACAATCCCTCCAGGCCCCGCCAAGCGCGGCGCGTTGAATGGCATCCCGAGTGGTACGGGCTCCGCAAGTCGTTGATCTGAAACACGTTGTGGAATCCTCTCGCGCAGCCACGCGGCGAGGCCGCTCATCGGCTGGGACGGCGGCACCACGGGGTACACGACAGCCTGCATCCACCGCCACAGGTCTTCACTCAAGTCGTAGTTCAGCGTCTTGACGTGGATCCGCGCCGTGTCCCGTTCGTCGTCGCTGTAGATCTCGATCAGGTCGCCGACGTGGTAGCCGGTGCGCGCGCTCGCGGCCGCCCCACACCTCTAGCTGCACATGCTCGCCTTCCCAGGACTCCCGCAGGGTGTAGTGGTCAGCCATTCTTCGTCCCCTCCACGCCATGTGCGTCTGTCACGCGAGCCTCGTAATCTCGGTGAGCCGGTACTCGT
>ERZ724522.457-NODE-457-length-26147-cov-23.653419_pt1 | contig 26147 bp, 14 predicted proteins | sample MGYA00376055_ERZ724522 | MGnify/ENA primary metagenome ERZ724522 (study PRJEB28724, sample SAMN07190884) | wastewater metagenome | isolation source: effluent of sewage treatment plant in Hong Hong | place: Hong Kong | collected 2016-03-17 ...
TCGGCATCCACCACCTTGCTATCGCCAAACCAGCGCTTGAAAGCTGGCGTATCCGTCGCCACGCTATTGCTCACACTCCCCATCAAGCTCGCGCGCACCTCTGCCAGCGGCTGGCCGGTCTTATCCGCACGGGCCCGTGCTGCCGCCTCGATGGCCTGCTCCTGCGTCTGCGTCAGCGTGACAAGGCCCTTGCTTTCCAGTTGACCCAGCAGCTTGCCGTAAGCCTTGGTGATGGCGGCGCGGATGGTGGAGGCGGGGGTGCGCAGGGGTTGGTTGGCGCGGCTCATGGCGGCGCCTGCATGCTTGATGCTGCTGGGCACGGCCTCGTCCACCAGGTACTGCAACGCTTGGCGCTTGGTATCGAACCGGGTGTCGCCCCAAGGCTCGCCATCCTTGCCAAAGCGCGTCATTTGCCAACGGCCTTGCTCACTGGCCGAAGGCGTCACGATCAACATGCGCCCATCGCTTGTGCGCGCCTCGACGGCAAACCCGCTGTCTGGTAGTTGGGCCAGCGCGTCCAGCATGGCAGCTTCTGCCGCCAGTCTGGCGTCGCCCACAGCGCTGAACTCTTCCAGGGTGACAGTGCCCGGCTCGGCGTCGTAAAGCGCATCTGCCCTGCGGCTGGCCTCTTCCATGGCGGCTGCTGCGCTGCGAATTGCGGCATCCGCGCGGCCTTCTGGCGCAGCATTGGCAGGCATGGGCGCATTCGCCATCTCATTGCCGTTGAACACCACAATCACATCGGCATCGGCCACGTCGGCGGTGCTTCCGGGCGAAGTGGCGCGGCGCTGGTCGGCGGTCAGCTTCTGGCGCGCTTGCGTGTTGCGGGCTTCGACTTCACCAGCGTTTCGCTTGTATGCGTCCAGCGGGGTTGACGCCATACGTGCAATCTCATTTGGCTCGTTGCGCTCGGCAAGGTACACGCCCTGCGGGTTTGGGTCGCGGCCCATGTAACGCGTGAACCGCTGGCGCGCATCAAAAGCAGACTCACCACGCTCCATGAACCTGGCCAAGAGCTTCGCATCATTGATAGCCTGAACGTCTGGCATCGTCTTTGCCAACCGCTCCGGGCTATCGCCCGTCGCAAACCCCTCGATATTCTGAATGCCGTGCTGGATTTCGTGCAGCAAGGTGGACATGGCATCGCGCCATGATGCGTTCTGGTTGAGCGTGATGGTATTCGTGCTGGGGTTGAACGATCCTTTGACGTCATCGCCGCGCAGGTCATACACCATTTTCACCTTGATGTCTGCAATCGCCGGATAGGCTGCAAACAATGCCGGGTGATGCAACATCCTGCCCACCGTCAGGCCCACCTCGTCCCCGTAGTACCCCAACGGGAACATTTGCCCGATGGTGCGGCGGCCTTCTGCGCCGCTTGTGTCTGCTTTCAACAGCGCATCCGCATCGCTGATCTCAAACCGCATGCGCCCATCTGCGCCCTTGAACCAGCCGGTTTCCTGGCGCACGGTTTCCGGGTCTTCACCAGCATCCAAGCGGTCTTGTGCTGTGACCAGGGCATGTGTGTCTGCCGTGGCAGCATGGGCGCCTGCGAAGCTGAACAGCGCAGCAGGGAACCCGCGCGGCTTGTACGTCATGATGGTGCCGTATGCCCTGGCGTCTGCTGCGTACCTGTTGGCTGGATCATCAAACGGTCGCCCCATGATGCGGTCGGCCACGGGAGCAAGAGACGTCTCTGGCACAAAGCCGCTGTCCTGTAGCGCTTGAATGTCGCCTGTTCGCACGTTGGTGATGGCAATCCCGGCGCCAAGCTCTTTGGCCAGCGCCTTAATGGGGCCATTCAGATCATCCCGGCTGACCTGTAGCGCACTGACTTGCAGATTGCCAAGGCCATCAATGCTTATCGGGCCGTATCCCTTGCGGTCGTTTTCGCCGCGCAACTGCTGGTTGAGGGCTTCGACCTTGCGGTGTACTTCGGTGGCTCGCTGTACGTTCCAATCTTCGGCGGGCAAAGGTTCGCGCCGGTGTGGATCGTTTCGGTAGGCGTCTGGTAGCAGGCTGACGAATCGGTCGTACCAGGAGCGGGATGTTTGATCGTTGGCATTGGCGGATTGTGCGCCAGATCGGCTGAACTTCACCACATTGCCGGTGTCTTCCTCCTTCGTCTCCACCTTCTTGCGGTTGTCTGCGCGGGCCTGCTGCTCGTCGGGCTCCTGCTTGGCAGCGGCTGGCTGCCTCACCGGCCCCCGCGCTTGCGCAGCGAGGATCTTTTTCTCATCGCCGCTGGTCAACACTGGCGCGCTCCTGAGCGCATCGCGGATTCTGGCACTCAGCGCATCCTTCGATAGCATGCCTACAGGCAGCCCCTCGGGCATCAGCAAGGCCCACGGCTTGGGCGGCGTCTGGTCATCCGGGAACAGGCGTACTGCACCGTGCTCTTGTGCGGTGCTCGGCAGGTAGTAGGCGTACAAGCGGACATTCGCCAACCCTTGCGCCTGCGTGACGGCCTGCGCTGCTTCTGCAGCGATGCGGTGTAGAACTCTTGTGGAGCCATCCATCTTCTCGTCGCCCGCAATAACTTGCACGCCACTGTCTGGGATGGTTGTATGCCACGCGGGCTGCTGCTTGTCTTGCTCCTGCTTAGCAGCGGCTAGGCTCTGCTGAGCAGCGGCTAGGTCGGCCTCGTACATCGTGCGCAGTGCGCTGGATACCGTACCTTCGCCATATCCAGCGTAGGGGTCCGCAAGAAGCTGGCGGGATATGTACCCTTCAAACATGTCTTGCCGCGACTTCCCGATACTCGGTTTGCCGCCGTCACGCTTCATGTCGCTATCGACCGCGCTGCTGATTTTGTCCAGTGCGCTTTGAATGTTGATGGAGCCTGATTCAATCCGGTCGGCCAATTTGTCTGCTGCGTTCGCCTGCGCAACAAGCGACTCAACCGCCTTGCGCCTGCGCGATTCATTGACCGCAGACACCGACATGGTTTCCTGATTCGATGGGCCGTCGCCACGCAGATTGACTTGAGACTTGTTGCCTTTGTATTTCCGGCTACTCCAATCTTCTGCCTCTGCTCTCTTTTCCTGAGCGAGTGCGCGAAGCATGGGGACAGCCGCCTTCGCGTCAACCTTCCGTGTTTGCGCTGGTGATGGAGCGTCTTGCTCTCCAGCATCGCTTCCGCCAAAGAGTGTGCTCAGATAATCATCATCACCATCTGCGCGTGCTGCCAAGCCATCATCCTGCCCAGCATCAGCCACCTTCCCCTGCATCTCCGCATCCAGCGCCCGGCGCACATCAGCGGGCAGCGTCACACCGAACTCGTCGGCAGCGGCCATCGGGTTCACCTTCGTGAAGTCCGTCACTGCGGCCTTGTTGCGCTCCTTGCTGACCGTTGGTTTCACGCCCATGGCAGGCAGGAATCGCCGCGCAATGGTGTTCACCTCGCCCGCCGTCATGGCGTCGATGCGCTCTGCAATCAGGGTAGCCGCCTGCTGCTGTGCTGCGGTAACGTCTGCGCGGGTGATGGGTTGCGCTACAGGTTCTGTAGCTGCTGGCGCTTGCTGGTATTGGGTTTTCTGCTGGTTTTGCTGATAACCTCCTGCTGCCACTCCAGCCTTCTGCATATAGCCTTGCCACCGCAGCTTCGTGGTGTAACCAATCTTGCCTCCTGGTTTGGCAATGGCTACCTCGTCGTCCATGTGAACGTGCGGCACACCGTTCTTGTCAAGCTTGACCACGCCAGACATCTTGTGAACGGATAAAAACGCGCCAGGCTGGCTCCACTCGACTCTGTCGCCTGGTTTGATGCCATCCTTGGCCATGGCAGCCTGCATGGCTTTTGCCGACTCTTGGGTGTCTTCGTCCCACTTTGCTTTGTGGGCGGCATACAACTTCTGCGCCTGCGGGTAGAAGCTGTTTTTGTATTCATCTGTGGTGCTGTAGGATTTAAGCGACAAGCCAAGAGACTTCGCCCGACTTTGCGCCCAGTCCATGGCGCTGCTGTACGAATCAAAAACAGGAACGTCAGGCGCTACGCTTTCAGTAGCTGCTGGCGCTTGCTGTGGCTGCTCCGGCGCATCATCAAACATGCTGCCCTGCCCCGTCAGGCTATCCAGCGGGTCTTGCCCCAGTTCAAACTCCGCTGCCGCGCGCACGCTCGCCTGTGCAATGCGCTTGCGGTTTTCGTCTTGGCTGGCGGCTTGGTCTGCGGCGCGTTGACGTGCCGCCTCTGCCTTGGCGGCCAGCTCGGCTTCTGCTTGGCGCCGGGTGGCTTCCTCTGCGGTGTAGCTGGTCAGCCCATCCTGCTGCTCTCGCACTGCGCGAGTTCCAGCGCCTTGCTCGCTTACTTGTCCACTTGGCGAGGCCAATTCCCAGCCGTTTTCGCGCGCCCGGCCAATTGCCCCCGTTCTCTCGGGGATGACGGCAAATCGCCCGCTTTTTTCAATGACAACCTGGCCTTGCCCGGCACTCAGATTCGCAGAATCAAAGTCGCTGTAGAACGGTTTGATTGCATTATCAAACGCTTCTAGGCGGCGGCGCTTTGCATCCTGCTCCAGCGCCATGCGCTCAACATCGCTAGCGGAGACATATGGGAACAGTTCGCTTGGGTGGGCTATACGGCCATCTGGCAACGTGACGTAGTACCGAACCATCGCGCCAGTGATGTCCGATTTCTCGAATAGCTCGGGCGAGTAGATATAGCCGTATCTCTCGTTTCCGTTGCCGTCCAGCCCCTTAAACTCCCTCTGCGCCCCTTTGGTCTTATACGCATCCACCAAGGACGCTAGTACCTGTCGGCGCTGCGCCTTGGTAAGTGACCTGCCAACCGAGAACCGCTCCGAGGCAGAATCTGTCGGCAATTCGGCTGGCGCCTGTGATGCCAGCTCCAGCGCTGGGGGCTGGTCTAGCCTTTGGTCGGCGGCGGGTTCAGCCGCTGGTGCCGCTTGAGCAGCAGTGCTGCCGCCATCTTGATTGCCTCGGGCGATGGCTGCCGCGAGGGCGTCTCTGGCTTTGGCGTTGAATTCGTCTTGGGTGGCGTCTGCATAGGTTCTCGCAATGTCGTCCAGAATGGCGTAGGTGTCAATGCCCATCGCATCTGCCTGCGCGGTCAGTGCTGCCACCTCGGCCTGCAATGCCGGGTCGGCGTCGGTGTAGCCCACCTCGTCCAGTTCTTCGGCGGTGAAGCTGTCAGCCATGCCGAACGGGTCAGCATCGCCCTCTGCCGCTGCTTCTTCGTGGGCGGCAAGGTAGTCTTCAAATCGCGCATCCGATTCGGCTTGCGCGATCCGCTCGATGCCGTCCGCGTTGTATTGGGGGCGCGTCAGGCTGGTTTTGATGAGGGCATAGGCATCGTTGTGTAATGCGCCTTCGCTCAGGTAGCCGTCCTGAATCAGCATCTGCGTGGCCCGCTCTATCGACAAGCCACGTCCCTGTCCAGCGAACAAGGTACGGTTGCCAATGCGCGGGTTGCCTTCCACGCCAAGGTCTGCTGCGGCGGCGCGGTTCAAGCCACCGGCTGCCGCGATGAACTCATGCGCCGCCAGCGGTGCGCCAGCCGTGCCAGTGCGCGGCTGGGCCAGCCTGCGTGCGGCCCTGGCCTCTGCCGCCAGTTGCGCTGGCGTCTTCTCGGCCAGGGCATACCCGCCTTCGACCGTCACCACACGCATCATGGGCTGTAGCCTCTTCGCATCGCCTGCGGCCTTGCGGGTCTTGAATGGCTTTCCACCTTCGCTCAGTGGTGTGTTGTTGCGGCCCAAGCGAACCGGGCCGGGGGCAGGTTGCGGCGCGGACTGCTGTTCAGTAGCAGCTTGCGCTTGCTGGGATTGGGCTGGCTGCTGTGCCTGCTCCTGCTTCTCGGTGCGAATCTTGGCAATGCCTTCTTTTGGACTAGCGGCGGCGCCGGCATAAACGGCAGTTTCTGCAAGCGGGATGACGCCGCCCTGAAAAAAATTGCCGCTTGGCGCTTGCAAGTAAACAGTGGCATTTCCATCATCGCGGTCTGCAACGTGAACCGTGAATCCGCCCCTGTATCCAGCAATGCGCTCGATACCGAATTTTTTTTCGGCGGCTGCTGTGAATTTTTCCTGCTTAACCCTGTCGCCGCGTTCAGTGAACTTGCTCAGAAACTCTTTGGTGTGCAGCAAAGCGCGCTCTACTGGCGATTTCTCTGGAGCTACATTTTCAGTAGCTGCCTGCGCTGGCTGTGCTTTGGCTGGTGGCTGGTTTTGCTGCAAATCCTGCGACTGCTGCAGCTGCTCCTTCAGCTTCGTGCGTTGCGTTTTCAGCGTGACGGGCACCTTGCGGCTTTTCATCGCAGCCTCGATGTCACCGCCGCCCTGCCCCATCGCACTGGGAGCCGCAGCAATAATTCTGTCCTCTACATCGCGCAGCTGCTGACGCAGCGCTTCGACTTCACTGCCTTGCGCTTGAGTTTGCGCGCCTGCCGCTGGCGCTGCTTGCGCTCCAAGGTTCTGAGTCTGGGCGCCATTGGTCAGCCCAGCCGCTTGAACACGATTTCCTCCAGCCGGGCTGGTGCTGGCTGTGGCGGTTGCTGCGCCAGCTTGCGGGCCTCCTGTTTGCGTTGGTTGCGTGCTGCCTTGCTGGGCTTGGCTGGCTTGAGGGACACTGGATTCTTTCGGTTGTGGTGAAACTTGTTTTGCTTGCGGCTTGGCGCGGTTGGCTACCCCGGCCCCTTCGCCTGTTATGGGCTGTGTGAGTTGAGGGGCTTTGGTGGCTGCTTGAATTTTTGACTCAAGCTCATTGGCTGCTTTTACAAATGCTTCGTAGTTATCTACCCTCTTCTGATACTCAGGCCCAGCCGTGAACGGATATGCCAAGATATTCGATCTGGCAATCTCGATCATGGCCTTGTCCGCTTCGAGCTTAGATTTAGCCCATTCAAGCGACCCACGTTCTGATTCTTTCTGGCGGGCATTCGCATTTTTCAGCGTAGCCATTGCAACTTGGATGATCGCCTTTGCTTCCTCAAAGTCTGCTGTGTTTGTCTCGTCTGACTTCCGCCACTGGTCTACCCCATCGGCTTGCTGGGCTTCTGGGGCTTGAGGGACACTGGTTGCTCCTGTGGTTGCGGGAATCGTTGCAGGCCCAGCGGTTTCCACGGCGCCGGGTTGTCCTGCGCGTTTAACCCGGCTTGGGTCTGGTGCTTCGTTTGGGCCGTGGTCGCCATATAGCGCGGCCAAAGCCTGCTCAATGTTCTGGCCGGCCTGGATAAGGCCGCTCAGGTCGTTGTTGGCCGTTCCCTCGTCAAGACCAACCGCCTCGATTCTCTCGCCCATCTGGAACACGCGAACCCGATTTGTGGCCCCTTCGATACCTGGGATTTCATACTCGCCAAGCAGCGTTTTCTGTCCAGCAGGCTTGGCGGCCTTTTCTTTTGCCATCTGGGACTCGGCTTCTGACTCGGCTTTGCTTCGCTCAATGTCAGCATTGCGACGCTCTTGCGCTGCAATATCGACCTGCCTTGCCTCGTCCACAGTGATGGGGCGCCCCTCCTGAATGGCCGCCTGAATGGCGCGCACACCATCATGACCAAGACCAGTCCGCTTTTTGAACTCTTTGACGCTGGAAGCGTTTGAAAACCTTGCGCGGCCTTGTTCGTCGAACAGGTCGGAAAATTCTCCACCTACCCCATCGGCTTCCACGGCGGCGGGTCGGGCTGCGGGAGGGGTTTGGGCGGCAGCGGCAGCTTGTGGCGTGGCAGCCTGGGCATTGGCGGCCTCCTGGCGCTGGGCACGGATGCGCTCCAGGCCTTCGCGCAGGTTGCTCGGTGCAGGCAGAGCCGGGGTACTGGCCTGGCGCGCTGCGTCGTCGTAGCCGCGCAACTGGTGGGCACGGGCCACAACGTTCTGGGTGGCGACAATCTCGGCACGAGGCGCACCATCTCGAAACGCCTGCGCCCCGGATTCGTATGCACTCTCCTGCGCAGTCAGGCGGCGAGGCGTGCCGATGGCGCGGTCTTCCACCACGCGGCCCTGCACGTCGATCACGTTGCTCTCGTCGGCCACGCCTGGGCCGGTACGGCGCAGTTGCATATCGCGGCCCGTGGCCCCGAGGAACTGCACGGGCGATGCGCCGGTATCAACGGACAGCGCGGCTGCCTTGGTCAGTGGCGTATTGGCAGCGGGGACAAGGCCCATGCGCTCACTCAAAGGGCGGGGGTCAAAACCCAGCGCGCCCGTGTCGAATTCGCGTGCTGGCATGTCCAAGCCACTGCGCACGGGCGCGGCGCCTGGTTGCGTGTCCCATTGCGGGGTGGTGTCGCCGGGCTGGTAGTCCACTGTGGCTGCACGCTGGCGCTCCAGCTCTGCCGGGTCTTGCAGGCTCAGTCCAGATGTGTCCACATCGCGGGTGAAGTCCATGCCATCGCGCGCCACACCCGCGCCGGGTGAGGTCGTCAGGTCCGGCGCTTCGGGCGCCTCCACTGGTGCAGCGCCTGGGGGCACTGGTGCATTGGGGTCTGCTGCGCCTGGGGATGTGGTGAACTCGTCTTGTGCGGGCGCTGGTTGCGCGCTTGGATCATTTGTAGCAGCGCCTGGTCGGGAAAATGCCTGAATTGCCTTCTGACCTGCGTACATGGCACCACTCTGTCCAATGGACGATGCAGCCTCCAGCGCAGCATTCTTTGTGTCCCACTCTCCTGTCGCCACGCCCTGCCCAACGAACTCACCAGCAAACTCGCCAGCAGGCTCCAGCGCAGCAGCGCCAGCATTGCGGGCAATCTTGTTGGCGCCCTGTTGTGTGGCTTGATAGGCGGCGTCCGATGCGATGCGGTTCTTGAATTCTGCAGATGATTGGGCTGCGCGCACTGCAGCTTTGTCTGCGGCATCAACGCCCATGTCGGCCAGAGCACGACTTGCGGCAGCTTTACCGGGTCCACTCAGCAGGAAATGGCCAAGTCCAGCCGTTGCCGTGTCCACGGCGCCAATGATTGCGCCCTTGGCCCCGGCTTGGCCAAGAATGCGGTCGCCGTTTTTGTCGAGGTAGGCACTGACTGCGGCTTGGTCAGTCGGGTCGATCTTGTCTTTCTGCAGCGCCTCCTGCACCATGGATCCGCCTTCGACTGCTGTATTCCCCAGCGACGCGCCAGCCCATCCACCCAACACCGTGCCAACCGGGCCAGCAGCGGCAGAACCCGCTGCGCCGCCTGCAATCATCCCGGCCACGGGGGCGATCATGTTGGGAACCTGCTCAACGATACCTGACCCCATGGCCTGCAGATTCTTCGCGGTTGCACGAACGCCTGGAATGAACCCTTTGGCGTTGCGCCAGTCTTTGGCAAACTCTCCTGCCACCTCTGTGACGCCACCGGTGACGCCATCGCCACGATTCCATGCGTCCATCAACTCGGCGCCTTCTTTGGTGCCTGGGTTCTTGCGGGCATAGTCCGTAGCTTCCGCCACCTTGCGCGCGGTATCGGCGCTGTCTCCGGTCAAAAGCCCTTTCGTGATCCCAATACTCTGGCTGGACTTTTTGAAGCCTCGCACCAGGGCATTGTCCTGGGAAATATCAGACTGCTCATCGAGCCAGCTGGTATCTGCTGCAGCCGAAGTGGGTTGCGGTACGGGCGTCGAGCCCTCGTCAAGCCAGTTGTTTTGTGCCATGGTTTATTTCTTGATGCGTTCAACGCCGTTGGAGTCCACAAACCGCGTCCCAGACTTGAGCGCGGCAAGGTCTTGTGGCGTGGCGACTTTTGGAAGCGCGCCTTGTTGTGCCTGCCCATCCCCCTGCGGCTTCACCCATCGACCTTCCCCTGTGCGCGTGTTCTCTTGGTACACACCGCCCTCAGTGGTCGAGCCATCTGCGTTCCTGATAGCCGGCATGACGTAAGACTTGTATTTCGGCGAAGGCTCCTTGTCAGAAACGGCAAGAGCTTGCAAATACTCCTGCGCCTGCTTGCGCTGCTCAGGTGTCGCCTTCGGGTCGATCAGCGTATCGCGCAGCTTCTCTCGCTGCGCGGCCGCCCGAGTCTGGAACCCTTGCGCCTCGCGCTTGAGACCTAACTCCTCGGCGGTCAGCGCGTTGCGGCCAGCCTCGCGGGCATTGGCGCCCTGCTCGCGCATACCGGCACGGGCGGTTTCGCCTGCCTGCTGCATGCCTTCGCGCTCCAAGCCAGCCTCAATCGTGCGCTGCTGGTTAGGCTCTGCAAGATAGCCATCGGACATTGCCTTGGACTGAGCCACAAGGGCAGCAGTGTCTGCCGTCGGCTTGCCATTGCGGTCAAGGCTGCTGTCGATGTTCATCTGCAGGTTCCGCATGGCCCGCCCTTCGGCGGTGAACGGGTCTGCCAGGCGCTGCATGCGCGCACCCACCGAGTTGTTCCGTGCGGCCTCGTCGGCGTTGATGTTCTTTGCGCGCTGCACCTCAGCGTCGTACTGGCTCAGCCCAACGCGGGCCATGGACTCGGCCTGTGACTGGTCGGACATGCGCTGCAAGATGGCATTGTTAGCCGCGCTAGGCTGGCCGGTGAAGCCCTTGGGCATGTTCATGCCGTTGGGGTCGTCGCTGTACTGACCACGGCCATGGCTATACACACCGGGCACGACCTCACGGGCTTTCGTGGTTTCGGTATCGCCTTGGGCATCTGGCTGCGGCTTGGGCTGCGGCTTGGGCGGATTCGTCGCGCCAGACATAGGCGATGTCTGCGTTCCGGCTGCAAGGCGGGCGTCTGTCGGGTTTGGTGCTGGGGCCGCAGGTTGTGTTGCTGGCGCCGTCAACGAAGGCGTTGCTGGGGTGGCTGGCTTGCTGAATGGCGCCTTGATGGCATCCACAAGCGCATTGCCCATAGCTACGCGATCCTGCGCCTTCTGCTGCTCATCGGCCACCAGTTGCGCGCCGCGTGTGCCTTGGGCGTAGGCGCCTGCTTGTGTGGCGCTGGCATTTTCCTGCGTTGGTGCTGACGCGGCTTGTGCTGCGCTTTCTGCGGCCTGTCCTGCGGCCAGAGCTTCTTGTTTGCGCTGCTCCTGCTCGCGCTCTTGATCTTGAAACCACGTTCCAACGCCACCGGGCGTTCCTCCAGCAAAGAACCCGCGCGCTGCATTGGCTTGCTCGCCTTTGACGGGCTTGTGCGTGGACTCGCGCAGGGCGTCCAGCGCCTCAACACCAACAGCGCGCACCGTATCTGCGGGCAAAACGTATTCACCGTTAGACAGTCGCGCTGGGATTGAATCGCTGGTTGTAGTGCCTTTGCCTGCGACAAAACCACGGGGTCGAACACGGCCACCATCAGCAAGTCCAAGCTCCTTCTCGCGCCGCTGCGTTGCGCTCATGCCACTGTATTCCGTCACTGCGCGCTGCTGTGGCTGTGGTGTTTGTTGCTGCGCCTGGGCCTGCTGCTGCGCCTTCTCTGCCGCAGCACGGGCGCGGTAAGCTGCAATCTGCGCATTGCGTTCTTCGTCCATGCCAAAAGCACGCTTGATGCCTCGCACAAACCCACCATCAGCGAATCGTTGCTCTTTCGCGCCAGCGGCGCTCCGTGGTTGAAATCCGCGCATAGCGCCTCCTGAAAATATCTCTGGTGGCATTCTTCGCGGTCTGTTCATTGTGGACAAACCCTATGCAGGGCTGCGCATTGGATCAAATCTGCTGCGTAATGCTCATGCTCGCGCCGCCGGTGATCGAGGCCGACGTAGCCACCGCGTTGAACGCACTGGACACCTGCTGCGCCATGATCTGAGCGCCGACCTTGCTTGCATCCAGTCGGGCATCGTTGGTGTGCATCAGCGCATCGCCGTTGATCTTGGCCGCCTGTAGGGTCAAGCTCTGGGATGCCTCGTACTGCTTCATGCTGGCTTCCCACATGCGGGCGTACAGCTCTGCCTGGGCCTGTGTCGCAGTGGCCGCGACCTTGTAGCCGTCCACCAGCACGCTGGCCTGCTTGGCTGCGGCGTCCACGCGGGCCACCTGCGCATTGACCTTTGCCTTCCAGCCGTCCCACTCCAGGCCCTTGCCTGCCACCTGGGCCTGGTACTGCGCCACGGTCACGCGGGCCTTCTCTGCCTGTGCTCCAGCCTTGGCGCTGTACGCCTGGGCCAGTGCTTTGTAGTTCTCCACCTTCATGCCATCGGCGCCAAGCTGGGCCTTGAACAGCTCCACCTTGGACATTTCCGCGTTGTTCAGCGCAACGAAGGCGCGGATTTGCTCGCCAGCGGTCTGAATCTTCGCCTTCTCCAGCTCCACCAGGGTCTGGGCTGCGGACACCTGCGACTTGTAGATTTCCACCGTCGCCATGGCCCCCTCGATCTGGGCCTTGTACTGCTGCACCAGGGCGGTATTGATCTGCGACTTCAGTTCCTCGGCAGACAGCAGCGCCTTGAACACCTCGACCTTGTTCAGCTCGGCCTTGATGAGCGTCTCATAGGCCGATGCGTAGGCTTGGTAACCAGCCAGCAGCGCCTTGAAGTGCTCCAGCGCGGCGTTGTGCGCCTGAATCTCGTTGTCCGCAGCGGCCTTCGCTGCCTCGAACACCAGCAGCTCCAGCTTGTACGCCTGATCCATGAGTTGGGTTTCCAGGCTGATCGCCGTGTCGATGGCGTGGCGCAGGTTCTCCTGGGCAAGCTCCGCTTGCTTGATTGCCACATCGCGGGACAAAGACGATAGCTTGTCGTGGTACTCCCTGCGGGAGTCGGCCAGCATCCCGGCCAGCGCACCGGTTGGCAGGGGGAAGCCCATCGCCTCGGCGGCGCGCTTGGCTTCTTCCTCTCGGGCCAGGGCAATTTGCGTCTCACGATCCCGCGCACGATCCCAAATCCCCTGCTCCACCGCTGGCGACAAACCGCTTGCGCCGGTCAGGCGGGCATTGATCGTGGCCTTCAGGTTGTCCAGCAGGGCAGATGCGTACCCAGCCCCTCGGGTGTAGTTCAGCTTCGTGGGCGCCAGCACCGACAGCGTTGGGATGTCGTCCAGCTTGTCCAGCCAGTCCTCATGCAGGTTGATCCCGCCAAATGTGTGCGTGCTCAGGGTGAGCATGGTCGGCACAGTTGGCAGCGTCACCGTGGGCGCAACCGGAACGGCCACATCGTTGACTGTGGGAAGCACCGGCACAGTCCCGAAATGCACATCCGGCAATGCGCGATCTGGCAGCGCGGGCGGCGTGGCCGTGAAGTCATCAATGACCACCTCGCCAAGATTTGCCGACAGCGCTCCAGGCTCATTGCCGAAATCGCCAAGCGCCGCCGATGGCAGGCTTGGCATGTTGGGGATGGCCGCAATGGTTGGGGCAGCCATGGTCTGCCAGGTCACATTCACGCTGGGCGGAGCGTAGATGCTCTGGCGCAGCCCGTCCAGGAAACCGCTCATTTCTGCCTTGAGCGAGTCGGCCAGCGTAACGGATCGCGTGTACTGGTCTTTGACGATGGACGCCGGGCCGTCAAAATCGAAATCTGCCATGGTCATACCCTCCGCTTGGATGCGTGCATCAGTACCTCGATGCGGTCAAGTTGGAATTGCTGGCCCGTGGGGTTGCTGAACCCGAAGCCCATGTAGTTTTCACGGATGCCCCTGCCTACAAGGCATCTGGTCTGCCCACTGGCCTGGCCTGGAAAGCTGTAGCTCCAGCTCGCACCCTCGCCGAACACCGTGGCCTGAAAGTTGCCCGCCCCCTTCATGGAGAAATAGAGCGTGCTTACATGCTTCTTGCGCGTGTCCTCGCGCAAAGGCTTGGGGGTTCGCGCCTGGGCCACGATGGGCTTGTCAATGTCCAGGTCGCCACCGAAAGCGAACAGGCCCGTAGCCGAACCGCCGTGCGTTGGCGTGATGCCGTGGAAATCGAAGTTGTCGTATTCCGACACGGCGCCTGTGATGGTATTGATGACGATGGTGTTCATCAGAATACTCCTGTTGCCTTCACATCATGAGGATGGTCAGGGAAGACGTCTTCAAGGTCGCGCACACCGGCGCTATCTATGAGGAATGCCTTGTCGATGTACTTGGTTGTGCCTACGGACGCATCGACATGCATGTAGGCAGCGCCCGTCTCCGGCGTTTTGATGTACTTCACCGCGACAGCCGGCATCCCGAGCACGGGTGGAGCGACGCCACGCAAGCTGTTGATATTTTTTTCGCCGAGCGGTTCCAGCGGAGTCCCGTCGCCCGCCACGGCGTATCTCAGACCGCGCGGGGAGTCAAAGCCGGTGGTAACGTCCCAGGCGGAAATGCCGCCCGAGGTTTTCAGGCCCTCGTTCTCCACCGCGAGGGGGGAAGCGCCGACAGGCGGGAAAAAGCCGAGAAGTTTGTTCTCGCGCGTGTCGTATGCCAACTGAAATGTCCTCTTTGCCCCCCTGCACTCTATGACAAACTCGACGCTCGGCGGTGGTGGAAAACCGCCACCTGCGGAATTGGTCGAATCTGCGCTGGGCGGCTCGGAGGTTCCGCGGTACCAGTAGTTGGCCGATCTGGTTGTACGGAACACGCACTCCACGTAGCACAGCAACGACAGCTCAGGGTCGTAGGCGCAAAGCTGCCGAATCTCCCGAGTGATCGTGTAGTCGCTGTGTCCCTCACTCTCCAACGTTATATGGTATGCACCGCTAACCATCACGTGACTTTTAGTCCTGGAGACATCGCATACCTCGTCCAGGCCCTCACGAGCCGTATAGAACTTCCTGCCGTCGTTCAGGATGAAGTAGGTATCTTGCCTCAGCCGTAACGTGACTACCTGGTGAGTCTCCGTGAGGATTTGTTTTGGTTCATTTGGGCCGAGCGCGGCCCGGGCGTCACTCGGATATATCGGCGTCTCGCCGCTATATCCGTCATCCCACCAGCCATCTATTTCCGAATGGGACAGGTGCCCTGTGGACGACTCGACGTAATCCAGCTCGGTGCATCGCGGCAAGAACACGCGGGCGTTTCCGACGTAGTGCGGGTGTACGCTGTGGACCTTCTCTTTGCGGGAGAATCGCCCGCCAATGGGGCCGTCCTTGGTCATGTTCCCCCGCAATTGCCAGTAGCCGCTCTCGAATGTCACGAGGCGGGTAGTATGCAAAGGCATGGGAGTGGTCTTCTCGGTGACGTTGACTGCCGTGATGTTCGCAGAGCCGAAGTGGACGATGCCGCGCCCAGGAACAAAGGTCGCGTTCACCTTCGTAGCTGCGCTGATTTCGGTTTGAGGGACGACATATACTGGCGCCTTTGCGTACTCTGTACGGTCCACGCGCATGCGGTCGGCTTCCCACACCACATCTTCGACCCTCCAGAACTTAACATCGGTTGCACCCATCGGCTCGTATGTAGCGATCAGCTCTCCGGTATCAGGGTTGTACCCACCAATTTGGGTGTGCTGGTATTCAATTTTTGCCGTGCCATCCACAACGTCCCCGGCTGTTGTCGGCAACGAGTAGGCCCTCACCACATACATGACTCCGCGTCCATTGCGATTGATTGATGTGGTGTTCGGGACCAGACTTCCAATTTGCGGGTCTGGCGATGACTCATAGATGACGACTTCGCTTGAAGGATTCCTCGCAATACCTATCAATGGCGCAATCGGTGCGCCGAATGGCGGGACAGCGCTGCCAGGAGTGACGCCGGCGCTGTAGGCTGCGGTGATGCGGCCAGAGGCTCCGCCAACCAGGATGAAGGCGTCCGCGTTCTCAGATACACCGACAATCTCGTCACTACCTGAGGTGATGCCGACTACATTCCCGTACCGTCCGAGCAACCCGCTGCGGTAGGTGTAGCGCACTTTGCCTGGGATGGTGCTTGATGGGCAGACGTAGGCGGCATTGTTGTACACGGGCCTCGCGCCAGGCAGTTGCGGCGGGGATAGCGGGAAATTTTTAAGGCTCTTCCGAACCCACTTGGCGCTCGGCATACCAACCGAACCCTCGTTGATCAATGCGAATGCGCCGCTGGACGGCGTGAACAAAATGCCACTAAAGGCGTCCGGCAGTTGGCCGCCCGCAGCCACCGTCCACACCGTGCATGTGCAGGATGCGCCAGAGCACTCGATGGTGTATTGGCTACCGTCCAGCAAGCGCCCTTGCCGCGTCGGGTTGGGTACGACGGACACCCGCGCAGCGCCAACGAAGGCGTTGTACGCCGTTTGCAGCATGGCGCCCTGCTGCGCAGTGAGTGGCGGGCCGTACACAACGAGCTGCGGCGGCGTCTGCCCGATGATGGGCTGGCCGTGAAAGGTCATAGCATAGGGGTTCCATGGCTTCATTGCTGCGGCACCACGATGTATTGAGGGATACCGTTGACCGTGCGAAACGTGGCGGCCACTTCCTGGGCCGTGGTCTTGTATCGGTCTGCCGTCAGCATGGACAACTGCCCGTCGCCGAACCCGGCCACGATGAAGCCGCCAACGATGCAGAGCACCGCATCGCCGCGCCCAACGCCGTCGCCCAGCTTCACGCGCTCGCCTGGAGCAACCACGCCAGAGCCTGGAACCACATAGCCCGCAGCGACAGAGCGATACACCATCTGGTCGAACCGCTCGCCCGCCAGAAAAACCAGCTCGGTTTCCGTGCCCACGTAGATGCCGCCATCACCAGGGGCCACCATTGTGATGGGGCTGGAGAACTGCCGGAAGTCACGCCACGCCACAAGGTGCATGGAGCCCGGTACCGTCGCCCATAGCGTCGTTCCCACGGCGATCAAGACGCGCCCGCGCCAGTAGGCCATGTGCGTTCCGACAGGCGCAGCAAACGTGCCCAGCGTGCGGCATGGCACCACCAGAGAGTCATTGGCACCGGAGAAGTCGAACGTGCTGCTTGTGGTAGCGCCAGCGAAGTACCCGCCCTCGCCACCTTCGCCACTCAGGTACACGCACACCTCGTACCCGTCCAGTGTCGGCAGGCCGTCGATGCGAAGCCCGCCCAGGCCGATGGGGATCAACCCCGCGTCCAACGCTGGCCCTTCCACGCGGTCGCTCAGGCGCCGGTAGGTCAGGAACATGCGGTAGCTGCCAGGGAACATGGCGCCGTGCGCAGGCGCCACGCTGCCAGCACTCTCAGGCGCTGGGATCGTCCAGTCCTGCAAAGTCAGGCCATCGGTCATGCCGTGGATCAGCCCATTGCTGAACAGCGTGCGGCCATCGGGCAAGTTGCAGTAGCGCACGCGGCTGAATCCCAGGGCCGGGTGAATCACATGCCGGTCGCCGTTGGGCCAGATCGCCGCGAGCACCCCGCCCACCGTCGCCAGCATGTAGCCCGTGGACTGGTGCAGGTTCTTGTGGCACAAAGCAGACGCCTCGCTGTACCCGCCCCTGCGGGAAATCTCGCCGGTAAGGCCGATGTCCACGTTCAAAGCCGAAGCAAGCTCGCCGCTGCTGCGCCGATGCCCAGGCAATACGTTGTTGATTCCTGTGAAGCTCTCGAACGTCAGCATGTGGCTCCCCTGTTAATGGTCGGCGTACCGGAGCGAAAGCACAATGCGGTGCGAGGTCTGACGGTAACGCCGGAGATTCGCGGAACCCCGGAGTAGAAGGCAAGTACGCCCTGCCCTTGCGCTACGGCGCTCGCGTCTGCCGTCGGTACGCCCGCACGTACCGCACAGACGCCTTGCACATGGGCGGTTGTGCGGGCGGATGGAATGCCAGCGTAAAACACACAGGAGCCCACCACACTCAATCTAGCCCGCGCCTGTGGCGTGCCAGCGGCGGCCACACAAACTCCTTGAGCACGGAGTATTGGGTAGGCTTGTGGTTCACCGGCTGCAAACACTGCCGAGCCCTGCGCCTGCACTGTTGCCGTGTTGCGCGCCGAAGGTGTGCCAGAAGCAAAGGCGCGGGTGCCAAGCGCCGTCAACATAGTGTTCGCCGGAGGCATGCCTCGCAGAGCCATGGGCGATCCACTGGCAACCGCATAGACGCCTCTCGGGCGCACAGTCCTGTGCGACCATGGGAACGCGGTTGGCTGCCCCGCTGCGAACGCGACCACGCCAACAGGCTCAATGGTCGTTGGGTAGCCAAGTTGCGCGGCGGGTTCTCCGGCTCCGAACGCCAGAACCCCTTCGGCCTGCACTGTGCGGTTTGGCCCACGCACTGCGGTCGGGGCACCTGCAGCAAATGCGGCCACCCCCACGGGGAAAACAACATCGTTCTCTTGCGCAATTGCCGTCGGCGTACCAGCGGAAAAGACAAGTGCGCTGCCTGCCTGCACCGTGCGGTTTGGTCCGCGTACTGCTATGGGCGCGCCAGCAGAGAACGCTAGTGCCGAACCGGCGATGACGGTGGTGTCGGGGTCCAGCGCACCGAACCCTGCTTCATATCCAGCAGGCGGCGTGTGGTTGAAGGCTGTCGCCCCAAAGTTCGCGGTGATCGTGCCCGCGTAGCCTACTGCCGCGTAGAACTGCGAACCCGTCAGCGTGATCGTCACCCCGAAGTCCACGCCGTCTGCCCAAAACTTGAGCGTCTTGGCTGTAGCGTCTAGCAACACACTCAAGGTCGTGGTCGGCGCACCAACCGACGACGAGGCGGTAATGCCTGAGTTGGTGTATATATCTCCCGTTGTACTCTCGGCGGCCCACGCCTCAGCGTCAGACCCCGGCCAGCTGTCAATGTTACTGGCAGACGTGGCGACGCCCGCCATGATGCCTGAAACACCAGACGGGTACGTCAGCTCCCAGTAATACTTACCATCGGTGGCCCCAAACGTCGAGCGCACACTTTCGCTCGCACCGCATGACGCGGTAAGGTTCCCCCCCGTCAGGGCAACACCGGCGGCCTTGTCCGCCGGGTTCCAGGCGGTAGGGATGACGGCCATGATGACCCTTTACGGCACGAGCGAGAAAATCTTGTAGGCGCCGTTGTCCCACTGGACGGTGATGTCGCCGCCGTTCGTGGCCATCGGGAGGCCAGTCACGGTGTCCACGAAATAGAGCAGAGGCGATGTACCTGCAACGCCGGTGTCTTTGTAGATCGCCAGGTAGCGCGCGTTGGCACCCGCAGTGACGGCTGTGTACACAGAGTCGGCGGCGTCAAACACGCCACCCGTTACGGCCTTGCTTGCCAGGGTCTGCGCAGTGTTCAGCGCTGAGGCCGACACGTCCGACAGGAACTCATGCGAGGCGCTGTAGGTGTAGGCGTCCGACAGAAGAGCCACCTTGATGGTGTCGGATGTGAGGTTGATGGAACCGCTGAGAATTTTCTCGGCGCCCTTGGGGTATAGCTTGTTTGCCATGGGGTACTCCTGCAATGGTTGGATGCAGTGTCCCCATGCAGCGCAGCGGCATCAAACCCTATACGGGGCGCCTTTTGACGGAGACAAGGCAGCCCTACGGAAAGATCGACACGTTGTGGTGCACCACGTCCTCGCGCGTGGTGCGTCGCATGTCGCTGTCGGGCATTGGGCCGAAATACGCGGTGAATTCTGCTTCTGCTGCTGCAGAGCGCGCCGCGTCGAAACCGTCTGCGTCTGGCACGCTGAACGCCTTGTGCAGCGCCCACTGGATCAGGTGCTCATGGTGGGCCGCATGGATTTCCGGCTTGTCCATGTCGTTGGCCAGTTGCTTGAGCGGCAGGCGGTAGCACTCCAAGTGCAGCACATCACCGGCCTGGATGGCGCCTACAACGCGCAATGTGGTGTCGTCCTGGATCAGCCACTGGCTGGGCTCGTCCATGTCGCGCCAGTCGCACACGTTGGCGTCCAGCCACTCGCGCGACTTGATCGCCATCGAACGCGACGATTCGGATCCAGAGCCCTTGATGCGCAGGTTAATCAGCTCGTACACCGATGCGTGCAGTGGGTAGGTGTGCTGACCTGGTGTAAGCGCGATCTGGCACACGGCCGGGTTCTCATCCTCGCGGATCAGCCGTCCACGAACGCAAGCCTGCGCCTGGGCGTCGTTGAGCCAGTCCATCACCGCCTCGTCTTGCCAAAGGAAAGGCTGTTCCGTATCCTGTGCAAGCACGCGAAACCGGCGAATCAGGTCTTCGAGGGTCATATCAGCGGGCGCCGAACTGCTCGATCAGGGTGGAAACCTCGGCGCGCAGCTTTGCGATGCCCAGGCGCTTATCCATCTCCACGTCGTACTTGCGGGCGTATTCTTCCAGCGCGCCCTTGTCCATGCTCTCCACAGTCAGCAGCATGTTCTCGGTTTGCTGGTGTTCGTTGGCTGCTTTGCGCTCCTGCTCTTCATGCAGTGCCTGCGCCTTTTGCAGTTCCTCTGCCTTACCCTTGGGCGACTTGGCATCTGCAGGCGTGTCCTTGGCCAGCGCAAACTCGGCAAAGCGCAGCAGTCGCTTGGCAGTGTCCGGCGTAACCATGTGAGTGTCGCCAGGCGCCCAGACGGTGCCAGCCTTGTCGTTGTAGGGCTTGCGCCCGCTGTAGGTCAATCGTGTGAAGTTCATGGCCGGTCCTTGAAGGTGTGCCGAAGCAGGCCGGCGTTACCCGGCCTGCGCTCTCATGCCATCAGGCGCTCAGGGCTGGCCTTCGCTGGCAACGGTCAGCACAACGTCAATGCGCGATGCCTTGGCGTTGTTGGCTGCGGCCGTGGTCAGGATCAGGTAGGCGTCCTTCGGCAGCGTCACCGGCGCGTTGGTCGTGGCATTGCGCAGTCGCGCAGCCGTGGCCAGGTTCAGTGCGGCGCCAAAGTAGTCGTCGTCCTGCGGCACATTGGTGTCGTTGACGCCATCGACATACTCGAAGCCCAGATTGCCGGTGATGGTGGCGGTCATGCCGACCGAAACAATCGCCAGACTATCGAGCAGGCTGGAGCCCGCAGGGATGACGCCGATGCGCACCTTGTCGCCCGAGGCGACGGCAGCAGTGGAATCACCGCCGACGACACCGCCGTTAGCGGCGGTCTGCAGCGTGTAGTGCAGGCCGTGGGCATTGCCCCAGGGGGTTGCGCCCACGTTGTTGCGGGCGTTGTGGTTCTTTTGGGTGATCGTGGCCATTTCAGCCTCCGTATTCAGTGTGTGAATGTGTTTGGGATGACCCGGACCGCCTCACGGTGATCCGGGTTGCTCGGAGGCTTACTGGCGGGCCCCGATGATCGGCACTGCCGTGTCGATGGCAATCACGCCGTGGTCGGTGAAGTGCTTGATGCCGCCACCTTGATCCACCAGCCAGCGAACCTTGGCCAAGCCCTGGATGGCGCCAATCAGCAGCTCCATCTTGTCGTCGTGGTCGAATTCCTTCTCCTTCCAGAAGAAGGGCATGCCACCGTGACGGCTCGATGCGAAGGCCTGCGCCAGCGCCTGGCCACCCAGCAACAGCGCGCGGTCCACGGCGTGGGTCGTGCTGAAGCTGATGGGCACCGTGCAGGTGCTTTCCGTTTCGCTGGTGTACGAATCGCAATAGCGGATCGTGTCACCGGCATAGAAGCGGATGGGCTTGGGCATCTTGCAGATCAGCACGCCATTCCACAGGCCCACCTCACCCAGGAACAGGGGGTGGTTCTCGGCCTTGGCGGCGCGGGCCATGGCGTTGGCCTGGAACTGGCGGAAATTCGTGTCCTGCGCGAAGCTGTGGTACTGCGCAGGCGACACCAGCAGGCAGCGCAGCGGCGAGTCCTCGGCCACCTTGTCGCCCGGCAACTTGATGGCAGGGGGCGGCAGGGCAATCGACTCGATCACCGTGCGAATGCTGTCCACCACATCCATGTCCAGCAGGTCCGTGGTTGCCAGGTCGATTTCGCCGGTGTTGACGGCGAAAGGCTTGATGGCAGAGCCATCGGCCACGAAGTGACGGTTCTTTGTGGGAGCCTTCACGTCGTTGATCAGCATTTCCGCGAACTGGGCATGGCCCTCGGTTGGAACGCGCCACTCGATGTTGTCGTGGAAGCCACGGGCGCCCGCCATGTGCACCAGCATCGACTGGTCCTGGTAGGCATCCATCAGCGACTGCGCAATGGGGCGGCCGACCTTGCGGAAGTCCACCGGAGAGCGCAGGTCAGTCATGGTGTCGCCCACGTCCACGGGGAAGCGCGCCTGGTTGACGCGCACCCGTGCCTTGTCCAGCGACACGCCAACACCCTTGCCCTCGGCCATGCGGCTACCCATGATCGGGTAAGCGCCAACGGGTTGAACGAAGTGGAATTCCACCTCATCGCCCTTGCCGCGCGACAAGTCCACCGTGCGAACGATGGGAAGGTCGGTGCTGGTCTGCTTGCGCAGAACGTTGTTCACCTCGCCCTCGCCGGAGGGCATCTTGCCTACCATGCGGTTGAGCGTCGAATTGCGCTGCATGGACTGAGCGAACAGCCCCGCAGCCTGTACATACTGGGCATTGGCAGAGCCTGCGCCCACGGAAGTCTTGGACATGATCGTCCTCCATCTAAGGGAGAGGGCTGCCCCATCACGGGATGGCCCAGGGTTTCAAAAACGCGCGGCGGTCAGGCCACGCTGTTCATCAGCCGGTTTTGCTTTTCAGGGCTCAAACCAGCCATGTAGTCCAGCAACGCTGCGGGGTTGGATGCCATCGCGGTCACCCGCTCGGCCTCCGTTGCGCCGGATGCAGCAGCGCCTGGCAGGTCCGACAAACTCGCCGGAGGCTGCGCCTGCGCCTTCTCCAAAGCCCTCGTCACAGCATCGGCAGGGGTGCCTTTGCCGGTAGCGGCCTTGAAGGTCGAAAACACGTCGATCACGTCCTGAGCCGCGCCATTCGTCATGGCGTACTCGATGCCAGCCCGTGCAAAAGCAGGCTGCGCTCCCATCCAGCGCTTGAACTCGGCAGACTCGAACACCTCATCGGCGTCCGGGTGTGCCGCGTAGATGGCGCCCGTATGGGCATCCACCGCCTGTTTGGCTTCACGCTGCCGTAACGGCGCCAGGGCCGCCTCCAGCTTCGCGTCCACCATCGCGGCTGCGCGCTGCTCCACCAGGGCTGCAACACCCTTGGCAATGGCTTCCTCGGAAAAGTCCCCAAAAAGGGACACATCCACACCAGCGGCTGCGGCGGCCTGGGCCATCGCAAGGTTCTGGTCTGCCTGGGTCGGTGCGTGGCCGGCGTCCGCTCTGGCCTGCGCTTGATCTTGGGCGGCAGTAAGGTTTTGGGCCTGGGCAGTGGTCAGTTGCCGCAGCTGGGCCTTGAGCTGTTCGTTCTCGGCCTTAACGCTGTCTCGCTCCTGGCGTGCCTGGGTGAGCTTCTCGTAGGGGATCGTGTATTCACCGGATTTGCTGGCAATGGGCGCTGGCTTCTCGTCTTCCTGAGCTGCTGCGGCCGGTGCTGCGGTATCGCGGTTCGTGGTTTCGGGTTGTGCTGCAGTGCCGTCATTGGCAGGCGCATCGGTCTTTGGCTGGCTCGCGTCCGCGTCCAGATCCAGCGTACCGGCGAATGCCGCGTCGAGCAGTTGCTGTGCTGTGGTTGTCAAGTTCTGTGCTCCATCCCCTGCTATCCGGCAGGGCCTGTTGGTGGGCACACCGTTTCGAGGATCGGGCCAGGGCCGAAACCCTGGCCTTCACGCTCTCCAGCGGTGGGAGTTGGCCGACCCATCACGGGCGGGCTGGATACAGTCTCGCGGGGGCTGCTCCTGTTTGTGAAACCCTATACTGTGCGGGCGCAAAAAAGCCGCCTCGGTGGGCGGCTCTTTTCTCCGGGATTTCTCCGGGATTTAGGTGCTGGCCAGCTTGGTACGCAGCTCGTAGTCCATGAGGGGCCATATCTTTTGCACCGCGTTCTGGCGGGCGATCTTCCGACCGATTTCCGCGTCGAAGTTCTCGGGGCTGGCGCATGCGCTTTCACCAGTCACGGTGAAGCCGTTGCGCAGCACCAGGACGCAGAAGGTCAGTACATCCAAGCCATCCGGCGCAATGACATCCCAAGCGTCTGCGGTAGTCTCTCTCGCGGCGCGCCCAACGCAGCCATCGGCGGCCGTGAAGTAGTGTTCGCTGGCTATGTTGGCCTCGATGTCGGCATCGTAATGCAGAATTTCGCGGAGACGTTGCGCGTCTAAAATTGAGGAAGCCATGCTGTCGTTACTCCTATAACGATTGTTCGGTCAGAGCCCGCGCCGGATTGCCGTCCGTCGTGGGCTCGCTTATTTTAGTCCTGCCTTAGCGTTTCGATGCCAGCGTTTGCGCCAATATCCGCGCTGGTTGGCACGTCCGGTGTAGTCGGCGTCGTGTCTCCGGGAAGCCCGCCAGGTTCGTCCACCACAATTTGCTGCGCTGGGACTGGGATGTTCGGGTCGTGGCCCGCCGGACTTGGCGGCTGCCAGCCCGCCTGTTTCATGACAACGTCGCCCACGGGCGCAATTGCAGGGTTGAGCGCAATCTTCTCCGCAGCCTGCATCGCTGCAAACGTGCTGGTGATGCCTGTGTTGACGGCCTCCTTGATCAGCTTCTCCACCTGGGCATTGCCCACGCGCTCCTTGATGTCCAGCTCGCGCACCTTGAGCTCGTGCAGCAGTTCGGCCTTGACCTCGGCGCGGATTTTCTCGGGGTCGGCCTGGCTGCCTGCCTGCGCCATGCGGATGGCTTCGACCACCTCCTTCTTGCGGGGCAAGTCCATCAGGTCGATCATGAACGGCATCACCACCTGCTGCATTTCCGGTGGCAGCGACTTGACCGCCTCGGACAGCGAGTTGAGTTGCTGCGCGCGGAAGCTGCTGGAGCTTGGCACATCCTCCAATGCCACCTTGAGCCTGGTGCGCAGCACATCGTTGCTCAGGTACAGCAGCCCGGTGTCTGGGTCCACCTCGGGATGGTTGAGCACCACCGTGCGCGGCGGGTTCAGCACATCACCCTCGATCACGATGGTGGTTTCCTCCTTGCCCATGTCCTCGATTTCCAGCGCCAGCAGCAGCTCGCCCACCATCGTGCGCGATTCCTTGAACTGATCCATCAGGTCGGCCACACTGACGTGGGATTGCTCCACCTGCGTCTGCTCCTGGATGCCGGATCGCGCCGTTCCCTCCTGGCCCTGGAATGCCGGTGTGATGGGACTCACGCGCGAGATAGCCCGACGGCTGTCCTCCATGAGCTGGAACTGCTGGGCGTTGAGCTGGAAATCCGTCTTGACATCGAAGCGCGCTCTTGGATTGTTGCGGAAGTGGTCGGCATCCAGGATCACATCGGCATCGGGGCGGGCAATCATGCGTCGCAGCTGGTCATCGCTCATGGCTACAGCACCCTTTGTGCGCTCCGTGCGGCGAGATGACAAGCCCCAGCGCAATTTTGCGATGGTCGAATTCAAATTGTCCTGCGGGAAAAGCATGTCGCGCACCAGCCCGAAGGGGATGCCGGTCATGTCCTCGCGGTATCCCCAGAACGGCACATAAGGGAAGTGCGGGTGCGGGTACGGTGTCTCGCTGTCGTGCAGGCAGAACGGCCCCATCCAGTAGCTGCGGCGCACGCGGGCAATTGTGGTGCGCTCCAGCGTGCCGTGGCCGCCAATTACGGCTGCCTGGTGCGCGGGATTGTCCTGATCGAACTCCACCACGCGGCCGCCCTTGAGCTTTAGCACCACGGCACTGACCCAGCGCCGATACCAAAGCTCCACCAGGCACACTTCGTCGCTCTCCTTGCGATACCACGACTGCTCTCGGCTCGTCCATGCCCGGCTGGTGTCGGCGGCAGCGTGCAGGCCGGTCGATACACCGCCCTCCACGACGTAGCTGCCATAGCCGCCCAAGCCACTGGCGGCCTCTGCCTGCTCGATCAGGGCCTTATGCTTGGGAAAGGCTGCGGCTGCCCGCGACTTCTTGATGAAACGCTCGCGCAAAAGCCACGCGGCGTCGCTCAGGTCGCGCTCCTTGGCCCGCATGTCCCAGAAAATCTCGTTGCGGTGCACGTACCGGCAGCGCTTGTTGTAAGCGAAGGGGTCTGAGCTGCGCGCAACCTCGACCCAGCCCAGGCCCACGCTCGCCTGCGGCCGGAACGCCTCGCTCATGGCGGCATCGGCCTTGCTGTGGCGCTCGGCCTGGTTCAGGCGGTAGTTCAGGCCATCGGCCACATCCTGGCCTTCGGGGTCACCATCAGGGCTCACTCGCCAGTCTGTGCGGGTCTTGGCCTCATAGCCGCAAACCGCTGCAATGGCCGGGCCGATGATGTTCTCCTTGGCCGGGGGCACGCCCATGGATTTGAGCCGGGTCAGCAGCTTCGAGTCCAACTGGTTGCCGTCCACGTAGTCCGCCTCGATGTCGGCCTGCGCGCGCCATGGCGGCTGGTCAATCGCCTCGTCGATGATGGTGGCGAACTCGTCGGCGGTCATTGGCGCGCCCAGGTCAGCGGATGCGGGGGGTTTGGTGTATCGCATGGGTGGCCTCATGTGCGCCAGTCGGGCGCC
>ERZ724522.458-NODE-458-length-26124-cov-6.963673_pt1 | contig 26124 bp, 30 predicted proteins | sample MGYA00376055_ERZ724522 | MGnify/ENA primary metagenome ERZ724522 (study PRJEB28724, sample SAMN07190884) | wastewater metagenome | isolation source: effluent of sewage treatment plant in Hong Hong | place: Hong Kong | collected 2016-03-17 ...
GGCTTCCCGGTCGTACCCTCGATGATGTCCTCGATAGCGTCGAGTGCCTGCGGCTGCCGCATGGTCTTGGCGGGGATCACCGCCACACCCTCGCCATTCGACACGTTCACCTTGTGCCCCGCGAGCACGGCCGGCACGTCGTCGCTGGTACCGGTGCCTGCGCCCCTCACCGGCATGACGACACCACCACGTGCATACCCGCCCGACGCCTTGTCGATCGCCGCCTTGCGCCCGCCGAGCAGGCCCATGACTGAGCCGAGCAGCCCGCGACGCTCCGGCGCAGGAGCGGGAGCGGGGGCAGGAGCGGGGGCAGGAGCGGGGGCAGGAGCCGGGGGCGGTTCTGCCTGAGCTGCGCCTGTAGTGCCGTACTTCGCGGCCATGCGCGCCATCAGCTGCTCGGGGGTCTCAACGATGCCGCCGTCGGCCATGGTAAACGGTTTGGGCGGGTCACCGAAAGTCGAAGGACCAGATCCGGCGCCAGCCCCGCCGCCGATACCGAAACCAGGGGTAGGCGGAGCGGCGGCGTTGCGCAGGCTGGTCAGAGCGTCCGTCTGCCGACGGAGCATCGAAGCCTCTGCCGCAGACCCCGGGGCGACCCCGCCCATATGCCGGAGGGAGGTCGCCCGGTACGGGGCATTCGTCGGGTTCTCCAGCGCGAAGCGGTCGGTGTTCGACAGCCCCTGCATGGCGTTGCCCATAGTGATCTGGTGATCGGGGCGCTCGAGCGGGTTTTGGTACCGCTGGGCCATGGGGTCCATGATTCCGCCGTTCGCCATACACAGACCGCGCTTGGCCTTCGCTTTAAAAGCCTTGGTGATGTTGGAAGCCATGTCGGGCCCTCCGTGAAGTGGTTGAATTCTATCAGAACGAGGTGCTACAGACTCGTGGTCACGCTGTCGCTACCTTGAGCACCCGCGTTGGCGTGCAGGTTGTTGTAGAGAGCGGTCGCGAGTTGTCCGATTGTCTGCGCCTCGGCGAGGAGCGCCTTTAGCTTGTCGTCGATCAGCGTCAGTTCGGCCATCTGGTTCTTGACGTCGGCCTCCAGCGCGGTGGACACGTTGAACTGCCCGGCCTTGGTAATGACGTCCTTCGCGCCCGCATCCGCTCGGTAGAAGTCAGCCGCCGCCGAGATCAGCTTGCTCTGGGCGTCGTAACCGATACCGATCACACGCGAGGCCATGTCGGGCCCGGAAGCCAGCGCCTTGATGTACTCGATGGCTGCGGCCATGGCCTTCTGGCGCAGATCCAGGGTCGAGGTGACGAGGAACCGGAACTGCTCCACCGACATGATGGTGACCTTGCGCGCCGCCTCGGCCATCTGCGCCTGGGCGTTACCCTGAATCTGCAGTACAGCGGAAGCGGATGCCCCGGGCGGGAGAGGGAAGCGCCGAGCTGCGAAGACCGCCATGACCTCGTCCGTCGCCTTGGCTGCTTCCGCCAGGATGGAGTCTCGGGCGTCGGTCAGCAGCTGATCGTGTACCGCCGTGGGCAGACCGGCGTCGTTGGCGAATGCGGCCTGGAGCCAGTCCTCGGCGGCGTTATAGGCGTTCTGCTCGTCTGGGAAGTACGCCGTCCGGAAAGCGACGAACTTGTCAGCCAGCAGTTGCACCAACTCCGCGTACTTCGAATCGAAGCTGTCGATGATGTCGCTCACATCGACAGACGCCGGAATCAGTACCCCGGGCGCAGTGATCGTCGGAACGGAGGCCGTCCCTGCACTGACTGTCGGAGGGACGGTAACGTCCAGGAACCCACTCGTCGCGTTGGCGATCTTGGTGGCGTACTCGGTCTGCTTGGTGCTGGCCAAGTCCCAGGTCGCGTTGATGATGTCCTTGAGAACAGTGTAGACGTAGGCTGTGCCGCCAGGGGGGTCTGGAATGATTGGCATGATCAGATTCTCCGATTAGTCAGGGCGTCCGCGAAACTCAGCGAGGCGATGGTCGCCCCGCCGATTTGCGTCGGAAGAGAGAGGTTGAACCAGTTGGCGCGCAGCCCGCGCCCAGTGTCGAACCTGTGAATCTTGAGGGTATCACTGAACGACCGCGCCTCGTACTCCCACTCGGTCTCGTCGGGAAGCCCCACGATGAGCACGATCTTGTTCAGCGACGCGGCGCCGATGTATACCGCGGGGAGCCGCTTCATCCCCTCGGTGTCGAAGTTAATCCTCCCGAAGTCACACGACCACCCGATGGTGTCGCTCTCCCCGTCGAGGAGATAGAGTCCGTCCGTCTGGGTACCGTAGTTCCCAGACGCGGACGTGAGCGCCAGAGAGGTCTCCGTCGCTGACAAGTTCGCGAGATTCAGCGTCCATCCGCAACCAGTGACACGCCGGAACTTGTCGCTGTCGGGGCCTTCCTCGAGAACGACGGCGCACCCGGAGCCAGGAACACTGGAAAGAGCGATATTGTCGCTCATGACCGCTTCGGCCTGCCCGTTTGGGCCTGCCGTCACCCAGCCGGTGTGGCTGAACCAGCCGACCGTGGGGTTATTCGGGAACGCGTAGCGGGTACCGGCAACACCGCCGTAGGGAAGCACGTCGTTGATCATGTCAGGCTTCATCAGGTCGGTCCCCGCGAACCACCGGGCCTTGTCGGCAACGATGTAAGTTCCGCCCTGTGCCGGAACGATATTCGAGACCGTCGCCTCGAAGTCGATGTAGCCCTCGCTCGGGAGGTAGTACCCCGGGCGGAACGGCTTCCCGACGAAGACCCGCGAACCAGAGGCGCAGCACAGGCGCCCGTTGACCAGGGCAACCTGAGTTCCCGCTGGCAGGGGCTCCTCGTACATGGTCTGACACTGGCGCCCGACGATCACGCTGCCGGCGATGTCGCGGTACGCCGTGCCGATTACAACCGTGGCCTGGAGCAGCGGGACTCCGCCGTTGGTCGGGGAGCAGTAGACATTGACGTGCGTCGCACCAGGGGACGCCCCGGGCAGCGCCACCCGCAGCCCGCCAGCGGCCGTGATCTCGGTGAGCGTCGAGCCCTCGCACCCGCTCTCTTCGCCGGTGGTCGTGTTGGTGTAGGTCAGTGCGACCTGGTAGTTCCCCGGCGCCAGAGTGCCGGCGATAGGGGTGACAGTCGGCGCGGTTGGGGTAGCCATGCCCCACGGGAACCACGCCCCCGCCGCAGAGACGCGCCCGCTGTCGGTGCCGTTGGAGTAGTAGCTGTCGCCGTTCCAGGTCTCCCAGTACGCCCGGGCGTTCGAGGTCAGCGTCTTGACCAGGGTCTCGGTGTAGCTCCCGGAGACATCGAACGAGTAGAGCGCCGAGGCCCGCACCAGGAATCCGGTTGTCGCTGAGGTCATGAAAACAGAGTGCGGCGCGGTCATCGCCTGGACGAGCGTCACACCGCGGCGGACCCGGAGTCGGCCAGCGTTATCGATGTCGAGATTCATTGCCGCGCGCAGGAAGTCGCCATCTTTGTCTGAGCCAAGGGCGAAGTCCGGGAGCCGGTTATTGATGCCCCGAAAAGGGCCAAGAGGAGTGGTTTTCATGTGCGGAATAACTCCGAGGTTGGATCGGCTTCCCAAGTGGTCAGAGCACCATCCTTAAAGCCGATATGCCACGTCGTGGAGAACAGCGACGCTTCCAATCGCGCCTTGTGTGCGGGGTAATAGAGCGGGTAACGGTACGTTTCGTCTTGCCCCCCGCTGTTACTATACACGTAGGCGTACAGCATTTCTTGAAGATTCAAAGGGACGAAATACACCGAGTTATTGACATCTGGAAGAACGCCATCCACACCGGCGTATCCGGTCAGATTGAGTCGGAAATTCATCAGGCAAGCGGGCGCCACGCCTTCTGACTCTTCCGCTGCCGTGGTGTACGCCACCCCTCGGAAATTCCCCTGGTGCCTGTACATCGGGAAAAACATGACCCGCTGCTTCGGTGTCTCGGCGTATTCGATGCCAGGGATAATTTCCTTAAGAAGAAAGAGTTCCGGGAATTCGAAGTTCGTTTTGTACAACTCTGTTTCGGCGTTTCCTGAGCGAGTTTCGACTTTGAGTGTGACGGTCAGGGTAGCAGTCGCGTTCGTTGGCGACCCGGTGTAGTTCTGTCCGCCGTCGAATACTGCCTTCACGTAGACATAGGCCCCCTCGATGTCGTCAAACAGGAGGTAGTCACGAGTCTCCCAATGAAGAACGCTACTGAATTCTGGTTGTCGCGCCGTCTTCGTGTAGTAGTGGCGGTCACTGCCCACAGCACCGCTATCGAAATTTCCTGGGTAGTACAGATTAACCCCGGCTAAGGTTGCCGCGATGGCGTAGAGGTGCGGTTCGCACAGGGCGTAATGCGTCGTATTGTTGTAGGTGTAGCTGCCGTCTCCTGGAAAATCCCTCACTTCGGTTTCGATGACGATCTTGTTGAACTCAGCATAAGTGTAAGGGTCCGCCGGAATGTCCAACGTCTTCGGAATGATATTGATCTGCTCGCCTCCGCCGGGAATTTTGTCAAACGACAAGGAGACCGTAACTAGCGGAAGCGCCCCCGCCATGATAGAGGTTTCAATTTCTTGGTGCGTGTTTTCATAGTACGCATATGTCGACGCTCCGCTACCTCCGGCGGCGATTGAAGTCGCCCCGTATGGTTCGTCGTGGCTTGCGTCATATGGAGCGACCTCCAAGAGCGCTCCAGACCCAGTGGTCGTTACTGTGAATCCGTATCTGTTTCCCCCGGTATTAACAGCGCCAGTCGCTTCGGTGGAGCCTATCGTCGTCACTTGTTCTGTGTTGGTATCCCTGTAGAGCGCTGTTGTCGCTGAAATCGTTGCTGTCAGACTGCCGACGTCGACCGTCGTGTTGATCGAGTTCGAAAAACTTCTCTTAGACCAGTTGGTAATCCTCAGTGCGTGGGTAGGAACGCTGTAGGTTCCTACGATTCCGGGGCTCATTCGGATGACCGATACAGACCCAAACGCCTCTTCTGTCGACGTGATCGAGAACACGCCGAGATACCCGCAAGATGCCCCCGGAGCGTCAAAAGCCAAGATCGTCTGCCCGGTTGTCGGGCCATCATCCTGCGGAAAGCAACTTGGCGCATCGATTCCGATGACTCCGGCCGTCGGTGTCACGTAGGGGCTACCATACGACAGGTCATAGCGGAACCACTTTCCCACCCAATCCGAATCGTTCGCATCCCATCCGTCGGTTCCAACCCACCAGAGTTGCGATAGCCATGCGACGGCTGCGTGGTCGCTTTGGCTAACGGCAGGGCCGCTGCGCCAGGGCTCGCCGAACGCCTGTGGGTTAAGCGGAGAAACCGTGTAAGTTGTCCCCGTGCCGGTCAATTTATTGACTTGGGTTCGGCTAACCCCGAAGAGGGCTCCGTTGAGGTAGGGGGTACTCGCCGCTGCAGCCGGGTCCGGTAGCACCACCGGCAGGTAAACGGCGTCGTTCGGAATGCTGCCCGCCACAAGACCGCCTTTTGACGTACCGGCATTGATGTAGAGCTTGCTTCCCATGAAAACCACAACGTCACGCCACCCCCACCCTTTGTTCGCGGCAGCATTCAAGCGCGTCTTCATGGGAACCACTGAGTACGACAAGTTGTAGAGGGGAAATTTCGTCTTGCGCACCGCGAGCGTGACCGCATTAAACAGCACTGCGACCGTGGTGAGCCCTTTCCTGACGAACCCGCGCAGCGCGTTCGTAACCTTCGCTTCGGGCTTTGTTGTCACAAAATCCGGCGCCCCGCCACGTGTGCGCAGACGGGTCTCGCTTCCGTCCCCGGGGGTAAGGATCACCGTCCGGATCGTTTCGGCGCCTCCCGCCTTGTCGAGCATCTTCCGTTCAGCGGCCGCCCCCTTCGCCTCGCCGTCGCGCGTCGGGAAGATCGTCGATAGTAGGTCGTCGTTGTGAGCCATTACGATAAGACAGCGCTCTGCGACACTGCCGTGAAAATCACAAACTGCGGAATTTCCGGGTCTAAGTCAGGCGTCGGTGCGGCCGTCGAATAGCTCGACACCCCTGCAACCGCAGTTCCGACAGAAACATGGAATTCCGCGCTCCCGGCCGCTATCGCCACTGGCAAGAATTGCGTCCCGGCGGCGAGAGCAACAGTTCTCGGCTCAGCCGTCCAGGGCATCATCGATAACACGGCTTGGGGGCTCGCGGTGAACGCCCCGCCAAAAAGACGCGCCATCTTCGGAGAGACCGCCGCGCCAACGGCCATGGCATACGTTGCGCTCTGCCGATAGCCCCCTTTGAACCGCGGCGTCGCCCCCGCCTGAACCACGGCGCGGACTGGTTTGTTTTGCGCCCCGTGAAAATCGGATGCCGCCCCCGCGGACGCGATGAAACGGGACGCGATCAGTGCGCCGCTTGCCAGCGCCGGGGTGCAGCCCGCAGAGACAGCGAACGCGCGTTGTTGCGGGTTAATCAGTTGCGGAGAAAACGTCGTGCCCGCCGCAACCGTCGCCGTTGTTTTGGTACTCGACGCCCCGACAAGATTGGCCGCCGCGCCAGCCGAAATTGCCATCGGGAGGATGGACGTCTGAAACGACGTAGTGGCGCCGGCACCGATTGATACCGCTCGAATTGGATGTTGGAAATCCAGCGTGGCGCCCGCCACAACGTTGGCGGCAGCGGCGGCAAACGACTTGCCTGCGGCTCCAACCGCAGCGCCCGGCCATACACGGGCCGTAGGAACGAGCCCGAATTGAAGTGGGTAGGGGAGCGGACTGTATATTCCGCCGACCCCGCTAAAGTTCGCGTTATTCCAGGTGGGCGCGGTATAACTCATATCATCCAGGCGTCATACGCGACCAAATCTGCTTGTTCTCGGAAGTCCCGAAGTCACAAACCACGTCGTGGTAATTGGTCGTATTGCAATTGACGGTGAAATTCCCTGACCCATCTGTCACCGCCGTGCGCAGCAATGACCCGTCAGAGTCTAGATAGACCCGAATCGCCGCCCCGGCAATCGCGGCGCCCGCCGCATTCAGGACACTGCCTGAAATCTGCCCGGCCTCCAGGAACTGCGAGGTTGGCGCGGTAAAGTTCGTTGTATACCGCCCGGCCCCTTTAGTCACTTTAAGTTCGTCGATATACCCAGTGAATTTGCTGGTTGTAGTTGCGTCTTTATACGCTGGTTCCGCCCCGATCGCCGCGATCGTGCCGGTCACATTCAGCCCAGCGTTGGTGTAAGTGTTGGTCGACGCAGTGCCGTCCACGTAGAACGTGAAAACGTTCACCACCCGCGCCAGCGCGATGTGTGACCAAGCATTGAGCGCTACGGCGTTCGACGATGTGTAGACGTCGCTCCCGTTGTATCTAAGCACAAGTTTACGGTTGGCATCCAGTTTGACGGAGATAAAAGTCGCACTATTGACTCCAACCCCAAAAATTGTGCACGCCCCCGATGCTACACTGGTCGGGTAGACGTGCGCCTCAATACAGAATTCGCCGGTTCCGAACGTAAAATCGGAATGATTCGGCGGGCTCAGGTAATCCCCGGTCCCGTCGAAGAAGCAGCTGTAGCCGTCGAACTTGCTCTGCGCCGCCGAGATTGCGGCGTTACCCCCCGCCGTAATGATCTTGCCCTTCTCGTCAACGAGCGAGTTCATGTGCATCGCCAGAACGACGTTTCCCCAAAGCGGATCGGCGGCCATCGGTCAGGCGAAGGTAATGGTTGAAGCGACGGTCAGTTGCGGCGTAACGCCGTTCTGAACGATTATCGACGGGGAGATCGACCCAGAAAACAGTAGTTTCCCCGCCGCGCCCGTAGTGCCGTTGGTGCCGATCCCGATATGCGTGATGGTTTGTGCAGATCCCCCTGTGCACGCCGCAAACGAAACCGTCGCTGCGGGCGATACAACGTCATTGGTGATCGCCCAGTCCGTCGCGGAGCGGTTCATGATCTTTCTTGCATACCCCGTATAAGTCGTTTCGCTTGACGCCTGATTCCCGGTTTCGCCAGGGTCGGCCGTATGCAAGGTGATGTAGAAATCCGTGATCGGAGACGACGCGGCGTTTTGGGCGATATTGGCGATCGTGGTCCCATGAAAGATCAATTTCAACAGGTCGTTGGCGAAAGTTTGCTGAGTTCCGGCCATGATGTGCTCCTACTTGGTTTTCACGAACGCGCCGGACGGAGCGAGCGTGATGGTTTCAGACCGGTCACCGGTCACAATGAAAAGCTGTTTCGTCTCGGTCAGAGTGGCGTGCTCCCGGGTCTGCGCCGGGACAGTAGCGCTCTTCTTACGGGCTCTGACCTTCGGCGTCGTCCGTAGCGTTTCCGCCGTCTGAGCCGGACACTTGGTCTGCGTTACGATAGCGTCTGACATCACAGTCGCAACAGGCGCCGCGGGGGCGAACAAACTCGACGCTGCGAGGGCGGTATCAACAACAAAAACCGCATTGCTGGTTTCCACCCACGACGCAAAAACCTCCGTGAAGACGTGGAACTGGTCTTTGATGAACGGCACGACCTCCGCTTGAAGTCCGCCGAACCATTTTCCGAACGCGGTTGATCCGTGCCATTGCCCGAACATCACGTCGCGTCCCTGGATGTAACAACACGCGCCCCGGCCGAATACGTTGCAACGACACGATTCTTGGTTCCGTCCTGGCTCTTGAACAACGGCGCCCCGCTTTCAAGCCCCGTCGCATCGCCCGCATTGACCGCCAGGAGAATGCGCTGAATCTGCTCGGCAGTAAGGGCGCCTTCGATGACTTTCGCCCACACGGCATCGGCGATGGCATCGATGTCCGCTTGCGTGAGCGTCAGGCCGCCGCTTCCGCTGCCTATCGTCGCGATTTTTCCGCTGGCAACCGCCGCCGCGACGGCGGCCGGGATGACAATCGGCGCGGAAATCGAAGCGAGTTTGCCGGTTGCAGACGCGCTCGCCCGCGTGGCCTGCACCGCGGTATATTGAGCAACGCCCGCGGTTTTTCCTGATGCTGCGGCTACGGCCAACGCTGCGCTGACATTCACCGCAGCCGAAACGCCCGCGAGTCTCCCTGTGGCCGATGCGCTAGCGCGCGAACACGGGATCGACCCCCCGGCTGATACAGAGGCTGTATTTCCGCTTGCAGAGGCTGCCGCCACGGACGCAGCGATAGCGGTGGCCTGCGAAACATTGGCGGCCCGCCCAGCCGCATTGGCAACAGCGGTGCCGCACGCAACGACAGGGCCTGTGCTGACCGTTGCTAGACGACCAACAGCACTGGCTGAAGCGGCGCCACAATTGATCTGCGTGGCGACGTAGCTCGCTATCGAGCCGTGGACGTTGGTCGAGTAGTTCGTGAACGTCGTGTAGGTGCCGGACCAGAACAGCACCTGCAAATCATTCGGGTGATTCCGCGGGCTGAAGGGCCGGGCATTGAGTACCCCGGATGCCGTGTTCCCTGTGATGTCCAGGACAACGCCCCAGGTTGCGCCGTTGTCTGAGCTTACCCATTCCTGTATCTCACGCACGCCATTGACAGGCACCGACAAATAGATGCGGTTGCAGTCAATGCTGTCGAAGCACATGCCTCCGGCGTAGTAGATTTCCGGCGAATACAGCCCCGTTCCTGCGGCGCAAATTTCAGTCTCGGCCCAGGCGCTGCCGGTCCATCGCCAGTGCATGTAGCGGATGTCAGTGCCGTCGTTGTTGGGGTAGCGAGTGCCGAGGATGCGAGGGTAGCCGTCTTTACCGATGGCGATGTCCCATATCCAGCGGCGGACGGTAGAGCCGTCGGAAACGAGCGTGGCCACGGATGGGCCGTGCGGGAGGGCGGAGACGATTTCCGTGCCGTCCGTCTTGTACCAGCGCGGGACGTTGCTGCCGTCCAGTTCCATGTACCAGTGGTAGACAGAGGACTGCCCACCTACTGGATGTTTGTCGGTCGCCGCGAAATGGAAGCGTTTGACCCCGTCATCGATGATCTTGTAGTAGGGGGTGGACGCGCCCCCGGTCACGTTTTTCCAGACAGCAACCTCTGCTCCCCACGTCGACAGGTCCGTGGTGGTTTTATAGTGCAGGCCGTTGTCGCTGCTGGCTCCGGCCCCGGCGCGATAGAAGAGCCACAGCCTATCGGGGTCTTGCGAGAGCCTGCGGGGGTTGGCGTAGGTGACGGGAAGCGTGATCCCGGACGAGATCAGGGTCTCCGACCCCCAGGCCGAAATATCCTCGGGGTTTGTGCTGACGCGGTACCTGTGGCCGCTGGCGTCGTTGTGCTTGCAGTAGAAGGCCGCGATCCTGCCATCTGGCAGGATGTGAATGGCAGGGTTGTTATGGTCGTCGGCCTGGAGGTTAGCGGACAAGGTGAAGCTGGTCGTCGTCCGTGTCGCATGCACGTACTTACTGATGACGATGCTGCCGGCCGTCGTGATAGACCCGATGTAGGTGGCCCCGTTGTAATGCACCGCCCGGGGGTCGGTGAACCACGTCCAGACCGCATTGGCTACGATCTGAAAATCGTGGCGCACGGCAGCGCTCTTGCCGCTGGCCGCTGCGCTCGCCAAGCTGGCGGAGATCGTCGTCCCCGAAAGCGTCGCCGTTTTGCCGCTGGCCGAAGCACTTGCAACAGTGCAGGAAATAGACCCGGACCCAACGGATACGTTCGCGGTTTTGCCGGTAGCCGCCGCACTGGCGACGGTCCCCGCAATCGCCGTGCCCGTCTCGGTCGCTGACCAGTTATCGAGGTACGGGCCATCGGTCGTTGAGGTATTGGACGATAGCAACCCAGCGTAACCGGCCGCCGTCAGCGGCGACCCGTCGGTAGCATTGATGATCTCCGTGCCATCGACCAACAACGAAATCGTGCTGCCGACACACCGCAATGTCGCGGCCTTTACCGTGCCGGCCGTGTAGGTCGTCGGTCCTGCCGTGCTCCCTATTTGGGTCGGTGTCCCCGCGTTGTAGCGGAATATCTGCCAGCCTGTGTTGCGGCGCCACCGCGCACCGTACCCCGTCTGCTCCGTACTGAGGAGGCGGGCGAATATCCACGCCGTGACCGTTGTCGATGTTGTTCCGGCGATGTAGAAGTCAGCCGACACTTCCTGGTCGGCCGACCCCATGGCCGCGTTGTAGTAGTACAGCGCATTGGCCGCGCTGGAGCGCACCCGGTTACTGATAATCAGGCCGTCAGCCGTAAAGCCAGTGACCTTGACCCAGTTGGCGTCAAGGCTCTGGATTGTGGCCCCGTTGGAGCCTGTGAAGGCGATCGGCCCGAGTGCAGGCATATAACTACCCCGGATTACGCCTGATCGAGAGCGAACACGCCAGCCGCATTGAGGGTGATCGTCACCGGGCCTGACACGTTACTGAGCGACCCGGCGGCCGACAGTTCGATATAGCCAATCGCCCGCTTGTTGGCATCCGTGTTGTTGTAGATGATGCCCCAGGCGCCGTTCGAAAACCCTGACGCATCCTGCGCGATGGTCACGTCGGCGAAGTCCATCGCCGCGCCGGTAGCGGTCAGAGCCCAAGATTCAGATGTCAGGGCAATCGGGCCGCTGTAGCCGGTCGCCGTCGCTACCTGATTCGTGGCGAAGTTCGTGGTCCCGGTGCCGCCCCAATGCGGCGCGGCCGTATTCACTGCCGGCGTTGTGGTTCCAGTGGCGACTCCGAGCCGCCAGTCGTCCGCGTCCAGATCGTGAATCTTGTTGCCGAGGTCATGCAGACCTTGCGCGAACCATTTGATAGTCCCTGTTGCCATTTGCGTTTCTCCTCGTGAATATGAATAGATTTACCGCCTATGCCGTGTAGGCATGGACGATTTCGCCGGTAAGGCGGTGCTGCACGGAATAGATCGTCATGTCGGATGTCTCCAGTAGATGTCAGCCAGGGCCGCGGCCATGGAGTCGTAGCGGCGCACAGACACCGCCCGCAAATGCCAGACCCGATACTCGCCCCTGAACAGGACCAGGACGTTCTCCCGGGACCACAGCCGGCGTTTCGGCGGGATGTACTCGACCACGCGAACATGCCGCCAGCCGATGGTTTCGCCCGTCCCGAAGTGCGGCAACATACGGCGGAAGGCGAAGGACCGGCGAATCCAGGCATAGCCGCGCATACCTCCAGCGAGCCACAGCCACATGGCGACCAGCCAACAGTTGGCGAGCCGGGCCATTCACGGCGCCGCCTTTTCGTGCTGCTGCCAGCCGCGGCGCAGATACCCGAAGTCGCGGGGCTCCGTGACGAAAACCTCGCTCCGCCCGCACGCACCACAGGTGCCCGCGTGGTAGGTGGAAACCATGCCCCTGTCCGGTCGCACTCCGTGCTTCGCGCCGCAGGGCTGGCAGACCCAGTCAGGCTGATGGTTGTCGCTGCGGATGGCAACGCGCTTGCGCTCAGTCATCCCACGCCCCTCCACCGAACAGCCGCACGGCTGCCCACATCGACCAGCGCCGCCAGCCGGGGACGCCCGTCACCGCAGACGCTTCTCGCAGCACAGCATCCGCCACGTCACGGGGGACCGTGTGCGAGGTATAGAGGTAGTCGTGGATGACCGCCGCGGCATTGGCCGTGCCGCCGGTCGCCATGTAGACGAGCGGCAGGCGGGGGACGCTGGCAAGGTCGGTTTCGAAGCCCGCAGGGACGGTGATGACGATCCCGGCCACGTCGGACTCATAAACTAGCGGCTCGACGACGGTCCATTTTTCGCCATCCTGTGCCGGGGCGCGGATGTCCAGGGCGGTGACGAATCTACTCATGGTCTGAATACTCCATCCAGTTGCGAACGATCCGCACCAGGCCCAGGCAGAAGGCGACCGGGAGGGCCACGGCGGCGACGAACAAGGCGCAATTGGTGAGGCTCACAGTGGCACCCCCAAGAGCTTCGCTACCGCCGGCCCGAATCCAAGTTTGAACGCCAGCCCGACGATGGCCAGGATCAGCACCCACCGGACCACCGCGAAAATGCCCGCAATCCCGTTCTTCAGGGCCACGTCTTTGGCCGTGGTCCAGAAAGCTTCCTCGGCCTTCTTGGCGTCGATCATGGCCTGGTGCGCGGACCGGTGCGCCTCAATTCCGTCCGGAAACGCACGCATGACCATGGCGTCCAGGAGGCCGCGAATCTGCGCCATCTCGCGCTCTTCGTGATCGTGGATCTTAAGGTCGAAATGCGCCTCCACCTGCTCCAGCGTTTTGCGATAAGCGCGACGATCAGGCCCTACGTACTCCTCAGTGCAGATGATCTCGGGATTGGTGCGGTCAGTCTCCATCGCCGCGCCCCGCGCACTGCGCCCGCTCCAGTCGGTCCTTTTCCTTCGCGTCTTTCACGGTCTGCCACTGAAGATTGGCGACCGAATCGCTCCCGCAGGCGCAGAGCGGGATGACGTGGTCCTTGACGTACCCAGGACACGCGCCCGCCGTCCGCCCTGTAGAGGGGCAGGGGTTGAGCCGCTGGAAATGCCGGCGCACGCGCTCAGACCGATGGATGCGGCCATCCGGATCGCGCTTGATGATGCAGGCCGGAGACTCGCCGGCCACCGCGGCCGGGATGACAACTAGCATCAGGAACGCGGTAATCGCCATACCAACGAGCAGGGCGGCCAGGAAATCACGCATCACCGGACCTCGATCCAACACTCGTCTCCCCCGTCTTCAGCGTCCTGGAGAATTCTGATAATCCGATCGACCACAGGAGCGCAGCCCTGGACGCCTCGCGCAGTGCGTATGCGCCCAGTAAGGATGCAACCCTCAGAGTCTTCAGGTGTGTTTCCGCCATGGATTCGCACGCCCCGATAGCCGGGCACATCCACGAGGAGGGGCAGTTCTCGGCCAAAGCGCTGCGAGTACGTGAGGAGCAGTCTGTACCGCCCACGAGGGATAGCTGTGCGCCCATAAACTTTCCTGTCCGGGTAGGTTTCCAGTTGCCTGTCTTCGTCCTCGCAGGTGTATCCCAAGAACTGGCTGCGGAAGTACAGCCTGCCCTGAGTCGATCCCTCGAAGTCGGGCGTCGGGGGGATGAAAATCTCGCGCTCAAGAAGGAAATCCATCACGTCGTCACTTCCTGGCTAATGGTCACGCTGCCGTAAAACAGCAGGGTGACCTCGCCTGACGGACTGACCGCCTCCACGTCATAGACGCCCGTCTTGAACGCAAATGCCGCCGTGTCGTCTGCGTCGATTGTTCTCGTAATCGTCTTGGCTGAGTTATCAACGGCCATGGTGATGACATTCAACGGAGCATCGGCCGCTTCCGTAGAGGCCAAAACCGTACCGCCTACGCGATTCTTGATTTTCATCCGCACGGTGTAGCTCGCCAGATCGTGCGGAGTGTTCCACTGCAAGAACCCACCGGACGTATAGGGCTTCCAATCCACAGCCGAAATACGGTTCAGCTCGATGGTATTGGCGTCGAGCACCGTGGCCGGAGTGTAATCGTCATCCAGTGGCGGGTTGTTCGCCGCATTGATATTTTTGGGCTGAGCGACGTTGTAGACCGCCACGCGCCAGCCGTTGGGAAGTCCGTGGCCGGTTACAGTCAGTCGCGGACAGCCGGTTGAGACATCGAACCCGGCGATAGCTTTGCGGACGATGGGCTCCGTTTCCCAGCGCAGGATGCCTTTGAATGTCTTACCCTGGAGAATGGTTATGTTCTGTTTCTTGGCCATTAGAGTCCCCCATAGGTCACGGTGCGCACCTTCGTCTTGTACCGTTCAACTTCCTTCATAGCGAATGCGCAGTATGCTTCGAATTCCGCCTTACTCGACTCGGAGCGCTTCGGGTCGTACGCATCGGGGTCCGGCTTCTGGTACGCCAAATGCTGCATCCACAAGCTGAAAAACGGCACGTGCTCCTCACCCACTTCGTCAAAATCGAACGACGGGTCGACGTCTTCGGTGATCTTGGTAAGCGGGAGCCGATCCACATACAACTGAGCCTGATCGTTGGCCTCCGGCACCTGGATCCAACGCACCACCCCGCGCTGAGCCCCAACGACCATGTACCGCACTGGTCCCGGCGTAGTGTCGAGGTAAATCGGGCGGATCATGCCGTAATCGTTATCCCGAGCGAACGCAAGATCGGTCTGGTTTACCACCTCGATCTTGCTTCCGTCCGAAACGCGGTACGCATGCTTGAATTTGAGGATTCGCTTATCGACGTCGGCAGTAGCCTCACCACTCACAATGTCGACGAAGCAGAGGTCCGAAGTGAAATCGGCGATGCCGCCGGTGAGCCGCACGAACGTCTTGTACGCCGCGTCCATGTACTGGAAGACGAGCTTGTCGGACCACAGGAAAGGCTGTTCCTCATCCTGTACATCAGCCCGAAAACGGTCGTACAGCTCTTCGACGTTCACTCCGCCGACCCCTCGATGTACTCACGCCAGAGAGTCTCGATCTCCTTCTTCGAAGTCTCGAACGTGATGAACTCCTGAACCGCCTTGATGGAAGGGATGCCCTGCCCGGTGAAGTCACCGCGGTGGTTGCGCTCCTGCAGCTTACCGAATGCGGGGATCAACTGAGCGACACGTTCTTCGTGCGTCAGCTCGGGGGCGGGTTGCTTCTCATCCTCAAGGATGCTCCCGACGTCCTCGGTGGGGACCGCGCCGATCTCCTGCACTTCTCGGTGACACACCGGCGGAACCCACGTCACCTCGCCTTTGACGAAGTTGATGACGTGCCCGGTGAGCGAGCGGTGGCAGTAGTTACGGTGCAGCGCGAAATAAGCCATGGCATTCTCCAGCTGGTAGATAAAGAGACGGGCCTTTCGGCCCGCCTCGTAGCCCGATTAGGCCGGGTTGACCTCGGTGGCCTTGTTGTCGATCGTGTACATCACGCGAACGCGGACCTTACCCGCGGTGGCCGTAGCAGTCAGACCGGCCGTGGTGAGGCGGACGTTCTGGCCGCTGTTGCACAGCAGCGGAGCAGTCAAGGTCAGCGCGGTGCGCGAGCCGGCGGCCGCAGCATCGAGGTCCAGGGCGGACACCAGAGCCGAGGTGCTGCCGGCGATACCCAGGTTCAGGGTCGCGCCGGCACCGATACCGGCGAAGGCGGTTTCGACGATCACTTCACCACCGACGATCACTGCGCCGATGGGCATCGGCACGGCGTCGAAGACCAGACCGGTCGCAGCAGTCAGACCGGACTCGTTGGGATCGGTGGAGTTGGCGACGGTGGAGCCGAAGGTCTTCTTGACACCATCAACGGAGTCAACGACCCAGTTGTTGTGGCTGAAGACGAACTCGGCGACGAGGGGCCATTGAGCGCCACGGGTAGCTTGCAGTTTCATAGTTGTGGCTCCTTACTGAGCAACGTAGAGGGAGATCACACCGAAGTCCTCGGTGGTACCGCCGCTGTACTGGCTGTAGAACTGGGGCTTCTTGAAGCCCAAGATCTTGCCGGTGGAGATACCCTGCTGGTTCTCGTAGTCGAAGCCCTTCTCGACCCACTCGGGGTTGCCGATGTCGGCCATACCCAGAGCTTGAGCACCGCAGAACAGGACTTGGCAGCCGTCGACCGCGCCGCCGGCACCCCACTTACTGCCGGAAGCAGCGAGACGGGTGTTCACCACGTGCCGGAACTCGTGGAAGTAGATGCCGTCGATCTTGACGCTGGACCCGCTGAACAGAGCGTTGTCGTCGCCGCGGTTCTGGGCGTAGCGCAAATTCTGCATGTAGGTGGAGTCGAGCTTCAGGCGAGCCATGGCTTGAGGGCCCAGGAAGCAGTGGTAGGTTTCCTCACCGCCCTTGCCGAGGATGCCGCGGATGTAGTTGTCCTTCGCGTAGGCCTTGGCCTGAACGAAGAGCTCCCACATCGGGGTGTCAGCAGCGGCGATGGAGCCGTTACCGGTACCCCACTCGATCAGCTTGGAGGTGCCGTTCCAGCGGCCGAAGCGCTTGCTGGAGGGGGCGGTGACGTCGGCGGCGAACTCGAGGTACGGGAGGTCGGAGCCGACACGGGTACCGCCGGAGTTCTTGACGGTGTAACCAACGCCGGACATGGTCAGGAAAGCCAGCTGGTCAACGCGGTCGCCGAGCCAGTAGGCCAGTTTGTCACGGGATTCTTCGCGGAAGTTGACCACGGACTTCTGGTCGGCCATGCGGCCTTCGTGGCGGTTGGCGTGGCGGAGCTGGTCGATCCGGATGACCTGATCGAACGACTTCATAGCCTCTTCGTTGCCTTCCAGGGTGCGGTCCCCGGCGATACCGTCGCCTTCGAGGTCGGTCAGCAAGGTGATGACCGCGCGGGCGCCCTTTTCCGACTTCTTCAGCTCGGTGACGTGCTGGATCATGGAGTTGGAGTCCTTACCCAGGAACTGGTTAACGAAGGACATGTTCCTTGCTTGCTTCCAAAGGTCCATACTCCACACCGTTTTTTGCTCGTTGGTGAGGAGAGCGAAATTTGTGTAAGACATAATTTTTGCTCCGTATCAGAGAAATCACATATCAGGCCAGACTCTATTAGATTTCGTCAGATTAGCGGATGCGACTAGGAGCTGAAGATTGTGCTCACAGTGCAGGCCACAAACCCGAGAATTCTTGAGCGGAACGATGTGGTCGACATGGACTTCAACACCGAGGCGCTCACTTTCGAGCCTTGCCATCTCGTAAAACAACGCGATGTATCGGTGATTTGCCCAGCTCGGAGTTGCTTGTAGCTTTTGTGCCCTACGGGCCACCGTCACTACCTGCTTCTTATGTGGATTACGCTTCGCATACTCGCGGTAGTAGGTGTTCAACTTGTCTCGGTTCTTGTCCGCCCAGCGGGCGACTCGTTCCTTGGCCAGCTCAGGGTTATCGGCCCTGAAAGCGCGTTTCTGCGCTCTGATCCGTTCCGCGTGCGCTGCGTGGTACGCCTTGTTATTAGCGCTCACGCAGTCTTTGCACCAACTCAGCTTGCCGTCGGCCCTATTCTTCCTGTTCGGGAAGTCGTCGCGCGACTTTGTCTGCTGGCACTTAGAACACGTCTTCACACAATACTCCGGTTGTTCCAACCACTTCTACGACCGGTCAGGTATCGCTCTGACATGCGAAGTACGACTATCACGGGTCGAACCGGCCACTGTATCGCTGTGACGAGCGGTGGCAGACTACAATCCGTCTGCCAGGGATTTCATGCGCGTGACTCTAGCAGATCCGCGCAGGCTATTCAACAAAATCGCCGCGCATCTTCGCTTTCGTACTCTCCGGCAAAGCCGAGAACTCCGCGTAGGTCATATCCGTCGCCGACGGTACCGGAGCAGTCTGCCCGTGCTTGTCGCTGTCGGCTCCGATCTGCTTCGTGCTGGCCGGCTGGCGCTTCGCCGCGTCGACGTTCTTCGCCACGGCAGCGGCCTTGCGATCCATCTGCTTACCGCGGTCCAGGCCCTTGCTTTCCGCGGCAGGCTCAGCGGGAGCCCGCTTGTGCATGATCTCGCGGACAGCTCTGAGCAGCGCCTCGGAGCGAGGGAGGCGCTCGCGGGCGATGAGGCCATTCATCTTGTCGACCACGTCGTCCGTCAGATCCTGGTCGAACTCGTCGGACTTGTCGTTCAGCGCGGGGTACTGCTCCTCGATCCGCTCGATGGTCAAGTCCCAGCGGATCTCCTCACGAGCCTGCTCCCGAGCGGCTGCCGACATGTCCTTCGCCTGTTCGACGGCGATCTGCCGATTCAGTGTGTCGATCTGTGCGGCGATTTCCGCAGCTGTTTTCTTGTCGCCGTCGATCAGCGCGTCGTGCTCCTTGGCACGCAGGGCGGTTACCTGGGCGACGGTCGCGTCCAGGTCGATCCCGCGCTGAATCTGCTGCTGAGCTTTCCGGATGTCGGCCAGCTCGCGCTCGGCGGCCTCCGCCCGGGCGCGCTCGCGCGCCACGGCGTCGTCGAAGCGGCTCTTGGGGATCGTCGGTGCCGCCCCTTCCTTCTTGGCGAACTTCCCGGCGGCGTCACGGGGCTGCCCCTCTTCTTCGCCGGCCTCCTCCCCCGCGGTCTCACCGAGGGCTACCTTGACGTCCTCTTCGCCGGTTTCTGCAGCGGCCGGCGGGGTGTCGTCGGTCGGGGTGTGGGAATCTCCCCGGTCGAGTGCCCCACCGCCACCGTCACTTTCACCAGCGGGGGCCATCAAACACAAACCGAACAACTTCCGATAGAGGTTCATTCACTTTCTCCTTGGTTAAAAGCGGCCGAGAGCGCAGCCTGCCGTGTGGCCTGGGCCTGCGCGTCGGCCTGCTTGGAACTGATTACTTTCTGGTGCTCGTGCATGTCGTCCGCCCGGGCCTGCTCGCGAGCATGTCCCTCTTCCTTGAGGGCCATCTCGCGCTCAGCGAGACTCTGCTTGTGCTGGAATTGACGCTCTTCGAGGTCCATCTTGTGCCCAGCCTTCTGCCCCTCGACCTGCATCTTCGCTGCCTCGGCGGCTCCACCGCCCTCGGCGTCGACGAACTTCGCTTCCAGGGTGATCCTGGCGTTCTCCTGCTCGATACTGGCGATCTCGGACTTCGTCTTGGCGAGTTTCAACTGCGCGTCGGCGGCTTTCTGCTGTGCCTCGGCCTCGGCTACGGCCACGGCGGCTTCCATGTTGCGCATCTCGAGCTGCGCTTTCTGCTGCGCCTCGGGGCTGTTCTGCGCGGCCTGCAGCCGCTTGACGATCTCGCTCTTGCGCTGGAGCCGACTGTTCTCGATGAGGATGTCGTCGGGGAGCTGAATCCCGGCCTCACGCATGGCCATACCCTGCTCGAACTGACTGTCCTCCAGCGTCGCCCGGAACGGCTGACTGGTGATGATGATGCTGTACTCGCCGATGGTCAGGTCGTTCGTGATCTCGTTGAGCGCCTCGTCGTACGTGTTGACCTCGAGGGTCTCAGGCTGCTGCAACAAGTCGTCGTGCGTGATGTGGAGCAGCCGCGGCTCGGTGTAATACTCCTGCACGATGTCCAGGACGTTCCGGGCGACCAGGAAGTCGCTGCGTTCGAGGTTGTCCATGACCTTCGTCATGTTGATACTACCCCGACTCTGCTTCGCCTGAATGGCCTTCGCAGCGACGTCCTCGCGGTCGAAACCCTGCATCGAGTCGCTGATGTTGCTGATCGTCTTGATGTGCTCCTCGGCCTTGTAGCTGAGGCGATCCAACCCCTGCGGCGTCGCGTTCGGCTGGATCTTCTCGGCCGCGGCGACGTCGTCCAGCTCGAGGACGAGGCCAGTGGTGGCCCCTTTCTGCTCGAGCTCCTCGATCGACATGTTCTTGAGGGCACCGGCTTTCAACTTCCAGCCGCTGTTCGCCGTCGTGTTGACGACGTGCAGCTCCTGGCTGGAGGTCTTGTTCAGTAGTTCCTGCGGGCCCAGCAAGTTCTCGACCAGCCCAATGGTACGGCCATACCGGAAGTACGGGAAGTACGGGACAGGAGTGAAGTGCTTGTACGGGGACCAGTCGTCGTGGAGTACGACGTTGTCAGCGGTAACCGTCCAGCGTATGCGCTTAACCAGCTTTTTCGTGACGGAGACCCGACCGCGAGCCTTCTCAACGACCTGAGCGATGCGGTTACGGTCCCAGTCCTGCGGGATCGCGCGCATGTCTCCGGAAGTGACGTCCACGAAGTGAAGCTGCTTGTCGAGCCGGCGGTACTGTCGCTCCAGCAGGCGTACGTTTCGTCGAATCCCGTGGGGTTCGTGCACGCCGTAGTAACCCGCAAGCGGCAATACACCGCCGAACCGGTCGCGTACACGTTCAATTGAGTCGTAGCCATAGGGGAAGCTGCTCCCGTCCTTGATCTTGAGGTACTCCGCGTCGTCCTCACTATAGAGTACCGCAATATCCTGTGGTGTGACCCACTTCGTGATGAAGCAATCCATCCAGCGATCCGGGTCGTACTCCTCGGCGTCCGGGTCAATCACCACGTTCTTGCTGTTCAGATTCTCGATCCGCACCTCGCCCTGCATGCTGTCGGTGAAATCCAGGCGGATGTCGAGGAATCCCCGGCTGCGGATCACGCCGTCGGCGAACAGCTCGCTCCGGGCCCACGGGAGCTGGTTGTTCTGGCTGATCTGCTTGAAGACCTTCGTCAGAGCCTCTGCTGTCTCCGCCGTCGCCCCGCTCGCAGGGCGGAAAATCGTCTCGCTGCGGTTGTAAATCTGCTCACCGAAGAGCGTACCGAGGGTGCTGATGATCTTGTTGATCGTGAGCGCAGGGCGCCTCTGCAGCTGCAGAGCGTTCAAGTCTGCCTGCAACCACTGATCCCCAGCGAAGAACTTCTCGCACTTGTCGGCCTTGTTGATGAACTCGAGGTGGCCGCGATCTCTGCAATACTGGAAGCGAGTCCACTGCTCGCTGGCTAGGGCGTCATTCACTGGCATGCAGAATCCTCACTTCAAGTAACTCAGCTTGTAGAGCGTCCCCGAAGCGAGGGCGCGAATCTCGTCCGCGATGTTCTCGAGGTATGTGTCCTGCGGCGACCAACACTTCGTCGCGTACTTGTTCAGCGCCGCCATCACGTCCTCCATCAACTCCTCGGCGCTCGACGGGGCGCGGTAAGGAGTCTCGGGGAACTCGATCAGCCCGTACGCGCCTGAGTACGCCTCGGCAAGGCGGTCTGTCAGCGAGATGATCCCCTCGTAAAACTCGTTGAGCGCCACGTGAGCCGCGTACGACCTCGTCGTCAGGTGCAGCACGTGGGCGGCGGTGCGGGCGTGAAACAGAGTGAGGATCAATCTGCCGATCATGGGGTGTCCAGGCGAAGAGTTGCGCGTGCAACTCTAGCAGCCTGTTCCGCAGTGCGCAAGTCGCGCCGTCATGCGGCCATGTGCGACGCACCGTCGCTGCCCGCGATGGCGTTGAGCTTGTCCTTCCAGCTCTTGACCTGCGCCGGCGGCGGCGGTTTCGGCGCACCCCGGGTCAGCGTGAGGCGCACGCACCACGCCGTGGCGTCGACCTGATCGTCGTGCTTCCCGGCGGGGAACACCATCAGCTCGCGCACGTACGCCTCGGTCCAGGACTGACCCTTCTGGATGTAGATCTTCCCCAGCTGCATGCGGCCCTTGAGAGGGTTCGCCCGGACCAGCTTGTCCGTCAGCGGCTGCAGTATCTCGAACGTCGTGTAGTGCTGGCGCTCGATGCAGCGCTTCTCGTACTGGCTCTTCATGGTCTTCCAGATCTGCCCATCCTCGAACCCGAGGAGGTCTGCCTTCCAGGCGATGCTCTGGTCGATGATGTGCTCCACGATGGCGTTCCCGTCGTCGCTCTTGAAGCGCATGATGTGGAGCACGTACAGGTTGTCGTGCTCGTCCTGTCCGATAGTGCAACACACGTTGTAGTCGCTCTGGGCGTTCTCGGTGATGGCGAAGTCCCACGCCTGATACACGTACATGTGCCGGCGCTGAGGCGGGTGCACGTAGTAGCGCACCATCTCCTTCGTGAAATACACCCCATCATCCGGCGTGGGGTTCTGCTGATACAGCGCGTTCCATATCCGCTTCTGTCCGCTGGCCACGAGGTTCCGCTTGATCCGCAGCATGGCCTCGGTGCTGTACCGGGCAGGGTGGATCGCCGTGCCGTGGGGGCGCGTCAGCACTGCGCCCTCGGGGACCGGGCTGCTGGGCCCGAACTGCTGGATAGTGTCGTCGAGGAGCAGGTACTCGTCCCCTTCCTCGTTGATCGCGGGGTAGCACACGATCTCGAACTTGTCGCCCTCGCCGCTCGCCATAACCTGCTGAATCTTCCCAGCCCAGTCGTCCTCGTTCCAGTGGGTCATGATCCCCAGCACACCGCCGCCCGGGGCGAGCCGGGTGTAGGCCGTCGACGTGTACCACTCCCACGTGTTCTCCCTGATCGTCGGGCTGTCCGCCGCCTCGATGTCTTTCACAAGGTCGTCCAAAAGGAGGATGTGCGCACCACGCCCCGTGATGCCGGTGCCGACGCCGGCAGCGAGATACCCACCCCCGACAGTGGTATTCCAGTTCTCGACGCTCTGCGATGAGGGGTCCAGGCGCATGCCGGGGAACAGCACCTGATACGCCGGGTCGCGGATCAAGTCCCGGATGTAGCGGCTGAACGAGAGTGTCAGACTCGAGGTGTGGCTCGCCGCGATAATCTCCCACTCCGGGTGCTGTCCCAGCACCCACGCAGGGAAGTGCCGGCTGCCCAGCTCGCTCTTCCCGCTCCGCGGGGGCATCATGAGCAGCATCCGGGGCTCTTCCCCGTTCTCCACGGCCCGCACGAAGCGCTCGAGCCGCCTGCAGATGTCCTCGTGAACCCAGCCGGCGGTGTATTTCGCCCGGAAGCGCTTCACGAACGGCAAAAACCGCCTGCGACACAGGGTACGCGCTGCCATCTCACGTTCCGGATCCGCCGAAGCAGCCTGCGTGTCGAAAACCGGCGCCTCGTACGGCAGCTCGTACGCCTCATCGACGATTTTCTGCTTCTCGGGTGACGACGCGCGTGGTGTGGGCGGTGGAGGTGGTGGAGGCGGCTTCGGAAGGTCCGTTTTCCGTGGTCTAACCTCTATTCTCGGGTATTTCGGGGGAGGCTCTGGCGGATTGACCCCTTCAGCGATGCAAAACGGGCACTGTCCATGCGTATTCAGCGTGCTGGAGAGGCGTTCGACACCGCACGACGAGCACGCTGCGAAGTCAGTTGACACGTGTGCTCTCTCCATTCAGCACCGTCACACGCCCTTCAGCGATTTCGAGCAGTTCTTCGTCCGTCATCGCCTCATATTTACTCTGCAGCCGCTGTTGACCGACCGACAGCTCCACTTTCTTCACCTCGGGCGCGTAGTGGCCCAAGATTTTACCGACTTCGGACCAGCCCTTGATCATGGCCGTCGGGTCCGCGTTCATTCTGGCGATCTGAATCGCGTCCATGATGCCGTCGATCACGTCGGCACGCGAAATCTGAGCCGCACTCGACAGCTCGCTACGGGCAGCACGCAGTGCCTCCTGCACGGCGACAGCTTTTACACGGCCTTCCCCGTTACGTGCAGGGGACGCGTAATCGGCCTCGGACGCGGCGGTAATTGGGTCTTTCCCTTCCAGGGTTGCGTCGACCAATTTGGCCTGCTTGCCCGTCAGGATGATGGACGACTTCCGTTTTTTGGCCACACAAGCCTCGCTATAGCGAAAATTTTAAAAATTTTAGACGGGGGTAGGGGCGTTTGCAAGGAATTCCATTTAGGTATGACACTTCTATACTGATTTTTGAAAAAATTTTGGGACTTTAAAAATTGGTAGGCGAACTTTAAAAATCGGTGGATTTAGATGCGGGGCACCCCATCCCTATCAATCCCTTTGATAGGGTGACTTCGGATTCGTGTTCTGGGTCACGAATAAGGAGTCTCTTTCCGATACCCAGTTTGAAAGGAAACATCATGGCACGTTTGACCGTTGCACAGATGGAGGCTGCCCTCAAGGCAGCCGGTCATGAAGTCAGCACCGAGCTCGAGCTCGGTGGTGAGCTGGGCTTGGCTACTGCCAAGCTCGAGCAGTGGCTCTCGGCTAAGGCCGAAGCCACTAAGGTAGAAGCCGAGGGCTTTGTCCACGGCTTCAAGGTCGGTTACGCCTACCAGCGTAAGCTGGGGGCGTAACCCGGAGTGCCCCGCGCAAGCGGGGTACTTCATTGAGCCGCCCTTCGGGACGGCTCAATGAAGTACCTCGTCTCTTAGTGAGGCGCGCCATCCCGGCGCGTCGTTACTAGGAGAACCATCATGGAAGTCATGATCATTGAGGATCGAGGCGACTTTAACGAGATTTCTATTGTTGAAGTCGAAGGGCCGGAACGGCCGTATGAGGCCGTACAGGCGCAAGTCGCCAACGCATACAAGACCTATCGAGCCGCTGAGGCGGCTCGTGTGGTTGCGGAGCGTGCTTACCGCGAGCGGTCGTTCCAGTATTGGAACGACGGCAAGAGCGACGACGTAGGCGACTACGGTCGCCATATGGCGGACGCGAACGCGGCCGTTGCCCGTGCGGCACGGATGGAAGAGGAGGCGAAAGCCGCCTACGACGAACTCTATAAGGAGTTCGCTGAGCTCATTCCGCCTCCGTCCGATGGCGACTTTAACCTCGATTCGTTTGACGATTTACTCTAGTGAGACGACTGCCCTCGTTACGAGGGCGTCTCACTAAGGGACGAGATACCGACGACATACATGTCAAACGCTTACGCGGTATGACATGTGTTGCATGCTCACGTTCTTTTTGAATTATGCACTTGACGCATGACAGGTGCAAAAGTCGAGTTGTGCAACTTTTTTTATTTTCAGTTGGGAATTTGCGTTTTCGAATACGTCTTTTCGACATCGTCTCTTTTCTCTAATTGAAAATATTTTTCTTTAAATGTTGCACAAAAGAAATAAGAAAAACAAGCACTTAGCGTGCAACTTTGACGGCTCTCGGCGCTCTCGCGCCTCGAGCCGTATGCTCATTTTTTAAGCGATTTCAAACGCTCGTTTGAATTCTCAAAAATGAGAAAGTTGCACACTTTTTTGCATTACGAGAGCATATTATGCTTGCCTCATACGGTCTGGCACAGCCGTGTGAGGTGTTTTCTGTGTGCCTTTTGGAGGTTGTATGAAAGCTGTTTGTAGTGTTGTGATCTTTACGGCGGGGGTCGCGCTGTTGGCGATTTCCGTTATGGCCCTGTTTGCTGGGGCTTTGTCCAAGAGCGAGTTTGTGCTTGCTCTTGGTTTTTCTGGCGCTGCCGTCGGTGGCACCTTTTCGGCCGTTATGGCCCTTTTTAAGGAGTGAATCATGGAAGCTAACACCAAGTACGAAACTGCGCCCGGAAAGGGCGCTCTCTTCGCCAAGGCCGATCGTGAAAGCGGCGAGATCACCCGTATCACGGGTAATTTCGTCACGCCGGAAGGCGTGATGGTCACTCTTGACGAGTGTGCTCTCAAGGACGATGGATCCATCGTCCTTATGGGTTATGTCGCTGTCGGCAACCGCCGACACGTCGTGTCGGGCTTGTTGTCTCCACAGCAGTACGACTCCGATTACAAGCGGGGGACGTTTGTGTGCGGTAAGCGCACTTACATGCTCAACTCGAAGACCACTGCGGACCGGAACGGCTTGCCGTATCGGTTCTTGTGGTTTACCCGGAATGAGGTTCGGGTGGCCTGCTAAGCAGTAGTAGGCCTCGTCACTGTCAGCCCGTCGAGTAGGCGGGCTGACGGGGGCGGCTTGCCCTGTTTTGTAAAGGAGAAGGAATCATGGGTACGCAATACATCAGTTTGATTGGCGTGCGTGGCACGCTGACCAAGCTCGACGGGCGATATTGG
>ERZ724522.459-NODE-459-length-26107-cov-10.069285_pt1 | contig 26107 bp, 30 predicted proteins | sample MGYA00376055_ERZ724522 | MGnify/ENA primary metagenome ERZ724522 (study PRJEB28724, sample SAMN07190884) | wastewater metagenome | isolation source: effluent of sewage treatment plant in Hong Hong | place: Hong Kong | collected 2016-03-17 ...
AACCGGCAAATGGTACCGCTTTAGTTGTGGCAACCCGAGAGCAAACTGTAACACCAGGAATAGGGCAAATGCAGACAAAACTTTCAGAGCTTGAAATTCTTAAGGCGGACGGGACGACAGGATGGTATAACGAAGATTGTTTTCTATGAAATACTTTGTAATCGGTGCGATTGTGTTCTTGTTAATTATTACTTTTATTGGAGGTTCAGAAGATGTGAAGAAGCAAAAAGAATTAGCGGATAAGTGCGAAAAGTACGCATTTAATTCTACAGTAGAAAGTGTCCCAGTAGGATGTTATGAATACTTTGGGATTAAGTAAAAAATTATTAATTATTGCCCTGTGCGTTGGCTATACTGTGGCCCTGTTGGGTCCTGGATGGCTGATCGGAGGGCTTCTAGCAATACTACGATGAGTATAATTACTGTGTTCTGTCTAGGGATGTTGGCTACCCTAGCTATACAAAAGATAGTCAACTGGTTCAAAATTAAAAAAACTAACTAAAAAATTATGGACGAATTTAACCCATTTAAAGTTTTCGGTGCTGTAGGTGTTCTCATTATTGGATTTATCTTCTTTATTAATTGTTTTACTACTGTGAGCGTGGGAGAAAAGGTGGTTGTAACAGGTTTCGGTAAGATCCAAGATACATTAAGCTCAGGTTTCCATTGGCTTAATCCATTCTACGAAGTGCACACATTTAACCTTCGTAACAACAAGTACGATACTGTAGCAAATAGTGCGACAGCTGACATTCAGAAGGCTGATGTATCTGTAACAGTTAACTTTAACATTGAAGAGTCTAAAGTTCTTGATATTTATACCACTTACGGCGATGACTTCATGTCAAAGGTATTTGCTCAGAACGTCCAGGAAGCGGTCAAGTCAGCATCCGCAAAGTACACAGCAACAGAACTTATTACAAAGCGTGATGAGTTTAAAACTACTGTGAAGGATAATCTTACAGCAAAGATGCCAAACATTATTGTGATCACTGATGTGGCTATCACCAATGTAGACTTCTCTGATTCGTTCGATTCATCTGTTGAAGCAAAAGTTAAGGCAGAACAGGAAGCACTTACAGCTAAGGCTAATCTTGAACAGAAGAAGTATGAAGCTGAGGCAATCCGTGCACAAGCAGAAGCTATTCAACACGCCGGTGGAGCAGAGTACGTTCAGCTTAAATGGATCGAAAAGTGGAATGGTGTACTACCATCTACTATGACAGGTAATGGTGCTTCATTAATCAACATCCCTGTTAAATAATAAGGAGAATTCCTATTATGATTAAACTATTAATTCAGGTTACAAAAGATGATGATACACTGTATCTATCAGAAACGCCTATACGAGAGTCGCGTGTAGACGAGGTGATCCTAGGGATCATCGGATTTATCAACAAACATCGTAAGATGGCACAAGTAGAATAGGTATGCAACCACTCATCATTGGATTAACAGGTAAAAAAGGACACGGCAAAACAACAGCCACAAATAAACTGGCGGAAGTTCTCATGGAGAAGGGTTACTATGTACAGCGTCACAACTTTAAGGATGCTCTTATTCACACGATGAGGACCAAACTTAACAGAACGCTTGCACTCTTAGGAGAACATTACAACCTAACCCAGCAAGAACTTTTCGACCAGAAGCCACCAATGATGAGGACGCTGATGCAAGAAGTCGGCACAGAGATCTACCGTGGCATGAAAGATGACTGGTGGGTGCTTGAGTGGTACAAAAACATCTTTGAGATCATTAAACTCAGAGAAAAAGAGCCAAAGCTTGCGATCATCACAGATGATGTCCGGTTCCTTAATGAAGCGACAATCCTACAGGCCAAGAGAGGTGTGCTTATAAGGATCGTGCGTGAAGGGTACGAAGATGGTGTAGCAACAAATCATCAGAGTGAGACTGAGATGGATGGAATACAAGTCGACCATACCATCACAGCAAAAGATAAAGACGAATTAGAAGCTAAGATTGTAGACCTATGTTCCAAATTGGAGACGTTGTAAAAATTAATCACGTTGCACCTAACTACAATGGAAAGTTCGCGTTTGTGTATGACTCATATACAGATTTCGAAGATCCAAATCAGATAGGTGTGTGTCTTGTGACCCTGGACGATCAGGCTATTGATACCGGTGGATGGAGCTACAGGGAGCAAAAAGACTATCTCGAATATTTTATGACAAGTGGTTTCGAGTACGAGTTTAAAAATGCTATACAGCTACAAACTGATATACAAAATGGCCTTCTCGATCCTGTTCGTGATCGCATTACCCATAAGTTGTATGTAGAAAAAAATGATGCTGAACAGTCCACCAATTAAAAATAACTTCCCACAGGTGTGGCACATCTGGAGCCTAGAGCATAACGCTTGGTGGGGTCCTGGAGGTAACGGATATACCACTGATCATAGGTATGCCGGGTTGTACTCGATACAAGAAGCGGTACATATTGTTACACAAGCTAACAAATACCGTCCGATTGATCAGCCAAACGAATCGATGATTCCAGTTACACCAGTCTATTAATCTTATCCTGATACGACTCTTTTAAGATAAAGACATCGCTCGCGATCTCCTGTGCTCGTTCCTCTGTGAGACTGGCACGACTGCTCGTCTCGGACTCTGTTACCCACACTTCAACATCAATAAGATAGGCTTTCGTGTATTGTCTTTCTCTATAAAAAATTGCCACGACGTAGGCCTCTGTCTCTGACAGGACCATTGAGTCAAATGGCTTCTTACCAAGCCCGGCATCCGGGATCTTGTATACAAGTTTACCTATCTTAGACGCTAAGAGCCCAGCCACCTGGTGCTCTTGGACGTTTGAGAATGGGAGTGACAACCCTTTAACAATTTTGAGCTCAAAAGCGGCCGATCTGCCCTTGGGCCATCGTGCCTTTACATACTGATTAAACTTAGTCTGCACATCTGCCTCTTTCACTCTTCATTGTTGATGTAGGGTTTAGGGCCAGTAAAACAGTCTCGACATAACCATTCGTAATCTTTCCATCCGAGGGCCGGGGTCTTCTTTTTACACTTTCCACATTTTTCAGCTTCGTACTTTGTGAGTATACGCTCGTAGTTACGTTGCTTTGTTAAGTATTCCTCATTACCAAATATTGGTGTGACACCCAGTATTCCAGCTGCGGCCTTCGCCTGGGTTACTATGTGTGGAGGATATTCAAATTTTTTTGCCTTTCGTCTCGCCGCCATATGTGTAGTATATCGTGTTAGTTGAATAATTGAGGGCACTTATCCCCTTGTAGGGTGTACCACGCATTACAAGGCTCGCATCTTAGCAAGTCTTTCTTGCCTATTAATTTACCCTGACAAGTTGGACATCTTTTATTTATCATAAATATCAGCTTGGAAGTCCATCTTATTGACCACCACAGCTGTGTGAACATCTTCATCAACGGTGCCTTCAACAACTAATGAGATGTATTTTACCTTCTGGATGTTATCGATACGCTGGATGCGACCCTTCATCTGAATGTAGTTTTTAAGTGAAAAGTCGTATGAGTAGAAGATCATCGTGTCCGCACTTGGCAATTGCCACCCTTCGGAGCACGCCGCATTTACTATAAGCACCGCTTTTTCTTTTGAATGTACGAGATCGAGCACCGCTTGCTTATCTTTTGTTTGGCCTGTAATTGTGTAGGCTAGTTTCCCTTTGGCAGTTATGTTTGTGGCTATACGCTCCACTTCCCCGTTGTACCTACACACAATGATTGGCTTATCGATCTCAAGAGCGAGCTCGAGCACACGATCGAATTTTTCACTTGCCATTGTGATGATCGGATCAGTGTCGTACTCTGTTTGCTTCACTACACCCCCGCACGACTGGTGAATCTTGGTCCATCGTGTAAGGTGATGAGGTTCGAATAGCGTCTTAATATATTGCTTTTGCTGATAAGTCTGTTTGAAGTATTCTGTCTCGAGCACATCATCCGGCACATCAACACAATCCTTAAGACGCACGGTACTACCGAGCTCTTCAATAAGTGGTAAGAGTAATTGCTGAGCGTCAGGCCTTACGACTGGGACATCGTACGTCCCGCCCATGTTGATCTTGATAAAAAAAGTCTTGTTGAAATACATCCAGCTCCATTTCTTCCCCATCAAAAGGCCAAGAGAGTAGATGTTCCAAGGGGATGACATATACGGTGTGGCTGTGAGCCCCAGGACGTTTTCGATCTTATAAAAGGTTATGTAGCCAAGCATCGCCTTACTTAACTGGCTTTTATAGTTAGCAAAAAAGTGAGCCTCGTCGATCACGACGTTCTCAAACCGTCCGATCTTTTTCCAATCACGCTTAAACTCTTCTTTGGACATGATCGAGAATTTGTAGTTGCCACCATACTTTGCAATGTTACGCTCCCAGTTCTTTTTGAGAGACTTAGGGCATACGACTAGGGTTGTAGGTGTCAGGTGACGTGCACGCTTAGCCCACTCAATAGCGGTTATGGTCTTACCTGTGCCGGTCTCCCATATACACATGGTCTTACGCTTATTCTCTTGTAGGAATTGCTCTTGATGAGCAAATAGATTAAGGGTTGATGTCATAGTCTGGTGGACGATTCATTAATGCTTTTCGAATGTAATCATTTTGAGCTTTGTTAACTCTTTGTGCACGTGGATTAATAGTGAGTGATCCACCCATTTCAGCTTCTTCGAGAAGGGCTTTGTTATACAGTTCTTCAAGGCGGTACATCTCTTGTTCTGACTGTTTAGCCATTGGCCAATTCCCCTCTCGTAAAAATCTTTCGTGGACCATTCTCACATTCTGGACTTCATGGAGAAAATCAGTAGAGGCTTTACGTTGCTGGCGGATGAAAGCGTAGGTGTCGTAGAATTCATTACAAATACCACAGTATTCTTTACCTCCATTAACAAAGAATGGACCAATCATTCCACACTCTCCACAAACACCACCTCCAGCGTTCTCATCGGGAATTGCTGTAACCCCATTTCTTGTCATGGCGAATGACATCCAGCTCATGTCTTGATACTTTTCGTGTACCACTTTATATACTCTAGGATCAAGAAGACAGTCTCCATCACGGAGATGGATTTCATCTAACACATTATCATCCCTATCGTAAATGACCTGTGTATACTTTCTTCCTTTTGGATCGTACATTACTCTACTCATATAGTTTTTCGTTACATAAGAAACAGTGCTTGCCGTTAGTTATTCTTTTATTTTCAGTCGTGTTTAAGTAGCCACAATGTGGACAGGTGACAGGCTCAAGCTTCTTAGCAATCTCCTGGAGATTTGTCAGAAGCTCTACTTGCCGTTTCATTTCTGTGTCGTCTAGGTGTCTAACACTCATGTTTTTCATTACAAAGGTGACAGTAACTTTCTTTATTGAAGCTGTGCAAATTCTCATGCCCGCAAGCTTCACAATGATAAGTGTGTGCGTCTAAAGGTTGTTCTGATCCCCTACTACCAACCACCCCAACAAAACCATTAAGCCCTACAGTTGTGGAGGTAGTTGTTGTAAAAACCTGCCCACCAGAAGTGCCAGTTGTTGTTATGATTAATGGATTACCATTACTGTCGAACATATTTGATCCGCTGAATATATTAGCCATAGTGATTAGATTAAATTGTTTTTATGTACTGCGTTGTAAAGTGGTCGACCATCCGAGTTAGTTACGTCATTTACACTTATCTTTGCATTACACAAATAACAGTAGATTTCTTTTTGATCAACAGGAAAATCGTTTCTGTGGCCACAATCTTCACATGGAACACCTATCATAACAAGATTGTTTGGTGAGTACCCAGCGGATATATGACCTGGTGTCACATATGTTGTTCCAGCAAATCCCCCAGCACCTCCTATACTACCAGCACTACCAGCTATTCCACTACCCGCCTTGGCTCCGGCTGATCCAGCCATAAACATTTTATGCTGTTGCATTGCTTGAGTTGCTGTCATTTGCTGCATTGCAAAATTAGCCATGTCCTGTAAGGCTTTTTGTTGCTCTATTTCTTTTTGTGATTTTTTGAAAAAGTTAAACATATAATTTATTAGAATTGGAAGCTTTGCTTAAGGGCTTCTTCCACCTCTGAGTGGACCTCTGTAAACTCACCGTTTGTGCTATCTGCATTAAGTTCTTCATTGACCTGTGTGATCTCTTCAAACTTAAGTGCGATAGCCTCCCACTCTGGTGACATCTTCCATTTATCTATGCCGCCATCTCGTTCTCGGCTACAGAAACCGAGAGCGTTTAATTCGTACATTGTGATTTTAATTGTGTCACTCGGGTAGTTAAGGAGCATCGCTATACCTGATGTGGTGATCCCTAACTTGTACTTTGCCAGGGCCTGGATTGCCTGGCGACGCTTACGTGGGATTGAATCGAGTGCGATCTTAATAAGTATTTCCATATCCTCTCCTATTAGATCGTCCTGATTTGGACCAAGCGTGAGATCAGGGTTTGCTTTGTTGATGGCAATAAGTGCTTTAGAGATCCCCATTAATTGAGTCATCACACGTGTAGGCATTTCTTTATCCGGGATAAAACTCACAAGTCCTGTACGCTGATTCTTTTCGATACTTGATCGTGCACTTGTAGAGAAGTCCGCGATGTCGTAAAGTTCTTCCTGTAATTTCTCACTTATGTTTATAGGAACGTCTTGAGTTTGAGATAGTACATATGTCACATAGGCGGTCACACAGTCCTGGAGATGCTGACGCTTAGCGTCCATGTTCTCCACGTTCTTAAGCTTCTGTCTCTGGACCGCACGACGATCAGGTTGAGTAATAGCGTATTGCATGAATCGTTCACCCATACTTGAGAATTCCGCTGATCGCTCGTGGATGATTGAAGTAACGGCCGCGATGAGTCCGATCTTACCATTCCACTCGATGTCTTCTCCGGTCCCCGTACGCTTAACGAATTTACGGTCATAAATACTACGCAACTGACCCATGATTTCAGTACGTGCGATTGGGTTCATGTCGAGAATAGTAGTAAAGTCTTTGAAGGTAAAAATACCTTCGCCTCCATCTACCTTCATAAGTAGAGATGTCTCCTTGCCGGCACGCTTTTGTCCTGATGCGAATGAGTTTGTGGTGAGTGTGTCGATCGGATATACGAAAGGAAGCCCTTCAATAGAGTTGATGAATTCAGTCTTACCACCAGAAGGACCAGCCACCAAGAACAACCAAATAGGATCGACGTTCATGCGATTGCCTATTACAGACGCTATCAATGTCTTGATCACGTGCTTATCCTCAATGAGCAAAAACTTCTTGAATTCGTTCTCAAGTTGAGTGATGTTTTTGATTGTGTTTGGGTCTGTAAATGCTTCCATATTTGGTGGTGAAACTGGGTCCTTAGACCCTGGTGGAGAATAGTGGAAGTGAATCACAGCATACTCACTATTCCCCGCCAGGAGCTAAGCTCCTAGTTCTTTTGTATTAAACTTACGATTTCTTCTTCTTCCATCTCTACACACTTGTAGAGGATTTTTGATCTCTTTGACATATCGTGGTAAACGATGCCGATCAATTGTCCTTCGTCGGTTATAAGGTTGACGTGACCTTTTTCTACTTTAATCATTGTTGTTGAGGGTTTTAATTGCTTCTTTAAATGACACGTGGTTAAGTTGCATATACACATCTACTGCATCGCCTGACTTTTGACAGCCGAAGCAATAGACAGTGTTGTTGTCAGCATAGTATGTGAGACTGGGCGTATCGTCCTGGTGCCATATACATTTTGCTTTACCGAACCTGAATCTTATGAGATCCGGGATCGGAAATTCTTTTGCTGCGTCGAGATCTCCACGTTCAGTGTTCTTGACGTACTTACTTCTTTTAACAGTTCTGTACGCGTGTAGTTTGTTAATGTGCTCCTGGACAATTTTTATCCAGTAATTGTCTTTCTTTGTTTTGTTAGCATCTCTTAATTTTGCTAACCATTCATCTTGCAATTTTGCTTTCTCTTTTTCGGAGATCGCTGTTGAGTCTAGTGGTAAGAATATTTCTGTGGCTGTAGGCATCATCAGCTTCGTTATTCTTGTGTGAAATTGGTAGTCACTTAAGAACATTGTTTTTTGATAATACTCTGTGAGATCTTTTGGCACTGTGCCAGCACGGTCACTTGGTAAGAACATTATCTTTGAGCCGGGGATCTTGTTGTGTACCTTAAGACCCCCTAACACCCCTGGGCCATCAGAGTCATAACAGATGATTACTTCCTTACCTTTTAATAGCTCATTCCACTCTTCATTCCATGTACCACATCCACCAGTTGAAGAAACACCTATAACCCCTCCGGTCATAAGTGTGCTAGAAACAAGAACAGCGTCGAGCTCTCCTTCTGTGATGATTACTGTATTGGTTGATGGTAGGTTTATAAATTGAGCACCGAAGAGAGAAGCTTTTGATCCTTTTTCGTAAGTGTATTTTGGACCAACTTTATATTCAGGATTTTGTCTAAATTTTGAAAATAATATTTTGTTGTTGATGTCCTTCACTGGAATTCTTAATGATGCGTCTTGACACCACTCAATTCCGTATAGTTTGCAGATCTCTTCTGTGAGTCCACGATTCATTAAATAGTTTTTGTATGCTGTGATTATTTGCATACTTCTAAGGATAAGCTGAAATTGACAAAAAGTAAATGATGAGGGTGTGGATAACTTGCAAGAATTTCTTGCACAATATGTTATGATATTATCATGCCTGAAACAAGACATTATTTATTGAACATTCGAAACACTATTATTTTCGACCTGTCTCAACAGGGCCTGATTGATAGTGATATAGGTATCATTATGAACCTACACGGATCAACAATAGGTCGGGTCCTCGCAGATGGCAATTTACCAATAATTCAAATACAAAAGATGGCAGCAAAGAAGAAAGTAGCTCAGACCAAAAAGGTCGCAGCAGCTAAGAAGACGGCCGCTAAGAAGGTAACTACAACCACAAAGAAGGTAGTAGCAAAGACTTCTAAGCGTTCAAAGTAATTAATCAAAGTTCACAAATAATCACAATTCACACATATGTCAGAATTCGAAGAAGTCAAAAGAAAAAGTAATTTTATTAAGTTCAACAAGATCAACGATCACATCCAGGGAACGCTTATCAAAGTTGATACCCCAACCGAACAAGATCAATGGGGTCGTATGGATAAGAAGTATCATATCCTTTGCGACAACGGATCTGTGTATGGAGGTACAATGGATAAGGACACAGGTAACTACGTTGTAGACACTGATGCTACAGAACTTGAAGCCGGAAGAGAATACATTGTTACTGGAAAGCCTAGCCTTGATTCATCAATGGCGGAGATTGCGATCGGTCAGAAGTGTTTGATCCAACTTGCTGAGTTCAAGCAAAGCAAGAAGGGGAATCGTCCAGCAAAGGTTATGAAAGTGTTCAAGGGTGGTATGAATGATGAATGGCTTAAGGAGCAAGCAGCAAATACTGCTAACACTACCTTCTAATCGCATATGACACCGGAAGCTATTGAAGAAAAGTACCAAGCGTACCGACAAGCAATAGCGAACCATATCACTGGGAAGATAGTACCAGAGCACGATGAGGATGGTCACAAGTATCGTTTCGTTCAGTCAGGAAAGCTAGTACGCTCAGTGACAACGAAGATCATAGTTGACCGTCCTCATCTTGTGCCTTGGGCCGTCAAAGTTGCGTTCGAATGGATGGAGCAAAGATGGCACACTCTCAATGAGATGAATCGCGAAGTGTTGCTTAAAGGTGCTCAAATGGCATCAGGCGACGTGCGTGATGATGCTGGTGGAATAGGACATCTAGGTCACGCGGCCATTGAGGAATATTGCCTCGATTGGATGGCAACAGGGAAGAGGCCGGACGATATACGCAAGTACGTTGATCCAGCGTCTGATCCTCGAGTCTTCGCAATCGCACGTTCAGCCGAGAGATTATTTAAGGATAAACCACAGTACAAGCCTCTCGCGGTAGAGATACTCGTGGGAGACGAGACGCTTAACACCGCTGGCACCTTGGATGCTCTTGTGATGAATATGGAGAATGGGGAAGTCGAGCTGTGGGACTGGAAGAGCTCAAATCATGTACACGACACGTATGCAATGCAAACAGCCGTATACAAGGAGCTCTTTGAGATAATGACTGGCCATCCTATTGATAGGTTAAAGATCGCCCACTTATCTAAAGACTACGACAACCCTGTCCTCTATGTTATTCCAGATATGGTCGGTGCTCTGGAGGCCTACAAAGCTATTAGTAAGGTGTACGATTATGTTAATGATGGCAATGCAAAGCTTGTCAAAGACTACGTGCAACAAGATTTTAATATCGAAATATGAGCGACTCAATCAAAGAACAGATCGAGGATGAGATCAAGCGATACATTGATCTACGTGATAAGGCCGACTCTATAGCTACTCAAATGGAGACCATCAGAATGAATCTCCAACAGTATATGGAGGGTAATAAGCTCGATCAGCTAAACGCTACAGGGTATGGAAAGTTCGTCCTTGAGAGTAAGAGGACATGGACCTACTCACCTGGTATTGAAAAAGCTGAGGAAGATCTTAAGGCTCTTAAAAAGGTGGAACAACAAAAAGGTATAGCCACATCAACAACATCCAACTACGTGAAATTCACGGAAGAGAAAATAAAGTAAAACAAAAGCCACCCAAACGGGTGGTTTTTGCTAAAAGATAGATTGTCCCGACGAAGGAAGAAGATTGTTGTGGAGCCCTCACTCCACAGATCTATTATATCACAGCTGGAGGACGACCTATTTTTCTTTTTACACAGTCCGGGAATTGTGACTCCCATTTTGTGCTTTTATCAAGAATCATATATTTGACTATCAATCTCTGGTTATCGTAGTCAGCCATCTGATTATTGAGTTTTTCTAGTGTATCAAGTTCTGTTTTTTCCAGCACACCGTACTTAATAGCGAGCCACTTAAATGTGTCAGGCTTGAACTGGAATGAATAATAACTTGGCGTACCGTCCCTATCTTTAGGATTTACTGCCGTTTTTACCCCACGTGATTCGCACCATTCAAGGGCGTATAAATACACCTCTTGTTGGTGTGTAAGAACAGGCTCGTTTTTGACTGTTTCTTCTGCCCCTTCTGTATGATCGTAAGATAGTACAAGGAATAAGAAAACAACCACGAGTCCAGCGATTATACTTTTGAGCATTACTTCCTCAAAAAGAGGGCGTAAACCGCAGAAGATACCACTAGAACTTGCACGATAGTCTGCCAAACATTTGTATCACGAAGATACACATACGCACCACCGATTACTACCGCCAAAGCGAGAGTCAGTGCCTTAGTAGCCATGGTCTCAGTACCAAACTTGTTCTTGAGATAATTAATCAAGAGTGAGGTAGCTGTACCAACCACCAAGAGTTGTGAAAAGTCTTGTATTTCCATATAAGTGATAAGGGACTAGCCCTTACCAATAGTATACTAAAAGTCACCCCCTTCCCTATCCATCTTCTCCACAGAATCCAGAAAACGCTTGATTTTATTACGAAAATAGGCAAAAGGTTTGGTGTAATTCCAACCCTTCTGCCTTAGTTTTTTGGTGATGTTTGTCATAGATTGACACTATCGCCCACATATCGGGGCGAACGCGGGATAGGTCCTATCTCTAGTCTTCCAAGCGTCCTGTGGGGCTAGTAAGGCTCTACCACATAACCTGTGCACCGGCTGTCTATAGTATAGATCTCTATGGAAACAAAACAACCCCCGTGTGGGGATTGTCTCATACCGCCGAAGCGGACCTGTGATTATGACAGGAAACTCCGATTATGGGAGAAAGGTCGATTGGACCTATATATTAATTACGGGGCCAAGCCCATACAAATAGTATACACAAGAAAAGTCCCCCGTGAAGGGGACAAGGTGCGGTACTTGAATTTTCCCGCTGACTGTACGCGTCCACTGACATAGAGCTTCAAGTCTGGGAGACCAGACATATCAGCGTAGTCTTATGTGGGTTGCGAGATGGGATCACCTCCTTTCGCCCGTTGCTTTTGAATATTCTCGACGTACTCCCTGACATAGTTAGGCACAATGGCGTGAAGCCGGTACTGTACCACATCCGTGTCAGAGTTGCATACCTTGTTGAACTTCCAATAGTACGCTGCTCGAAAGAAAGCGTATTCATCATTTCCCGACTGGGAGATTAGGTGTTTTAAAAAGAGCAGCATTTCGATCTCCTTTGGGTGAGGTCGAGAGGCCCCGAGTCGAACGGGGTCACTACCCGACCCGTGCCGGCCCTCTCGGTAGCATATTCAGTATAAAACAAAAACACCGGTGATGAGCCGGTGCTTCTGTGGATAGCGAGATTAACCTTGCTGCTCTTCTGTTTCTGGAACTGTTTCAGCTTCACCAGCTGTCTCAGGAGCGTCATCAGAATGAGTAACTTCAACTTCACCTTCTGGTGTTGTCTCAACTTCTACTGTACCTGTTCCATCTGGTTCAGAGTGTGTACTAACTTCGCGAATGTCATACATATCATTAGCATGATTCACTTCGTTGTTGTCACCGTAGTGAGCTACGAATACGACAGCTTCCCCGGCTTCTGTGTGAACAGTGAGAGTGTTGTTTACACCATTGTTGCCAGCTTCGTATTCACGAACTGGTACAACTTCTCCAGTGTTCTTGTTGATAATTTCATAGACCGCTGCTGGTCCTACCATGTTTTCTTCCATAATATTATTTTGAGTATAACTCGTTTAATTTAATAAGTGTCTTCATCCCCGCACGGATTTTCTTAAGATCCGTTTCCAATTGGAAGTCGGTAATACCGTGAGAGATCTGCCAAGTCTTCAACGCACGTGCGGTGGCTTCTTGGAACTTGCCGTCTACGACGAAATTCTCCGGTAAGCACCTCTCATATTTTAGTATATTTTGAAGTGCTTTGACAGACTCTGACGGTGTATAACTCCACCCCATAGCGACTGTGAAGTTGTATTTTGGCTTCTTTGGGTCTCTTACTACCGGGGCGTTTGGTGCCATTATGTCCTGGATCCACTTCTCTGTGAGCTTATTGCCATAGCACGTCTTGATGGCAAATTTTCGATGTGGGTAGAGGTTTGTGATGGGGATGTTATATTCCCTCATTTTTCTGCCAACAAGATCCTTGAGGGTCTTGATTTGAGCTTCTGTAGGTAGGGTACTGTCGAAGTTCCCAGCCATACATATACCTAAGCTTGAAGTGTTCTTGCCGATTGTGTGTGCCCCTTCTTCGTTATCCTTTCTCGCTTGGTAGAGCTTACCATCTTTTTCGATAAAGTAATGGTAGCCCACATAGTACCCGAGTTCCGACAACATATTGAATCTCACTTTATGGAGATCATCACACTGTTTGAATGTGAAGTTCGATGTGTCGAGTAGTGGCTGAGCGTCAGTTCCCCCAACATGATGGACCACTATATATTGTGGATTGTTTATAGCCATGGTGTATAATGATGTTATGAAAAAAAATTAATGACGGATTAACACCTCAACAAAGATATAGGATTAAACACCTTGAGCTTTGTAGAGAGAGAACTCGTAAAAATCAATTTCTACTTAATAATAAGAACCGTTTTGGAGGACTACGTTTTAAAGTCCTCGAAAGGGATAAATTTTCTTGCAAAAAATGCTTTAAAAATGTATCTGGTAAAAAACAAGCTGTAATTCATCATAAAGACCATAACAAATCTAACAATACTCTTAGAAACCTTATTACCCTCTGTCATAGATGTCATGCTAAACATCATGTTGATGATAGAATTAGAAATCATAAAGGTATTTTTATTTAGTCCTTAATAGGATTTCATTACGCTTAGCTTTTCTAATGCTCTGTACCATCTTATCTATGTAGTCTTTCTTTTGATCACCATCAAGCTGTGAGATGTATGGCAAGCTTTCTTGTAGACTTTCGTAGATTTTCTTTCCGGTGGTACTGATGTATTCTTCGTATTCGTCAGGCGTGAACTCATGCTTTTCTTTTGTTAGAGGGTTTAAGTAATCCTGTGTTTTACGAGGAATAGTTATAACAATGTCGTTTGCTATCAGGAATTGATCCACCATACTAGCCTCTTCTTTGGAAGGAGAGAGACCGTAGATGAGGTCCGCTGTCATCGGCTGGCCAAACGCATCAAGCCGAGGTTTCAAAGCGTCCTGTCCAAATACTTCACCTGTGAGTCCAAGTTTGAGTCGTAGCTTATCAACAATCCCGTTAGTTTCATATTGCTGGCGGAAGATCATGTCTTTTGTTTGAGAGTAAGCAGCTGGAATTGGAATAAGCCCTACACCAAGATCTGTGAAGTATTTAGGAGCCTGTGAAGGGTTGGCGATCGTATCGAGAAGATCCGCGGCACCTTGCATGAATGACGCTGAAAGTTCTGACTGTAGCCATCCGATCATACCGTAACCAATGAGGGCGGCGGTATCTTTACCAGTGCCTTCTTCATACTTTACTTTGTCACTTGCGTTACCCACCATAGAGAGAATACCCGATAGAGGACCAAGGTTAGCATATGGGATCCATACGTCACCAACTTTAATAGAGTTTGGTCTCCATCCTGTTCTTTGAAGCTGTAGACGCTCATCATAGTTAGATGGCCCAGTACCTGAGATCGCACCCTTCTGAGCCAAACCTAGTGCAAATCCGGCCATTGCGGTACCGAATACAGCCTTACCTACCATGTGGTCCTTAATTCTTTTACCAGCAAGTTCACGCTCCATAGGTGATAGTTTGTAACCAGTAAGGCGGACCATTTCATCGATCTGATCATCAACAATACTTGCCTTACGGAAGTATGAGAAGATTGGAAGATAATCGATTTTCTGATCAATAATGTTACCAACAGTACGCACGAACGGGATGATTACACGAGCCGGTGGGAAATGACGACGGAGAGATTCTGCACCTTCAACAGCACCACGCATAAGGCCTGACTTTGGCATACCTTTGAACACAGCTTTTTGACCGTAGTAATCAGAGAGTGCCTTAGTAAGAGCCTCTGACATTTCCGGTGAGTACACTTTAAGTGCGGCTTCCTCCATTCCTTTTGCAACGCCCTGGAAGTATTTATCTTGTGCACCAAGTACATTGCCTACAGTTTCGAATAGGCGATTTACTTTATCGTTCTTCCATACTTGTGGACGAGTAGGATCAACTTCTTCCATGAATTTAGATGGAGCACCTTTGAATTGCTTTTGAGTAATAGCGTCAATGAGATCGTCTTTAAATTCTGGTAGACCATCCTTTAGACCCTTAATGAGTCCTTCTGTAGCAGCTGTGATTTCCTTCCACTGTGCTGGGTTAGCAAGCTTTGCACCAAGTTGAGTTACGATGTTGCTAAAGTTACCAATGACGTTACGTGCTGTAGTTTTTGGACCAGAGAGAATAGCTGAGTACCACGCTGAGAAGAACTGCTGACCAGCACGTTGAATAGGGGTGAGTGTTGTTGCCTTACCAATCTTGCCAGCGAGTGCCGCCGCGTCATCAAGACCGTAGCCCTTAAGCTGATCTGCAAGCTGTAGCATAGTAGCGTTTTCACCAGGTGTAACTTCACGCTTAAGTGAGTTAAGGATAGTACCGGCTTCTGATCGATAACCAGCTACCGCTTTTTGCATACCAACAAGAAGCTCGTACTTCTCACGCATTGTGCGAAGTTGTGCTGGTGTTGCATCTGCTGGGTTAATTGTCTTAAGGTAGTTAGCGAGATCCTGAGCTTGATCAAGTACCATCTGACGTGCCTTAGCGAGTGTTTCTGCGTTAACGATTGAGCCAGGCTTTGACGCGAGAAGTTCATCGGTTGTAAGTCCAACAAGACGAGAAAGTTCATCTATTTTGTCATTTGATTTAGATATGCGAGCATCAGCAAAATTCTTTTCTGCTGCATCCATTTCCTTGAGAAGATCCACTACCTCTGGACTTGCGTTGATCTTGTCGTAGTTCATACTTGGACGATCATCAATCCTTTTTCCTGTATCAAGGCCGGTAGACCCTTCGAATGAGTCCACTTTCTTTGCGGTGACAGTTGCCTTTGATTGCTTTGGTTTTGGTGCTGTCTTAGCTTTGTTGCCAAGAGCTGTCTTTGGAGCATACACATACTCTCGAGGACGACCATCAGCAAACACGAGGTCTTCGAGTTTAGCTGAGCTTTTATATAGAGTGGTCCCTGGACGCTCTTTAAGATACGCTTCGGCACGAGCTTTTGACGTAGTGACGAAATCACCAACCTTAATGTCTTCTGTACCGGCACGCCAAATAGGTACCTTAGTTGAAGGTTTAAATGAGCCACTATTGTTATTATCCTTTGCGAACTTTGCAAGGTTAGCGTCTGTATTGATACGCTTAGCTTCACGCATACCCTTGAGAGTCTCTTCCACAGTTTCCTTGTTGTTAGCTGTAGTCACTTTCTTATTGAGTTCGCGGACAGCTTCGAGGCCCGACTTCTCAGATCGAGGATCAAACTTTTCTACGCCTTTACGCTCACGGATCTTTGCTTCGATCTCATCAGCCTTTCGAGTTTCGATGATTTTATTTTTCTCTACAAGTACAGCTCCGTTCTCATCTGCAATACGGATCTTTGTGCCATCCTTACTTTTGCCGATAACTGTGCCTTGTACTTCTTTCTCACCAACTTTGTAAGTAACAGTTTTACCTTTGTACGGCTCCATCTCTGACTTAATTCTATTTTTAAGCTCAGTAGGTGAAAGGTCTCCAGTTATGTCACGCACTTTTGTTTCAAATTCTTTCGCAAAAGCTTTCTCGAGTGTCGCGTATTGCTCAGGGTTAGTCTCCTTCAATGCTTGAATACTCTTAAGAGAATTCTGGTATTCATCTTTTGCAACAACGTACTTCTTTTTTGAATCACCAGTGAGTTTATAGTTATTGTCACCAATTTGAACACGCTCTTCTTTAATTATCGCCTGACGTGCCTCAACAGGGAGATTGGTTTCAAGCTCCTGTGCTGTTGTCGTTTTTGTAATGAATCGAGACTCAGTAGGTTGAGTCATGTACTTATAGAAGGTAGGGGCAACTTCTTTTGCTGCTGCTGGGTCTTTTCTGAATTCCGCATAAGCAACAGAGAAAGCTTCCGCCTCGTTTGGCTCCTTACCCTTCGAAAGAAGTTTTATCTCATCATTAATTCGTGACGCTGCTTCTTGTACTGAGATCTTTAATTGCTGTGCTGTGTCATTAAGAGCACGAGAAAGATTTTGAAGATTGCCTTCCGGATTTGGAAGTTCGGCCGACAAGTTTGTACCGTTGTTAGCTCTCTTATCAATGATGTGTCCATGCTCAAGATCGAGAACATATTGCTTATACGGTGCTAACTTAGAGTTAGGATTATCAAAAGCTTTGTTATATTCAACAATAGCGTTGCCAGTAGCGTAGTCATATGTAGTTCGTGCCATTATAGGATTACCATTAGGGTCCTTACCAAGATTAGCTTTTGGTTCATATTTAATATCACCCTTAGATAGAATTTGATCTGACTTAACAAAAGGGTTTTCTGTTGGCTTTTCCAATGCTTCCGGTGGTATGTTTTCCGGTGTACCTCCACCCGCCTTTGTCTGTCTATACTTGCGTAATGCAGCACCACCACCAAGCATAAGAGCTTCTGCTCCAACTCCAAAGATCGCATCAAATTTAGCTTGTTGTTTTCTTTCTTCAAGAGTCGCTTGTGGATCAATGATCAACTGACCAGCCGCGATGTTACCAGCAACGTCTACACCAACACGACCAGCTGTGGACTGTAAAAGTCTTGGAGCAATAGCACTGGCAACAATCCTCGCTTCACCAGCTCCAACAAGAAACGGTGCAACTGTCTCACCGAGTTTCGCAATTGTATCTTGGCCCTGAGTAGGTGCACCATAAGCATCAGCACGGACCTGACGCATAGAGTCTACAAGCTTTGTACCTATGTATCTTCCAGGGACAGGGTTGCCATTTGCATCCATTTCAATACCTCCAGCCATTGGTGTTTTACCTTGCACAATATCTGGTAAATCGAGCACAAGCTGTGGTACGTTAAGAAGAAGTGCTGCTCCATCAGCAAGACCAAAACCACCAGTCTTTAAGAAGGTGTCTATTGGGTGAGTCACTGTATCAACTACCGCATTTTTAGCTGACTGAACAAAGCCAGGATGCTCTTCTTTGTAAGCATCATTGGCTTTCTTTTCTACGTCGAAAGCAGCGTTCGCCCCCACTTGCTGACCAGAAAATTTCATAGTGATTGCCTGGTATGGGTTAGAAGCCTTAGACGTATCAATCTCAGGCTCTGGTGCTGGCCCGCGAAGAGGATTGAGAGGATTATTCTCGATCTGCTTCTGCATAGCACTTGGGGCCTGTAGTGTTGTTGTTAGTGCTTCGTATGGATTCATATTTTATATACCGTCCTTACTTATATTTCCCCGTTCACCGAGTGGAAGGTACTTGAGATAGTTATCATCAAATAGCTTTCCAGCATTTTTTAGATTAGGGTTAGTTTGAATGAATGTCTGACGATAAGCATTATAGATTGCTGTAGGACTTTTAAGAGTATTCGTAACAGCGTTACCTTTACCATCAAGAGCTGGTTGAGTGATCGGCTTAATGAATCCATTTTCGTCTTTTTCAAGCTTAGCAAACTCTGCTGTAACAGGTCCGAGAGTTTTAACCGGATCAACACTTCCACTTCCATCAGCAGATGGTGTACCTATGTTACCAGCGTTGTACTCTGTAAATGTACCGGTTGCCTTGTTAAAGCGTACAACTGTTACCCTTCCGTTCGCATCTTCTTTGTTAAAGACTTCGTAGTCTCCAGCTTTCCCGATTCCACTAACCTTTGAACCATCAGGGAGACCAATTGACATCCCCGCCGGTACTGACGAGAGTAACTCAATGTATGCTTTTGAGGCATCGAGCTGATCCTTTTGTGTCTTAGCCTTTGCTGCGGCAGAAGAAGCGGCGAGGTAAGATTTTGTAAAGCCAGGGGTCTTGTAGAAGTTATCAATGTAATCTTTCTGTGCTGTTGATATAGTAGACGGATCAACAAGTGCCATTGCCTTAAGTTGATCGTCGATTTTTTGTCTGTCAGCTGTTTGCTGAGCACGATCCTCTTGAGTAAGGTTGAGGATTTGATTGAAGAAAGTATTTTTTCTATCATTGATTTCTTTTTCTAAGCTCTTAATATCACTAGCCTTTGCCGAAGCTAGTGCGAACTGTTTATCATCAATAGCATTTTGTGCAGCATTAATTGCATCTTGTCTTTTTGCTTCAAGAGTAGAAATTTCAAGTCTCTGCTTTTCACCAAGATTATTAATAACACCTTGTGCTGAGCCTGATTCACCTAGATAACCACCAGCACGAATAAGCCCGGCGTTAGTTGCTCCGAACTCTTTTTTCTGTGCATCTTGTGTCTGTGTTTTTGTTATATCAAACTGTCTGTTGATTGACTCAACTTGCTTAGCTCTACGCTCTTCTAGTTTGTCGTTATAAGAGTTGTAGTTATCTATAACTTTGTTATAAGAGTCGGTTAAGCTGTTATTGTTACCACCATTAATCAGACCACTAATGGCTGATGTTAAATTATTCTCTGCGGAGCGTGTCTGGTCGGATGAGCCAATAAATGAATAAGTATTTGGAGCGGATTGTGTTTGAGTTGATGGTACTGAACTTGCAAAACCATTACTTGGTGCTGGGGCATTTACAAGATACGGATTTGAATACTGCTTTTCTACAGCAACCTGATACGGGTTGTTGTTAAAGTCAGTTCGTGTCTCGTAAGTGTAATCCTTACCACCAAAACTATAACCCTTATCGGTTACATTGTATCTATCTGGTACTGTGCCACCTACTGCTAGGATTTCTTCTCGTGTTGCCATATATATTATAGTGCTACGCTTATTAGAAGACCACTTGCTCCAGTAACACCAGTTGAGCCCGTAGCACCAGCTGTACCTGTTCCAGTTTTTGCACCACCTGTTCCGCCTGTTCCACCTGTTCCACCTGTAACTGTTGCTGTAAGTGAACCTGATAGTGTTTTGTAATAAATAATTACAAGCCCGCCAGAACCACCAGAGCCGCCAGCTCCACCACCTCCACCACCGTTGTTAGTTCCTGCAGCGTTCCCTCCATTACCCCCGTTTGCACCATTACCCCCAATCGCATAAGCAATTGGATTATTCGCAGTAGTTATAGCATTAGCAAAAATAAGGATTTCTCCACCATTGCCTCCACCTCCACCTCCACCTCCACCTGAACCACCGTTTGATGCTCCGTTGTTACCACCTCCACCTCCACCTCCTGAACTTCCTCCAGAACCACCGTTAAAATCGAGGTTATAAGCAACTCCATTTATTACTGTAAAAGTTGGATTTAATGGTGAAGACAACATTTTAATTGAAGAACTGACAATTGTTCCAGCCGCTCCGACAGTTCCTCCAGCTGCACCTGCTCCTAAGTCAGAGTTTCCTCCTGTACCACCCTGTGCACCAGCAACTGATGACGGGGTTCCATTTCTTATACTTGCATTTGATGGGTTTCCAGCCAAACCTGCTGTTGCCCCCGGAGCATTGTGGTTTCCTGCAATAGTTCCTCCAGCTAAACCTCCTAGAACACCGTTCTTACCATCTACTGCTTTCATTAAAGTTCCGACCACACCACCTACACCACCAGTCCCAGCCGTACCTTGTGTTGTGCCAGAAGCATTACCTCCGGCTGTCCCATTTTGACCATTGTTTTCAATATATCCTGTTCCAACCTGTGTAAGAGTTCCAGCAACATAAATCTTATACCCTTTGTTTGACAGAACAATACCATTGTTAATGGTAAGGTTGTTGTAGTACATATCACGAGTGAGGTTTGTGTTTACTGAAATTGTTACATCTCCATCTGACCCATCACCAAAACCTCCTACTGCACTTTGTCTAAGAACACTTCCTGTTCCTGTTGTATCTGCATTTGTTACATATTTGTTAGACGCACTTGGTGTTCCTGATGTGCCGGCAAGTGCATCCTGCTGGTCTTCTGTAAGTTGCTGATTAAATCGTGGGTCAAAGTACAGTTCTGTAGTTGATTTAGCAACACCGACAGTTACTTCAACGGTACCTACAGAGCTTGATATAGCTCCCGCTGTGTTTGATGCATAGTAAACAGAACCAGCCGATAATCCTGATTGATTAGCGTCCACACCTCGAGTCATAACACCATTGGTTATAGTGTTTCCAGCAGTTCCTGACCCTTGTGCAATACCCAGAAGAACTCCTTCCACTGTTGCTGCGGTGTCAGCGTCTGTTTTCCACCATCTACTGTCTGCAAGTTTTAGATATACAAGATTCCCTGCAACAATAGTTTCTCCGGCTGTTCCTGGGACTACGTTACTGACAGATGTCGCAATACCCGCCACAACAGAATCGACATACGCTTTTCTTGCCAAGTCATTTGCTGAAATAGGATTCCCTGCGGTTGTAGCAGGAAGTGACGTAAAGGTTTTAACACCTCCGACGTTTTGTGCATCTGTGAAGTTAACAAAGTTTTGGAAGATTTGTGGTACGTCTGTACCGATTTCAACAATGGTCTGATTCTTTACCCACACAAGTTTATTTGCCGGAACTTCTGTAGTAAGGTCTCCATTAAATTTAAGACCTCTTCGTAAGATGGTAATTCCCGTTGTAGAGTTATTTGCAATAGTTGAAGTATCAAGTTGCATTATTTCCATCACAGAGTTGTCTTGGTCTCTTAACACCGCATAAAGGACATCTCCGACATCTGCTGTCGTTAATGTTGCTCCATCCCAGCCAAGAATATTGTTCAACTTAATGAAACCAGAAGACCCACTTATTGTTGCCGCCAATCGCTTTGTTGGGATTGTGTTAAATGTTGTTGCCATATGTCTAAGTATACTATTTTTTAATAAATTTTATATCTGGATAACTCTATCAGGAGACCAGCTGATGTCTTGAGTTACCATCATTCCATACCTTGTTAATTCATAATCAAGGTCAGCCCCGAGCGAATCAAAGCCAACCGAGAAATATTGTCCGTATTGAAACGGAAAGTAGATTCTAAAAGAGAAGTGATACCGTCCCTCATCTTCTCCCGTCTGACTTATTGTCCCCATAGGTCTAATAGACAAAGGGGCACTACCTAAGAATGAACCAGTGATTGACCCATCAAGTGTTTGAGCATCAATATCTGGGTCAAATGTGAACGAAATCACAGGGTCTGTTGCAAAGTCCTTGAAAAACTTGAAGTTTATAGTAGTTCCAGGACGGATATACCCTTCAAAATAAAGACCATTTACCGCTTGCTGTTTAGCGGTAAGTCCTTTAGGTGCGAGATTAACGAAGTGCGTCGCATAACGTGATGAGATTTCGTAACGGTCAGAACTTACAATATCAGCTGTCCCTGTAAGCATTTTGTATACGTTTGCACTACTAGAATCAGCAAAATAAAGGTCATTATTATCACCATATTCAAAGAATGCATTTGCTCCAATGTCCCACACACCTTCAAATGCTTTGATTCTGCGATTATAAATTACAGTTATATTGTTATATGTTTCATCTGGTGATGACTTTAAAGAAATGTAAATCTTGTCTTTATGTTCGATTCCACAGATGTCTGATGCATCATATGTGTCCAAAAGACGCTTAATTACATACCCAATATTGTCTGTTTGAGGTAGTTGGTCCACTGTTTTTACACGGCCAATAGAGACAAATTTATTGTCTTTTGTCATAAAGTAAATGTCATCTACACCTTTTATTGTCTTCCCAATAGAGCCAACACCTGCTTTTAGTGGAACACGAACAGCTAGGTCATTAGAATCCTGTGAGTATTTAATTGATTCTATGTAATCCGGCTTAAACACATAGAATGTATCTTCTTGTGTCTGTACGTCAGTAATTTCACCACCTCCGTATGGCATACCGATTAGGTCTCCTTCACCCGCTACTCGAGTACCTGAATATGTAAAATCTGTAGGTGTCTTAATCTTTGATACGAACACAGAGCCAGCAGAAGCGAATCCTTGTTTTACTCCACCTGAATCAAGTGCGGCAGCAGAACGAACTGCACCAACAACTATTCTAGCTAGGTAGTTTGTAAGACGATTACCACGTGGTGCATTTGGATATTCTGTTGGTTTTTCAGCAAGGCCTGTATTGATTGGACACGCATGAGCAGAAGCAACTTGTATTGTAGTTGCTGTGTCAATTCCAGTGTATGCAATTTCAGTACCATTATAAATTACACTTCCAGTGACATCGCTGAACTTTAGCTTACGAATTTGAAACGCTACGTTACCCGGACCGGCACCAAGAGTAGCAAATGTTATTTGAGTACCAGTGTTAGCAGAAATCTTTCGCACTTTACCAGTACCAGGAAAGTAAATATAGAGATTTCTCCATTGGTCAGTACCCCAAGAAGCAGTCGACACATCAACAGTTGTGGCTGTGTTAGATGTAGCTGTAGAAGAATAAATAATTTCATTCTCTATCGTTGAATCAACTGTAATACTTGCCTCACCTCCAGCAAGTGCAACTGTAATCTTCGCAACAGCACCATTCCATCGCATATAATTCTCATAACGGTTACAGAACATTACATAATCTTGAGAATCTACGTTTACAAGAGATGTCGCAAACCCGAATTCTTTACCAGTTGTGAAGTTATCTTTAAGTGTAAACCAACCACACTCTGTGTGTTGTTTAGAATAAATCTGTACTTTAGTTCCGTTACCACGCATTATTATTTCATTTTCTGCAAATGACTTTTTAAAGTTGTAAGCACCTTTAATTGAAGTGCCTGTTGAATCAAGGGTACCGAGCAATTCTGTCCCAGGTCTAGGTGCGACACCTCCACGGTCAGTAATCTGCATATTCTCCATGATTCGAGAAGCCCCAATTGGTGCTTTTGTTGTATCCTCCAATGCGTAAAGACCGACCTTGAATTTCTCAAAATCAAAGAATGCTTCTTTAGTTAGTTTTTTACTCAAATACATAATAGGTGGAAATTAATAACTTAGATTCATCTGGTGAACTCGCAAGATATAATTCTCGCTTTGCACCATATTTTTTACTAGCGTTTCCCTCAATTCCATCCTCACCTATTTCTCCAGCAGCCAAACTTACTATCTTGTTGAAGATAATATCGAACTCATCTGGTGTACAAGTTAGATAATCAGTTTCAGCCGTTGACTCTAGCAAGTATGTTCCAGATGTATTCTTCCAAGGATATGCACTGTAGTAACTAATCAAATATGCCTTACCTGTCTTAAAGATTATGTGGTCAAAAGCGTAACCTGTTTCACTTACTTTTGTAACATCTTTAGTCATGAACAAAGCAACGTAAGCACCAGCAGTTGAAGTAGGTGAGCCGGTTGTTGTTTTTGAAGACATATCAAATCGAAGTAGATTCCATCCGTTTTGGAATGGGATTCCTTCGTGTGATGTTGTTGTAGTTATCTCATAGTAGTTACTACTATCATTACCAAATCTAATTTTGTAATCAGTAATATTTGTAGAATCTTTTATGAATGCCCACACAAACACGGTGCCATACAAATAATCTGTATAATCGAAAGTGTCTATTGTGCTACTCACTATACCTGCTGTTGTACCTGATACAGCATTTATGTCGAAAGAAATACTTGAGCTTCCTTTCATATAATTCTGTGAATCAAGTCGCACGTTTGTTGTTGAAGCACTGAACGCTGACCAACCGGTGGTGTCATCGAGTTCTGCAACAGTAAGTGTGCTATCACTTATTGGTAAAGAGATAAGTAGTTTTGTGTACGCATCAGAATCATCTACAGCAAAGTTGAATGTATCAAAATTTCTATAAAATTCTTCTGGTGTTCTAAGAATAAGTTCTTTACCAGAATTATCTGACTGGTTATTTGGTCGTATGTCTGTGACCATAGAGCCACTCAAATCTTGAGGTGCTGGGTAACTGTACACATCTGAAAATAGGTATGGTGAAACTTGCACTGTTCTCTTTGAAGAACGAAAAGCTATTTCACTAAATGCCTCTCGGACACCGGCATTTATTGTGTCGTCAGAACTAACAAGCATGTCAATCTTGTTTTTAATTGCCGCATTCAATCTCGATTTAATGTATGTTAGTGTGTACGACATATTATTGATTGTTTCTTATGTTTATAAGTTTGCTTAATAATTTTGTTGGTACCGTATACCCCATTTTGTTTATGTTTTCCATTATGGAAATTAATTCAGTAACAACACAGAATGCAATGACAGTTTCATCTAAAATAGAAAGGAGAGTTGGTAGACCATACTCTGTTACGCGTGCTACATAGATGAGACCGAAATAAATAACAATTTTTACAGGGGTTCTAAAAATCTTTGCTGATTTGATTGTTTCACCAGATTTATAAGCTGCCCAAATTGCAGTTAAGCAGTCAGCCCACATTAAGATAAATAATGCTATAAGGGCCTTATGTTGTAGAGAATCAAAACCAAAGGATAGAACAACAAACAAAATGCTCGACGCTGTTTTAATAAAAGTAGCGTCTACTAATTTGTTAAATATTTCCATTGCATCTTTAATTTTAAAATACTCTAAATAATTCATAATCATGTTTAATTATAACATTTTATTTATGTAGTTAATGTTTGCAGGTCAGCATCAGATGCACCAGCGTTCTGATAAAAGCGTAATTCCTTTACGTGTCCTGATATGTGGCTATTGGTAAGGACGTGTCCTACGTTTAGGGTTGTGTAGCCAGAAGTAGGGAAAGCAGCGGCTCCTGTTGTAGCGACTGTGCCACCATTCAGTACTACTTTCTTGTTTGGAGTAGTGTAGACACAAGCTACCTTAGTGTTAGCAAAGAATGTAATTGCATTAGCTGTGCTTACGCTGTTTGAAACACCACCGTTTACGGTTCGTGCTGAGACAACCTCAGTAGTAGCGAGTAAGCTATCAAGTGCATTGTTGGCCGTCCCGTCACTTACTGAGTAGGCGAGGCGTGTCGCTGAATCACAATTGCTTGGAATGTAGTTTATGTAGAATGTGCCAAGAGCTTGTCTAAACCATGTGCCGTTTGCTGTTAAAGATTCACAGTTATTAATAACAACAGGTACTTCACCAATAC
>ERZ724522.460-NODE-460-length-26070-cov-6.145608_pt1 | contig 26070 bp, 33 predicted proteins | sample MGYA00376055_ERZ724522 | MGnify/ENA primary metagenome ERZ724522 (study PRJEB28724, sample SAMN07190884) | wastewater metagenome | isolation source: effluent of sewage treatment plant in Hong Hong | place: Hong Kong | collected 2016-03-17 ...
GTAGGGGCGTTATTGATCACCCGATCCTTCTCTCGTACACCCCACGGTAGCGCCCGCGTAGCATCGCCTGGGACAGCCGCCCTCACCCGATTGCTGCGCTCGATCTCGGTAGCGTAGGCCAGTTGCCGATCCCAACCAGCCGCAGGTTCAACCGTGTAAATCTTATCCGCAATGATCGCGCCATGCCCCATATTACTGTTAGGATCGTAGATACCCTTTGGACTTGGAAGCCCACGAAAGAAGTTGAGTATCCTCCACTGGAACGGCAGTAGGTTGTACATTTGCAGAGCGTATGCCCCATCCCGCTGGCGCAGCCGTTCGTGACTCTGCCTGCGCAGTAGGTACAGGCCGACGAAGCCAGCCGCCGTTAGCGCAGCCCCTACGCAGGCTTTTGCCGCCAGGACAGCAAACGCCAGGAACTCGGCCAGGAACACAAGGATGATGTCCATGCCCGATACGACAACCAGTAGAATCGTCGCCACAACCGCAACCGCTACGCCTATCCGCAACTCTCTCATTTGAACCTCCTACCGATCCTGCGCCCCTTCCACGTCGTAGCGCCCCACTTCGTAGCGCAACCCTGCCTTTTCCCGTAGGGCCTCAAGCCCCCTTAGCCCGTCCTCTAGCAACTGTGTCTCGGTTGCATTTACGTTGCCGATAGCAACCGCTAGCGCCTCTATCGTGTCAACCTGCAACCCGTCAACCGTTGCCGCCCGTAGCATCGCCATTGCCCATCCGTAGCGCCACGCCGATACAATGCCCGCCTCATCCAGCCACCGTCTACCCGTAGGCATCCCTGCATGGCGTAGGTGGAGGATTTGCCGAGCGTCCGTTGCCGCATTGCTGATAATCTTTTGCCACTTCCTGGGCCGCATATTGCGCCCCATCCCTATTGCCTGCGCCTTGATTCTGGCGTTCTCCCGTTCCAGTTCCCGCTGTCCTGTCATTCGTGCCTCTGTGTACCCTATACACCCCTTTGCTCTATATAGCCCGCTACAGCCGCCCTGTTGCCGTCCAGATACCCCTTGCGATACGCCTGCTCCACCAGTTCCTTGCTGCGGTTGCGTTCGGCCCAGTACATCTCCTGGGCCTCCCACGCCATCCGCGTATCGTGATCTGGTTGCCGCCTGCCGCTGCGCGGTGCCGCCAGGATCAGCAGGGCAAGGGGCACACCGGATAGCACGCCGAAGATCATCCCTACGCCCATCCCTATCGCATCCGTCGAAAGCCTGCTGCCGATACTCCAGACAATCACCCCTGCAACCAGTACCGCTACGCCTGCAACCAGCCACCGCATTGTTGCCTCCTTAGTGCGCCCCGTTTACGCCGTTGACGTGTACCGTTGCTAGTTCCGGCAACTTCTCCGCAATCTTTTGCTCCAGGTTGCCAGCGTTGCGCCACTTGTTGACGGCTTGCCGAGATACCCCTGCAACCTGCGCAATCTCGTTGTCAGTCTGTTGCACCAGTGCGCCGAGCGTTAGCAACGGCTTTACATGCGTTGCTAGCGGTTGCGCAACCGTTGCTGCGCCCGTTGCTGCTACCGTTGCCGTTGCAGGCTTGTTGCTAGCCGTTGCAGCCGTTGCGGATTTGTTGCTCGTTGCAGGCTTCGCAACCTTCACTGGTTCCTCGCTTAGTGCAACCAGGAGCCAGGACAGTACCGCCTCGGCCAGCGGGCCAAACAGTCCGAACGCCAGCGCAGCCGCCATCGGAGCGCCCGTTTCCAGGTAGAGCAGGATTTGTAGGGCCGCAGACATCGTTGCGAACATGGCAATTGCTACGCCCGCAGGCAGGCGTACCCTGTTCGTTTTTGCCGTGGTGAATGCCGCTACGCCGAGAGCGTTCGCTGCACCAAGCGCAAAGCCCAGGCTGATGACAATCGGGCTAGGATGGTACTTGTACGCTACCTCGCTAACATTCCATACCGTCCAGCCGATGACGATTACGATCACGAACACAATCAGCCACTTGATCACGTCCCTATGGTTTGGCATCTTCATTCCCTCCTTAGCTGTCCTGTCCTACCTGCTTTAGCGTGCCCGTCCAGGCATCCGCATCCGTCCAGTTAATTACCTGCGTGTTGTCGGGCTGGTAGAGCGTTCGCCCCTGCGCCTGCCACGTTGCCTTTCCCAGTTCAGGCTTCCGTTCGTACCAGTAGGCTACGCCGCTGGCGTTTACCGCCCAGTACCGTGCCCAGGCTGGCCGTGCCCACAGGCTAGGCGTAGCGTCCCTGGCGTCCGGTAGTTTGCCCAGGAACTTGCGCCATCGCTCCACAAGCTCGGCATGGCCGTCTGGTTCAATCGCGGCAATCTCGGCGCTTTCTACTACTTGCTTTACTAATTCCCGCCATCGCCCCTCTGAACCTAGCCCGCTGCCTCGCCCGTCCACACATCGCCCGATCACGTCCTCCCCCGCAGCCTGCCGTTCCAGATCGAACAGCAAGCCGCGGGCCATAGATACCTCCAAACGTGCCCTTACCGTCAACACTACTGGGCCTCGTCTGCCGTCACTTTCTCGGCTTCCACCGCTACCGCAGCCTTGGCTTCACGGCTTACGCAGCAGAGCCAGCGTGCGAAGATCGCCGCCATCGTCATCGTGCAGATTGAAGCGCCGACTACCAGCCAGGACTTTGCCGGATCGCTTTCCATGCGTGCGAACGCCAGGACAATCGTCGCCGCGCTAATCGCCGCCAGGAAGGTGTACGTCGTAAATGTCGCTACAGTGACAACCTTATTCATCATTACCTCCGGGCCTATTTAGGCCAGAACCTCGTTAAAAAACTTCCCCCATGTCGTCATATCGACAAAACCATCGCCCTCGCACTCTTCGAGCAGGGCGTCCGCGTAGCTCAACCTTGGGCCTATCACCGGTACAAGGTTATCTACCGTTATCTCCAGCCGCAGCAGGGCGAAGTGGTAGTCATCCAGGATCGGGTGCTCGGCTTCCTCTCCGGGTGCCAGCGTTAGTGGTTCGCAGAGCGTTCCCGTTTCGTCTACGATCAGAATGCACTCGCTCTTGCGCCCGTCCTCTACCGTTGCCGCTGGTGAATCTACCAGGGCGATGTACTCGATAAAATCCTCCTCCGCTACGTCATCCGCCCCTAGCAGGCAGGCTACGTAGTAGTTCTTGCCCAGGCGATATACCCTCCCCCTTTCCAGTAGTCTTTTCGTCATCGTTTGATCCCTCGGTGCGTTACTTCCTGAATGCCGTTCCTGTGTCCTACCGCAACCGCCTGGGCGTTATTTACCTCGGCCAGCGTTGCGATCTTCTCTAACTGATCAACACTCCAGTAATACATGCCGTTAGCGTGTTGATGTCCGTATCGTTTGCAGGCGTCCATCGTTCGTACCCGCTGCCGGAAAAGCCCCGTAGGGCACTTGACTGGCGCTCCCTGGCGAACGTCCTCAATCCAAGTCTGATCGCTGCGGTGTAGGAACATTACCCATACTTCCAGCCCAGTCTTGTCGGCAACCCGTACGTAGTCGTCAAAGTGGCGCTTGTCGATCCCTGTCTGGAAAGCCTGCTCCTTGCGGTACCAAGTGAAATGTTCCTTGTGTTTGGCCTCGATCCAGACAAACCTGCCGCCCCGTAGGGCCAGCAAGTCCGGTGCGATTAGCTGCCCGCCGTGCGCCGTAAACAGCCGCGGCCCTTTGCCGTTGTCGATCTCCTTCTCGTAGGCCGGGAGAATGTGCCAGCCTCGGCTACGCATCCACTGGGCGATCTGGCTTTCACCCATCTGCCCGATAACAAGGGATTGATTGAAAGTCATCATAGGACAATCGATCCCTCCACTTCGTTACCGAACACGTCCCAACCGCTGCGCGCCCGCCGTGCGAACAGTTCCAGGTATGGCCCAGGTAGGTGCTCTGCGTAGTGGTAGATGTCGTCAGGCTTGCGACTATGGCGCAGGTTCGGTGATAGCAGCCCGATAAAGCCGCTAACCGGAGGCTTGGCATCGCCCCTGGTAGCAATCAATAGCGGTTCGGAAGTACCCCTGGCCCAAAAGCCAATCCCGTACTTCACCGCCAGATTGATCCCACCCCACAAGTCCTGGGCTACGCTCGTAACCTTGATCCAGGGGAAGCCCGTCTTGTAGGTGAAGCCCCAGGCGTCAATTACCTGGAATGCTTCATCCAGCTTGGGCCATGTAGCCCACATGAGGAGAACACTATCGTCAGCCGCCAGCCCCTTGATCGGAAGGGCGCAAATGGCCTCGGCATCCATAGTGCTGTACTCGTTCGCCGCTGCGCCCCTACAGCCTGCGTTGCGGTAGGCCCACGGAGGATCGGCCAGGATCACGCCGTACTTTCGCTCCAGTGTCTCTACGCTTCGATGTAGTACCGTCCTTTCTTGCTGCTGCATCTACAAAACCTCCGTAACAAAAAGCGCCCATCCGTTGTATACGGTAGGCGCTTCATGGTAGGATTATCCCGCCCTTTCGACGCCTTACCGTCGATTTGGGTAGGCCCTGCCGGAGTGTTCCAGACTCTTGCAGGGCCAAACCTTATCTATAAATAGTATACCACTAGATTACACCTACCACAAATGAATATATAGCTATATAGGGCTAGATTACACCCTACAACGGCTATATTTGAAAATTGCTACAAAAGACGTACCGAAAGGGGCGATACATGAAGGCGTTGTATACCGTCAAAGAGGCTGCGGAGGCTGTAGGGGTATCCAAGGCTGCGCTGCGGAAGTATACGAGTACCTATGCCCGCTTCTTATCCACGGAGGCTACGCCGGAACGTGGAGAGGCTAGGCTATTCACGCCTGACGATTTGCGGGTAATTCGATTTGTGTTTGAGCAGACGAACGCTGGCGCTACCCATCAGCAAGTCACCGAACGACTGAACGCCAACGAACTCGCACTCTTTCAATGGTACCCGCCTGACGTTTCAGTAGATGATGATGTAAAAGACGATGGGGAGACTACCGCAATCGTGCCCGCCGATATGGTGAAGATGGCGCAGGCGTTGATTGACGAAGCCCTCCAGCGGGAAGCCGCAGCCGTTGCCAGGGAGCGTGCGCTCCAGGATCGGGTAGAGAGCCTACTGCGGGAACTTGGCGAAGCGCAGGGTAGAATCGCCGCCGAGAAGGAGACTAGGTACAACCCGCCGAAGTGGATACGTGCGCTGTTCGGGAGCAGGGGATCGTAGCCCAGGCATCTACGCTAAAGTTGACAGCCCCCCGATCTTCGGCCCAGGCATCTACGCTAACATTGACACCTCGCCATTTTCTGCCGTGCATCTACGCTAACATTGACAGGTATATACATGGGGTAATGCAGTACCTGTCAATGTTAGCGTAGATAGAAACGGGATCGGAGATGGGGTAGCTGTCAACGTTAGCGTAGATGCGTAAGGTAAAAAAGGGGTACCTGTCAATGTTAGCGTAGATGCACGTTACAGTTTTACCCGTTCGTTCGCAATCGTAGCCGCCTCTACGTACCTGGACGGCATCGCCAGCGAACTCCACCCGCCAGCATCGCGCAGAACGAACGCATCCGTACCCTGCCCTGCCGCCCGCGTAGCCCAGTAGTGTCGGCAATCGTGCGCCGATAGGCCAGCCAGTCCTACCGCCTCGCCTAACATTGACACCCTGGCCGTTATCGCCCTCTCCGTCATTCCTGCCCCCAGTAACTCGCCGCCCTTGCGACTACCCCGCAGCAGGAAACCGCTGGCTGGCGCATCCGTCGCCATCCATGCCGCTGCCGCCCGCAGGCTGTCGAGCGTGAGCCTGTGTGTCTGCCGCTTGTCTACCTTGGGCCGATAGAAGGTAAACGTGCCTGCCGCCAGATCGAAGTCCTGCACCAGCAGCCCACGAAGCTCGCCTACCCGTAAACCGTGATCCAGCAGGATCGCCATAATCACCGCATCCCGCCTACCCTGTGACGTTGCCGGTTGTTCCTTTAACTGCGCAGCGTGCCCAGGCGTAATGGTGACGTGCGCAGCCTTCTTCGCACCGCGCCGTGTTGCGCCGTTCGCTGCCGTTCGCTGCTCGTCTACCCGTAGGGCCTCCTTGTGACTGTAGCCCTTCACGCCCTGTATCCTGGAACCAACCCCCGCAGGGATCACGTTCGCCTGCACCGCCAGGGCCGCGTACTTCTTCACGGTAGACAACCCACGATTGATCGATCCTATCGAGTACCCGCGGGCCAGCATCCATTTTACGAAGCCGGTAACTAGGCCATGCGTCACCCCACGCCAAGCATCGGCATCGCCCATCAGTGTATCGGGCGTAACGCTCCCCATCCCGCCCGTAGCTGCCGCTATGTACTCGGCCCAGTTCGCCAGATCGGATCGATGGGCAATCAGGGTATTTGCCGCCTTCTTCGAAGTGAAGTCCGCAAACACCGAACGCTCTGCGTAGGCGTCAGCCACCAAGCTCGCCTGCACGATTGCCTGCGTATCTACCGGTACGATTCCCGCTGCTGGTGCCAGGATAATGTCACCCATGCCGCTGCTCCTTTACTTCCTATAATCTTAAAATATAGGAAGCTAAAACACCTAAGAAAAGCCCGCTACGCCTTACCGCAACGGGCCTCTCCGAACGCTGTTATTCCGCCGATTCCGCCATCGCCCGCTGCCTGTTCCGCAGGTAGGCAATCGCTCCCTCCAGCCGTAGGGCGTTCGCCGTCAGTTCACTCGTAGCAGCCGCCAGTTCCTGCAACTGCTGCCGAGCCTTCGACAATTCACCCTCCAACTGTTCGATCTCGCTGTCCATCACTGTAACGTCTTTCATATACCCGCATTATCTCAGTTTACAATAACACTGTCAAATGTAACTATGTTACGTTTAACCTATGCGGTAGGCTGCGCCAGCATCTCGGACAGCAGCAGCCCCAGGTTCACGCCGATTACCTCTGCCGCCTTCGCTTCGTCGGCAATCCACTCGTCAGGCGTCATCGTCCACGAAGGCAGACGAAGTAGCTGGCGGATCAATGACTGGATCGCCTGGGACTTGCTGCCTACCGCTGCCGTTGCCATCGGTGAATGACTCGCTACACCGATCCCGCCGATAGCAATACTCTGCTCGGCTAGAATCTGGCTGGCTACACCGTACGCCCGCTGCGCATACTCCTTCTCGATAGACGAAGCCCCATCGTTCGACAGAACGGCAATCGCACCCTTCATAATCGAAACACCGATAGGGAGCAGGGCCGCACCTACCTCCTCCTCGAAAGCCTTGTTGTTCTCAAAACATGCCCTAGCCCGTTGATTTAACATAATGTTATTCTCCTAATTTAGCCGTTTTTCTAAATCTTTTACTTTGCCAGCCAGTTCCTGCACCGCCTTGATAAGTGGTGCAATAAATTGATGGTAGGCTAGCGCCTGCCCGCTATCGGGATCGTTCACGTCCTCCAGTGCCCATCCGCCGAAGTCTAGCCCATCCGGTAGAGCAGCCTTTACCTCCTGGGCAATCAAGCCGTAGTGCGTTCGCTTGCCCGGAACGTCTACCACCTTGATCTCCCCGTTTCCCTTTGGGATCTCCCGCCTGCCACCGATCTTCCACTTGTACGCTACTGGCCGCAGAGCGTTGATGAAGTCCAGCCCTAGCGGGCTGTCCACAACGTCTGTTTTTGTCCTGGCGTCCGAAGTCTGGATGGTGCCATTCACCGCATAGATCGCCGTCCAACGTGCGCCCGAAGTACCGCAGGAGTTTGCGTTATCTGTGCCTGGGCCGATATTCCCGCTGTACACCGTGAACTTATGGACTACGGTAGAGCCGCCGACGATTACGCTCGTACCGTTTACCCGCAGGGCATTAGACAGGATCGATACATTTGGCGTACCGCTGCTCAGGAAGCCCCAAAAGTACAGGTTCGTGCCCGCCAAGTCGTAGAACTTTTGCGCATCGCTGTAGATGCCCAGGTAGTCGGCAGCATCGTTCGCTAGGCCATACCACTTCGATCCCGCTGACGCCGTGCCCTTGTACATCACGCGGCCCTTTAGGGTACCGTTATCGTAGATAGACGCCGCGCTGTCCTGGTTAGACGATGAACTCTCCAGCCGATCCTCCGGTGAAGCACCCTTGATATGCAGCAGGCTTCCGGGTACCTCCGTGCCTACACCCAAGTACCCAGTACTCAACTGAACCATACGCCAAGCGCCGCCCAGGTATGCACCCCACGAAGGCGAAGCCCCATCGCTGTATAGCCCGATGAAAGCCCTGTCGTTCTTGCTGGCGTCACTGAACCACAGCCCTGCGGTACCGCCTCCGCTGCGAAACCTCGATCTACCCGTAACATCCAGCGCATAGCCCGCATCCGTATTCTGTACGCCCAGGCCAGTGCTATTCAGCAGCATCCTGGTTGCGCCACCTACGCCAAACTCCATAATGTCGGTAAAGTGGCCGTAGGCGAGATAACCGGCATCGGAGTCGGCAGCGTCACCGAAGCGAAGCCCCTGGTTGCGTGACGAAAGAAAGTTGAAAAAGGCATCTGTGTTCGCTACGCTTGCGCCTGCGTCAAACAGCATCAGTTCGCCGCCGATCAGGGTAGGTAGCGTGTTGTTTCCCGTAGCAACGTGCAGGAGCCGAGCCGGTGACGAAGTACCGATCCCCGTATACCCCTCGACAATCAGCCCGTTCGATGGTGGAGTGTATGTCGATGGCGTGCCAGCGTACGTGTTGCCGATAGCAACGCCTGCTGTGTTACCCCATGCCGCCAGCGCGGTGCGTATGGTGCCTGCGGAATTTGTCGCCGTAAAGCGCATGTAGCCGTTTGTAGCTGCACCGCCATCGTTCGCTATGCCCTCAATATAGGCTACGTTCTGTAGCGTGCCAGCGTTGTGTCTGCCGAAGATAAGCCTGCCGCGCAGGTTCCCCGCATCCCGCGTTAACGCTACCATGCCGCTGTTGCTATCGTTGAATACCTCCAGAAGCGCCCCTGGCGTAGTAGTGCCCACGCCGACGTTGCCGCCAGCAGATTGTAGGGCTAGCGCCGAGCCGCCTCCGTATGTCTCTATGAAGCCGTACGCTGTTCCCGAAGGCGATAACCTGCCAAGTCCGAATAGCAGCGAACGCCCCGAAGCCAGGGCCTCACCGAAGGCAGAATATACCGCCTGCCCGCTGGTGACGGTACCGTGAAATACCCGCATGATATTATCTTGCGTGCGCGTCGAATTGACGTGTAGCTCTGCCCCTGGCGTATCAGTCCCTATGCCGACGTAGCCGTTATGATCGATGCGTACACGCTCGGTAAGCGTAGTGGTTCCGTTTGCCGTGGTGGAGAGCCTGATACTCGTACCCTGCGCCGTGCTCGTCCAGTTCTCGGTAGTGTTGGCGCGGATCGTAGCCCTGGATGAACTCGTAAAAGCGCCGTTCGCCCATCCCCTACCGCCGATCAGGAAAAGTCCATCGCCAGACAGTAGATCGGCCTCGCTGCCCACGCTGCCCCTGGCCCGCCGTGCAATAATAATGCCGCCAGAGCCTGCGCTGTTACTGTACTGGTGTAGCGCAAGGTTCAGGGCCTCACTCGTCGCTAGAATGTCGGCAACCCCCAACGGGCTAGTAGTGGCGATACCCAGGCTGGTTGTTACCGCCGCACTCCCTACAACGTGCAGGGCTACTGCGGGACTGATCGTGCCTATGCCGACGTTGCCGTTAGCCAAGAGGCTAATCGCCGTAGTCGCCGCATCCCCAGGCGCGGCTGTTCCGTTCGCTATGCTAATGTAGGCCCGTTCGAGCGTTGTGTTCGTGCCCGCCGCCCCGAAGTAGGCACTCGGCCCAGTCGAATTATTGACGTTGAAGATGCGGTAGGCTTTAGCCCATGCACCTACGCTCTCGCTGGCGTACTGGTTCAGGGAAGTCTCCTGGGTAGCCATGCGCCCCAGTTGACGATTCATTTCTGCTACCCTATCGAGTAGCTCCATCTCACGCGTATTCACTCGTTACACCCGATCGGTTAGTTCTACCTTTACCCGTTCGCTGCCGTCAGCCTGCATCGCAACCGTTACCTTTTGAACCTTCTTCGTAGCGGTTACGTCCTCGTATCTCGCCGTTACCAAGTCACCCAGGAAGTAGTGCTTCCCGTACAAAGTCTGCGGTACCTGCAAAACGTCAAAAGATAGATCGTTGAATGCCCTGCGCTCCCACAATTCCGCATCGCCGTACTGCTCCAGGCTTAGTTGTGAAACCAACTGCCGAGCGTCAATGAAGGCTTCCGTATCGTTGTAGTCCGCAAGGTAATTCGTGCCCTGCCGCACTACCACCAGCCTCTCGCTATCCGTTCCCTGGCCCCCGACAATGCCAACCGTGCTCTCGTTCAGGTAGGTGCGCGTTAGCTTCGGTGAAGTGATATTGCCGTACTCCAGGGCGAACACAACCGAGCCGCTTCTATCGGTGCCTAACTGCGAAGCGTACCAAGTGAACTCCCACGTAGCCGCTGCCGTTTTCACCAGATCGAAGTCGCCGCCTCCAACCGTAGCCACGTCGCGCAGTACATCCAGCAGGTTCCGCCATGCGCAGCCCAAGTCCATCGAAGTACCGGTACCGCCCGAAGCCGGAACAGTTACACCAGTCTTGGTTACGTTCCTGGCCCTACCATCCGCCGTGGTTCCGCTGCTCGTCAGGTTGTACTGCACCAGCGTCTTGGCGATAGTCTCTGCTGGTACACCCGAAAAGTAACTGCGGTTCGTTGTGTTTGTCGGGTAGGCCACAACCGCCCTCGACAGCATCCCCGATTGCCCTACGCATAGCGCCCGATACAGCGAACGCCCATCGCTGTTCGCTATGCGTTCCTCACCACGCCAGAAGCCGTAGAAGTCGCAATACCACGCGATCCCCTCGTCAACGTTTCTGCGCCATACCTCTACCTGCCAGTCTAGGTTGAAGTAGGAGATAGCGCGGTTACTGGCGTTCAGATCGAACGTCAATACCCCTGGCGCATTTACCTCTTTCGTATACGACAGGGCCAGGAAGTCAGTAATGACGTACTGGATCACCCCTGCCCTATCGTATACCCGCAACTGGTATTGAGTAGACATAACTATTAAGCCGTAATACAGAAGCGCAGGGCGCTAAGATCGTACTGCGTACCCGCCGCGTAGTTGTACAGGTAGAGAATGCCGCCCGATACCCAGTAGTAAGTCGTATCGATGCAACACTGCTTCACCGGATCGGTTGCCGGTGTATGTCCAACGGGCAGGGTAGATACCGAGCCGAAGGTACCGCTGGCAAACTGCACCCAACCGCGGAACTCGACAATATCTCCGTTTTTGCGGTACTGGGGCGTACCGTAGGCACCCGCCGAGCAGCCACCGGACAAGGTGAGATTCTGCCAAGCTGTCGTATGGACGTGCGCTGCTGTAGCGAACGCTGCCGCCTGCATCCCGTCCAGGAAGTCAGCATCCAAGCCGCTGCCGCTGCCGTCTACCGTGCAGATAATGTCCCTAACTTCCGTAGCGGTTAGATCGACAGGATCACCGGTACCCGCACTCGAAGCGCGGCCCTTCACCGTAGCCTGGGCCATGTTCGCCAGCCGTGCGTTGTCTACCGCATCCGTTGCGATCTTTGCCGTGGTAATTGCACCATCGGTAATGCCGCTGGTACCGTGCGTATGGCTGGCCGTTGCCAAGTCGCTAGCGTGATAACCGTCCAGGGTATCAGCATCCAAGCCGCTGCCTGTACCGTCAGCCGTTGCGATAATGGCAATTGCCTGGGCCGCAGTCAGATCGGTAGGATCACCGGTACCTGCGCCGGAAGCTCGCCCCTTGAATGTAGCCTGGGCCATGTTCGCCATCTTTGCGTTCGTAACCGCATCGTCGGCAACCTTGGCCGTAGATACCGCTGAATCAGCGATCTTGGCCGTGGTTACGTTACTATCGGCAATCTTCGCCGTGGTTACGTTCGCATCCAGGATTTTCGCCGTCGTCACCGCATCACTGGCAATATCGCCCGCTACGATAGTCCCATCGGCAATCTTGGCGCTCGTAATGGCGCTATCGGCAACCTTGGCCGTGGTAATTGCGCTGTCGGCAATCTTGGCGGTGCTCACGCCGCTGTCACCTACTACCCGCAGCCATTCCCGCGCATCCGTGACAGTGATCACGCCGCCCGTAGTAATGCTTACCGTAGCCAGCGGAACGTCCCAGGTAACACCCGCGCTCTGCGTCATCGCTGGCGCACTACCCGCACCCTCAACGCCCGCAATCCTGGTAATGCGTACCGTTTGCGCCGAGTAGCTGGCCCGCAGAACAATCCGATCAATGCGGGTTGCACTCGCTGGTGTAGGCACCGTGACGTTTACGGATGCGCTGTTTGAATACGGAATGCCGTACACCAGGGCGAAGCCGTCAGCCACCGCAACCGGTGAACTCGTACCCGTCACCGCCAACTTGCCGCCGAAGTCAGCCGCTACGCCGCCCTTGTTCGTGCTCTGCCCGCCCGTAAACAGGCTGCGGAATACCTCGAACATCTGCGTAGCCGTGTATCCGCTGCCACTTCCATCTCCAGTTCCGTTTGTAGTCCAGAATAGACTTACTTCCGCCATCGTTTGTCACTCCTACGCCGCTGCGTAGCGGTTAAAGTACTGGAACGTAATCCCAGTAGAATTGTTTGCGCTTGAAGCTACCTCAAAGAGTAGCGTATTGATACCGTCAGCAGCTTCCGGTGCAGCCGCCAGTCTCCAGGTTGCCAAGTCGCTATCACTAGATAGTTTGGCGATCTGGCTTGTGCCATTCTGATCGACTATCGTCTTGTATCCATACCGTAGATCGATCTGTATCCACTGCCCTGCCGTCAATGCCAGCGTAGGGAAGTCCAACACATCGCCCGTTGTCTGGTTCGTAATCGTAATGTTCGTAGCTGGCCCGTATACCGTGATTACAGGGTACTCGGCCCAGGTTCCAGGGTAGGCCAGGGCAAACGTCCTATTAATATATGTCTGCGCTGCCTGCGTCCAGGGTACCGCCATGTTTACGCCGAAGCCGCTGGCACCCGTAGCCGAGCCGCCGAGCATAGCCACCGAAGCGCCGTTAGGATCGTACCAGATAGGATCAGGCGCTCTTAGCTGTACGCCGATCTTTTGGCTGTGCCCGATCCTAGATTGATCGTCATCCGGTGCATCGACAATCCCGCTAACAAAGCAGTCGATTTGCCGTGTTGCGCCGTCATCCCTTGTGTACCGCAACTTCAAAGGGGCAGACAGCCCTCTAAACTGCGCATGTACCAGATCGCGGTAGGTATCAGCCAGCGCAGCCGTTTCCGCCTGGAAGAACAGGACAAGGTTTATCATCCTGGCGTCTACCCGAAAGCCTACATCCGTATCGCCATCCTGAAATGGCCCGCGCTCCACCAGTCGCCGTGTAGGTGCGCTACCTATGCCCTGGATCGATACCAGATCAAGTGGCGCTCTACCCGTCAACGAGAGCGTATTGCTGCCTAGAATCACATCCCATCTCGCCATCGTTACCGCCCGCCATACAACTGCTGCAAAAACAGAACGTTTGACATAACATCTTCGCCGCTGTTGCCGTTGCCCTGCACGTTTACGTTATAAGTATTGTTCGTGGTAGCGCCCGCCTGTTGCTGGCGTACAAGCTCCATCAACCAGTCCGCCTGCTCGCGCTGTAGGCCAGCCTCACCGAACACATCCCGCATTTTTAGATCGTTCATCATCTGGTTGATCTGGCCCAGTATGCCCATTGCGCCCATGAAGTCGCCGCGCTGTAGAGCCTCCCAAGCCTCACGCATCTTTACAAGGGCCTCTACGGATGTAGCAACGCCGTCCACAAGCCCTACGAGCGTATTCAGAATGCTCTTGCCTACCCAGGACAGCGCATCAGCCAGCCGTGCGCCCTGTTCGGCCAGTTCCCCAGGCTTCCCGTCACCACCGAACAGATCAGCGAACGCCGTTCGTAGCCGCCCCAGGCTGCCCTGCAAGTCAGTTACAAATGTCTCGAACGCCGCCGAAAGCCCAGGCAGGTTATCCGCCCATCCCTTCTTCACGCCCTCGATAAAGGAATTTGCTGAATCGATCCACGGCATCCATTCTGGATGGTTCGTAGCTATCCACTTGTTCAGTTCTCCCCATGCGCTCCCCATGCCCGCCAGGACGTTCGGCAGCATATTGTTCGTAACCCACAGGTACCCAGTCGCTGCCCACTTACCCATCTCTGCCGAGAAGTTGGGGAGCCATTCCACAGCCAGCTTAACCAGCGCATTGAAGGCGTTACCTACGATTTGCCCCAGGCCAGTCCACAATCCCGCCCATATGCGATTTAGATTCTCAAACGTTGTGCTCTGGCCGTTAACCCACGCAGCGATCTCGTTTAGCGCCCCTGCGAACGTCCTGGCCCATCCCTGAATAACCGGGATAATCGTTTCAATCCGCTGTGCCAGCCCATTGAACCAAGCCACTACCATAGGCCCGTTCTGTGTAGCGAAGTCCGTAGCCCAGTTTGCTAGCCCACGAAGTAGCGGTAGGAATGACTGCCCGATCTGTGTGAGCAGCCCGTCTACTACACCCTGTAGTATTTCCAACTGCCCCGAAAGCGTATTCATCCGGGTAGCAGCCTGGGCCTCACTATTCACGCCCGCAATCTGCGTACGCAACACGCCAAACTTACCGCTGCCCGTTTCGGCCAAAGCCACCGCAGCGCGCATGGCGTCAGAGCCGAAGATGGTAGACAGCGCAGCGTTCTTTTGTTCCTCGCTCAACCCGCCCAGTGCGCCCTGCAACATGCCGGAAATTTCCTGCATACTGCGCATCTGGCCGTTCGCATCGAAGAATTGATTTTTGCCGTCCTCGGTGATTAGGCCCAGTTGCTTCATTGCAGCCTCGGCCTCGTTAGACGAAGGGATCAACCGCTGCAACATCACCTTGAACGATGTACCCGCATCGCTACCGCCAGCGAAGTACGGGCTGATCGCCGCTATCGTAGCGTTGAAGTCTGCGAAGTCCACGCCCGCCGCCGAAGCTACACCGCCGCCTTGGGCCAGGGCCAGAGCGTAATCGTTTATTCCGAACTTGCTGGCTACGGTTACACCCGCGATCCCGTCAACCGCGCCCTTCATATCCTCGGCGCTTATCTTGAATAGCGACATCGCATCGGTAGCGACATTTGCCGCTGTACCGAAGTCTGCACCCGTAGCGTTCGCTAGCAGGACGGTAGAGCGTGCTGCGCCATCTAGGATCTGCGTCATAGACAAGCCGTTAGCCGCCAAGTTCTGAATGGCGTCAGCAGCCTGCCCTGCGTCTACTTTTAGTTTGGGATCAATGCCGAGATTTGTAATCAGATCGGCTAGTGGCTTGGCCTCGTCGTAGGTAACACCCATCACGCTGGCGATGTCTGCTACCCGCTGCTCCATATCGATGGCCTTATTCACGCCAACCGCTACAGCGCCCGTAATCGCCGTAACCGCGCCCACAGCCGCTACACCAGCCGCAGCCGCTACGCCTACCGCTGCGCCCTGCAACCCGCCGAGAGCAGACTTAATCTGCCCGATAGCGCCGCCCGTTTGATTCTTGGCGGTAATGAGGATGTCTAGTTTAGCTGCCACGCCTGCCTCGCTTTGTGCCTACCTTAGCCTTTCGTACCTTCGCCTCGGCAGACATCATCTGTAGTATGTTCAGTACATCCTCCATCCTTTCCTGTCGTAATTGACTAGGTAGACAATGGAACTCCCTGCACAACGTCAGTTCTATGTACTCGTTTGGTGCAGGTGCTGCCGCCCATAGGTGCGCCAACACCTGCATCCTTAGTTTTTTGCCGCTTGCCCGTTACCCTGTACCCGCTGCAACAGCCCGTTAAGAACAGCCTGCACCGCTACCGCAGGTAGCTCGTTCGCATCCTGGCCCGTTACCTTCGAGATAATGCCAGCCAGTAGCTCCTGCGCTTCGTCCTCGGAAACTCCACCCGCTACCGCCTTCTGCAATTTCAGAAGATCGCCCCAGGTAAGCGCGGTAATGTCAGCCTGGACAGAGAACTCCTTTTCTACGAACGTAACATTTACGTCAGCCATGATTAGGTGCCTACCGTCTCCTTGAGAATGCCAGGAGCCATAACGGAGAACTCGAACAGCGCAACGTCCTCGCCGCCAGCGTCCAGTTCAGGCAGGGAGCAGGACACAACCGGAACCTTGGCCGCAACACCACCAACAGCAGCCGCGTAGCGGAACTCGCCCGTTTGCCCGCCTGCCGGACTCCATCGCATGTAGATGCGCTTGTCCGTGCTAATGTACTGCGTCCACACCTTGACGAAAGCCTCCGTAGCGTTCTCGGTGTAGACAGCCTTGCACGTAATCGTGCGCGGTTCCTGCTTGCCACCCGATACCACCAGGGCCTCGTCACCTTCGGCTGTATGCTGCACAGCAACAGCCACATCGCCGCCATCGACAGTGACGGTAGCAACGCTGCCGCTAACGTCAGTCCAGGACGAGCCATCCGTTGAAACTTCAACCTTGAAACCACTCTGGCTGATAGCAGCCGTTGTCTGAGCCATTTTGTACCTCTACTCGTTAAATAGAATTGAAAGATCGATGCTAACCCGCTGGATGTCCTCGTCCTCGTCGCCGCCGTCTACGGCATCGACTACACGCGTTAGCACTACCGCCGATGAAACCGAACTATCGAAAGCGTAGGCCGCTGCCTTTACAGCCGCCTCCAAGTCCTTGCATTGCCCATACGTCCTGGCGTAGCAGTCAACCTGGATACGCTTCTTCACTAATCGCACCGTTGCCACGTTAGGCTTCACCAGGGCCTCGGTGCTATCTACGCCCTGGTAGACGATGAAGGGGTACGTTGCGCTTTCTGGCGCTTCGTTCGGGTAAATACGGGAGCCAACTATGGCCGATACACCCGCATTACCCGCTATGTGCGCCCTGAATACCTGCTCTAATACCGCCATGCTAGCCCTCGTCTATGATCCCCTGGATCGCTTCCGTTACCTTCTCAACTATCTCCGGGCGTTTTTCGTCTGCCGCTGGCCGTAGAAAAGGCTTCGCCTTCATCCGCCTTGTTCCACGTTCTACCAGTTGCGCATACGGCAGCTTGGTTCCGATCAGAACGCCCTTATCTTTACCCTTGCCTATCGGCCCTTTCAATGGCCCATAGGCACCCGCAGGCTTGTACTCTGGCGTCAATTCGGTGTAGCCGCCTACATGCAGACTATCCCGTAGCGCCCCACTTCGGACTGGTACCCGCCGCTTTGCTTCTTCCACGGCAACCAGCCCGCCCTGCGCTAGCCCTTCCTCCAGGGCCTCGTACTTGTGGACGTTATCGATCCTGTCCAGCTTGTCTACCAGTTGCTCTAGCCCGTCGATCCTTATGTCTACGCGCATTCCACAACGCCCCTGCGGATTAGCTTTAACGCTACTTCTTCACCGAGCGTAACCACTTCGCCCGCTTCGTACGCCCTACCTTCACCATCCATCGCCAACCGCTGCCCAGGCAGTACCCGATACGCGCCACCTACTGAAAGGATAGCCACCGCAGCCGCTTCCTCTATCCGGTACAAGTCCGTAGCGTCAGGATCGGGCCATACAACCCGCCGATCATCTAGAACGTGCCCGCATACAACCCCGCAATGATGCGCCTGCCGTATGCCGTCCTCCTGGGCGTCTACCGCCAGATACCAGTCCGGTGCAAAGCCGTGCATCACCGTTCGGAACGCAACCGATAGTAGAGCCTCCCGCTTGATCAACGTGCAGCCTAGCCCTACCCCACTCGACTGAACCACGCTGCCCCAGTAGCCTCTTAGCTCGTCCCGCGTAGGCCATTGCACGCCCTGCTCGTCTATACCCTTCGCTAGCAGCCACTGGTGCCCTCTGGACGTTCGAGAGCAGTACAACCCGTACACTATCTCCGCATCTACCTCGTAGAGCCGTTGTAGGGCGTTAGACGGTACAACCATATCCGCCTCGATAACCACCATCCCCGCATAGCGCCCCTGTAGGGCAATCTGCGCAGCCCTATTCAACTTGTCCGCCAAGTCTACGTAGTGCCAGCCGCCTACCGGTGAATCATTCCGCATCCATAGGACATCCAGCCTGCCATTCCACTGTAGGCCCGCTACGCTGGCGAACGTACTCGCCCGTACAGGTTCCGTTCCTGGATACATGGGAACAACTACCAGTAAGTTCTCCATCTACTTAATGGCCCTCACCTGAATTTCAACCCACTGCCGCCTGCCGTCAGGATCGATAACCTGCTCCACATCGTAGGCGTTGCCGCCCCATAGTACCCGGTTATCTTCGGGCGTAATCGTCAGGTTGGCGTCCCTGTGAATCGTCACGCGGTACAGGCTGCGCTGCCGTTCCTTGCCGGTGCCAGCGATAAACTGCTCCAGTTCCGCCGCCCTACGGTTAGTCTCCACCTTGGCCCATACCGTCGCAGTAGTGCCCCAGGTAACAGTCTCGTCACCGTAGGCTGTTTGCACTACGCTCTTTGTTTGAATTTCTATCTGCTCTAGTAATTCGCCCAGGTGCGTCATTAGAAAGCCCTATTTGCCCGCAGGATAGTTGCCGCAGCCTCCGGTAGCTGATGGCCTACCGTTCCCGTCGTCACTTCCTCTCGATTCATGTACCAGTGCCCGATCAGTAGTTTCATTGCGTGCTTCGCCCAGGCAGGTACCGCACTGGCTGCACCGTAACCTGCCGTATACCGGATCACAATCGCCTCTTTCGGCTGGAGTACCGCCGTAGGCCAGGATTTGCCATACCCCAGGACAAGCTGCCCACGCGCTACCGCCAGATAGTAGTCCAGGCTGTCCATCGTGCCTTGCGTCCCTGTGCTATCGGTGTACTTCACGCTGACAATGCTGGCCGCTGGTGGATATGGCAGCATTACCGAGCCGCATTCAGGCCAGCAGTCCAGGTACGCATCGTATGTCCGAGTAACCAGGGATCGCATCGTCACGTCCTCGCAACGCTCCCGCGCTGCCTGGATCAATGACGTAATCAGCGTATCTTCCGCCGTTCCCGTTACCCGTAGGTGTAGCTTGGCCTCGGTTAGCGTGATAGGTTCCTCTGCTGGCGCTACTGCTACTCTCGCAATCATTACCGCACCTTCCTGCCGCGTCCCTTCGGCAATACCGCCCTTTCTGCCGCCTCAACCGCTGCGTATTCAGGACGGCTGTCCAAAACAGCCTCTATATAGCCCGCCCTTGAAAGTTCCGCTGCCTGCGCTGGCGTCAGGGCGTATTCTCGCCCCTCTACGAGCCGTATAAACGTCCCATCTGCCAACACGTTCGCCGTTTCCAAGGCTGTATACCGGTTCAACTCGATACTCCTATAAGCCTCTATCCGTTCGTTCCATTCCCAGTGAGCCACCGGTACATCAAACCTGCCCATCGCCACGAAGCCCGCCCGTAGGCAATCCTCTGCAAATGGTATGTCAGGGCATACCTGATATGGCCCATCCTCCCGAAAGCCCACGGTTTCCAGGACGTTGCGCCGTATTAGCGTGCAGCCAAAGCCACAGCCGCTAACTCGCCCGATCCCATCCCTGCGGTACCTCGCAAGTTCCTCCGGGTAGTTTGTCAGTGACATCCCCAGGTTACACCCGTTGATGTACTGCCACGTCGATAGCACGTTCGCTCCATGCCGTAGGGTGTATGGCGCATACACAACCGCTGCCTGGGTGCCATACATACGCTGCAACGCTCCAGCGTCAGGCAGTACGTTATCGTGCTCAACCGTCAACAGGGCGTCATAGGTGCCGCGCAGGAATGTCTCCCTGGCCCGCTGGTACTGGTGCAGTACGTTCCTATGTGAGCCGATGGGGTATGGATTTTCCAGCCCTATCGCCCACTCTGCGCTGCCGTCGAAGCCTTCCACGTTCGCCCTGATCATTGCCTCGCACTCTGGATGGATCGCTAGCTTCCCGCTGTCGTCATCCCAGGTAGGTGTAAAAACCAGGACGTTATTCATTCTGCTTCACCTCGGCTTACCCGCTGCACCCTACTCGCCACAACGTCATGCCATATTTTCAACAGCCCCTCGTCACCGAAGATGCTGGCTATGAAGTCGTAATCCGCCTCGTATCGCCCACTTGCTAGGGCGCTAGCGTGCGCCTGCCATACAGCCCTGCGCACTACGAAGGCGCTACACCCGATATACCCGCACACTGGAGGCTGGCCCCAGTGCCTGTTGTCTGGTAGTACGCCCATGCTGTAACCGTGATCCATCCTCGCCAGGATCACGTCAGGTTGCCAGTCGGCTACGATTTGCTGTAGCTCCGTTACGAACGTAGGGCGTATACACTCATCGTCGTCATCTAAAATCCAGACATATTCCCCAACCAGCCTCGGTGCGTATGCCGCCAGATTAGCGTTCGCCCATGCAACCCCACGCCCTACTTCGTCAACCAGGATCGTTTGTACCCAGTCGCCGCTATCCTGCGCTTCCAGGCTAGCCCGATTGATACGCAGCATGTTAGGGCGCTTGAAGTGGCGGGTGAGAACTTCCAGGAACGGCATACGCTCACCGGATAGGGTAGCCTGTCCCTTTACTAGCGAACAGGCTACCCAGTCAGTTAGGCAGTCGGGTGCTTACCGTAGAGGATCGCTTCCGCAATCATCACCTTGTAGACGGCAGCGAAGTGGTAGTACAGGTTTACCTGTCCACTACCAGCCGCCGAATACGGATCGCGGAGGAACGTCATCGAAGGCGCTTCGTACAAGCCCATGAAGGCGAAGTTGCCGAAGATCATAGACTTATTGCCTGCGCCGATAGCCGCAACGCTCTCGCTCCAGTTCATCGGGTAGTTCCACAGCGTATCTACCGCGCCACCCGTAGGGGCGAACTGGAACACGCTGCCAACCAGCTTGCGGTAGGCCCCATCGGTAGCGCGCTTCATAACCCACTGCGCGCCATCGCTGTACTCACCCTTGAGGCTGTAGATCACAGAAGCCGGATCAGCAGCGTTAGCCGCAGCCGCCGTGCCAAGCGTAACGCTGGTACCGCTAGCCAGGGCCTCGGTGACAAGCAGAGCGTTGTGCGTAAGCCCGTAGGCGCGGCCTACATAGCCCTCCAGGAAGGAGAGCAGGTTGCTATCCTCGCCAGCGAGTAGCTGGTTGGAAAGCTGAACCTTCTTCGTGTACCACACCAGCGTAAACTGTGCGCGGCCAAGCGCGGGGGCGTCCCGATCAAAGTTCGCAGCCTCGTTCGTAGCCACGAACACGTTAGCCGAGCCGTTGTCAACCGGAACGTTCGTAACTGCACCGCGGCCAGGAATGCGCTGCACGCCCAACTTGTCAGCCAGCATAACGGCATCGCGCTTGGCGATAATCCCGCTATAGTGCCCAGTCGGAACGGCATACCCGCCATCAGCATCGGTACCGATGTTCATGTCGGTGTCATTGCTGGCGCGGAACTCACGGATCGCACCCTGATCGCCCGTCTTGATGTAGTGGGCAATCGCGCGCTTCTCGTCAACACCCAACGGCAGCTTGTTGTAAGCCGGAACGCCGCGGGCCTCAGCCTTGGCAGACTTCGGCAGGAGAGCGTTCAGTTTTTCCTCGCGCTCGATAGCGCCAGCGATACGCTCGGCCTCGGCAGTCATCCCGTCGAAAGCCGCCTGCTCGTCAGCCGTGAATCCACGATCCTCGGAAGCCACCAACTCGTTAAGAGCCTGTGCCTTCTCCACGATCTCCGCCTGATTCCGGCGAAGTTCAACAATCAAATTCTGAGCCATTTTGTTACCTCTTTACCCTTAGTAGTTTTAGTTCTCGATTGCGCCTTTCTGCCTGCTTCTGCACGGCATCCTTGTCGCAGTTATCGCTTACGTGCTTCGGCACGTTCACTTCGTCATCGTCGCTAGCGACTACGCTAGCCATATCGCGGGCCTCGATACTCGTCTGCGGGTACGCCGGGTACGTTACTGGCGATACGTCCAACAGCCGCTGTACCTTCGTAATCCTGCGCACTGGCCCGCCTGCCGTGCGCTTCCACTCCTGCCCATCCTCACCGACGATAAAGCCAAACGACATCTGGCTTACGTCACCCCGCTGCACCAGCGTCCACAAGTCCTGGGCGTATGCGGTAGCAGGCATCCGTATCTCTACCAGCAGCCCTTTCTCGTCCTCCACCAGCCGCAGCGTACCGTTCGTAGTGCGCCCCAGTACATAGTTCGGATCGTGGTTGAATAGCGCCCTCGTATCGCCCTCGATTACGTCCCTAAACGCCCCAGGTGCGATTTCCTCGCGGAAGTTACCAAGTTTCTCCGACAGTGCATTGAATACAACCGCATAGCCAGTCAGTACCCGTTCGCCATCGCTTTCTGCCGCCCGTAGTTCGTAGGCAACCCTTCGCTCTTCCATTACAGAACCTCCACCTCGGCCCTAACGCTACACTGGCATCCCCGGTGTAGTGGGCCATGCCGCTTTGCACGATCCAGAGCCATTGATCCCAAGTCGGCTACATTGATCGTTTCGCCCTCGTTCACAAAGAACTCGTTGATCCCCGCTACCTTGCCGTCAATACTCTTGCAGAATGGGCAAGCTCGCCCGTTCGCAACCCAACGAATACGCTGCACGCCGCGCCGCCCGTAATTCATAACTACCAGGGCGTTTAGGGCCTCAAAAGCCGTCAATTCCGCCCGATCAGCAGGGCGCTCCTCCTCCATATGCGCCAGTTGCGCATCTACCGCAGCCACCACATCCTCGCCGTTGTCTACCGCTGACTGGATCGCCTTGCGGATTTGCCCCTTGCTGCTACGGATGTAGTCGATTCCTAGCGCATTCAGGAAACCGTTTATAAATTCCTTCACCTGATCGTCAGTCGTCAGGGCCTCGCCGCCTAGCTCCCGCACTACGCTAGCCGCTGCCTGTTCCGCTACCGCCAACATCGCTGGTGTCAAGTCGCGCTGCAAAACGGGTAGCAACTCGTCATAGAATCGCTCCAGCCATGCGTCGAAGTCCTCAATGCCGCGTGCCTGTAGATACTGCGCAGCAGCCCGTCCTACCGCCTTCGATTCACGCCGTACTGTCCTGGCGTACACGTCACTCAACACCGGGATAAAGGATCGAGCAGATACCTCTCTGCCGTCCTGTAGGGCGTCAGGCGCTACATCGCCCTCTGCGCGTGCATCCCTATGCTCTACACCGCAGCCGCATTCCTGGGCGCTACGTTGCGCCGTGGTTGCCACGTCCGCAGGTTTGGTACCGAGAGGCTGTAGGTTCATCGGTACAAGGTGCGTGTCGCCGTCCTTTACCGGATTGAAGTTCTCTCGGCTACGAGCCTCGTTGATGCTCATAAAGCCATTCTGGATAGCGGTAGCGTATGCGCTGTAACGGCTGGTAATGTCGCTGCGCTGTAGCCCGTCTACCAGGAACTCGGCAAAATACCGCTGCCGTTCGTTGCCTACCAGAAGATCGCGGGTAATGCTCTGCTCGAAGCCAACCAAGTACGGCATCAGCGTGTTAGTCACGAATTGCAGCCCCTGGTGCTCGATATTCGAGTAGGTAGCATCCGCAAGGTGCTGGATCATGTGCGGAGGAACGTTATAGATGCGGGCAATTTCTACCGTCTGGAACTCCCTACTGCCCAGGAACTGGGCCTCGTCAGGTGGAATACCAACTGTCTGCACGTCCCATCCCTTTTGCAGGATCATGGTGCGATAGGCGTTATCAAGCCCCTCGTAGGCCCGTACAGCGTCTTGTAGGCGTTCGGCTGACTCCTTTGTGAGTACCTCGTCCGTTTTCACCACCACGCCAGGACGTGCGCCATTACCGAAGAAGGCTGCGCCGTGTGCCTGCATCGCCTGGGCTAGCCCGATAGCTTCCATATGCTGGCGAACAGGCGAAACACCTACCAGCGGATCGAAGCCAAGCCCTGCAACGTGCCAAACCCGATAGGACGGCAGGAGTACCTTGTCGCCGTTCGGCATCGTCGTTTCGTAAAACAGCCGCCCGTCAACGTACTTGGGCGCAGTCTTATCCGGCATCAAGGGCCACAAAGCCACCGGATAGTTGTCCTGCCATTCAATCTCGCAGTAGGCATTCCCCCAGGTGCATAGGTGAACCATCATCGCCCTGCGCAACTGGAAGCTCGTCAATTCGGGATTAGGAACGTCATGCAGCAGCGTGTATAGGGGATGCTCTGGCGCTACCCGCTTCCCCTCTGGCGTTCGTTCGTACAGGCGCAACGGCAACTGAGCCACCGATTCAGCCAGTACACGAACACAAGCCCATACTGCCGTTGCCGCCATTGCCGACGAAGGCGATACGTTTACACCGCTGCGCGTGGTACCTAGCCCAAGCCCCATCAATAGGGCAGGGGAGATACTTCGATCTTCCTTTCTCGGTGCCAGCAGCCGCTGCATTACGCTAATTTTCATTTGATCACCATCTTATATAGTCCTACCGGATGGAGCGTCCGGTTAGCCGTGGTATTTTGAAATTGCGCAAAGAATTTGCGCTACGATATATCCCCACTCTCCCGGAACTACCTGCGCCGATCCCCTGGTGCAGGTAGTTCTACTTCTAGGGCTGTCGCAGGGCGTTAGACGGCTTTGTAGGCCCTAAAAGCTACGTTGCCGTGATAGCGCCGATTCCAGAAGAACTCCAGCCAGAAGCCACCCATAGGCCGCGGGCTACGCCCCTTTTCGATATGGAAGCCCGGATTTTCCAGATCGTATTCGTTTTTGAAGCCAGGGATGGAGATGTGCGTAGTCGTATCCTGCATCACCCGCCCGCTGTCCGTTACCCGCACTCTCGAACGCTCCACCAGCCAGCTAGTGTGCGTATGCCCACCTATATAGATGTCTGCGGTAACGCTACCAGCCTCACGCTGCGATCTTGGCGTGCCTAGCGTAACCTCGCCGCCTCCCCCGCTGCCGTGGTGGAAGTACATCATTTTGCTGCTGCGGGTGCCTCCGCATTCATGCTCGAACAGGAAGCGGGTAAAGCCTGCGTAGCCCATCTTCTGGACGCCTAGCGCCTTACATAGACGGGCGATTAAGTCCGTTTCAGTCCACTTGCGTACCGATGTTTCGTGGTTCCCATCCGAGATAAACAGGATATTTGCCGCATAGGGCAATAGGAACTCGAAGGCGTCATCCAACACCAGATCGATGTAGTTGTCGCCGCGGTGCCTGGGCATTAAATCGCCCTTTGAGCCTCGCTTGTCGTTACGCCCCTGCATTACGTCCAACAGATCGCCTACAATGAAGATTCCCGCATCGTCGGCCAGCGCATCGTCCAACTGCGCTTTTAGTAGTTTTCTGTCGCAATGATGGCTGTCCAGGTGAATATCCGACAGCCCTAACAGCCGCTGGTTCCAGTCCGGTGCGATCTTGCTTCGTACCGTCAACACCGCCCCACTCGTTCGCTCTACCGTGTATCGCATCGGTTACTGCTGCCCCCAGTTGTACGTGTTTACGTTCACGAATTGCCCGCTATCCTCCGTAATCGGGAGTACCCTGCATAGCTTCACAAGAAGCCTGCGTGCTGTGTCCTGCTGGCAATCCGTCATCTCCGCTACACGCCTGGACGTAAGAGCCTCGCCGCGTGCCAGAGCGTCAGCCACCATCGCCGCCCGTTCTATCGGTGTCATTTCATCCATTCTGTCCTTTCTCTCCTGCCGCCACCAGGACGGCAACCAAAAACACCATCACTCCGATCAAAGCCACCATCGCCGCCCATCCAAGCCAGAAGTACACGCCAGCCAGCATGAAAACAATCCCAACTAGCGCCAACACGTCATTTCCGCCGATCTTCATATGATGAGTAACCCCAACGATTCCACTGGTGCCCCTTCGTCTAGTAGCGCCCTGCTTAGGGCCATAATCAGGGCTACAACGCCGTCAATATGCTCCGTGCTCTTGTTCCTAGAAGGCTTGATATTGCCGTTTGAATCTTCCTCGGCTACGGTATTCGCTACCATCCAGGCCAGCGGAACGTTCCCGCCGTGCGCTATCCGCTGCGTCAATACCAGAACCTCTAGCTCCTTCATGGGCGCAGACAGGCTTTTAGTCCCCTGCCGGATTTGCACCATCTCCATACCGTCAGCCTGTAGGTTATTGCTCGTCTGCGTTGCGTTCCAGGGATCGAACGCTACCTCCTTGATCTGGTACCTGTCGGCTAGCTCCCGAATTTCCGCCTCGATAAACTCGTAGTCGATTACATT
>ERZ724522.461-NODE-461-length-26051-cov-5.292814_pt1 | contig 26051 bp, 31 predicted proteins | sample MGYA00376055_ERZ724522 | MGnify/ENA primary metagenome ERZ724522 (study PRJEB28724, sample SAMN07190884) | wastewater metagenome | isolation source: effluent of sewage treatment plant in Hong Hong | place: Hong Kong | collected 2016-03-17 ...
GTTCGCCTCAACTTGAAGCCCGAGGATGTGAAATGACTACGGTTCACAGCCAAGCGGCTGGACAACCAGCTACGAGCAAGCCGCAGATGAATTGGAAGCCCGTGCCGAGGCCGCAGAGGCGGAAGCAGCTCGGCTGCGGGATGACGCCGAGCGTTGGCGTGCGTTCTTCGGCAGCGAGCGGTTCTACGTGATGGGCTGGGCCGGCTTTACTGGCGGCGACGATCCGCAGGTAGAGCCGGGCCACGACCCGTCCAAGAACTGGCTGCACTTCACGCTGAACGTCTGCACCGTCACACGCTTAACGCCTCTAGCCCGCGCGAGGCTCAACAACTTGCGCCAGCGCTCTACGCCGAGCTGACGAAGCCGGCCGGCAGGACCGTCAAGGACCTGTGGAAAGCCTACGAGGTGGAGAAGGAAGGCCGCGCCGTGCTGGAAACCATGAAATGGACATGGAAGGCGCTGGAGCCGACTTTCGGGCACAGGGACGGCGACAGCGTCACCACGGACGATTGCCGCTCCTACACGGCCCGGAGGCGCAAGGCGGGCAAGTCGGACGGGTCAATCCACACCGAACTGGGGCACCTTCGCACGGTGCTGAAATGGGCAGAGAAGCGCCGCCTGATCCCGCGCGCGCCCGACATCGATCGCCCGAAGAAACCGGCGCCGAAGGAACGGTACCTCACCAAGGACGAAGCGCGCGCGATTCTCGCCGCGGCCACCCTGCCCCACGTCCGGCTGGCGATCCACCTGATGCTGGCGACGGCCGCGCGAATCGGCGCGATCCTCGAGTTGCCATGGTCGCGCGTCGACCTGAAGCGCCGGCTGATCTATCTGACCGACCCCGGCGACAAGACCGCGCGCAAGGGGCGTGCCACGGTGCCGATCAACGACACCCTGTTTGCCGCCCTGCTTTTGGTCAAAAGCCGACGTCGGAAGCAACTCCGCATGCTGGCCTTGGCGAGGCGCTCGGAACGGCAACGGCTATGGGAATTTTCGCATGGCCGAATTTGGCCGGATGACCTTCTCAGCCCACCGAGTAGCGTATCTTATTTGCTCGGGGGAATGGCCGCCGGACGGATTGCTGATCCGCCACAAGTGCGACAATCCGATATGCGTGAACCCGCACCACCTCGAATGCGGGACTGTCGTCGACAACATGCGCGATATGGTCGAGCGCGACCGTCATTCCAAGCGCGACCAGTCAGGGGAGAGGAACGGCGCCGCACGACTTAGGGCCGTCGATGTCGCCGCTATCCGCGAGCTAATCGGGAGAGGTCAAACCAATACCGCGATCGCTGCCAGATATGGCGTGACGCACAGCATGATCAGCCGGATACGCCGTGGGCGAAGTTGGGCTGCGTGAAAACGGCGTCCTGAAACGCAAAAAGAGCCCGCGGACCCTCCGGAGAGAGCCCGCGGGCAGGTGCGGTCGACGGGTGGTCGACTATCTTCGGGGATGCGTCTTCAGCTCTTCGGAGATTTCCTTGATCGCCTCCTGCATGTCGCTGGCTTTCTTGTCGGCGATGGATTCCGCGGCCTTCCGGATGCCGGCCACTTCGGCAATCAGCCGCTCCATCTGATCGCGATCAACCAGGCCCCCGCCAACACCGGCAAAGACCGGGCTCGGCTGCTGCGCCTGCTGGCGAAGGCTCCTGAGATACGTGCCGATCGCCCCCACGATCACAATGAAGCCGATGAAGCCGGTGGCGAGAACGTCAGGGGTCAGTTCCATTGCGCGCTGCTCGCTTGTATTCCGCGTCGATGATTCCGGCTTCGCGCATGGCGCGGAAGACGCTGTAGCTGTCGAGTGCGAGCAGCACCGGATAGACGGCAAGCCCGGTCGTGGCGTTGCCGGATGCTACGAGGCCAAGGCTGATCTGCATCCAGAAGAACCCGGACATGAAGGCGGCCGCGGCCCGGAGATGTGGCGATCGCCGGATGGTGCCGTTGAAGCCGAGCACCAGCAGGCGCCCGCCGCCGATCAGGATTGCCGCCAACGCCCAGTTGTCCTGCGGGCCGATCGAAAGCAGTGACTTCAGCCCGCGGCTGTTCGCCATGGCATCCGGGCTGGAGTTGAGGATCACGCCCCACAGGAACAGCATCCAGCCCAGCGCCCATTCCGAAGCGCGAGCCTCGAAGGTGTGCCGGAGCGAAGTCCCAAGGTGTCGCAAGCCCACGGCTCTAGGTCCCCTGATGGAGTTGGAAATGGACGCCGGCGAAGGCGATGCAGGCGGTGCCGTCCGGCATGAGATTGAGCGCGGTGAAGGTGCCGTCCCGGCTGGTGGTGATCATGAACTTGACGCCCGGGATGTCGGCCGTGACCAGCGGGAACTCTTCGAACCTGATCTGGAGTTCGGCGAGCATCTGGGCAAGCGGCTTGCACGGCACCTGCGCCCGCGCCGGCGTCGGCAGGAGCGCGATGATCGCGGCGATGCACACCGCGCCGAAGGCGAGGCAGATGGCGATGACGATGCGGACGGGGGTCATTTCTTGCCCAGCGCCTCGATTGCGGTGGTGTCTTCGGCGAGCGCCTGGTGACGTGCGCCGCAGTCGCCGAGGGCGGTTCGATCCTTCGCCCATAGCCTCGCGATGGCCGTGCCGGTCAGGTCGGTATCGGGGATTTGCACCGGGGACTGGCACGGCGCCTTCAGGCTGGCGGGCACCGTCGGCAATCCGAGTTCAGCGAATCCGGTTGAGCTCGCGAGACAGCCTTGAAGGCATGACAGCCCGGCAAGCAGGAGCAGCGTTCGCAAGGTCGGCCTCCATTTCGGCGATTGTCGATTCCAGCCCGTTCACGCGGATCGCGCTTTCGGCCTGATAGGCGATGTACTGCTGCTCGGTCTTGGCGATAGCCGCCTCGGAAACGGCCATACGGCGGGCGTGGGCGGCCTCCAGCTTGCGCCGGGCCTCTTCCCACACCAGACGCTCGGAATGCGCCCCTGCGGCCTTCCCCGCCCGATACTGGTACTCTCCCCAGCCGAAGAACACCGCGACGGCGAGCACGGTGCCGATCAGCAGCGCCCATATGCGCACGGGAATGAAGGCGAGCACGGCGGCGAGCATCACAGCACCTTCAGGATGATCCAGATTTCCAGCGCGGCGAGCGCCCCGCCGAGCCCGATCACGGACAGGATGACGACGGCGGCGTCGGTCACCGGTCGAGCGCGTCCGCCAGTTCGGCCGCCCTCCTCGTCGCGTACCAGCGCCAGCCGATGCCGACGATCGTCACCACCACGCCGGCCACGGTCAGGAAGGCCACGACCTGCGCCACCAGTTCGATGCTGGTGATCGGGGTGAGTTGGTCGGTTGCTTGCGCCAGGGCGGCACTGACGACGCCGCCGCCGGTCGAGGCATCGGCAATCGCCTTGCTGGGCGGGTGAGCGGCATCCGAGGCCGATGCCTTGGCAGCGCCGGCGGCAACGAAGTGAGCGGGCTGGGCAGTCTCGCCGGATGCCCATGCCTGGCCGGTGGCGCGCACAGCGTTGACCCGGGCCGTCCAGCCCCGTCCGAACGTGCGCCACGTCTTCAGCACCTTCAGGAAGGCCATGCGGCGGTTGCAGATGGCCTCGACTAGTTCGTCGTGGTCGCCATACTCGGTGCATGCGGCGATCGTGGACGGGCCCATCATGCCGTCGACCTTGCCGGTGTAGATCGGCTGCAGGGCGCGCTGCAGCCATTTCACGGACTGCACGACGCCGGAGTTCACCGCGCCGTCGAACACGACGTAGTCGACGCCGGCCGGCAGTTGGTCGCCCTTGATCTGATCCCAGTAGCGGGTGCGGTAGATCTCCTGCAGTTCGGGCTTGGTGATGCCCTTGACCGGGCGGGACGGGAGCCCCTTGGTCTTGCGGTGGAGGTCATAGACGCGCTGGGTGACCCCCTTCATGGTGGCGCCGCCGGGATCCTGCGGATGGTCGCTGTAGCCGCCCTCGTGAACCAGCACGCGGTCGAGGGCGGCCTTGTAGGTCGATGCGGCCATGTCACCACGCCCCCACCAGTTCGGCGGCGCGCTTGAAGGTGTTGATGTGGGAGATCACCCGGGCCGATTCCGAGGAAGGCTTGATCGGCTCGCCCGGAATGTTCGGCCCGCCCTTGCCCTCGACGGCGAGGTCAATGAGCCGCTGGACGCGGGCGCGGAACGTCTCGTGGAAGCGCTTCACCGCCATCAGGTTGCGGATGTCGTCGTCGGTGCCGATCACGGCGGCGCGGGCGTCGTCGCGGATGCCGGCGATCAGGCTGTGATACGTCGAGGGGATCGCCTTCATGGTGTTCGTCTGCGAAAGGCAGGCGGTGATTCCGGCGGTGGCCTGGTTGATCAGGGCCTTCGCCTGGTCAAAGGGGGTCGTGCCCGACATGGGTCAGGTTCCTTTCGTGGATAACTTTGGGGGGTTGAAGTGAGCCAGCCCGCCGTGCAGCGGCTCACCCGCTCTCGCGGATCCTGATCGTCTTGCCGCGCTGGTCGTAGCCGGAGAGGTCGTTGGTCCCGAGATCCTCGACGTAGCCGAGGATGCAGGTGTTGATGCCGCGATAGGTCTCGGCCGGCTCGAGCGTGAACATTACCTGCCGGTGCAGCCCGGTCTCCCGGTCGAGGTCGATCAGCATGGTCGAATAGAGGTCTTCCTCGTCGATCCCGGTGCCCCAGACGACGGTGGCTTCACGCATGGGCGAGCGGCGGAACACGCGCTTCTGCCCGCCCTGCATTTCCTTGGCGATGTCGCGGGGGACGGTTCGGATCCCGAACGGGTAGCCGATGTTGACGGCCGTCGGGGCGAGGATCGGGGCCAGGAACAGCCGGCCCATGGATAGGTTCGCGCCGGTCGCGGTGATCACGATCCGCCACCAGCGGGCCGACAGCGTGCCGAAGTCCATCAGGGCCTGCCGAAGGTCCGCGCTGAACTGGTAGCTCTGCCCTGCGCCCGGCGAGGCGCTGGAGAAGTTCAGGACATCGGTGCCGGACTGGGAGACTGTCGAGGCCGTCACTGTGATCGCCAGCGCCGTGATGCCCTCTCCCAGCCCGAACAAGCCAAGCTGGCGGAACGGCACACTGGATCCGGCATCGATGTCGATCGTGCTCGAAACGCCAGAACACACCATCGGGCGCGACACGTCCGGCTGGGCAAGGTTATCGGCCGGGAGCGTGGCGATCGTGTTCGTCGCCGTGAACGATGTGTCGTCCCGGTCGATGATGTTGTCGACCGCGAGCGTCGCGAGAACGGTGGTCATGGGCTACGCCAACTCGTATTCGATTGTAAAGAACAGATAATCGCCGGACGCCCATGTTTGCGGCCTGGTTGACGCCCAATTGTTCGTGCCGCCGTCCGACGCCATATAAATCTTTGGGCTGCTCGTATTGGTGATCGCCGCCATGCCGACGCGAAAGGCGGTCCCGCTGTCGAAGCCGAAGCACGATGCCACGCATCGCATCTGCACTGCGCTGCCGTATACGACCTGAAAGTACCAATTGCCGGTGCCGTAGGTCGTCGTCGACCCCATCGTCACGTAGACGCCCTGCCGGATCTTCTTACCCTGCCGAGACCAAACACCTGAGATGGTGCCGTCACCAAGAGAGGGGTCGGAACTATCCGCTTTCCACGTTGGCGTATAAGCCGTCGGGGGGATGTCAATAAAGTTGGTGGCGCCGCCGGTTGTGTCTGAGATAGACGTGGTGATGTTGCTGTCGTCGAAGTGCGTGGTTGTCGCGCCGATGGTGACGGCGCCCGAAAAGACGTTGCCGGTGAAGACGTGATCCTGTCCCAACACATCGACAGTGACCGGCACAGCACCATTGGTGATCCGGTTCCCGACGGCTACAACCTTCTTGGTTGACGACGTAAAGACGATGTTGGTGAAATCACAATTGATGATCCTGATGTTGTCGGCAGCGCCGAGACTGGCGAGCGTTGCGCCACCAGTATTGCAACTCTCCACGGTCCGGTTTGTCGAACTGCCGTCCGTCGACGGATAAACAATGGCCGGATCAGTCAGCGTATGCCGCTGGAGGAAGCACCGATCGATCTTGCTGCGGGCTCCCTTGGCATTATCGTATTCGATACAGGGGCTGGCAAAGTCGTAGACTAGGCAACGATCGAACATCTGATCATTGCCGTCAATGACATGGAACCCGCGCCCCGTGTAGGTCGCTCCGGCGCCAACCACACCCAGGTTTTCGAACCTAGACCCACCGTTTACGTCGAACATATCGCCGTTGAAACCAAGGGTCATATACCTGCCGAAGGCCGCGTTCCCCTCGATATCGACGTTGGCGGGGACTGTGATCTTGCTGGTGATCGTGTGGCTGTTGACGATCCTGGCTTTCCTGAGGGGGGTTACAGCGCAGTAGGTCAGCAGACTCTGAATAGCCGCAGTGCGGGTCGCGTTCGTAGCAGTCGTTACCGCGCCGAACATGACCTCGTTGGGCTCGAACTCAGCCAGTTCGTACCAGACAGTGCCGCCCGCAGAGATGGAGAACTTGCCGTCATGCGAAGGCTCAGATGCTGCTTTCTTGTAGAGCGCTCCTCCCCCGTCGCCGGCCGCCGTATGTCCTTCGATCCTGATCCAGTCCGGGGCGGTTGGTGGGGTGAAAGCTGCTGCCAGCGCCTTTGTGGCAAAGGTTTTGACATCCTCTGCCAGCACGGCGCTGTCGGCCAGATCCTTGATGCGCTGGCGAACGTCCTCCGGCGAGATCGCCCGAGTCGTGTTGTTCGGCAGGTTGTCGTCGGCGTCGCTGTTGAGCTGCGCGCGGGTGCGGACGGTCATGCGAAGCCCTCGTCGAAGCCTTCATCGAAGGCAATGCCTGTGGAGGAGATCAGCGCGGCGATTTCGGCCTCTTCCGCCGCCGCATCGAAGTCGATGCCGGTGATGACCGCCGATGCTTCGTCATACCCTTCGTCGGAAAGGGTGATGGCAAGCTGATACCCGAGATTGAGATTGCCGGCCTTGTTCGACGGGATCCGGAACTTCCCGAACTCGGCGGACCCGTCATAGAGGTCAAGCAGGTCGGCAAGGTGAGTGGCGACATCCGTGCTCGACACCAGGTTGCCGTCGATCCGGATTTCCTTGGCTTCGGCAAACTCCGATAGGGTCTGCGTATCGACCGCCGTCAGGTAGTCGGCCTCGAGCCGGACCTTGTCGGATGCCGAGACGCCCGCCGCCAGTTGCGTCGATGGCGCATAGTTCCGGCCGTAGCCGTAGGTGATCTTCTTGACCGCCGGCCTGACATCGGACGGATAGGGCTCGCGCCGGAACGATCCTTCGATGATGTCGGCGTCGTCTATCGTGGCGACCGAACTCGCATCGGGATCGGCAAGTCGCGTGACGTTGACCTGCAGCCGGCCGAGCGCGGTGTCGCCCCACGACCCCTCGAGCGAGGCCATGATCTCGTTGAACATCGCGGCGACGGTCAGTTCCGAATCCGGCCCGATGTACCTGCCCACGGTATAGGGCCGCGCAGCATTGAGCGTGGCGAACGATCCGATGTCTAAGTCGTCGGTCGAGAATTCCGCCCCGTAGTCGGTCGCCACGGCCTGCAGGATGTCTCCCGGCAGGGTGAGATAGGTCGACGGCTTGTGCCCCTTCACGTCCAGCGTGACGGCCGCGCCGGGGGTAGAGCCGAGCCGCACATAGCCTTCCGCGAGACATGTGGCGAATTCCCCCGGCTCGATCGCGGACCCGCCAGAACCCGCCGTGGCGGCCCGCAGCAGGGCAACCGTGGCGAAGTTCCCGGCCCCGTCCCCCGAGTTGGCGCGGATCAGTTCCACACCGCCGACGCGCACCTTGTCGATCGCCTGGATCGACGCCCCGTTGCCGTCGACGTCGGTGTGGACGGAGATCAGGAGCTCGCCGGCAAGGATCATGTTCGCCGGGATGTTGAACACCTGCCCGAAGCACACCGGCTTCAGCTTGCCCGTGAGGCCGTCGTCGCCTTCCAGCCCGCCTGTTCCGGCATAGGTCGAGGGCTGGACAGGCACGTTGAGCCGCCACGCCGAGCCCCTGAGAATGACCTGGATCGTCCCGCCGCTGGTCGACGTCCAGTCTTCCGCCGTCGCGTTGTAGAGCGTCAGCCCGTCGGCGTAGGAATACCCGGCGGGCACCACCTTGACCGTGATCTGCCGGCCGTCGACCTTGAAGTTCGCGAGGAACTGCCGGAGCGTGTAGGTGACCCCGTCGAACTCATAGGCCCGGTCGGTGAAGTCGATCTCCATCGACCCGGAGCGGAATTCGGATTCCCCGCCGAACCGGACGCCCTGCACCCGCCTCGACCAGACCAGAGGTTGGGTCAGCCGCGCGTCGAAATAGGTGCTTGCGGGGGTGTCGGTGGCGTCGGTCCAGAACCCCTGATCCGAGAAATAGAGATCGACTTCGGCCCCATGCTGTTTCGACCAGGCGCGGATATGCGCGCAATAGACGTGGTCGACGACGGTCGCGTCGAGATAGGCATGCAGCACATGCTGGTTGACCACCCCCGACGCGACCGCCGGGAGGCCAACTGCCGGGTGGAACACACCCATCAGGCGACCTTGACGACTTCAAGCTGGGGATAGCGCACGGTCCAGGTATGGGTGCCGCTGCCGTAGGAAATCTCGGCGCGGAACACCTTCGATCCGGCGATGGTGAAGTCCCCGAAGCAAACCACGCCGCCGCCGCGATCGGTGCTTACGACGGGGATCTCGATTGCCTGGCCAACGTCCGAGCTGTCCGTCGTGTTGCGGAACCGCAGGCTGGCAACCGCCCCACTCGAATATCCGGTTTCCTCGAAAGACGTGATGCTGAGCTGAAACCGGTAGGTGCCGGCCGGCAGTGTCAGTTCGTCGTTCGTGTTGTCCCACGACGCGCTCGTGATCGAATTGTAGCTGGCGGATGTGAGCGTGATCTTCTGCGCGCCCGTGACCGACGTCTGCGACGCGCTGCTCTGGTAGGTAAAGAACGCCTGGCGCGAACCTGCCGTCTGCAGGACGCCGTTGACGTAGAGCGCGGTGAAATTGCCGGTGCCAGCGCCCTGCGGGGTGAGCCCGGCTGCATAGAGGCCGTTGGACGCCATGGTCCAGATGTCGGTAAGCGTACCGCCGACCATGGCCTGGACAACGACCCGCGCCGCTTCCGAGGCATTCGTGACGGTGGTGGCGATGGCCTTGATGGCAGCATAGACGCGAGCCACGCCGGTCGAGCTGAACCCCTTGAACCGGACATAGCCGAGCACGTCATTGGCCGCCGGGCTGGCCGACTGCCTGTCCAGGTCGAGGTTCGGGCCGCTCTCCGCCCCGCCGTTCTTGTCGACCAGCAACAGCAGCGGCGCATCGCTCGCCGGCGCGTCTGTCTGGTTGCGCGTGACGGTGAGCAGCGTCTCCGTCGAGGTGTCGGTGATCGCCACCGCGCCGGTGAGGTTCGACGCCCCGGTGACGTCGAGTCCAGCCGCAAGCGTCTGCTTGACCGAGAAAGCGTTGTCCGTCCCGGTTTCGGCAATGGTGCCGCCGTTGGCCTTCCGGTCCTGCGTGAGCAGCTTCAGGTTATCCGGCGCCGCCGGGAAGATCTGCGTCACCCCGCCGCCGGCCGCAGAGATCGCGGACCCGCCGTTGGTCGAGCCGATGATCGTCCCCGTCGACCGCTTCAGAGTCGGCCCGGACGAAATGACCGTGGCCCGGCCCCACTCCCGGTTCGTCCCGTCCTGGACGACGTAGTAGACCTCGTCGCCCCACGCCATTTCCCCGGCGGTCACAGCTTGGGCGAACGTGCGATAGCCCGCGACGGTCCCGTCGAGAGTCAGGTCTCCCGTCCCCGTAGACGTTGTCGTCTGCAGGACGCCGTCCGGCTTCTTGACTGCCATGCTAGGCGGCTTTCTTCTTCGCGATGGCGCCGAGCTGGTCGCCGTTTTCCTTGGTCGCGGCGATCAGCGCCTGCACGGCCCGGAGAAGGTCCGCCGCCGGCTTGTCCTGCTCGAGGATCTTGGCGATCTGGCCCAGCAGCATGTTCTGCCCCAGCCCCATCGACTTCACCTGTTCGATGAGCCGGCCGACCGTGTCCTGGATCGCCCGTGTGTTGGCTTCCATGAGCGTGTTGAGCCGTTCGATCTGGCCCTGGACGGAGTTCGCCCGGTCCTGCGCGGCCCCGATGCCGGTTCCGAGCGCGGCCCGGACTTCCTCGACCGCCTGGAAATACTGCTGGGTGCCGGCCGGGAAGAACTGCGCGGCCGCGTCGAGGTATGAGCCGGCCTGCCCGGTGAGCCCGCGCAGCGCGGCTGCATCGCCGCCCGACGCCGCCGAAGCGGCATCGCGGAACCGGCCCTGCATGATCTCGAATTGCGTCTGCGGGTTCGTGGAGAGCGTGGCGATGCTGTCGAGATAGGACCGCGCCCCGGTGATCGCGTCGACCAGGTCCGAATACTGGCTGCGGTAGGCGTCGATCGCCCGGTTGAACGTGCTTTCCAGTTCCGAGGTCGCCCGGTCGGCGAAGGACGTGAGCGAGTCCGACACGCTTTCGGCCATCGACTGGAACGATTCCGCGAGCCGGTCGGCTTCGGACTGCGCGGTCTGGAGGCTCTGCACGACCTGGTCGAACACCTGGTAGGCGAGTTGCCCGGCCTGGCTGATGTCGTCGGCCGACTGCCCCGTCCGCTTGATGGTGTTGATGAACAGTTCAAGCTGCGCGCGCGCGGCGTCGACCGAGCCGGCATTGCGGATGCCGGACAGCCCGACGTTGCCAACGGCCAACTGCGAAAGCTGCCAGTCCTGCGCGGCCGCCGTGCCCTGTGTGCGCTCCAGGAGGCCCGGCTGCAGCCCAAGGATGGCTGCGCGCCTTGCCGCCGCCGCTGCGGCCGCTGCAGAGGCTTCCTCGGCTCGCTGTGCCTGTTCCGCCGCCTTGTCCATGTCGTCGGCCACGCGGAGCAGCGTCTGGCCGAACAGCGGGAAAGTGGTGGCAAGGCCCCGGATGGCTTCCGAGGACAGGCCCGACGATTCCGCGATCTGGCGAGCCGCCGCCGCGCTGTACTGGCTGATCAGCCCGATGTCGGCGAGCGAGTTGGTCTGCCCCATCAGCCCGGTGACTTCCGTGCGAAGCGACGCGAACTGGTTGAGATAGCCTTTGCCCGATGCGTCGTTGAGCTTCGACTGCAGGCCGGCGCGGTCGAACGATTGCGCGATGGCGTCGGTGGCGTCCTTCACGGCTTGCGGCACCGTCATGCCGATCGCGGCGAGCGCATCGGCAAGGACGCGGTTCGCTTCCGCGACTTGCGCGGCCGACAGGTTGGAATCGTTCGCGATCGACTGGGCGGAAAGCCGGAACGTCTCCCTGATCCGCTCCATCCCTAGCCCGCCGAGCGCCGCGCTATCGTCCAGCGCCGCCTTCGTCTGGTTGGCGAGGTCGAGCAGATCGTTGAGGTAGGACTGCCCGTTGGCCTCATAGAAGCGACGGTCGACACCGCCCATGAAGTCGGCGCGGAGCTTGTCCATGGCCTTGCCCAGCCCGTCCGCGATCGCCGCGGCGGCTTCGTCGCTGGACATGCCCAACTGCTCGAGCGTGCTCTGCAGGCCAACGGCGGCGCCCTGCAGGCGAAGGATCTCGCTCTCGACCGCCGACAGTTCCTTTGCCCCGGTGAGCGAGGCAACCGCCATCGCCTGAGCGGCCTCCTGCGCTTCCTTGATGCGGCGCTGGATCTCGGCTTCCGGAATGTTGCCGCCGCCGAGCCGGGAGGATTCGCGCGACATGAATTCGACGTCGGCAACCCAGCCTTTCAGTTCCTCGCGAAGCCCGAGGATAGCGACGCGACCCTGTTCGAACGGCGAGTTTTTCCCCAACCCATCGCGGAGCGCTTGGTTGAAGCCATCCATTTTGTCGAGCAGTTCGCGATAGAGGATGTTGAATGTTTTGTTGACGGCATCCTGCAACTCGCCGAGCAGCTTATTGTCCTTCGCCTTCACGGCGAGCGCCTGCAGCTTCGCCGATGCGTCCGCGTATTCCTGATACTGCTTCTGCGTCTCTCCGATGCCCTGCCCGCGGCTGATCTGCAGCATTTGCGTGATCGCGGCCGTCTGCTGCTGCAGGGCCTGCTTCGCAGCTTCGCGCTCCTTCTTCTCCGATTCCATCTTTCCGAGGATGCCGGAAACAAGACCGACCACCGCGCCGATGACAGCGCCAATCGGGCCGCCCGCAGCTCCGAGCGCCGCGATTGATGCGCCGGCGCCGAAGCCGGACACGGCCCCTCCAATTGCGCCCATGATCGGGTTCGCCGACTGGTAGCCAATGCCAGCCGCGCCAGCGACGACACCTATGCCGCCCGCCGCAATGCCAGCGTTGGCGTCACTCAGGCCCATGCCCTTGAATACTGCGATCAGCCCCCCAGCGGTGCCGGCCGCGGCTCCCTTCTCGACACCATCGGCGATCTGCGCGCCGATTTCGCGGAAACCACCAGACCATGGGTCGGCCCCGTCTGCCTGCCCGCCAGTCTGCCCAGACCCTGCAAAGATACCGTTCGGCCCGAAGTCGAACAGCCTCATTATGTTCGCTTCGCCGAGCTGCGCGAACCCCTTGGTCACATGGTCCATAAATTCGTCGAAGGACGTGATCCCGCCCTCGAATACCCCGACCAGCGCCGACCCGAGCGTGTCGCCGATGATCCCGGCCATCTCCTCGTAGCGGGCCTGTTGGCGCTGCAGTTGATCCGTGTAGCGGATCGCGTTGGCGACCCGCTCGCCTTCGATCGAGTTGATGTCGAGCCCGATGTCGCGAAGGGTCTCGGCGACGCGGATGTCGGTATCCGACAGCCCGATCAGGCTGCGCTCGAAAGCCAGCCCTTCCTGTGCCGTGAGCTCGGCATTGACGGTGGCCTGCACGCGGTAGGCTTCGGTCAGCTTTTCGATGGCGGCACGCTTGGCGTCCGTCATCTTTCGGCCCTTGTCCGTCGCGTCCTGCAGGAGGTCGAGCTTGAACCGAAGGGTGTCAGCGGCGACGCCGTTCTTGCCGACCATCTGCTCTTCGAGCTTCATCTGGTCGATGCGGTCCTGAGCGTTCTTGATCAGGTCGCGATAGGCGTTTGCGGCAGCGTCGATGTGATGCTTCAGCTTCTTCGGCTTGTCGGGATCAATTTCCTTGAAGGCATCCCCAATGCGGCGCGACATCGTGAACAGGTAGTCGTACTGCTCCTGCGCACGGTCCATGGCACCCGCCGTGTCGACGCGGTCGCCCTTTGGTGCGGCGCCCCCCATGCCTTGCAGCATGCGAGTGAAAGCGCCCACGTCGCTCTGAGCCTGCATCGCGGCGGCCGCAATCGACCCGATCTTGGCAAGGATGCCACCAACGTCCGGGTTCGCGTTCTCGATCGCCTGGATGCTGGCCGCGAACTGCTTGTTCGTGATCTGGCCGGACTGCATCTGCTTCATGAGGTCGCCGGCCGCGTCTTCGATGTCGCCCAGCCGCCCGCCCACATCGAAGCGGTCGATCTTGGCGATCTCCGCGGTCATGTCCGCAAAGCCCTTGGCGACGGGGTCGGTCGCCTTGCCTACGCCTTGCAGTTCATCCTGAGTCCCGCGCGCCGCGTCCGAGGCCTTCAGCAGTTCCTTCGCCACACCTTCGGTGATCATCCCGGTGGATTCGAGGCTCGCGATGGTTTCCTGGAAGGCGACGGCGTCCATCGACTTCCGAAACTGATCGATGGCCTCCGCCGCGCCGGAGAACCGGCTGGAAAGGATGCCCTCCGCCTTAATGATGTTGACGATCGCGGCTTCCGTATCGGCTGCCATTCTTTTCATGGCATCGTCCGCAACAGACCGCGCGCGGAGTTCCGCCAGCTTCTGGCTTTCGACAGACAGTTCCCGGGTTTTTTCTATAATCCCGGCGTATGCAGGCCCTAGGCGTTCAAGATTGGCCTTGTGAGTGGCGAGGATGTCGTCAAGCGACTTCACCTCTGGCGTGAGGGTGCGATACGCAATGTAAGCCGCGCCCACGGCGAGCGTTGCTCCTGCGATGGCCGCCGTCGCCACCGGGAAGCCCAGCACCAAGCCCTTCAGGCTTTCGCCGATGGCCTTCAGCGAGCCGCGAAGCCCATCCGGGCCGTTCTGTAGCGCATCTACGATCTGGCCCGCCTGCGATGCAAACACCTGCATCGGGGCTGCCCCGAGGGCGAACATGGTGACGACGTCGTTGCCCTGTCGCGTGAGGTTAAGCAGTTGGGTCGACGTCAGCTTGGTCGAGGCGGTCACATTGTCGTTGGCCGCGGCGAATGCCTTCGCTGCAGACGTCGCCAGCCCATGCCGCTCGGCGGCGAGCGAAAGCAGTTCCAGCCGGCGTTGTTGCGTCACCAGTCCCTGCGCCTGCGCCTGCATGAGGTCGCGCTCGACCTTCGCCTGCGCCTGCTGGGCGCGGTACTGCTCGTCATACTTGCGCTGGATAGAGCCGAGCCGGCTCTCCATCGACTGCGTCGCACGTTCGGCCCGCTGGCTGGACGCGGCAACGCCGTCGAGAGAGCCCGACAGGCCCTTGACGGCCTGCTCTGCCTCCCTGACGCCGCGCGTCGTCGCCTCGATCGAGAGGCGGCGCACGACCTGCTGCATTGATGCCATTCAGGTCATCCGAACCGTGATGGTGGGGTAGCGCATCGCGCCACGCTTGGTCCTGTACCCGCCGACCAGCGGGCGGAACGTGTAGGAGATCTTCACGACGCGGCTGAAGCGCCGTGCCGCCTCTGCGGAGACATGGTCGTAAAGCCTCGGCTCCGCCTTGATCACGAAGGCGCGGCCGCTTTCCGTCGTCCCGATCTCGATCTTCCTCGAATATGGCGTTGTGTTGAGGAAGGAATATTCCTCGGCTTCCGGCAGGTCGGGGCCCAGCGTGATTTCCCTGCCGTCGGCGAACAGCCGGTGCTGATCGCGGTAGGTGCCAGCGCCGCCGACCGGGCCGCGCGGCGACCGCTCGACAAGCTCGGCGTGGATCCACCGCAGCACTTCGGCCACGAGTTCGAACTCGAATACGATCACGCCGCGGTCGGGGTTGACGCTTTCCAGCGCCGCGCCCTTCCGGCCATCGACGAACTGCTCGTAGGGCGTGAAGCTGCCCAGCGCCCGGCGATTGCCGTCCAGCGCCTCGACCAGTTCCTCGCGGGCGAAGTCAGCGACGGCCTTTGACCGGGCTGCGGGCGCCAGCATTTCGCTGACCGTTGCCTCCACCCATTTGTCGATCGGGTCGATCTTTACTCGCACCTTCGCCCTCGATTCCCGCCCTGACGACGGAAAGCCGGAACAGCAGTTTCACCTCCCACGGGGCTGGCCGCTCGCCCGTGAGTTCGGTCCATGCCTGGACGTCGCGCCATCCGATCGTGACCGGCCCCATGCCGGTGGCCGGACACCCACTGATGACTTCCCAAAACCAGGTCCAGACGTGCTGGAACTGCCATGGGCAGGGGCCGCGATCCGGCTCTTCCTTCGGCTTCTTGCCGAGTTTCGCCCACTGGCGCGCGGCGGATTCGCTATGGTCGGCCGCCGTCGCGCCGTCGCTCAGGCGTCGACCGGCTCGGAACTCGCGTTCGGCCCACTCGACGAAGTCGTCCGTTTCATAAAATTTGCGGCCTTGCTCGCTCCTACCCACGCCTGGACATAGAGCCAGTGCGCGCCCTTCTCGCTGTAGAGCTCCAGCGCGTTTGCAGGCGTGCAGGGCACGTCGAGAACCTCACGGGTCACCGGGTCGACGAGGTGCCAGCCCTTGGTGAGTTTCGCCAGCTTGCGCTGGTTTTCCTCGAGCGGGTCGGAGTCCTCCGGGATGCCGTTGCGGCTCTTCATGGCGGAGCGTCGCTGCTTGGCGCGCAACTCGCGATCGAACTCCCGGCCGGCCTCGCTGTCGGTCGACAGCACGTCGATATAGGCAGGGTTGCCGTCCTTGTCGGTCAGCACCTCGTCTGTGAGCTCGTCGATGATTTCGACGCGGAAGGTGTCGGCCACATTGGCCACGAGGGATGCAAACTTGGTCATGATTTGCCTCTGTCGGGAGGTTGCAGCGGGCGGCGCCGACACGCCGCCCGCCTGTTCGCGAACAATCCGGCGGGGAGGAAGATCGCCGGATCGGGTTCCGCCTGGTCGGGGCGGATCAGGATCAGCTGACCTGCGTGTCGCAGATCTGGATCGTGGTCGCCGCAATGCCGGTCGACGCTTCCGTGCCCTGGTAAAGGAGGGCCTGGAACGGCAGAGTGATGCTCTGACCGCCTTCGCCCTGCGTCTGCAGGTCGGCGCCGCCGAGCTTGATCCGCGGCAGGTAGAACGTCATTGCCTGCGCGTTGGCGTCGTCGGACGCGGTGAGGTAGACGAGAAGTTCGATCTCTTCCTCGTTGATGAAGTCCTCGATCAGGTCGGCGTTTTCGAAGAACGCGGTGAGCTGGCCGGTGACGTTCGCCCTGCCCAGGAAGATCTCCGGCACCAGGTTTGACCCGACGACGGGGTCGGCGGTCCCGGCGAGGTCCATCTGGATATTCGCCGCCGTGACGACGGCCACGGTCGAGCCGCTGATGCGCAGCAGCCCGTTGACGCCGGCGGTGATCCCCGTGGTTGTGACCGCAGTCGGCGACGAGAAGAACGGGGCGTTGGTCGCCTCGTAGAGCGTCATGTTGCGGCCGAGCATGGTGAAGTCGACCGTGGCCATGCCGGTTGCGGGAAGCTGGACGTTGAAGCCGGTGATCCGCAGTTCGGTGAAGAGCCGCGCGATGTCGACGTCTTCGTTCCAGATCTCGACCGCCGCCTTGCGGCTGACATGCGACGAGGACGGGACGATGCACCGCTGGCCGACGCTGGCCAGCGAGAACGAAGAGTCCGCGGTCATGGTGTCCGGCGCCGGGTAGACCGTCACCTCACGGTTCTGGGTCCCGCCAAACGCCAGGATGACGAAGTTCTTCGAATTGTTGTCGGCGTCCGACAGGCTCGAGAACCGGATCACCATGCCGACGCGGAAGCCCTTGGTGACCGGGTTGCCGGCCGTAAAGGTGAACTTCGATGACGAGTTGTCAGCCGAGACCGAGGTGAAGTCGGATTGCGATGCGGTCACCGCGGCCGCCCAGGTGCCGCGGAGCGCGGCTTCGAAGAAATCGCCATAGGTGGCCGGGGAAAGCTCGCCCGATACACCGCCCGTGACGCGCTTCACGCCGTGCCGGAAGTCGGCAATCTGGCGATCGGACCTGATCTCGTTTGACTGGTAGGTATCCTTGGCGAGCGTCAGGCTTGACGACACGCGGCGCAGGATCTGCGCGCCGGATGCGCCCGGATCGGACGCCGGCGACGGTTCGCTGCCGGGAGTGATCGCGGCAGAGGCATAGAACTTGTATGCGACGCGGGCTGCAACGCCCTCGGCGAGGCTCATGGTGGTTCTCCATCAGAAGAGGATCGGGCAGGTGACGGGCCGACGGAGCGGTGCGCGCGACTGCCCTCGCGCGGGTTCGGTTAAGCGGTCTGGTCGAAGTGCAGGGCAACGTCGAACCCGCACCAGAAATAGGCGGACACAGGCGATGGGAGCCCTGACGGTTTCAGGTCGGCGCCATCGCCGCCGGGCACGACGCGGGCCGTGAAGCAGGAGATCGTTGCGTCACGGTGCGAGCGAAACAGCGCCGCTGCCTGCTCGGCGATGCTTTCTGCCGCGTCGAGTCCCCAACCTTTCGGAACGAACACATAGCCTTCGACCCGGCAGGTGTTCCGGTGAAGGTTGGCTCCCCTGCCCCCGCCAAACGCTGCGACGCGGGCCTGCTCGACCAGGAACTCCGTGTAGACAAACGGCGCAGGATCATCCGGCAGCGGGTCTCCGGCTTCGTTCTGCCAGCGCAAGGGGACCGATACGCCGTTGTAGGTGATGCCCCCGGCTTCCATGCGCGAGCGCACGGCCTGCCGGGCCTGCGTGGCCGTGGTCATTCGGCCTTGGGCTTCCGACGGCGCTTGGGAGCGGGGTCGCCCGCAGCCGGCTCGATCTTGCCGTCTGCCACGAACTGGGCGACGTGCTCGTCCCGGATTTCGTAGACCTTGCCGGCCCGGAGGCGATTAACGCGCACGCCGTCGAACGCATAGTCGAAGGGGATCAGCACCTTGCGCTTCATCGTCACGCTCCAAGCCTCAGTTCGATCGCGATCAACTCGCCGGCCACCCGGCGGGTGTTGTCGTCGACCGCCTTGATCGCCACTTCCTTGCCGCGAACGACGGCCTTCAGGTTGTCACCGACCACCAGCGGAAGCGCGATCTGCGCCGCGGTCAGATCCTCGACCAGTATGATGGCCTTGCGCTCGCCCTCGGCGATGTTCCCGGACAGTTCGCGGGGCTCGTAGTTCATGACCCGGGCCCGCACCTCTGCGTCGAAGCGGGGGCGGTTCGCGCCAGCGCCCGTGTAGCGCCGGATGGCTATCACCTCGGCGACCTCGTCCATGGTGGCGCGATAGTCCGCCCTGATCTGGTCTGGCGTCACCGGACGGACGCCCTGACTGCGATGGTCGTGTTCCCGGCATAGGTGCCGGTCGACGTCACCTTCACGCGAAGTCGATCGCCGAGGATGCCGTCGAGCTTGCCCTCGGCGCCCAGCGCTGCCACGGCCGCCGGCGCGGATGCTGCCGCCGCGGAGATGTTCGCGACCTTCGTTGCGTTGGCCGTCGAGAAATCGAACCGGGCGATGTCGATCCAGGTGACGCCCTGGTCGAGGCTCGTCTGCACATAGGCGATGCAGGTGGTGCCGCCGCTGCCGTAGACAAAAGTGGCCTGCAGCGAGACGCTGACCATGCCGCCGAGCCGGTCGATGAACGCCTGGCTGGCGCCCGCCGCGGACGATGCCGACGTGATGACGGAATCGGTCAGCGCCGTCGTGACCGTCGCGGAGCCGAGGTCGAAGATGCCTGCGTTATCCATCATGCCACCGCCGCATTCCTGTACCGTTTCAGCTTGCCGTCGATCGCGTCGGGCACGGCGCCTTCATTCGACTGGCCGGGGACAGACCCGACCCAGTAGTCGACCCGCTTGCGCTGCAGCCCCGGGATGTCCGTTTCGATGCCCTTCACCAGCGGGTCGCGGGTCGACGCGAACCACGCCGCCCGGAAGGCGTCGGCAGCGGCGTCGGCCAGATCGCGCGGGACGGTCGAGAACCCGGCCGCGTAGACGATCGTGACCTTCTCGGCGCACCAGGACGTCGGCAGGTCGGAGCAAAGCCTGGTCAGGAATCCCGTCTCCGGGTCGACCAGGTAGTCGGTGTCCGCCGTCAACGTCGTGCCGTCCTCGACCACGCTGGTGATCGCGATTTCATGCCTGCGGCGAAGGACGATGGTGTCGGTATAGACCCCACGGAGCACTTCCGTGATCGTCTCGCGCCGCAGCGTCGGCCCGGCCCCGGACCCGATCGCGACGTTGCACTCAACGCAGATGTCCGACGCGATCTTCAGGCCAAGCGCCGACAGCTTCGCGTCCTGCGAGTTATCCATAACGCCCGCCGTGGCGCGCATTTCCTCGATAGTGAGCAACTGCGGGTCCGTCGCCGCCGTCGTGATCGTCAGCGTGCGGTGCATGCCAACTCCTGGTCCAGATCGGCGAAGGGGAACTCGGCAATGGCCGAGCCGGGGGTGCAGTTGAGGATGGTGACGCCAGAGTTAAGCGCCGCTTCGTTCCAGCCGTTGAAGGCATGGCGGAATTCGAGGTCGTAGATGGTGGTGTCGCGCGGACCCTTGTATTCGTCGTGGTGGTGCTCTCGACCGCCGACGATCTGGCAGTCGTAGCCGACCATCAGGACCCGCGCCGCGCCCATCGCGATTGCAAGGCTTACAGCCGTATTGCCGCTGTTCCGGCCCTGGTGCAGGTATGGCCCGCCCGGCTCCGGGAACCCCAGCCGCTTCGGCATGCCCGGGAGGCGCGGCGGCCAGGATGGGTCACCGCAGCCCTTCACCCGCTTCACCTTGGCTGGCAACTCGCGCTTGGCGAGCCGAGACATGGAGACCACAAGGCCGGGCCAGTTCGCCACCAGTTCGCGGCGCTGTTCGTACCAGCCATTATCGGTGAAGTAGAGCACGTCCGCCCACGGAGCGAGCCGACAGCTGGAATTGACGACGATCGCCTTGCATCGGCCCGCGTCACGCGTGACTTGTATTTTCTCGCAAATCTGCCGTGTCAGGCTCGGCCCGGAGGCTATGCAGACCACGGTCTCGCCGCGAAACAGCACCTCCGGGGCCCAGATTTCGTTCTCCCAAGGCATGATCGGGTTGCGCAAGTCGATGGCGTTCATTGTTCCCACGCCAGCCTGACCGGATCGTTCGCCGGCATGTCGTCGAACTTCGGCCGGCCATGCAAACAGACCACGCGGGCGTCGGCCGTAATCCCCCGGCCGCAGTGGACCTTGTAGGACACGATCTGCCCTGGCAGATGGTCCTGCCAACGGCCAAGCTTGGCGGTCGTCTCCTCTTCGATGAACGCCTGGTCGCCCATGCGAGCACGCTGGACGGTCATCAATCGATCGGCGTCTTTCGCGAAGACATCGTAAAGCGCGCGCATGGACCCGCTCCAGGCCATCACGCCCGACCCGCAATGATCCGGCGCATAGAAGTCGCGCAGCATCGTCATGCCGGCCGCGTAGGTGGCGTGCTCGGCAATGTCCGACAGGTCGCCGACGATCGCGGTGTCGAGGTCGAAATACAGAACCGGCCCGGGAATGCGGAACAATTCCATTTTCGCCCACCAGCCCGGCCAGCCGTGCTCGAGCGGGATGCGCTTTGCGGGCACCTCAACGTCGGACAGACAGACGAACCGATGCTTGACCGGCAGGTGCCGGGATACTCCGGCCTTCAGCCTGGCGACCCATTCCGGCGTGTAGATCCCCCCCGAGCGGAGGACGCAGGCCACGGTCAACATGGGACCATGACCACGTCGCGCTGCGGACGGAGAGCGACCCGGTAGCAGAAACTGTCGCACACCCACCGCTCGACCTCGCCCACCTCGATCCCGTAGCGCGATGACATCCCCTTGTCCTCGACGGCGATGACCGGCCGGAACGCCTGGATCGTCCGGTGCGCGCCCTTCAGCGCCGGCAGTTCATAGCCCTCGATGTCCAGATAGATCAGGTCGCAGGACGACAGACCGAGGTCGTCGATCATCAGCACCGGGATCCTGCCCGGCCCGCTCACCTGATGCGCGCCACAGTTCGCCGGCCGCCGATCGAGGTCGACCAGTCCGCGCTTGTCGCCAAGGGCGGCGTTGAACTTGAACACGTTCTGCGCCGGCGCGTTGGCGCACAGGCAGTGGAAGTTCACTGGGTCCGGCTCGAAAGTGTAGACCGCCCCGAACTTGACGCCGAGATCGCGGGGCCAGACTCCGCAGTGCCCGCCCGCCTGCACAGCCACATCAAAGCCCCAGCAGAGCGGATAGACCTGCTCCAGGTCAGCGGCGCCGCCCAGCATGATCGCCGGACCCGCGACATCGCTCGACGGCCAAAGCAGCCCCTTCGTCATGTGATAGGTCACGCCAGGTACTTCCTCGCCAGCGCCACCCGTTCGGGGTCGCGATCGATCCCGATGAAGCCGAGCCCGAGATCCGCGCATGCCTTGCCAACCGTGCCCCGGCCCATGAACCCATCCCAGACCGTCATGCCGGGGCTCGCGAAGGCCTTCAGCAGCCGCAGCGGCAGATCCTCGGGGAACCATCCCCGCCCGGGTTCGAATTCGTCCTCGACGAGGTCCGTGAGGTCGACGGGGCGGACTGGCATGTTGGCCACCCAGACCCGGTTGCGCCAGCCCTTGCCCCACGGGCTCACCTCTGAGAGCGGCGCCCCGACATAGACCTCACACAGCCCTTTCCGCTCGGCGAAGTTGCTGACGAGCGCCGGCACGCCGATCAGGCAGGTCGGCAGCGGCGCGTATGGGTTGGTGAGCACGAGATCGGCGGTGCCGACCCAGCCGGTGGAATCGCCGCAGATCAGTTCGGCCGGCATACGGTCACCCGATTGCCGACGTGATCCCGAAGCCTGGTCGGCGCGATGATCTCGACGAAGGTCTGGGGGTAGCGTTCGCCTTCAAAACGGAATGCCGCGGCCGCAATGCCGTCCACTGTGAGCGGATAGAACCGCGCCCAGCGCGACGCCCACACCGAAGCGAGCCCGGCCGACCGATCGGTCACGTCGAGGACCTGCGCCCGATAGAACCCGCCGTCCCAGTCGAACGGCGCGTCAAGGCTCACGTTCAGCGAACCCGGCACAGGCCGCCAGCCGAGCACGGTCTCGATTTCAGCTATGCGCCGGCCGCCGGCGTATTCGAACGCCCTGGTCGCCCCGCCTGCACCCTTCTGGGCGGTTCCGGTGGACAGTCTTTCGACCGCCCGGCGCCGGCGAAACCGCCAGACCTCGCGGGTCGGCTCGTGCAGCGCCGGGCCTACTTTCTCCGCGTAGAAATACCGTGCCGCCGCCCCAAGGATGGCGTCGAGCGTATAACCCTTCCGGTTCTGATCCGAGACGTTTGCCCGCACCACGGGGTCGCTGTCGTCGACCGGGCCTTCCCAGATCACCTCTTCCGCATGGCTGGCCAGCCAGAACCAGATCGGCCGGTGATCGCCGCACGCCTCGAAAACATGGTGGTAGACGCTGAGCACAAGGGCCACGTCGAAGTGGCCGAACTCACGCCATTCCTTCCCGAGGTTGATGCGCTCGAACCGAGCCACCGAACCCCGCCGTTTCGCTTCATCGGCGTTGAGCCGGATCAGGTCCGTCTCGACGCCCTGCACCTTGCGGTTCCGGTCCAGCCCGAGCACGTCCCGGGCGCCCATTTCCGCAGCGAGGAATGCCCAGTAGCCGTGATCGGTCCCGACGTCCAGCACGCGCTTGCCCGCGAACTCCGGCAGTGGAATCGCCTGCCTCTTCAGCGCCATGCGCCTTTCGGTCTGGTACTCACCCATAGGTCTCAACCGCCAGATCGAACTGTTTGCCGTAGCGCTCGACCAGGGCCTGCCATTTCGGCTTGCCGTCGGTCGGGGAAACGTGGTCGTAGCAGCGGAGCGCCCGCATCTTGCGCTCGAATTGGTCCGGCGTGAGCGCGATCCGCTTCGGACCCGGCTCCATGCCATAGCGGCCGGTCAGCACCTTCCCCGGATAGCGTTCCACCAGCCAGCGGTGCAGTGAGACGTGATGGAGGTGGCCATATTCGGCGGCTGGCCCGTGCGTCACAATCTCGTCGAACTCCGACAGGTCGAGAACGTCAAGGTGCGGCAGCGGACGCGACGGGTCGGATTCCACATACGGCAGCAATCGGCCTTTCGCGCCGAGCACCTCGCATGCCGCGAAGAACTTGTAGGCGCGGATAGGGTCCGTCCGGGGTATCGAACAGCAGATGACCGTCCAGTCACCCGGCTTGGCGATCAGCAGTCCGCCGAACCACAATGTCTCGTCGTCGGGATGCGCGACAACCAGCGCGCGCCTCACTTGCGGCCGCGCTTGCTTTGCAGTTTTTCCGGTTGCGATTGCAAACCGTCCTGTGCATCGGGGGCCGGGTCATCCGCGGCGGGAGCAATTTCAGGCTCCGGCTCGGGTGCGACGGGCTCCGGTGCCTTCGCCTTCGGTTTCGCCACTTCGGCCAGCCCGCGATCGATGTACTTCTGGGCATAGCCTTCGGCCACCGGCCCGTCGAATGAATAGGTTTCGCCGGCCACGTAGGTCGGAATGTCGTCGGCCTGGCCCTTGGGCCGGAATGTCTGCAGGAAGGTGATGCGCATATCGGGCGCTCCTCTGGGAAAGGCCCCGGTGTTTCGCCGGGGCCTTGGCTTTCAGGACGATCAGTCGGCGATCGAGGAGATGCCGCCCGACTTGGCGAAGCGCGGCTCGTGCAGGACGAACATCAGGTCGCCGATCTGGTTGGTCGAGCCGGCGTCGGCGATGGTCACCTGGATGCAGTCGTAGCCGTTGTCGACGTCGAGGTCCTCGGCCTTGATGTCGATGACCCACACGCACTGGTTCTCGGAAGCGGTGGTGTTCGTGTAGGTGTTCGCCGCGGCCTGGGTGGTCTCGGTCCAGGTGCCGACCGACGACAGGGTGCCCTGCTTCGTCCAGATGCTGGTGAAATTCAGCGCCTTGGCCGAGGACGGGGCAACGTTGATCGCCTGCAGGACGGTCAGCGTCGGGTCTTCCGAAGCCGAGCCGGCCGCCTTGTGGAAGACGATCGCGCAGCGGCCCCAGTTCTTCATCGAAATGACGTCGCTGGACCGGGCGGAGCCGAGGTTGATCGGAACGATGCCCGACACAAAGTCGAGCTTGTCGAGGATGTGCTGGTTCATGGTGGTGGTCTCCGGCGCCCACGGCGCCAATGAAGGGGGTGGTGGCGGGGCCGCTAAGACCCCGCCGGGTTCATCAGCGGGCGTCGAGCGTGATGGCCCAGGACAGCGTGTTGCTGCCGTTCTGGCGGGCGATCGTCGAAGACCACATCGGCTGGCCGTTGATCCGGAAAATGAACCGGAAAGCGGTCAGCGCCTGGTCGAAGTACAGGTGCATCGACGTGTCGGTGCGCATCCCGGCAGCCTTGCGCAGGATCCAGTACTGGTTGAGATCGACGAGGATGATGTCGCCCTGGTCGCCGACGGCGGAGCAGGCCTCCAGCGGAACGACGGGGCGGCCCTTCAGCGTCCCGTAGGGGGCGTTGGAAAGGCCGCCGGGCGGCAGGTAGGCCGGGACGGCGGAGGTGCCGGGCAGGTCCGACGATGCGCCGGTAGCCTGGAAGGCCATGCCGGCCAGCGACGGTTCGATGTCCTGGTTGATGAGCCAGATCGCATTGCGGCGCCACGGCGCGTACATGCGGCCCCACATCTTGTCGATGTTCTTCATCCAGATCGTGTCGGCCGGCTGCGAGGTCTGCTTCGCCACCGAGATCAGCGACGGGGCGCGCAGGATGCCGAGCGGCTGGCCGGCGCCGGTGCCGGAGACGATCGCGGTGTTGATCGCAGCCGCCATGCGGCCCGGGACCACGGCCTGCAGATAGGACTCGTATCCCATCGCGTCCTCGAGCAGTTCCTCGGAAGCCGGGGCCAGGGCCATCAGCTTGTAGAGGCGCTGCGTGGAGAGTTCGAAGGACGCCTTGCTGGCGGTCGCCGCGCCCGCTTCCGCTTCCCAGTAGACGCGGACGCCGGCCGTGCCCCACGGGGTGGTCTCGTCCTTGGGGAGCGCCATGCTGTTGCCCGAGGGCGTCAGGATGGTGCAGCGGTTCATGAGGTTCTCTTCCGCCTCGACCTTCGTCCAGATCTGGCGGGAGAACTCCGGCGGAACCAGGAACCCGCCGTCGGAGCCGGTGCCCTCGTTGCCGTAGGTGGTGGCCGCGGCCTGGACCTTCCTTGCGGAGTCCATGTCGCCGTTGCCGATCGCCATGGCGCGAACGCCCATCGCGAACTCGCCGAAGCTGGTGAAGTTGTGGCGGGCGCTATCGCGCGGCGCCGCCGGAACACGGCGAGCCTCGCCGTCCTTCGGCTCCTGCGACTTGCGGCCGGCGCTGGCGGCGGGGGCGATCAGCTTGCGCGCCGCGATCTGGCGCTTCAGGTTTTCGATCGCGACGGCGTTGGCCTCGACCTTGGCGGTCTCGTCCTCCGTGAAGTCGCGTTCCTCGGTGTCGGCGGCGTCGCGAATGGCGACGGACTCCGCCTCCAGGTCGGCAAGCCGCTGCTCCAGGGACGCAACCGCGTCCATGAAGATCGGGCCGAAGTAGGCAGCGCTATTGAGCAAGCCGTTGCCGGCCCGCAGCACAACGTGCTTGGTCATGAGTTGTGTCTCCATTTTAGGTGACGTGGCTGCCTTGCCCAAGGGCCGAAAGGGCTTACCCGGCGAGCCGGGGATTACTTCGCCAGCGCGGCGGTCAGCTTCGCCATGGCGGCGTTGCGACGCGGGCGGTGGTCGATCGGGACGTTCTTGAACTTGGATATGTCGCGCTTGCCCTCACGAGCGGCGACGGCCGCTACCTTCAGGTTCGCGACGACGCGATTGCAGAACCCAGCGTCCACGGCTTCCTTGCCGGTCCACCAGGTCTCGGCGTCCATCCATGCCTTCACCTTGTCGGCCGGGAGGCCGGTGCGGTCGACATACTTCTGCAGGATCGTCTGGTTCGTGGTGCGCAGCAG
>ERZ724522.462-NODE-462-length-25984-cov-7.774692_pt1 | contig 25984 bp, 38 predicted proteins | sample MGYA00376055_ERZ724522 | MGnify/ENA primary metagenome ERZ724522 (study PRJEB28724, sample SAMN07190884) | wastewater metagenome | isolation source: effluent of sewage treatment plant in Hong Hong | place: Hong Kong | collected 2016-03-17 ...
TGCTATTTTGAGCCGAAATTGCATCAATTATGACGTTTAAAAGCACAGATTTACCTGATCCAGTTGTTCCTGCGATCAATAAATGTGGCATTTCTGTTAAATCTGCAAAATAGTTGTTTCCATTTACCTCTGCACCAACTGGAAATTTTAATGTGCCTTTGTTCAACAATTCATGTGTATAAAACACACGTGATCTTTCAACATTTGGTATTTCAATCCCAAGATATGATGTGCCTGGAATCAAATCAATGTTAATGTGGCCATTTGCACCAATTGCAACAGCAATTTCATCTTTCATTTTTTTAATTGCAGATATTCTAACACCAGCAGATACTTTGAATCTGTATTGTGTTACAGATGCACCAACAACAGAATCAATTGGTTCAACTGGATAACCAAATTCTGCCAATTTGATTTTGATCTTTTCCTCTGGCAACAGATTTTTGTTTAAATCTGAATCTAATCTTGATGCAATGAATTTCTTTGATGTATATGCAACATCTCTAACTTTATGCATAACTTCAACATCACTCATATCTGCATTGATCAAACCTTGTGCATAGATCAAACCAGATTGTTCACCATCAAACATATCTGAAATGTTTGGCAAAAAAATGGGATCATTTTTTAAGAATTTAACAGCATCATTGTATAGATTGTAAAAGATTATAAAGTATGGTTCATGATCAAATGGAATTGCCCAATCACGAATTTGTGGTGTTCCATCTGTATTTTTAGTTCTTTTAACTTCTCTAAACAACATTCTTTTTGCCTTAATTCCTTTTGTTGCCAACAACAAATGATACATAAACATTGCCTGAATTATTTTTGTGTAATCCTCTGATTCATAATTTGTGAATGATGTTGTAAATTTTGTGTCAATTATTTCAACATCTTCAACATTATCAGAAAATTGATGCACAAGATCTGCTTTTCCAGTCATTGGTAATGGTAATATATCCCCATAAATTGATTTTACTTCTGATTCCCATTTCTCCTCAACAGAAAGTATTTTGTGATACTTTGGTTCTTCTTCAAAATAAAATTTCATTGCTTGTGTATATCCTTTCAACATATCCTCACGAGATCCAGTTTTTTTATAATCAATGTATGCATCAGATGTTTCTGTTAAAAAGTCCATCCCAACTTTTATAACCTCATCGATTGGTTGTTCCATATCAGAATATCTGTATTCCAATGCCTTATGACATGCTTTGCCTATCATTGAACTCATCCCACTTGGTGTATCATAAATATTTAAAATATGTTTCATTTTAAATATCAACGGATTTCTTAATAGTTGAGTAAATGATGAATAAGAAAATCTATTTATTGGTAAATTTGTTTCTTGCATTTTATTCTTGGCCTAATTCATTTACAGGGACAACTGTATGTAATGCTTTTCCCGTTGCAATTCCTCCCGCATCAAGATTAGCAGATGGTAAATTTGAATCTTCATTATTATCTTGATCAAGTGCTTTTGCAATCACATTATTTTTTGGTAATACTTTTGCAAGTTGTTTGATACAAGTTTTCCTCCACATGTGCAATTCTGGATCATTTTTTTCATTCCAAGGCGAAAATTGGGAATTTGCAGATTTAGAAAATCCTTTAAACTTTAAAACATCTTCTTTCCCCATAACCTTAAAAATCTTTTGCCCATTTACAACAGCAATTGCATATACACCAATTGCCTCTCCACGATTTTTGAATGTTGGTTTGTGAACAAGTTTTGGTGTTAAACCTTCTTCATATTCAAATACATCATTTTCAAATACAATATTTGTGTTGATTGTATCGATCCCATTTCTATACAACAATGTGATCACACCTTGATAACCAAGTTGGAATTGTGCTTTTCCTGCATATGGTAAAACATATGCCTCGCCAGATGCATTTGATGGATATAATTGATATTCAGCACATGTCATGAATGCTTGCATTAATGTGGACTTATCACATTTCAACAATTCTGGTGTTTTTTGAACAGAATTTACAACTGCACTCATGAATTTCATTGCCTCATCTTTTTTCCCCATGAAATAATTTGAGACTTGTTTTTGATAATCTCCAACAAGAGTTGCTTTAAATACTTCAAGTTCTGTTGGTGGTTTTTTGTTTGGTGTTGTTACAGCATGTGTTGCTGGAACTTTTTGCCCGTTTGGGATTCCGTCAGTTGGATTCATAATTTTATGTGTTTTTAATTTATGTGTAGATGACTAATCTACATTTATTAGTATATCAAGTTTTGTAAATATGCAAATAGCATACTATGTGCATAACTTTTATAATTTAATGTGCAGAATTTAGATGATATTATGCGAGTCGGGTAGAATGGGTCACACAATCCTTGTATGATAGATACAGTACCTACAAGTGCCTTGTATTTGAAGGGATGATAGTCAATGCAAAGCATCACCTAATTTCTGCACATTAATTTATTTATTTAGTTTTTAATTTTTCTTCTATTCTTTTTCTTTTTTTGTTTCCATTTTAAACTCATAAGTTTGTTTCTTTGTTTAGTTTGTCTAATTCCTTATTGTTCATATTCATAACAATATCTTTGTATTTCTGATCACTAATTTTGAATCCACATTTATGCCACAAAATCTGATTTCCTTCATGTGGAATAACTGCTATTCCAATCATGAAATCTTTATTGCATTGTGGACATTTATTTTTTCTTAAATTATACCAATTCATAGTGTTTATTTACTTATTTTATAATATCCATCCTCATCAAACATCATCATTTGCCTATATAACCACTCCGCATTGTATGCAATTTTTTCTTGCCAAAAACGATTGTTTATATCAATACAAGCACTTGATGTTGCATAGTGTTTTGTTGTTTGATGCACCAATTCATGCACTATTGTTGGCATTTCAATAACTGGCACCATTTGTGATGTGGTTGCAAAAACTGGTCTTGCAAGTGTTTCATTAATTGTTCCAATATAGATTTCCCCATTTTTAACCATTCCACCAACTCCACAACACTCAAATTTTACAATGTGAAATGGGGCCGGTGTTCCATCAGAATTTGTTAGTTGGAATGTTTTTTGAATTGTATACTTAACATCAGTTGTTGCAACACTTTTCATTTCAAGACTGCCAATCGTTTCTGGCAACATTTGAAAGTTAGTCGTGTTTGTGAACATGTAAACACACAATTTAACACCAAGAATTATACAGATTGCAAAACAGGCCACAATTAAATATTTTATTATTTTCATATTATTCTGATTTTCTTAATTCTTGGTATGCTTTTAATGCAATTATTAATTGATCACATGGTAATGAAAAACAAAACACTTGTGATGCGTTTTCATCATTGAACACAAAATGCACAGTATTCGGATTTTCTTGATCTGCTGGATCAATACCAATTGAAACATCTGTTTCAGTATGATGTTGGTTGTTTCCTGAAACAACATATGTTTGATTAAATTTAAATTCTAATTTGTTTTGCATATTATTTTAGATATGTTAAATATTTACCATTATTGTAATCACTCCAAGCAGTAAATCCATCACCGAACATTTTCTTTCTTTCATCATAGATCTTCCTGGCCATTGCAAAGTTTGCCTCCAAGTTGTTGTTCATGCGATCACAAAATGATTGCATTGATTCTCCTTTGTTTTTGTGGATTGTGTTTGTTTGGAAAAAACCACAATCCCATGATCCATTTCTGTTAAGTTTATAATGTTGCACTTGTTTCCCTTTTGATTCTGAAAGTGATATTGCCCTCATAACTTTTGCAATTTCTTGTTCAGGGAAATATTTTTTGAATAGATATGATACTTGTGGATTTTTTGAAAGATCAGAATAAAATTTATCATTCACACTTTCAATTCCATTTTCATATCCCTCATTCAGCCCAGTAAAATGCCCCACCTCAAATCCATCTTGCCAGATTTGTGCTTTTTGTTGTTCATAATACCAATGTCCACCAAATACTAATCCCCAAAATATTGCATTTATTACAATTGGGATCATTATCAGATACCAGAATATTTTTGATTTAATAATTTTTTTTATTGTTTTCATAATTATTGTTTTAAAACAATTATTGCACGATCCATATACAATTGTTTTACAGTTTTTGTAATTCTCACATATGGTTTGGTTGTTCGTGGATCTATTTTAAGTTTTCTTGCCATGTCAGCAATTGTGATATTTCCTTGTAACCATTCAAGCACTAATTGTTTTTCTTGTTTTGTAACATTTTTTTGCATGTTATTTTAATTGTTTAATTTGTTGTCTACTAATCAATATTGCATATTTTTCATTACTTGTTTCATGCGTAGTTTGATAACTATCTTTATCAAAATATGAATTGTATTTGTATGAATATAAATATACGATATTCCCTTTTTCATCCAAGTAAAGATCATCAATTGTGATTTGTTGATCCACAAAATCCGTTGCTGGATTGTGATATAAATAACCTTCAACTTTTTCAATAAATGATTCTTCAAAGTTTTTGTAATTTAGTTTTATCATAAGTTTGTAATAATTTAACATTTTTAATGTCTATGTTTATGTGTATGTGAACTTCATTCATTCACATATACATATTGTATGCTATTAGCAATATAATAGCAATAGCATAGCAATATAAAATGTGTAAAAGTCATAAAAGTGCTTATTTTACAAGGTCTATTTGTTCAATATATCCCTAAAATTGAACTTGTTTTTTATGCAATTTTGCACAGTTGTGAGTGTTTTGCTGTTGCCAATAACTTCTTTATTGCAAACAAAAATATATTCACTAACAGCAATTTTGCCATGCAAAAAGTCATTTCCAAATTGTGTTAGTCTGTAATATCCAGTACGATCACTTCCATCATCACGAACATCACCATCAATTTCAGATTTCATTTCAATTAATCCCCAATGTCTCAATTTTGGGTTATCACCAGAACATACAACAACAGGTTCTTTGAATTGCGTAATGTAATCAGAAAGTTTGCACCATTTATCAAATCCATTTATTTTGTGCCATTTGTACAAATAGAACATTGCTTTGATCATTGATGATGATATTTTTCTTTTATACACTTGATAATATTTTGGAAAAACAAATGCTTCAATTGATTCATCCTCTTCAAAAAAAGCTTTCACGTCTTTCATGTCTTCATCTTGGCTCAACCAAACAACATTATTATTCTTTACCATTGTTGATACTTTCAATTAATGATTTGCCAAAAAAGCGACCTTCTTCTTTTTCAACATTTGGAATTATATGGATGTCTAATTTAACACCAAAATATATATTCCATTTTTGCTCAATTGATTCTAACTGAATCAAATCTGTTAATAATGATTTATCTAATGCGAGGTGCATGTTTTTTGAAATCATTGTTTCAACGAATTCTTTTAATTTCATATTTAATTTTTGTATTGTGAATTACTTCCAAACAAATTTTTACGTATTTCTGCAAGTTTTTTCTTATTATATGCAATTTGTTCTGGTGTTGGTGCTTCATATGATGTAGTTTGATTGTTGTAAACACGCTCATCACCAAACACAATTGATCGAATATCTGAAAGAAATCCATGAAAATTATCTATATCAACCCATTCATTTTCAATTTCTTTATTTTCAAATTTCTTTTTATCAATTGCCAGATTTCTTGCCCGTGCATTTGATATGTAGATTGGTTCTGTTTTTGCAAGTTTTAAGAAAATCTTTGCCATATTAATAACTTTTTGTTTGTTTAATAATTTCTTTTTTAATAATAATTTCATCTTCCCAACAACCTTTGTCCAACCAAACTTCTGGATGTTTAATATATTTTTCTTCTTTACTAAACATTTTAGCATCAATTTGGTTTTGTAATCCTTTCATGATTTCTTGTGCATTTACTTTTTTAACAACTGTTTGCCATTTTTTGAATGCCCCCAATTTTCCAACTTTTCTTGGGTACAGTTTGTAAAATTCTAAAAAATCATTTGTATAATTTATTTTATTCTTTTCTATACTATTCTGCTCTATACTACTCTGTTCTATACTATTCTGGCTTAGCGATTGCTTAGCAGGTGCTAAACAAAACTCTGTAAGATCAGAATATGTATATTTTTCAAGTAGTTTTTGTTTTTCAGCTTGATACAAAGTTGGTTTTAAACGTCTTGTATCTAACCAATTATTTTCATTCCAATGTCTAATGAAGATCACACCATTTTCACAGGGTATTGTATACCCTTTTGCAATCAATAATTTTAAATCATCTTCTTTGCTATTCAATGTGCGCATCACCATTTTTGGTGAAATAAAACCCTCATCATCACATTCCATCCCTAAATGGAAGTAAAGATTTTGAGTAGAATCAGGCATATCAAGAAAGTGATCAGTTCTAACAACTGCTTTGTCAAACATTCTTTTTTGTGCCATAAATTTAATGTGCTTATTCCCCGATCATATCCTATCATTTTTACTTATATCAACATCTGCCTTGTAAGTAGATGTTGATATAAATTTACAAGGCAATGATCGGTTATTAGAGAGTATATGAAGTGATTTTGATTTTGCCAATGTGTAAAACTATTGACAATGTGCATAACTAGAATATACTCATGTCATGAAAGGAAATCTTTTGAAACAAAATACACCAGAAAAAGATATACAAATGTCAATCTGTGAATATTTAGCATTCAAGAGATTTTTTTTCTGGCGTCAAAATGTTAATCCAATTTGGAATGCCAAAACAGGTGCATTTCGCAGAATGCCAGCATATTCTGTGAATGGTGTGCCAGACATTATTGTGATCTACAAAGGTAAATTTATAGGATTAGAAGTTAAGAATGAAACAGGCAAACAACAAAAATCCCAAATAAATTTTGAAAATCTTTGCAAATCCAATGGTGCATATTACAAAGTTGTAAGATCGGTGGGAGATGTGCAAGAATTTCTTGCTAGAATTGAAAAATTAGAAAAATAAACATGTCAAAGTTAATTAAAAACGTAGTAGTGAATGCAGATAAAATTCCAGTTGATGAATTTTTATCATGGGAATTTAATAATCTTAAAGAGGCAAAAGGTCGAGATGTAACAGAACTTATTAATTCAATCAAAGATAATAACTTTGCAGTGCCAGTTTTTGTTTGGAAAGACAAAAATAATGAGGTTTATGTACTAGATGGAACAGGTAGAAGTCTAGCAGTAAAACAAATGATGGCAGATGGTTATGAATTTGAATCAATCCCAGCAGTGGAAATTCTTGCACCAACAAAGGCAAAGGCAAAAGCATTGGTGCCATCAATTGCATCATCATATGGGGAAGTTACAAGAGATTCAATGATTGTTTTTTCAGAAAATGTGCCAATCAAATTTGAAAACATCAGAATTGAGGGTATATCAAAAATGGTACTTGAAAATGAAAATTTTAACTATCATAATAAAAACAAAGAAGTTGTACTTGGAAACGGTCGATCTGGTGGTGGCAATGGAAACAGAAATGAAGATGGGTTTAAAACTTGCCCAAATTGTGGGTATGAATTATCAGATGATGAAGATGAAGAATAATTTATGAGAACATTTTTTCTATGGATTTTTCCAATTAGTGCATTGTGTTGGGGGTATGAATGTTGGCAATTATTGTTTGCAACTGGGTATGAAATGCATTGGATCAATCAACTTCTCAGTGCTTTTACAAGTTTGATTGCATGTATCACATGGTGGTTTCAATTGCTTGATGAAGAAATATGAAATTCAACATTAATTACACACTTGAAGATATAAAAAAAATTCCAAAAAAAGACATTAATGTTTTCACTACATTTGCATGTGGTGGTGGCAGTACAATGGGATATAAACTCAATGGGTTAAAAGTGAAGTGGGTAAATGATATTGATCCAGAAATGGCAAAAATTTACCAAGCAAATCATCATCCAGAAAATTATTATCTTTGTGATATTCGTGATCTTAAAAACAAAATTGATCCAAGTATCATTGGCAAAGTTGATATTCTTGATGGAAGTCCACCATGTTCATCATTCTCAATGGCAGGTAAAAGAGAGAAAGATTGGGGAAAAAAGAAAGTGTTTAAAGAAGGTCAAGCACATCAAGTATTAGATGATTTGTTTTTCAGATTCCTGGAATTTGCAGATTATCTAAAACCAAAAGTGATAATTGCAGAAAATGTAAAAGGGATGTTAGCAGGAAAGGCACAAACATATACAAGAAATGTAATGAGAAAATTTGATGAAATTGGTTATAATGTGCAACTTTTCTTATTAAATTCTGCATCAATGGGTGTGCCCCAACAAAGAGAGAGAATCTTTTTTATAGCAAGTAGAAAAGATTTGAACTTTCCAAAATTAACAAACTTCACATTCAATGAAAAACCAATAACTTTTGGTGAAATTAGAAGTGCAAAGGGAAAGGAACCAACGGAACATGCAAAAGCAGTATTGAGATATTACAAAAAAGGGGATAATGATCTTGGTGCAATTAACATCAGAATTAATAAAAAACAAACTCAATTTACACAAAAAATTTTAGCAGATGATCAAGTATCAAAAACTGTTACATCAACAGGGAATGATTACAGGGCATTTGATAAAATGGAATGTAGTGATGAGGATTACACAAAAAGGCAATCATTTCCACTTGATTATAACTATCTTGATCTTTCTGCAAAGTATGTAACGGGAATGAGTGTGCCACCAATCATGATGGCACATGTAGTGGCAAAGGTGCTTGAACAATGGAAAATAAAATAAATATGACAAAAAACAAATTAATTATAATTGGTGCAATCATAATATTCTTATTGGCAATCACAAGTGTATTTGCAGATATTATTGTTACAAGAATAACAAACACAAAGGTCTTTTATGTGGAGGGAAATTATGGAGACTATGCACCGAGTAGATGGATAGTTACAAAATTTGTAGATCCAGACAATGGGAATGTTTGTTATGTTAGCAAATCGTGGGGGGATTCAAGATCAGGTGGAATCAGTTGCATCAAATAAAACAACTGATATTATTAATATATGGCAAAAAAACAGGTCAAAAATCAAAAAAAAGGGGGTAAAGTTGCATTTAAACCAAAAAAACAGGTAAAACCTCAAATCGCACAATCTGGTGCGGATTTGGTGCCAAAAAAAAGAAAAGCAACTGGTAAACCATTTGTAAAAGGAGATCCTAGAATTAAACCTGGCAGGGAACCTGGATCAACTAACTTTAAAACAGACTTTTTGAGGGCAATTGAATCATTAAAAAATGCAGATACTAATCAATCCATTGAGATCACAGATTTGATCAGATTGGCATTAGAAAAAATGGTAAAGGCAATTCAACTTGGAGATCATAGATTTGATAAAGTGTATATAGATCTTTTGAACAGATACTATGGAACACCAACACAAAACATTGATCATACAACAAAGGGTGAAAAAATGGATGCACCACCAATTATTGGGATGAGAATTATTAATGAAGTTGAAAAAGATGATGAAAATGAAGAATAAAAAGAAAATCAAAAATGATTTATGGATTGATATGTTGTTGGATTCTTTTGAAACAAAATATTTCTGTGGGCAAGGTACAAAAAAGGTCTTGCCAAAGTATGCAAAAATTATTAAACTAGGAACAGAATATACCTATGAAGAGATAGGCGAGGTGTTTCAAATAACAAGACAACGAGCAGAACAATTACATAAACAAGCAGTTGGGCATTTACTAGCATACATAAATCAAAATTAACATGAAAAAAACATTAAATACTTTTGCAGATGTGGTAATTGTTGTAAGTGCAATTTTATTTTTTCCAATGTTAATTTGTGCAGTGTGGTTAGAGCCAACAATGTTTTATTACAAATTATTATTCACAAATTTCCTGTTTTTAGCATTTGGTGCAATTATGCATCATTTGTTTGAAGATCATGGGTGTGAGCAACAAAAACAATGCGATTATGAAAAAAGATAAATATCAAGACTTTGTTTTATACAAAGGCAAAAGAGAACTTGGTTTGATGTGGTCAGATATTAAACATTATTTACTAACACCATCAGAATATGACAGATTTTCAGATTTTATGAAAGGCCAAACATGCGGTGTGTTGGATCATCAGTCAGATGATGGGAAAGAGGTGCATATGTTTCCATTTGTGTATGTTGATGATTATGTGAGATTTATTAAAGATTTACCAGTAATTGATTAATATGAAAACTAAAATAATTTGGAAAGTGTTATACGAAAACATGAACAATGGCAATAGAGAAGTTGTACATGCAGAATCAGAACAACTTTATGATGCATTTGAGATTGTTAAAAAACAATTTGGAGAGCCAAATTTAGCAATGTTGGCATGGGAAAGAATATTTGTATTAACATCAGATAAAAAAAATTAATTATATGCAAGAAGCAAAATGTCCAAGTTGTGGTGAAGTGTTTTTGTGCCCATGTGATGCATGTTTAAAATTAAGGCCAAGTGTTTGGAAGTGGCATGAAGATAATGAAAGAGTTGTATGCAAATGTGGTGCAATTATTGACCTTAATGATTTATTACCAAAACTATGAAAGAAGAAAATTATCAAGAATTTTTGAAAACTGTGCCACAAGATCATTTTTCAGATGAGTTTGTGAATTTTCTCAAAAACAATAATGAAGTTGTGGATAAAGCTTATAATTGGTTAATCATTAAAAACATTAAATATCATGGGGATTGGTTAACAGCATTTTACATTGGTTGGAGGATTGAAAATGGAAGTTTTAATCAATCTGCTGCAATTGCAGATATGTGGCAATTAATCCCAAAATATAAAGATCGTGAATGGTTAATTAAAGCACCACACAAAAGATCTGTTAAACTTTTTCATGTGCATATGTATAAAAAAAAGTAATATATGAATTATCGAGATAAATATCAACAAATACCAAATCGGGCAATATTAGCAAGAGATTTTTTTTAAAAGATGCAAATAAAATATGTAAAATTGAAAAAAAAATCAATTGGTATATGTTTAGAAATATGTCAGGAACATATTTATCACCAATTGGATGGTATAAATATTGCAACAAAAATGGGTGGAATCATTTAGGATATGTAATAACTTGGCATTTGTTTAGAAAACATTTTTATTATTCAAAAAATAAACTAATTAAATTTATTGGTGCTAAACTTGGGTATAAATCAAGAATATAATATGGAAGTAGAATTTAAAACAAAAAATCCAAAACAATTGGAAGCATGCAAAAAATGGTTAGATGATAAATCTGAACAAATTTTGTATGGTGGTGCCAAAGGTGGTGGCAAATCATTTCTTGGTTGTTCAATGATATTTGCAGATGCATTAATGTATGCAGGAACACACTATTTTATTGCACGTGCAGAATTAAACGATTTAAGAAAATATACAATTCCATCAATCTATGAAGTATTTGGGAAATGGGGATTGAAAGTTGAGGATTACATGAGTTTTAATGGTCAAGATTCTGTATTTAATTTGAATAATGGATCAAAAGTGTTTTTAATAAGTTGTAAAGTATTGCCACAAGATCCACTGTTTGAAAGATTTGGATCATCACAAATGACAAGAGGTTGGATTGAAGAAGGTGGTGAAATTGCCGAAGCTGCAAAAGATAACTTGTGGTTGTCGGTTGGTAGATGGAAAAATGATGAATATGGTTTAAAAAAGAAATTGTTGATCACAGCAAACCCAAAGAAAGGGTGGATGAAAAGAGAATTTGTAGATCCAGCAAAAAATGGCACACTTGCACCAACAAAATGTTATATCCAAGCATTTGCAACAGATAACAAATATCTTTCACAAGATTATATTGATACATTGAAAAATCAAAAAAATGTAATTGCAAGACAACGTTTATATTTGGGTGATTGGGATTATGATGATTCAAAAGATTCAATTGTTTCATCAGATGCATTGAATGATATGAGAACAAACAGTGTTGCAAATTCAGAAGATCATTATTTGGTGATAGATGTTGCAAGATTTGGAAAAGATTTTACTACATATGAATTTTGGAAAGGATATAGGATGTTTAGAATTGCAAAAAAAGGCAAACAATCAATATCAGAAACAGTTAGACAAGCCAAAGAATACATCACAGAGTATGCAATACCATATTCAAATGTAATTGCCGATGAAGATGGTGTGGGTGGTGGTGTTGTAGATGGTTTGTTTGGCATTCGTGGATTTGTGGGTAATTCATCACCATTGCCAACATCACAAGAAATCAGAAAGAAAAATGGTAAATTGCCAGATTCCCAATTCGTGCCAAAAAACAATTTTGCCAATTTAAAAACACAATGTGGTTATAAACTTGCAGAAATGGTAAATGAACATAAAATTGCAGTTGATATTAATGATAGTGAAATATTTGATGAAATTGTTGAAGATTTGGATGCAACACTTAAAACAAAAGAAGTGGATAATGATAAAAAATTGCAATTAAAAGCCAAAGAAGATGTTAAAAAAGAACTTGGCAGATCACCAGATCTTGGGGATGGATTAATTATGCGTATGTGGTTTGAGTTAAGGCGTGATGCAATTGATGAAGATCCAAACATGGAAAAAACAATTTCAATGCAAAAAGACAGGATGCAAATGAACATGAGGAAAAACAGATCAAACAAGTAGTTGACATTTAAAAAATGTGCTACACTGGTTTTTGTATTAATGGAAACAAATTAAATACACAAAAATTATATGAATCAATTAGATTTTATTTTAGGGACAAAATTAACTGCATCAGGCGTGATAAAAGCATCACCTGGTACATTGCGTGGATTACTTGTTGCATCACATTCATCAGGTGTAATTAAATTACACAATCATGCAAGTGCTGCATCTGCAAGTATTTCAAATGGAAATATAACATTACCAGCAGGAGCACAATTCTTTAATTGTGGGGATGCATTCTTTACAACAGGTATTTATCTTGAAGTTGTATCAGGAACAGTTGATATTGTGCCAATTTACAGATAATAAATTAAACATATGGAAGAAAAGGAAACAGAAGCTTTGGATTACAAATCTGAAATTTGTGAACTTGTTAGAAAAACAAAAAACAATTACATAAACAATGAAAGCAGATTATCTAAATATGTGACTTTTTCGCAGTTTGAGAATATTGAAAAAATTGATGCTTATCTAAATTCAAAACACATTTCAGGTGATACAGATGATGAAGGTCGAGAAAAACCATTTTTCAACATTGTTACTGCTGCGGTAAATATTTGGTATAAAGCAACAGACATTGACAGACAAAACATCAGAATCAAAGCCACAAAATTGAAATATTGGTTGATGGCATTCATTGCAACAATACATTTGCAAGATTGGATGAAAAAAACAAGATTTGGTGCATTTTTGAATGATTGGGGTCGTGCATTATCTAAATATGGATCAGCACCACTTAAATTCGTGGAAGTTGATGGTGAATTATATCCAATGGTTGTGGCCTGGAATAGAATGATCAGTGATCCAATAGATTTTGAAAATAATCCGAAAATAGAAATATTATATTTGACAGAATCACAATTGTTAAACAATAAAGAATACAACAAGGATGTTGTTAAATCTTTGATTGAAAAAGCAGAAACTGTTAGAAAAACAATGAGTGGTGAAAACAAAGATAATAATGATGAATTTTATGAGGTGTATGAAGTCCATGGTATGTTTCCATTGTCATGGGTGACAAAAAATCCAGCAGATCGTGAAAAGTTAACACAACAAATGCATGTGATTTCATTTGTGGAAATGAAACAAAATGAATACGAAGATTTTTGTTTATATGATGGTAGTGAAGAAAAAGATCCATACATGCTTACACACTTGATCAAAGAAGATGGAAGAGCACAATCAATTGGTGCAGTTGAATATCTTTTTGACACACAATGGATGCAAAACCACACTGTAAAAGCAATTAAAGATCAACTTGATCTTGCATCATTGCAAATTTGGCAAACAGCAGATGGTTCTTTTATGGGAATGAATGTTTTGAGTGCAATGGTGAATGGTGATATTTTGGTGCATACACCAAATAATCCGTTAACACAAATGAACAATGGAAGTCATGACATTAATGCATTAAAAACATTTGGTGAAATGTTTTATGGAAATGGTCAAAAAATGGTTGGGGTTACAGATGCAATTGCAGGCAATACTTTTCCATCAAATACACCATATTCATCAATTGAATTGTTAAATCAAGAATCACATGGTTTGTTTGAAATCATGACTGAAAACAAAGGATTCCACATTGAAGATATGATGCGTGAATATGTGTTGCCAAACATCAAGAAAAAAATGGATTCAGTAGAAGAAATTGCAGCAACTCTTGCAGATAATGACATTCAAAAGTTTGATTCAATTTATGTACCAGCAGAAACAATTAGACGTGCAAACAAAATCAGTGCAGAAAAGATGTTTAACAATGAAGTTGCACCAAATCAGGATTTAACAGCAATTGAAAGCCAAATTAAAAGTGAATTATCACAACTTGGAAATCAAAGATTCATCAAACCATCTGATCTTGATGAAAAAACATGGAATGACTTTTTTGAAGATTTTGTTTGGACTGCCGAAGTGGAAGTTACAAATGAACAATCAGATAAGAAAACAATCATGCAAACTCTTTCAAATGCATTACAAGCAATTGCTCGTGATCCATCATTATTGCAAGATCCAACTAAAAGATATATTTTCTCAAAACTTCTTGAAACAACAGGGGCAATATCTACATTAGAACTTTCAAATATACCAAATCCAACACCAGTTCCCCAAGCGAGTGGTGGAATCGCATCAAAATCGGTGGGGGAATTAGCAACAATAACAAAATAATTAGTAAATTATGGCAGGAAGAAAAAAGACAGGTGAAATTGATACTGATAAAAAAGTAGAAAAAGCACCAAAGGAAACAGCAGTTGTTGATAATGGAAATCAACAAGCAATGCTTGAACAAATGAACAGAATGGCAGATCTTTTGCAAAAATCACAAGATCGTATTGCCCAACTGGAATTTGAAAATCAAAAATCAAAAGATTCATCAGAAAAAAAGGATAATACAAAACCAATTCCAATGAATCCAAGATCATTTGCAAAGTATGTTAAAAACTTAAAAGATAAAAAACCAAGAGTGTTTATCAAAAAGTTTGATGAACTTGTAAAAAAAGGTCAAAAGTATGGAATCACTGTTACACCACTTGAAGAAGATGGATCACAGGAGGAAGTATTTAAAACAACAGTTTAATTTATGGGAATTATTAACAATATAAAAAATATATTTATGCCAAGAGCAACAAAATCAAAAAAAGTTGAAGTTGAAACTGAAACAAATGCAGTTGTAAATGCAGGGCCAAAAGGTTTTAACGAAACAACAGGTAAACCTTTAACAAAGGAATCTTTTGAAGCATATATTGAAAACATGAAAGAAAATGAGCCAGAAAAGTATGCAAAAAAGAAAGATGAATTAGAAAAAAAAATAGCAGAATTAAGTAAATAATTTTATGGCAACAAAAAAACCAGCAAAAAAAATTGTAAAAAAAGTTACAAAAAAGGTCGCAACAAAAAAGAAAGTTAAGTAGTATGAATACACCAACAGCACCAAAGCAAACAATGCGATTTTCTGAAACAGAAATTGATTTGATGCGCAATACATTTTTGGAAAATGATGAACTTGCAAAATTAATTAGAAAAAGATTGTTGCAAATGGATCTAACCGAAGATGAACAAGGATTATTAAAAAGACTTGTGCCATCAGGCAGTGATTTGTTTAATTTGGTTAAAAAAACAGTACATCCAGCATTAGATGGTGATGCACCATTTTTCCAAATGGTTGACATTTATCTAAATGCAGATGTCAAGGAAAAGCCAATTGAAATTGCAACATTAAACATTCTTGCAAGAGAAATAATGTATACATATTTGGATGAAACGTTTGAAAAGTTTTATGACTTTGAAGCATCATTCAAAAGCAATTTTAAAGAATTAACATCAAATGTTCAATGGAAATTAAAAGATGATGAAAGAATGTTGTGTGCATCATTCCTTGCTAGAAACACACTTTTGAATCATATTGATTTCCAATTGAATCAGCTTGTTATATTGGCAAACACTAAAAAACAAACATCAGAAGAAATTGCAGAAAAGAATAAAAAGAAATCCACAAAATAATGTGGTGTGTTTGGACTTGACAGAAAAAAATCAAGGGCATACACTTATTAACAGATAAAAGTAAATCTTAAAAACATTTTATGGAAGACGAAAATGAGTTAGATCAAAACTTAAAGGATCAAAATGGAAATCAAAACCATGATGATGATCAAGAAGATCAGGATCAAAAAGATCAAGGTCAAAATGATGATGATCAAAATAATGATGATGGTGATGAGGGTGAAGACACCATAGAATCTCTAAAAGCAAAGTTAGCTAAAACGCAACAAGCATATGAGAATCAAAAGAAAAGAGCCGAAAAAGCAGAAGGTAAACAATCTGATGATGGCAAAAACAAAAAAGTTGAGCCACCAAAGAAAAATACTAAATCTGATAACTTGTCTCCCAAAGATCTTTATGCATTAATGGAAAAGAAAGTGCCAAAAGAGGATATTGATGAAGTTGTGCAATATGCCAATTTCACAAAAACATCCGTTGAAGAGGCATTGGAAACAGACTTTATGACTAAATTTCTTGCAGATAAAGCCGAAAAAAGGGCAACAGCTCGTGCTACAAATATTGGAAACAGTAGACGTGGTACAGGCAAAGTATCTGGAACATCACTACTAAATAATGCATCACAAAAAGGGGAAATTCCAGACAGTGATGAAGATTTGGATAGGATGATCGATGCAAGATTAGAACAAAAAAGACAAAATTCATCTAACAAAAGATAATTTGTTTTGTTTGTAATCGGTGGGAATTAATAGTTAATAATTTAATTCTCAAAAAATTTTATGGCCAATACCATATCAACACGTTCAAAAAGAGACGTGTATCGTTCTAAAACACTTGCAAAAGCTTTGCGCAAAATGCTTGTGGCAGAGAAAGTATGTCAAGTTGATAATTCTGATTTAAACAGTATTCAATCACCATACGGATCTCAACCAACAACAACTGTTCAAGCTTTAACAGGTACATATTCACCAGCAGATTTTACAATCACTGATGATGCATTAACAGTAAACAATGAATTTATCGTTTCTGAGCACATTTTTGACTTCCAGAAAGTGTTGAACAGTTTTGATCTATTCGCATCAAGATTTGATGAAATGACATATTCAGTTGCAACAGCAATTGATCGTTTCGTAATCAATAACTTGTGTGAAGATGGAACTGGAACATATACTACACCAACAGGAGGATTTACAAATGCAGCAAACGTAAACACAATAATGTCGGACTTGCTTGGAAAAGTTGCAGGTTATTCGGAAACTTTCAATGGTCTATTCTTGATCGTTGAATCAACTGATGTGCCAGGACTTATTCGTGCAGGTGCAACAAGTGGATTCTCTTTTGCAGATGCAGCATTAAATAACGGATTCATGGATTCATACATGGGTGTTGATATTTATGTTGTTAGATCTGTATTTGCAGATGAAACATTGGGTACAACAACTTATACAAACTCAGGTCACAGAGTGTTTGGTGTGAAGAATATGGCAACATATGCATCACCTCGTAACATTCAGCAAGATGAAAAATCTGTTTCAGGTAAAACTGGAAAAGAGCTTGTAGTTTGGGGTTATTGTGGATTCAAATTGTGGTCACCAAAGACTGATCTTGTTGTTGATATTACGCTTGCGTAATATATTCCCCATTTTTTGTGGGGAAGCAGGTAATTATCTCCCACCGATTTAGTTATCTGCTTTCCCCCAAAAAGTGGAATTATCAAACAAATAATAAATATAAAAATTTATGCAAAATGGCCCAGAACTCGTAAAAGAGTACATATCATCAAAAAGGCGTGTTGTATCTGCAAACAGTGCAACAAACACTTTGAATGAGAATCAATCAGGATCCGTTGTTTTGTTTGATCGTGCAGCAGGAACAATTCACACACTACCAGCAGGATGTTTGCCTGGAACTTATTTTGATTTTTGGGTAAGTGTTACTTGTACAAGTAATGCACACAAAATCATCACAGGTGCAGGAACAGAATTGATGGTTGGGCAAATTCTCAATTGTGATACTGATACATCAGATGCAGTTGCGATTTGGAAATCGTTGGTTGCAACAGGAAACGTTGCAGTATCAATGAATGGTACAACCAAAGGAGGTGTGAAAGGTGACTACATCAGAGTTGTTAAGCTTGATGCTACAACTTGGGGTGTGCAAGGTCAAATCAATGGAAATGGAGTTGTTGCAACACCGTTTGCAACTTCTTAATTGAATTTCCTTATAACATCTTGGCAACAGGGTGTTATATAGGGCATTTAAACCCTAAAATAATATGGCAAAAATACAATTTAGTGATTCTACAAATAAAACTGGACTTGTTGAGTTGCTAGGGAGGGCAACAGGAACACAAGATGCAACAACATCATCTTATCCAATCAAACAAAAAACAGTTGATATAAATGATGCCCTTGATTGGTTTTTAATGCTTGCAAGAAAAGCATGCCCAAATATAAAAATAGATGATACAAATTTTACAGGTGAGCCAGTTTATTCTCAAAATCTTTCTTCCTCTACTAATGCATATATTTTCACAGTTGATGCATCATCTGCACAAATACAAGGGATTGATCATGTTGAAATTGAAACAGCATCAGGCAAAACAAAAAGATTGAATCAAATGAATCCAAACATGATTGGATATGATAATGATATTAATGACACATTGGCACAAACAGCAGTTGCAACAGGTGAGCCAACAGCATATAGAATTGTTGGTAAATATATTATTTTAGACAAAAAACCAAACTATACAACATCAACAGGTACAGGATTACGTTTATATCATGACAGATGTGCATATTATTTTACATCAACAGATACAGCAGTTTTCCCAGGCATTAACAATATTTTTCATTCTTATTTGTGGTTACGTCCAGCGTATATGTGGACACTGCAAAAAAAAGGATCGGCAGCAGCAGCAGGTTTAAAAAATGAGGTAGAAAAAATGGAAATTTTTATTGATACATATTTTTCTGATTTGCATAATCGTGATTTAACAAAAACAAAAACTGTGCAAAGAATAAAAGCAAAATATCAAAATAATAAATAATATGACAAAAGTTATAATCAAAAGATGGGATGGTGGTGTTGCCCAAAGTGAAAGGCCAGAAACAATAAATGAACACGCAAACAATAATGATACTTTTCCAACGTCTAATGGTGGGTTTGATGTTTTTTATGATCCATTCAAATTAAGAAAATTGACAGCACCAACAGTTAATGAAACAGCAAGTGGGGCATCGGTTACAGCAGGTGAATGCCCAATATATGATGCATGTAAAAGAGGTACAGATGGATTGATTATTGGTTATGGTGCGACATCATCAAGTAGTTCAACAAATGCCAGGTTTTACAGAAAAGATTCAAGTATCACAGGCACATGGCAACAAAACAGTCAATCGGGCAATGGAGTTGATGCTGCAAATGGGGCATATTGTATTTTATACAAAGATTTGTTTTTTGGTTTTTCATCAAATGCTTTTGCTAATGAATCAAGACTATATAAATATGTTTCTGATTCATCACAAACACTGATTGACACGATTTCAGATGTTGCCACAGGCGCATTACCAAGGCCTGTTGTACATAGTCAGGACAAAAAATTATATTATGCATCAAACAAAACAGTAAAAGTTTATGACGGGACAACCGCAAGTTCTGGGATAACAACAGATTATCCAATTATTTCAATGTGTGAATATGGGACATATATTGCTTTGGCATGTCAAACACCAACAGGAGGAATTATATATTTGTGGGGTCGTGATACATCTCTTACAACATTTCAAGATGTAATTAAAGTAGATAATGGCAAATTGCAAATAATTGAAAATATTGATGGTTATTTAGTTGCAGTTACGCAAACACCATATAGCCCATTTTCTGCCTTTTCCGCTATTCCAGTTGTTTATTCATATGCAGGTACAATTAATGTGAGAATGTATGTTGGAGGTACAATGAAATTAATAAAAAAAGCAACACTAGGAAATAATGAGCAAAATTCAACACAAAAGTTACTTACATTGAAAATGGTCAAAGATGGCAAATTGTTTTTTTCAACAAATTCAAATTTTCTTTGGGCATTTGGCATGAGTAGAAGTGGGGAGTATATATTATCAAGAGATCAACAGATTGCTTATACAAACAGAACTTTAAATGACTTGTGGGGTTTATTTGCACTAGGTGAATATGTTTTTGGTTTACAAACAACAACAACAGGATCACCTAACACAATTTTGCAAAGAACTGATGCCACCATGTCCACAAATGATTATTCATATTTTGGAACACCAATAAATTTTGGTATGCCAATTGAGGATCGAGGTAAACTAAAAAAACTTAAATCTGTGTATCTTAAAGGCACATCACTAACAACAAGTGGCACGGTAAATTTAAAATATGGATATGATTCAAATTCAGGCCTGGTTGATATTTTAAATGAAAGTGTAACATCTGTAAGGCCAAAATTTTTTGAAGCAGAAGCAGAAAGTGGTGGTGAACAATTTGCAGAAACAAGAGATCTCACTTTTCAAATTGGAGTGTTGGGGCAAATTGATATTACAGAATTTGGGTATGATTATGACATTATAAATACTGCTGCAAATTAATTTTATGGATCCATTACAACAAGAAAACAGAATAATGCAATTAGAAAAACAAGTTAAGCAATTAAATGATGTTTTATCTTCTATTTTGCAGGGTAGCACACCAACAAAAATTTATTTTAGAAATCAAGTGCAGTTTGATGGGCAAAGCCAGGTTGGTTTTTTTGGGAAAGATCCAACCAAACAAGCATCAGCAATATCCGATGCATCTGGTGGTGCAACGGTAGATTCACAAGCCAGAACTGCAATTAATACACTATTAGCAACATTAAGAACATATGGCATTATTAAAACATAATGCTATACTAAAAATAATTAAATATTTATGGCAACATATAATTATGTAGATACAGGTGGAAAGATGCAACAAGTTGTAGCAAACGATACAACAGAAGCAACAAAGTTGGCACAAAATCGTGATCCACAAAGTGGTTTTCAATTGGTACAAAATCCAGTATCAACAAACACAAATTCATCTGCAAACATGGGTGCAATTTCAATGGATCAATTAAAAAAGCCAGCACAGATACAAACACCACAAATTCCACCAGATAATACAAATTATGGAAATTACAGTAAAACTGCCATTGATACTGTAACAAACAATTTAAATGAATTAACTGCAAAACGTGATGCTGCAAGAAGTGTGCAATCTAACAATATCAATGACATTATTTCTAGCATGAAATATATTGCAGACAACAAAGCATCAGATACACAAATTGCAAATGATACAGCAGGAGTAAATGCAGAAACAGAAAAATACAATAATTTTATTTCAGATTTAACAAATTACAATGCAGAATTAAAAAGTTTGGATCGTGCTGCAAGTGCAATACCATTACAAGCACAAGAAAATGCTCGTGGGCAAGGTGTTACAGATGCAGGTATTGCACCAGATGTTACATCACAATTAAGACAAAATGCAATCAAGGCATTAACAGTTGCGCAAAAAGCAGACATTGCAAGTGCTGCTGCAACAGGATCATACAATAAAATTGTTTTGGCAAAAGAAAAAGCACAGCAAATTGTTGATTTGAAATACAAACCACTAGAAGATACTTTGGCAATCAAAATCAAACAATATGAATTGAACAAAGATATTTTGGATGGAATTGATAAAGATAGATCAGAAGCTTTGGCAATGTCATTGAATGAACAAAAAGCAGAACTTGAAAATCGCAAGGCAGATGAAAAAGCTAAAATGGATTTGATCACAGGTGCATCACCATTTGCACCACAAGATTTATTGGAAAAGGCAAAAAATGCACCAGATGCAACAAGTGCTGCAATTATTCTTGGGCAATATGGAAAAGACTACCTTGCAACGCAAAAAACAAAACAGGAACTTATTAAATTACAAATTGAAAATGGAACATATGATCCAACTGTTGTTGGTGGTTTAGGTTTGATCACAAAAGATAATGGATTTGGCATTGAAGATTTTAAAAGAGGAATTTCAAGTGTTGAAAGTTTGGGAAGTAGAAGCACAGGAAATGGTCAGTATGGTGTTATTACAGGTGGTTTAACAATGGCACAATGGATTCAAAAATCAGATGAAGAAAAACAAAATCTTGCATATGGTAAATATCAAGTGTTAGGTAAAAATATTCCATCATGGACAAAAGAAGCAGGTTTGCCATCAATGACAATTCAACAATTTTTGGCATCACCAGATGCACAAGAAAAAGTGTTTGAATATCAATCAAACAAAAACTATGCTAAATATGGAAATTGGGATGATGTTGCATCAGTGTGGTTTAGTGGAAGGCCAGCACAAGGAAATAATGCAAGTGATGGTGGAAATACAGTGCCACAATACTTGCAAAAATATCGTAAAGCAATGGGTGTTACAGAACCAACAAAAATTTCAATTTCAGGTGTGCCAGATAAAGTTATAAATAATGTCGTATCAGGTAGAATCCAAGGTGGTCAAGTTGTATCTGCAAATACAGGTGATGTGCCAAAAGGTGTATCTGGTGCGCAAATTGATGGATATGCCGCATTAAGAGATTTGAAAACTAAAACAGAAGAATATAAGAAATTATATACTACACTTGCCAATGAAGGTGTTACAGGTGTATTTGGAACTGGTATTATAAAAGGAACAAAAAATTTCATTGTGCCAAGTGTGAATGCAACAGCACTTCAAACATTGCGTGGTGAAATTACAGATCTTTTGGCACGTGCAAGATCTGGTGCAGCACTTACAGCATACGAAACTGCACAGTATGAAGCAAAATTACCAACAGCGTTTTCAGCAGATCAAGTGTTTGGCAATCCAACAACAACAATTGATGGATTGATTTCAAGTTTGGATAATACTTTGCAATCTAAAATGTCAGCAAATGGATTGATCTTTGCACCATCACAAGAAGAAATATATGCAAAGAAAATTGATGCTGCGAGATCAGGCACTACTTCTGCAACAAGTGGTGCAGATAGTAATTATGGATATTATTAAAATATAAATATATGAACAATAACAACAACCAAAAATTTATACCAAGAACAGAGATGCAGAACATCTTAAATGGTAGGCCACAAGGGGCACAAATCAAGCCAATTTTGGATGAATTTGCAAAAATGGGTTACACCATTGAGGGTTTTAATGATGGATCTGCAACAAAGGCACCAAATGATGGATCTTTATCATCTAAAATTGATAAAAGGGTTGAAGATGTAAAAACAGATATTTCAGCACCAACATCAATTCCAGAAAAAGCATTACGTGTAACAGGGGATGTTGCAGGTATGGGTGTTGATACAATCAATAAATTGTTTGAAAAAACTGTAATGCCAATTTCAGAAGCAATCAACAAAGCAATAGATGCAGGTCAAATTAAACTTGGACTTGTAAAACCAGAAGACAATGCAAAAAGAGATCAAATGATTGCAGACATTACAAAAGGTGCAATTACAAAATATGATGATTTTAAAACACAATATCCAAATTTAGCAAAAGACACAGAAGCAGTATTTAACATTGCATCAATGGTGCCAGTTGCAAAAGTTGCAGGAAGTGGACTAAAAATAACAAAAAATGCAATATCTGAAACAAAGTTAGGAAAAAATACCGCACAAACAATTGCCAATATACAAGAAAATGGGGTTAAAAGTGTTTTACCATCTGTAAATGATGTAATTGATGCAGCACCAGCACCAAAATTTATTAAGACAAGGGCAAAAGATATTGCGGAAAATGTAAAAATCAATCGTGCAGACAAGGCAAAACAAAATGCAATCATTGAACAACTTGGATCAGAAACAAGTAAATCTGCTGCAAGGGCAGGTGTTGAAATTGCAGATATTAATACAATTAAAGGATTTGATAAAGCAAACATTCCATCAATTAAGAAGATGGTACAAATGGCCGAAGATGTGCAAAACGGGAAAACCGGTGTTGATCCACTTGATGTTGTTGGTGAACCAATCAGAAAGAAAGTTATCAATCTTTCAGAAAGAGCAGATGAAATCGGGCAAAAACTTGGGGAAACAGCAAGAAAACTTAAAGATGTTAAAAATTCAGAATTGGAAAAATCTGTTATTGCCAGACTTACAAAAATTTCTGGTTTGCGTGGTTTGAAAGTTACAGATAAATTAAATGAACTTGGGCAAAAGATGAAAGATGCAAATGGTGATCCAATTCGTGTGTTGAATTTTGATGAAACAACTTTGATGAGTCGTGCAAACAAAGCAGAAAGGGATGCTATTCAAACAGCATTTGATGAAGCGACAAGATCAGGAACAGGTGTATCAAAGCATTTATATCGTCAAGAATTGTTTGAAATTTTGGATGGTAAAAAGAAATCATTATCAAATCTTACTGATACACAAGAAAAAGCATTGGATGCAATTCGTGGTGGTCTTTCTGATGTGTTAGAAACAAAAAATGCAGGGTATAAAGATCTTTCAAATCAATACAGAAAAATTGTGCAACCACTTTCAGAATTAAGAAAACTTGCAAAAAATATTGATCCAAATAATTCAACAGATATTCTTGATGAAGCAGCAGGAAATTTAGCAAGAAGATTAACAAGTAATGCATCTTCAAAGGTGCAAATTAAAAAAGTGTTGCAACAAATTGATGAAGCAACATCTGCAAAAGGCACAACATTACAAGAAACACAGGATTTGATGGATGCTTACAATGTTATAAGTAAATATTACAACATTGCAGGTGGCACAACTTTGGAAGGTATAAACACAAGATCCATCATGAAAGCATTGAAAGGATCAGGTGTTTCAGATAAAGTAATGGAAATACTTGATGAATATGGTGGGAATACATCGGCCGTAAAAAGGCAAAAACTGCTTGATCTGTTAGATGAAGCATTAACAGAAACAAATTAATGCACAGGATTCTTAAATAAAAAAATTAATATGCCACTCAAAAAATATAAAAAAAGCGAAGTTACGGGGCCAAGAATCAATGCAAGTAAACCAAATATCAATAAATCTTTCATTGGCCAGAGTATACCACAAAACAATATTGCCAAGAGTGGCAAATAAAGTTAAACTAAATATAATTATATGGAAAAAGAAAACACAAATGAAATGCTAAATCTTGCCAAATACTTTGGCACAGATCGTTTGTTATCGAAAGATGATGTTCAAAACATTTTAAGTGGTATATTCAAATTGCTTGCTAATTTCAAAAAAGAATCTGAAAATCTAAACAAAGAAACAAAGAAAGAAGTAGATGATATTATTAAAACACTAAAAATTCTTGAAAGAGAATTAATGCAAGATGTTAAAGAAGGCAAGAAAGAAATGGAGATTCAATTTAAAGAGCAAGTTGAAGATCTAAAATATTTAATTTCAGAATTTAAAAAAATCAAACCAAAAGATGGAAAACCGGGAAGGCCAGGAAAAGATGCAAATGAAGAAAGTATTATACAAAGAGTATTAGAGCAAGTTAGAGTTGAAAACAAAACTGAAATTATAGAAATCTTGGGTGAAAATGTAATTGATAAAATAAACAGTTTGGATCATTCCCCAGAAAATTTAATTGACATTTCAAGGATAAAAGGATGGGATAAATTCAGCACACAAGCACAAGTTGGTCGTGGGAAAAATCTAACACCAACAGTTATTTCAAATGCAATGGATCTTGATTCAACTGATCGTACAGATGGGTATGCAATTGTTTGGGATGCAACAAACAACAGGCACAAATATGTTGCAAATGCAGGTGGTGGTGGGGGTGGTGGATCAGGCACAGTTAATA